>Ga0326728_10001422_pt1 | contig 84428 bp, 68 predicted proteins | sample MB3enrmetagenome_FD_207602 | JGI IMG/M metagenome (GOLD analysis project Ga0326728, IMG submission 207602) | Lab enriched peat soil microbial communities from McLean, Ithaca, NY, United States - MB31MN | ecosystem: Environmental > Terrestrial > Soil > Wetlands > Peat | place: USA: New York...
CCTGATCGTCCTGCGCTATGAGCCGGAGGGCGCGACGGACGGCCCGGTGCTCGGCCTCGTCGGCAAGGGCATCACCTTCGATACCGGCGGCATCTCCATCAAGCCCGCCGACAACATGGAGAAGATGAAGTACGACATGGCGGGCGGCGCGGCCATGATCGGAGTCATGCGCGCTATCGCCCTGCTCAAGCCCCGCGTGCGGGTGATCGCCGTCATCTGCGCCGCCGAGAACATGCCCGACGGCAAGGCGCAAAAGCCCGGCGACGTGCAGACCGCGATGCCCCTGTCTCCGGACCGGCCCGGCAAGACCATCGAGATTATCAACACCGACGCCGAGGGCCGCCTGGTTCTGGCCGACGGCCTTACCTACGCGAAGCAACTGGGCGCGACTCACCTCATCGACGCGGCGACGCTCACCGGCGCCTGCGTGGTGGCTCTCGGCCATGTGAACTCCGGCGCCTTCTCGAACGACGCCGCCGCCTGGGCGAAGTTCGACGCGGCCCTCGCCACCTCGGGCGAGAAGTTCTGGCGGATGCCCCTCGGCGAAGAGTACGCTGAGCAGATCAAGAGCGACATCGGCGACATCAAGAACACCGGCGGACGCTGGGGCGGGGCGAGTACCGCAGCCGAGTTCCTGAAGGTCTTCGTGGAAGATACTCCATGGATTCACCTGGACATTGCCGGCATGGCCTGGGTCGAGGACGCGAAGCCGTACATTGCCAAGGGGCCGAGCGGCGTCGCCGTGCGCTCGATTCTGGAGTGGGTGCGTAGCTACTAGGCCTCCGGCCTTATTGGAGCGCAGCGAATCCCACCCTAGCGGTTCGCCGCGGCGAACCGCGGCAACGCGCGGCGAGGGTGGGGCACCCGGCCGCTGGGAATCACCACAAGCCCGTTTTTCTGGAAGTGGGCTCCAGGTTTTGATCGACAGATGCAGGTTATTTCCGGGTTGGCGACAACACACCATGAGCTCAGATTGGGGAGGGCCAGCCGTGGCGGAAACATGTCTTGCGCTATTACGTCTATCGAGGGTGGTCCGCAGACATAATGGCGGACGCTTGGCGATGCAGTAGACAGGGCCATCAATTCATCCCAGTTCTGGTTTCTGCTTCTCTCTGCTGATTGCCGTTCCAACTATTCGTCGCGCAAGGCCCGCATTGGATCGATGGCGGCGCAACGGCGTGCCGGCAGCCAGCAGGCCAGTGCCGCGACCACTAACAGTAGAGCGGAAACCACTGTCAGGCTGCCGACATCGACAGCCCCGACCCCGTAGAGCGTGGTCTGCATCAACCGGCCAAGTCCGTATGCGCCTGCCAGGCCGATCGCAGCGCCCAAAAGCGCGAGCCGCATTCCTCCGTGTGCTACCAGCACTACAACCTCGTGGGGTCGGGCGCCGAGTGCCATCCGTATTCCGATTTCGTGCGTGCGCTGGGCGACTGAAAACGACATCACTCCGAATACACCCACCGCGGCCAGCAGAAGCGCCACGGCAGCGAAGCCGCCAAGCAGCGCCATCTCAAACCGGTCGCCGGAGCTTTGCTCATCGACGACCTCGCGCATGACTTCAATATGGTCGATGGCCGAGGTGGGCTCCACTTCAGCGACTGCGGCTTGCAGGCCACGCGTGACAGTCGACGGGTCCGGCGCCACGGTACGAACGGCGATGACAACCCAAGGTATGGCTGCCTGCCACTGCGAGACGTACATCTCCGGCTGCGCTGTGCCAGTGAGGTGCGAATCGTCAAGAACGTCGTGAAAGACGCCCACGATCTGGTATTGCGCGAACTGCGGCTTGTTGTCCATCCTCACGAATGCACTCGGCATGACCAAATGCTGCGTGAGCGGATCGACGTTATTCAGGTAGCGCCGCACAAAAGTCTCGTTGACCATGACAGCCAGCGGTGCGCCCAGAGTATCGCTCTCGTTAAGAAACCTGCCGCGCACGAGACGAATGCCGAGAGCATTGAAAAAGCTAGGTGTAACCGCTTCATAGTCGGCCACGGGAAGATGCGCCTTGTCAACCGATTGGCCGGCAATCGAGAACGGAAAATTGGAATAACCGTGCAGAGGCAAATTCGTGGCAACGGCGGCATCAGCCACACCCGGAACGGCGCGGATGCGATCAATGAGTTGATGCTGCTGAACGATGGTCTGTTGCGCTGGCGGAATTGTCGGCATACCGCCGCGCTCCGAAGTTTCGCGCAGTCGCAGTAATGCCGTCAGCAGATAGTCGGTATTAAAGCCGACATCGATCCGGCTCAAATTCCAAAAGCTGTGCAGCGCCAATCCCGCGCTGGAGAGAAGAATGAGAGCCAATGCGATCTCTGCGACGACCAGGACAGACTGAGCCGGTGTGCGATTGCGGCCGCCCGAGGTGCGCGATCCCTGTTTCAAGGTTTCGCTCAGGTTGAGCCGCGTCGCCTTCCACCCTGGAGCGCATCCAAACACAACGCCGCTCAGCACCGCAATCAAAATGGCGAAGCAGAGAACCGGGAGATTCATCTCTACCACCGCATCTGAGGATGCGTTCACCAGGTCAGGGAAGCTCGCCATGCTGAGCTTCATGATCCCCCACCCCATTGCGATGCCCGTCGCTCCCCCCAGCAACGCGAGGATGAGGCTCTCAGTGAGAAGCTGAACAAAGATCTGTCGGCGTGTCGCGCCCAGCGCCGAGCGGACTGCAAGCTCCTGGTTGCGCGACGTGCCACTGGCAAGAAGCAGATTGGCAATGTTCGCACACGCTATGAGCAAAACCAGGCCGACTGAGTCAAGCAACAGCCACAGATTACGTTGAACCTTCAGATCGAGCCAGTCGTTGCGGAACCGCTCCACCGTCAATGACGAGGCATTCGCATTCCCGCCATAATTGTGCTGCAACGCAAATCTGCGGTCGATAACAGTGAGCTCCGCTTGTGCCTGGGCGAGAGTAACTCCGGGCTTGAGACGGCCAATCATGATGCCGAAATGATTGGTAGTGATGCCGGGCGTTAACCGGACGGGAACGTTGAACTGCACTCCTCCGGAGCCGGGGCGGTCGTGGGGGCTGGGCTGCGTCACGCCAACCACCGTGTAAGGCTCGTCCTGGATGAGAATGGATTTTCCGACGATATTGGGGTCGGAGTGGTAGCGATCCCGCCACAACAGGTGCGAGAGAGTCACGAAATGGTCGTTCCCGGGCCCGCCTTCATCGGGCAGGAAGTCGCGGCCGAGCGCCATTGGCCGTCCCACAGTCAGAGTGTCCATCCCTGGGGTTATTGGCAGGCCCCCTATCTCGTCCGCGGTATGGTCCGGATTTGTAAGGTGAACAACGATCCAGGATTGAAAGTCGAGGCGCTGGAAAGTGTGGTTCTCGGCGACGGACTGGGCATATTCCTCGCCGTCCGTTGGAGTACGGTCGCCCTTGTAATGGTTCCAAACCACCACGACCTGCTCCGGGTGAGGATATGTGACGAGAGCAAGGAACGTTGCCCAAATAATGCTGAAGATCGCTACATTGGGGCCAATGCCGAGGGCCAGCGTCAGGATCGCGGTCAGTGCGAAACCTGGTGAGCGGCGAAGCTGCCGTAGCGCATAGCGGACGTTGCGCCAGAAACTGCCGAACGCCAGGCTCGCATCCTCAGCGGCCACGCGCTCCTTGGTCACCGTCCTGTTGCCGAACCGCACGAGCGCATCCCGTCGCGCTTCATCCGCGGACATTCCACGTGCCAGGTTCTCCTCAATTCGCATCTCGATATGCGACTTGAGCTCGGCTTCGATCTCGTCATCCATCCGCGAGCGGCGAAAGAGATTCCACATCCGGCGAAGCAGCGCCATTTCATCCCCTCACGCATACCGCAGTATCGTGCGGATGCCTTTCACAAGTTGTTCGAAGCTTTCTTCCGCAGCCAGCAGTTGCTTCTTCCCCGTGGCCGTGAGCTTGTAATACTTCGCCTTCCGCCCGGTCTCGGTAAGCGCCCACTCTGAGCCGATCCACCCGCTCTGCTCCATGCGGTGAAGGGCCGGGTAAAGAGATCCCTCCTCGATTTGAAGGAGTTCATCGGAGACTCGCTGGATGTGCTGGACAATGCCATAGCCGTGCAACCGGCTGCGCTGGGAAAGTGTTTTCAGAACCAGCAGGTCCAGGCTTCCCTGAAGATCGTTTCTCCCCATCCCGATACCTCGACTTCTTGGTGTCCACGATGGTAGGCAAAGAAGTCTAGGTATGTCAATGTCTTATTGGGATCGTTCCGAGAAAGGCTGAGGTCGTGCTGCCGGCACGCAGTTCCTAGGAGCGATGTGCCGTCGCAGAAGTGCGAATCGACCGCTTGAAAGGCAGACTCCGCGGTTCCGGTCGAGTGACCGGCTGTTCTTCCCCAACCCAGCTCTTCGACCGCCTCAATCGAATGTCCCGGCGAATATCCGGCAAAGAGACGAATCGCCGATCCGGCTGGATCTCGCGAGATCGCCCGCGTGGGCCCTTGAAACGCGACTCGGGCTGTCGCCGATTGTCTTCGCGGCTCGCTGGCGATGGAGCGCGGTGTGTTCGCTGGTGGCAATGGGAGTTGGCTAAGCTCGCTTCACATCGACCAGTTCGATCCCTGTGCCTTTGCCGAGGTTGCGGCTGTACTTTCTCTCCGCGGCGTTGTTCCAGTGCTCGTGAACGCCCATGCTTGCGAGCGGCTTGCCGGTCTTCGCCGGATCGTACGTGGTCCCTGAGGGCGGCTGGTGGGCCAGCGCCATTTCGTGCAGATAGTTGTCCACCGCGCCGGTGACGATGGTTGTGAGTGTCGGCTCGTTGCGCAAGAAGTCCAGCGCCACCGAGTCAAGGGCCACGCCGTCCTGCGAGGCAAACAAGCTGGAGGTCCAATGCCCGTTGAAGGGCATGCTCTGCCACTTGCACACCGGCGCCAGGCGGAATTCGTTGTGTTGCGTCGCATACAAGGCGTCGATGATGTAAAGGACTGTCTTGCCGCCAACTTGCGGGTGTCCATTCATGTCGACCAGGCCGTTGTACGAAGCCATTCCTTGAGGAGCCGGTCCGCCGACCCGGTGGCTGGACCTGACGGCAATCCAGGGGTGCACGGGTCGCGCGCCGCCCAAGCCGTCCGCGGTGAGAATTGTTCCCTGGTGGTTCTTGGCGGCGACCGTCATGCCCGCCATGGTGTGCCCCTTGAGCCCGGCCACGTTGATCATGAATGCAGCGTCTGTAACACAGGTGGGGAGATAAAACGTCAAGTCGCCTTTGGCGAACACCAGAGGCTTCGTGGTGTCAGGCACCGCCTTCTCGCGACCCTCGGTGCCGGTCGAGTCAACGAAGTGGACGCCGGGAAATTCCTTGGTGCAGCGGTCGAAGATGGTAGCTGGAACGGCGCGGATGGCGTCGTAGAAAGTGATGTCGGCGGGCGCGGCGCCAACCTGCTGGACGAGCTGGCGCAGCAGGCCCTCTACAAGCTGCGGCGCAATGTAGGAAGCATTGGCGCCGTTGCCGTGGTCGTGTACCTGATTGAGGTTGAGCTTGACGACGATCTTCTCGCCCCTCTTGTAGCCGACCGCGCCTTTGCCACTGCGCTTGTTGAAGTCGGTGAAGATCTTTTTCCACGCTGCTTTGTCGCTGGCGGCGTCACCGATTGAGCGGATGGTGCCGGAGAGCAACCGCGCGACGACCTCGGGAAGAGTGTTGCTGTCATCCCACCAGCCCGGGGCGTTGTTCAAGCCATCCCAGGTTGTGGCTTTCGGATCGAAGGCCCAGGCGACGCGGCCGGGCTTGACGCCAAAGGCCGTCCCGATTGGCGAGTTGACAGGATCGCTGGGACTAAAGGGGGGCTGAACCGCAGGCGCGGCTTGGGCGGCCATGGCCGAAGGCACTCGCAAGGCGGTCAGCGCCGCGGCGCTGCCCAGCAGTGAGGCTTTAACGAAATCTCTCCGGGAGGTTAAGTAGTAATCGGATTTCATGTGGAAACTCCTTCTTCGACCCTGATTCGCAAGAGAATACCGCTCTTCAGCAGTGTAGTAAGTGCTGTCCATCACCGGACCGGCAAGGCTGGAATCCCGGTTAAAGCTTATTGCTTGCATCGAAGATTTAACGGGGGTCGCGGGTGAATGGGGAATCATCTCGTCTTAGCTGAATTCGCCGCGGTGTATGCCACAGTTGCTTGCGTGGATGAATGCTCAAGAGAGAATCCTGAGGAATCGCGGCGCCGATTATCCTCGGTTGATGCCAAATCCGAGGCTGAATTGAGCCCCTCGGAAGCAAATTCCGGGGTTCCGGACGAATGACCGGCAACTCGGACGTGACGTGAGCCACGTCAAGTCCGGGAAGGGAGTGATCCGGAAACAGGTCCAATCGAAGTGCAAGGCACCACACTTTTCCTCGATGCCGTTCAACTTCCATAGAGAGACCGAACCCATGGTTGCTGTGTAGTAACCGAATCGTGAAAAGCGGCGTCTAAAGAAAAAATGCTCTGGGGTGTTGTGGCCTGGAGCGTGGCGCAACCAGCGCCCGGTAGACGCGGATGAGCCGATTCCCCATCGACGTCTTGCCTCCGAGCCGCGATGTGTTCACAAATTAGTTTTCGTCGCCTCGGGCGAGTAGTATTGTTCCGGATGTGTGGGGTTGACGCGAATCGAAAAAGTGTCGTCCTCCTTCGCGTCGTACAACTCCGAGCTGTCCTCTACCGTGATACAGCCATATTGATGCTCGCCCTGAGTATCTGTGTAGGCAAACGTCACGTCGGCAAGCTTTGTGGGGAACTCATACGCTCTTGGCGACGGCTCCTCGTACTGCATGACTGAGCGCACAGTTGCCTGCGCGTCAGTCCATTTATTGACCCCATGCATCTTCGCCAGAAGCTCTTTCAGCATGATGGCAGCAGTTTAACATGTCGCTGTCCAGGTATATTCACGAGCACGAAGTCCGCGCTATCCTCAACTACGAAGCCCTCATTCCCGCCATTCGTCAGGAGCTCATCGACTACTTCGCGGCTGGGTGAACTACTTTCGGATCGGTGACGCGAGCCGCTGCTTTTCGATGATCAGGCGCTGGGTGGAGCGGAAGATTCGGCGGCACATGATGAGTGCCCGGCAGCGCTGTGGGATGGACTGGAAACGGTGCTCACTTTCGCAGATTGTCGAGTACTAGCGAGCGATGCATCATGGCTTGAGGACGTTGGGGCGGAGCTTGCCGATACGGCCCTTTGGGCCGACTATGAATGGCTGGGAGAGTACGTTCCAGTCGCGGTCGGCATCGGGCGCGCCGGTAGGGCCCGGCTTCAAGCCGCGCCAAATCCGCCCGCTGTCGGTCGAGACGTCAGTATCGTTGGGTCCAATGGTGAAAGCCTTGCCCGGTTGTTGCTGGTCAAAAAGGAACGGCGCGTTTACTGTAGACCTTAGCTGGAAGGGATAGAGACATGGCACACCAGAAATGGATATTGGCAGCGGCAATTGTGCTTCTGCCCTCGTTTGCTGCGGCGCAGGATGCTGCCGAGCTCAAGACGGACAAGGACAAGTTCAGCTACGCGCTGGGAATGAACTTTGGGGAGAATTTCCGCAAGCAGGGGCTGGAGCTGGATCCCGTCGTGTTTGCGAAGGCATTCGCAGAGTCGTTCAAGGGCAGCAAGACCGCGATGACCGACCAGGAGATGCAGGCTCTGCTGACGGCGGCGGCGCAGGAGATACGGAAGAAGCAGGTGGCGCAGCAGGCGGAGAAGGGCGAAGCGACGCAGAAGGAAGGCGAGGCGTTTTTGGCCGCGAACAAGACGAAGGAAGGCGTGCTGACGCTGCCCAGCGGCCTGCAGTACAAGATTCTGAAGGCGGGCGCTGGCGAGAGGCCGACGCTGGACGACACGGTGGTGTGCAACTACAAGGGCACGCTGATCAATGGGACGGAGTTCGACGCGTCGGAAAAGCACGGCGGGCCGTTGACCTTCCCGGTATAGGGCGTGATTGCGGGCTGGACAGAGGCGCTGCAGCTGATGCCGGTGGGATCGAAGTGGCAGCTCTTTGTGCCGTCCAATCTGGCCTACGGCGCGCAGGGACCGGGGAACATCGGGCCGAACGCGACGCTGATCTTCGAAGTGGAGCTGGTGTCGATCCAGAAGGCGGTGGGGGCTGCGGGATCGAAGTAAAAGGCTGGTGGTCACTGATCAGCGTCAGTGAAAGAGGGAGAAGTAAATGAGAAGGGCCGGCGCTCAACGCGGGCAATATTGCGCCCTATGTGAACGGTGCGAAATTGCGCTCCCGATCGGTCTGCCCTTGGGCCTTTCGATGCCTGCAGCACTCAGGCTGACCGCCAACTCGTCTCCAACGCGGTTCTTGGGGTTGGAGAAGTATCGGCGACCACACACCCGAAACCACCGGAGGCCCACCTGGATCTGGCTTTCAGGGGCTTTCTTGTGTGCCGTCGTACATACAGCTAACTTGGGCAATTCCATTCTCCACCCGCCCTCTCGCCATCTTTTCAGTCGCTGCAGAAAGGCATCGTTGAGGCAATTGGGCAGCACCTTCCAAATAACAGTTGGCCCGGTTTCTACATGCGGGATCCGACCGACCCTGAAATGCTGGTCCGCAGTCACCTTGTGCGCGTTCGAACACCGCACGTGCGCATTCCGGTTATTCAGGGCATTTGCGGGGCGGCGGTAGCGTCAGGCGAAACAGTGGTTGTCGATGATGTCGGCTCCGATCCCTGCTACCTCTCCTGCTCAATCAAGAGCGGATTGGCCGGATGATCTTTGTGCCGCTGCTGGCAATTTCGGGCACGGCGGCGATGGTTGAACTGAACGGCTGCGGGTCCGTGAGCGGGTTCATTGGCCAGACGCCACGTACCTGCATGGTGATGGTAACGGGACCTCGGGGGCGCTGACGCATTCAGCAACCGTCACGCTGACGGTTGAGCAACAGGCGAAACTTGAGACTCTTTGTCAATTAGAGGCTCTCTCCGTCAGGGTGGCAGCTTCGCGGGCGAAGTTGAGGGGCAGGGAATAGCCCTGATCCCAGGTTCCATTGAGGGTTCCGTCGGCAGCGACGGTCCCCTTCCATGTTCCGTGCACGGCGGGAACCAAGAAAGTAATCGATTGTCCATCAACATGGAAGTTAGAGCAATGAATACCGATCGCGCCTCGATCGGGGCTGTCGAGAGTGCCTGTCACTGTGCCCGCGGCGTCAACCTTTAGATGCAAATTCACGTGTAGGGGGCCGAGAGTTCCTGCGTAGTCTCCGGCGATAGTTGGCCTCTGCTGCGCTGAGACAGACAGCGGCGCCAATGCGAGAGTAACCAAGGCAACCAGCAATGTGATGGATCCGGTGACGGACCGGATCACAAACCTTTTCAATTCGGTTTCATTCGTATCGATCATGGTTGGGGAACTTCCTCTCTGAGTCCATTCAGGCTGCTCGACTGAAAGCAACAATGATCTATTATCCTGAATAGATTTCTTTGAGGACAATCCCAGTTTAAGGCTAGTTCCGTGCCTCATCGGTAACACGCATCGCAGTACTTGCAGGTAACCTGAATCACGGTACTTAGGGTGTAAAGGCGGATTCTGCTCCTTAACAGCTGAGCATGAAGCTCTCGCGGTTTCCGCCACTTAGAGCACTGATTGATTTGGATCGCTTAGTAGGCACGGCAGTGCGCCAGTAACGATCCCTTTACCGTCTGATTTGCTCCCCAATAAGACCAGCAACACCTTCTCGGTTCGTTGAATGATCTTGTTCAACGTCGGCGGCTCCGCTTGTAAACTCATAGGGGCACCAAAGGTGACCATCTTGTCTGCCGCTACAACTGCGGCGGGCCGTTTTCGCATATCGCGCCAATTCCAACAGTAACTAGCCTTCTCCGCCAAGCGCTTCGTTCGAGTGCCGGCGAATGTGCCATCGCTAGGCAAGTGGCCGTCTACATTCCTGAATGCGGAATGAACACTAAAGTAGCAACGCGGAATAAACACTAAAGTAATGCAACGACCGCGGGCCAATTGGAGTACCATAGTCTCCAATCTGCGAGTACGTTCGTTTGCGATAGGTAGTGACTCTCGTTCATCAGGAAGTCCTACGGAAGGAGTTTTATGTCTTTTTTGCGCAGTCTGTTCTGGGTTCTTGTTCTCCTCTGTTCCGCAACCGTCCTCAATGCTCAATTCGATAGCGGAAGCATCGTTGGAACCATTCGCGAAGTAACCGGCGGGGTGGTGCCGGAGGTCTCGATTACGCTTGAGAGCCTCAGCACAGGCATCTTGAACACAACCACCAGCAACAACGTGGGAGACTACACATTCTCGAGCGTTCCCGCCGGAGATTATGACGTCACAGCGCGGCACGCCGGCTTCAAAGACGCATCCACCTCCGTCTTTACGATCACCGTGGGCGCGCGCCAGAGAGTCGATCTGGTTCTCTCACCCGCCAGCGTCACCCAGCAGGTGCTCGTTTCGGCCGAGGCCACTCTGCTTGAAACCGACAGCAGCGATCGCAGCATGGTGATCAATCCGACCGAGGTCGTCAATCTGCCCCTGAACGGTAGAGATGCTGCCGACCTCTCGCTCCAGGTCCCCGGCGTAAACAAGTCGTATCTCGAAATCGAAGGCGCTACCAGCCGCGAAGCCGCATACAACGTCAACGGACTGCGCAACCAGGTAAACTCCTTCCTGCTCGACGGATTGGACAATAACAGCTGGAGCCTGAACGATCTGGGCTTCTCGAACCAGGAGATTCAGCTCAGTCCCGATGCACTCTCCGAATACCGCTTCACCACCGGCAATCAGAGCGCGGAATTCGGCCAGGCGGCCGGCGGCCTGGTCAACGAAGTCTCGCGCCGCGGGACAAACGCGTACCATGGCGACGCATGGGATTACCTGCGCAACACGGTTTTGAACGCCAATGGGCCCATTCCGCCGGCCAACGGCGAGAAATCGACGCTGATTCAGAACCAGTTTGGCGCCGACATCGGCGGTCCCGTCATCCGGGACAGGATTTTCTTTTTCGGCGACTACGAAGGCTTCCGCCGCATCTTGCGCGCCGCCATGCAAGCCACGCTGCCCACCGCCGCGCAGGCCGCCGGAAAATTCGCCGACGCCAATGGCAATGCCATTCCCATCACGAATCCCTACACCAAAGCCGTTTACGCGAACGGCATCATTCCCATCTCCGCGCTTCAGGCAACGATGCTTCCCGGCACGACAACGCCGCAGATCAGCTCCCTGAGTATGACCGTCCTGGGCCTCCTGCCGACCAGCTCCCTATCCTCGCAGACATCGGGTGTAGGCAACAACTACACTTCGTTCCCGTTAGGAACGGAAGACTCCGACAAGGGCGATGCACGCCTGGATTTCCATATCAGTCCGCGCATGACGACCTTCGCCCGCTACAGCCAGCGCAGGTTCAACGCGCTCGATCCGGCGCCCATCCCGGCGCCCATCTACTCGACCGCTAAGGGCAACATCAACCAGGACAATAAACAGTTGGCGGCTGGGTACACCTTTCAGCTCACCACCGCTTCCGCGCTCGATCTGCGCATCGGCTTCACCTGGAATGCCGGTGCGCAGAACCCCACTTCGATCGGGCAGCCGAACCTCCTGGTCCAGGCCGGGGAGCCCAACGTTCCCTCCGATCCTTCTTTCGCAAGCGGCCTGAACACAGTCACCGTGACCGGCTATTCACAGATCGGACGCAACACCCAACTTCCCACGGTCGTCAATCCGTTCGTCTATGATCCGAAGGTCAACTACTCGCTGCTCAAGGGGCATCACAGCTTCAAGTTCGGCTATGAATACCTTCATCAATCTTCGATTGTGAGCAACTTCAAGCCGATCTTTGGCGCCGACACTTACGGCGGGAAGTTCTCTGAAGGCACAGCCAAGGCAGTGGGCACCGACCCCAGCTATGCCGAAGCCTGGAACCTGGCCGACTTCATCTTCGGCGCGCGCAGCAAGTACGAGCTTAGCGCCCACCACGTGGTGGAATACAACCATCGGATGCACTTCTTCTACGGCCAGGACGACTGGCGCATGTCGCGCAAACTGACGCTCAACATGGGCCTGCGTTACGAATTGGCGACGCCGCCCTTCGAGACCAACAATCAGCTCTCCAACTTCAACCCCGTAACCAGTCCCACGGGCGGCCTGGTAGTTGCCAGCAGCGGTTCCATCTTCAATCGCGCTCTCATCAACCGCAACGACTTGGACTTCGCTCCCAGGTTCGGACTGGCCTACAGCATCGATTCCAAGACCGTCGTGCGCGGCGCTTATGGCATCGGCTATCAGCAGTTCCTCCGCGCCGCCGTGGTCAATGAACTCGCACAGAACGCCCCTTACAGCATCGACAACGTCATCACGCAGTACGCGCCGATTTCAAAGACCTCGCCCGAGTCAGTCTGCACCTCGTTGTCGGCAGCTCCGCTCAGTTGCTTCCAGCCGACTCAGCTTGGCTACGTGAACAATTTCCTTTCCTTGTCGAACTACTCCGCGCTGTCTACGACCACCACCTACGATCCCGCAAGAACCCCGACCACCTATGTGCAGAGCTATCAACTCTCCGTGCAACGGCAGTTGCCCGGTCGCATTTTTCTCGATGTGGGCTATGTCGGCAATTATGGCGTTCACGAGGAAATTGTGCAGGACTATAACGAGGCCCTGCCCAACGCGGCTGGCGGTTCGCTCAGCTTGCAAGCGCGCCGCCCCATACAGACTTACGGCACCATCCAGGAATCCTTCAATGAGGGTCCCTCGCGCTACAACGCCCTGGAAGCAAAGTTGGAAAAACGTTACGGCAGCGGAATCTACATTACCGACTCCTTCACATGGTCGCACGCGCAGGACGTGGCCGCCGCCAATCAGGAACTCGATAACAATGACAGCCCGGTCGTGGACCTTTACAACATGATGGGGTCTTACACCCGCTCTGCTTATGACCGGCCGCTGAACGACTCGCTTGCCGTCGTCTGGGATCTTCCCTATGGCAAGGGTAAGCACTTCGGCTCGCACGCCGTTGCGCCCATGCAATTCGTTCTTAGCAATTGGCAGTTGACGGCTCTCAACTTCTACATCACTGGTCTGCCCATCAACATCAGCTACTCCCCAACCACGGCTCAGCAGTTGAGTACCGAGACTAGCTTTCTCTACCGCCCGAATCTGATCGGAACGCCGGTTCTGGCCAAGGCCAGTCAAACCGCTGTTGCCGGCCAGCCGGGACAATATCAGTATCTCGACCCGACGGCCGTCTCCATACCCCCCGCGGCCAACACACCCTATGGCAATTGCCCTCGCAATGTCGCCCGCGCCCCTGGGTACAACGACCTCGATCTCGGCGTGCACAAGCGCTTTCCCCTGGGCTTTGAGAAGGCCGCTCTGGAATTCCGAGCCGAGGCCTTCGACGTCTTCAATCATTCCAACGCACAAGCCCCCGATAGCGTCGCAACCGACCCCGGCTACGGCGTTGTCAATTCTTACTTTCCCCCTCGAGAAGTGCAATTGGCTCTGAAACTGATCTACTGAGGTGGTGGGTGAATCCGGCCCGTGTAGTTGAAACTGGTTGTCGGATACGGGACGTTGGCCTGGCGAAAGGTTTGGTCCGGTATCGGTGTTTGGCACGCACGCATCAACGTGCCTTGTCAGCAAAAGGTCCACCATGGCGGTAGGCCTTTGCGGCTTTCAGAATGCGGTGAACGGCTGTGCTTTGCCGATGACCTGGCGCGGCTTGCGCCGATTAGGGAGGGGGAGACGACGGCATGGATGCCGCTAAGCCAAAGGCGGCTATCGTGCCTGTTCAGAATTCAAGAGTACACGGCTTAATTCTTAAACCGCGCGATCATAATACGAGATTCTGAGGGGAAAGGAACAAGCAAGATGAAGGTGAAATGCAAGGGTTGTGTCGGTGCCTTCGCCTTTATGGTAATCGTAGCAAATTCCATGTTAAGCAAATCGGCTAACGCGCAGCCGGAAGTGAGCGCCCTTGCGGCCGTTCCGAATTTTAGCCTCACGACCGGCATTGCCACCGACAGTACAGGCAACATTTATGTAGCAAACTATCACAACACCATCCTCAAAATAACGCCGGCAGGAATAATTATGACATTGGCTGGCACGTCAAATGTGAGAGGGCACGCCGATGGCATTGGATCCGCGGCAAGTTTCATATACCCCATTGGCATTGCCACTGATAGCGCAGCCAACGTCTATGTGGCCGACAAAGTCAGCAACACGATCCGCAAGATCACACCCGCTGGGGTAGTAACCACTTTGGCCGGCGCTGCAGGCATTGCCGGCCATGCAGATGGAATTGGCGAGAACGCGAGTTTCTTCAGCCCGGTCGGCGTTGCCACCGACAATGCAGGCAACGTCTATGTGGCGGACTATGGCAACGACACCATCCGCAAGGTCGCTTCGAACGGAACAGTAACGACTTTGGCCGGTGCGGCAGGCATGGCCGGCAACGCGGATGGAATCGGCGCAAATGCGAGATTCTCTCTCCCCTACGGCATTGCAACCGACAGCATAGGAAACGTTTTTGTGGCCGAGATGTCCAGCCACACCATCCGCAAGATAACACCGGCAGGGGTAGTGACGACTTTGGCCGGCGCTGCAGGCGTGGCCGGCCATGCAGATGGGATTGGCGCGAATGCAAGTTTTTATTCTCCACACGGGATTGCAACCGACAAGGCAGGCAACGTCTATGTGGCGGACTATGACAACGACACGATCCGCAAAGTTACACCAACCGGAGTGGTGACGACAATCGCTGGCCTGGCGGGAGAAAGCGGTGAATACGATGGCACTGCCGGGGCGGCGAGGTTTTTGAAACCCATGGCCCTTGCCACTGACAGTTCAGGCAATGTGTATGTGCTTGAAACAGACAACATTCGTGAGATCGCTCCAACCGGCGTAGTTACGACAATCGCCGGCCCGGTGTTCGGGCCATGGCATTTTCAGGATCAATTTTGCGAATGGGATGTTCCACCTGACAATAGCGGAACTACAAGATCAGGGACAAGAAGATGCTCTCTAGATGTTGGAACAACATTTTGCTCGTCATCGATTGAAGTTACCAGTGCCAACCCAAGCAACACCAAGCCAAAACTAAGTCTTGTCTACGATAATGCACTGAATGTTCTTGCAGTCGATACGAAATTCAAACTTGAGCGCGCCGAAGGGGAGGGTGCGGTTATGAGCGGCGACCCGAAGGACGGAGGGGCTGGCACCTATTCCTGGCTGCATTACGTAGTCAGAATTAAGGTATCGACCACCAGTTCGTGCAAGTAGCCCGGGAGCAGTTGGCTCACCTTTGGACTAGCCACAAATATGTGGGTGGGAGATCACGGACCTTCGGCTGTTCGGTGCCTCACTGGGTGGTAGGACGGAGTTTTGACCATTACGCCTGTTAATGTGCACACGCTCGATTCTCAGCAAGTTGGCTTCTCGAACAGTTTCCCTGAGGTTTCGGCTGCGCTCTGAACGGATGACCGGCCACTCTTCCCCAATGCGGTTTCTTGGCTGAACCGCGAGTGCACTGTGAGCCAAATCACAACATTACAGATGGATCGGCGACGATCCATTCTGAACCCGCGCCAGCACGCCTTTGATTGCTTCATAGCGAGCCGCCTTCGAGAAATACAATGCATCTAGAACTGACAGGAACGTGCATAGTGCGCCATTTCTTGCAGAGTTTGTTTGCCCCCCAGGGTTCAGCCGGACACTGTCGAGAGGTCATTGGCGTGATCAATGCGCGCCGTCGCGAGTTGCGCCAGCAATCCGGCGATGAATTGAAAGCTATAGGGAAAAGCGCTCGCATCCTGACGGAGACCGCCGCCGCCGCCGCTGTGGCCGCGGAACGATTGCTGGGACTGGATATGTTCGACGTTCAGCTTCAGGGCTCGCTTGCGCTTTGCGATGGAAAGATAGCGGAGATGCAGACTGGCGAAGGAAAAACGCTGGCCGCGGTTCCGGCAATCGTCTGGTATGCGATGGCGGGCAAGGGCGTCCATGTAATGACCGTGAACGACTATCTGGCCCGGCGGGATGCTAACTGGATGGGACTGATCTATGAGTTCTTCGGCCTCTCGGTGGGGTGCATTCAGCAAAGCATGAGCAGCGAAGAGCGAAAGCAGGCATATCTCTGCGATATCACCTACGCCATGGCAAACGAGATCGGCTTCGATTACTTGCGCGATCAGATTGCTCTTTATCCTCGGGATCAGGTTCATCGTCCATTTGCCGCGGCGGTTATCGATGAGGTGGACTCGATTCTGATCGACGAGGCTCGAATTCCGCTGGTTCTTGCCGGCGGTCAGTCGGTAGACTCGGCTCTTGTCTACCGGGTCGATCAGCTGACGCGCCACTTTAGGCGCGGCGTCCACTATGTGCTCGATCAATATGGCCGCAGCGCGTCTCTGACAGATGCCGGAATTCAGGCCGTGGAAAGGGCATTCGGATGCAGGAATCTCTTTGCCGAAGGAAATCTGCGGCTGTTTACGGCGGTTCAGGATTCGCTCCATGCCCATGGCTTGCTGCGGCGGGACGTGGACTATCTGGTGAAGGACGGCGTCATCGAATCCGTGGACGAGTTCAAAGGGCGCATCGTGCCAAACAGGCGCTGGCCGGCCGGTCTGCAAAGCGCCGTGGAAGCCAAGGAGGGAGTCGCGGCCAAGCCGCAAGGCAGGATTCTCGGTTCCATCACCATCCAGAATCAGATCGCGCTCTACCCGCACGTCTGCGGCATGACGGGCACCGCCGCGACCCAGGCCGAGGAGTTTCGTTCCATCTATGGGATCGATGTCGAAGTTATCGCGACCAATCGTCCGGTGATCCGCATCGACCTACCAGACAGGGTCTTCCAGACGAAGAACGAGAAGGAGCAAGCGGCTCTTGCCGAGATCCTTCGCATCCATCAGTCCGGAAGGCCGGTGCTAATCGGGACGGCGAGTGTGGAAGAGTCCGAGCGGCTCAGCGCCGGCTTGGGCGGCGTTCCTCACCATGTTTTGAATGCCCGCAATGAAGAAGAGGAGGCCGGGATCATCGCCAGGGCGGGTGAGCCGGGTGCGGTGACGGTCTCCACCAATATGGCCGGCCGCGGGGTGGATATTCGTCTCGGGACCGGCGTGGCGGAGCTGGGAGGCTTGCACGTATTGGGCCTCAACCGGCACGAGAGCCGCCGCATCGACCATCAACTGCGAGGCCGCGCCGGACGGCAGGGCGATCCGGGCAGTTCGCAGTTCTTTGTTTCGCTTCAGGACGACCTGCTGGTCAAGTACGGCGTCCATCAACTCAATTCGCCCGATGCTCCAGCGCGCATCCAGCGGCTCATCGAAGACCAGAATCTCCAGATCCGGCAGTTTCTTCGCAAGTACGAAGGCGTGGTCGAGGGGCAGCGGCAGGCTGTGCAGCAGCGCCGCCAGGCCATTCTAACCGGCAAAGCTGCCTGCGCTGGAGAGATTGGTCTCGCTGGCTACGATCGACGATCTCTGGTCGGAGCACCTGGCTGGGGTCGCCGGACTGCGCGAGGCAACGCAATGGGTGTCGTGGGCCGCCCACGATCCGCTGCACGAATACCTCAAGGACATCGATAATATGTTCCAGGCCATGCAGGCGGCGGTTGCGGATGAGATTCCGAAGCACCTGGCGCAGGTCGAGGAATCCGGTCTGAATCCATCCCAGCGGGGCGCGACCTGGACGTATCTCACCACCGACATGCCGTTCGGAAGCATCGAAGAGAGGATCGTCAGCGGCCTGAGGCGGATGATCGGAAAAACATGACGGCTATTAGCCGAATCTCTGGACCAATTTGGTGCCGGCTTCGTTGGGATTACTTCCGGATTGGCGGCAAGAACGAGGCCGCAGGCGCCGCGGCTTGGTTCTTACCGGCAATTCTTCCCCAATGCGGTTTCTTGGCTGAACCGCGAGTGCACTGTGAGCCAAATCACAACATTACAGATGGATCGGCGACGATCCAACCGTAACCAAAATCGAACGGCATCCCGCGCGCTCGGTTTAATCATTTCGTTTGGGACGGGGTTGGTTCTGCTTCAATTTGAATCTCGGCGGATGCGGTAGCTGAAGACCGCACCATTGCAGCCCAATAGCAACGTCTGGGTGTTCGTGTGATTGGGTATGGCTCGCAATGACGTACAATCATCACCGACCACTTCTTCGTAGACTGGCAGGTCGTGCTGGTCGTAAATGCGTATCCTGGAGCGATGCCACGCCTCGTAATCCTGGACAATGGCAAAGTATGACCTATCGTCTGAGACATGCTGCGATGATGCCTTTATGCCTGTAACGTCTGCATAATGGTCAATGGGAAAACGTGCAAGAACGCGTGCATCCATGCTGAGTACATAAACTCCGTTTTCGTCGGAAGCGATCAGCTTATCGAAGTGCGGATCGCTTTTCCAATCACTAAGTGAAAACTTGGCAAGATAAATTGCCGGTTTCTGGCGACTCAGAACGACGCCATGTTTATCCCGAACGATGAGTTCTCCTTCCACATTGCTGTGAACGATGATACCTTCAGGATATTTTTCAGAACTTGCAATTTCGATATGCCAGATATTTCCATCGTCTTGCTGAGACCACAGCTCGCGCCCTCCTGAAGACATGGGATCTACGAGGCGGACGCCGCCTCCTGCGTTGAATCCCACGGCAACTGCCGGGCCGTCACCGAAATCACCTACGGCCGAATCGTCAACACCGTCTCGCGAAATGCCAAACGACCAGATGAATCTGCCTTCTCCATCGAAGAGCTTCGGATCCTCAATCCAGCCGCCACGACACAGAAAGTAGGGCTCCTCATCCCTTGCTGTTCTCACCGAAACGACGTCCGACTTACACTCTTCAAATGTGATGGTCTTGATTGGTGCGCCGTCCGCGCGGGCGAAAACTGCTCCGCGACGGCCCGCAATCGTTAATTGATTCTTGTTGTCCTGTTGGATGTCGGTAACGACTCCGATGTCAGGCAGCCGGTAAGCAACTTCCCGCGAGAATCGTTCAGCCCCCAAGATGACCCTCGCGTGCCAGAGTTCAAGCGGAGGGCTTTTGGCGGCGTTCATCACGATCTCCCGTATATACACCATGAGCACACAGTTAAGAAGGAACAGCACCGTGACAACAGCTTCCAAAACTATCCGCGAACGGCGAGATGCCTGCCGATTTTTCTGCCTCAGGATGATCGAGGTAAGGACTAAAGCCACCCCAATCCCAGCCAGCCACGGCAGAAGTAGAAGCCCGAGATATGACACAGCGATGCCGGTCCACACGTCGATGATTCCCCGTTTGGCCAACAGCCATGGAAGGCCCAGCATGCACACGGGCAGGATCACTAAGGAGATGCCAACCACCCTGAGGACTGTGAATGAGCGACTTTTCATAGGTGAGGGTCCTCCGGCCAGTCAGGTTTATCATATGCTCTTTGGAATCGGTGAGAGGGAGCTTGAAACTGCTTGGCGATTATAGCAAAGATCGCAGAGGCAATACGGAAGGAGGTAGGAAGAGGAAGACGTCCGCCAAATGATTCGCGCTGCGGAACGGCTCTGCCACTCCATTTACGGCCGTTCCCCCGGCATGAATCGCGGTTGCGGGCGGATGACCGGCAATCCGGAAGTTTCTCTGAAATGTCTGTAAAATCCCCCTTCGAGCAACCTCAGTGAGGCAGCCTGAATTCGCCAACAGGATCTCTTTCGGCACGACACCCAGAGAATACGCGGTCGCGCACTGACGCCCTTTGCAATCTCAATGGAATTCTGCAAGAGGCTTATCTCCTCGGCCGCTTGTAGAACGGCAAGGGAACCTGCTTTGCCCTTACCCGGTTGGCGCGGACCTGGACCAGAACATCTTCGCCGGAGGCGGCAACGGCGGCGGGCGCCAGCGCCAGCGCGATGTTGGTTTTGAGGAAGGGCGCGGGCGAGCCGGATGTGACCCGCCCAATCTCTTCTCCAAGAAGTGAGAGCACGGAGTGCCCGTCGCGGCCGATGCCACGCTCCATCATCTCCAGGCCAACAATCCTGCGCTTGGGACCGCCGGCGGCCTGTACCTCCAGCAAAGCCTCGCGGCCGATGAACTGGCCCTTGTCGAGCTTGAGCCAACGCTCCAGGCCGGCTTCGAAGACGTTGATCGAGTCGGAAATTTCGTGGCCGTAGAGGCTCATGCCCGCCTCCAGGCGCAGCGTGTTGCGCGCGCCCAGTCCGCAGGGGCGAATGCCGAACTCCGCGCCCGCTTCCATCAGCGCGTTCCACGTCCTCTCGGAAGTTGGTACATCCGCGGGCAGGTAGAGCTCGAATCCGTCTTCGCCGGTGTAGCCGGTGCGGGCGATCAGCACGTTGGGTACGCCGGCTACCGCGCCCCACACGAACCAGTAGTTCTTTACGGCGGCGAGATCGACCGTGGTGAGTTTTTGCATGGCTTCAAGGGCGCGCGGGCCTTGCAATGCGAGCTGCGAATAGTAACTGGAGTAATCGGCGATGTGGACGGAGGGCCATGCGCCCACCTGCTTGCGAATCCAGGCGTAGTCCTTGTCCTTGGTGGTGGCGTTGACCACCAGGAGATAGTCGTTGGGGCTGAGGCGATGGACGAGAATGTCGTCGACGAATGTGCCTTCGGGGGTGAGCAGGGCAGAGTACTGGATCTGGCCGTCCTGCAGGCGCGAGGCGTCGTTCATGGTGATGTGTTGAACGGCGGCCAGGGCGCCGGGACCGCGGAACTGGATTTCGCCCATATGGCTGACGTCGAAGAGGCCCACGCCGGTGCGCACAGCCAGGTGCTCGGCGATGAGGCCGCCGGAACCGAAACCTGTGACGGTTCCTTGTTGCTGGGGCGTAAAACCGGGGTCCCCAGCAGCGGGTCTTGGCCGCTGGGGTGGAAAACCGGGGTACTCGACCGGCATCTCCCAGCCGCCGAAGTCCACCATTTTCGCCCTAAGGGCGCGATGAATGGCGTTAAGGGGAGTCTTCTTGAGCGGCGGAGCGATGGGTTGAGCGGGGGTGGGCTGGGCTGGAAAAGTCATAGGGGCGGTCCTCTGGGCGTTGCGGCGGTGCTGTAGTTACGATAGGGATTGAGCGGCGGCGGGGTCAAACCACCCGCGGTGAGGCGGACGCCGCTGGTGCGGTAGCCTGCGCTGAGGCAGACCACGGCGGCGTGGCCGTGGCGGAAAAGGGGTGATGCCGGATGACTTATTTTCGGGGCCTACTGCTGCTGGCGGCGGGGAGCTTTGCGCTGTACCACGGCTGGAGGGTGCATACCGGTAAGCAGGCTTTGTGGGCTTACGGGCTGGGTGTTCTGGCCATCGCTCTGGGCATCTGGCGGCTGACCCACAAAGAGGACCGGCGGGCGTGAGCGGCGGGGAACCCATAAGCGCTGCTACTAGCGGATTCGCAGGCAACTTGCAGGCCGATTCCGGGTCCTTACTGATGCGGCGGGTTGGCACTGAGACCGGCGCGCGGAAGGAAGCGATGTTGACGGCGATTGCGGTTGCATTGGCCTGGTGCGGTTTGGCGGGGGGCGAGCCGGCGGATTTCTTTTGACGCTCTTTGGGTTGGCGATTATCGGAGTGCTGGTGTGGGCGCTTACCCGGCCGAACAATAAAGAATCGACTAAGGACTAGAACCGGAGAGACGGCGGCTCACTTGCGCCGCGCCCGCCAGAACGAACTCAGGCTCAGATAGAGAAAGACCAGCATAATTCCAACGGTGACCAGGAACGTCCTGTGATCTGGGCCGTGCGCGTAGCTGGCCCTGGTGCGCCAAAGGGTGGGGGCAAAGACGACGACGGGCAGGAAAAAGACAGTTCCCATGACTTCGAGCCAGAGGATGCCGCCCACGCGGCGGAAGGGGCTTAGAAAGCCGCCTATGCCGCGCGCGACGCCCCGAGCGGCCTGACCGGCAGCCTGACCGGCGGCGCGGTCTTGGGCGGCGGTGGAGGCGGTTGAGGCAGTGGGGCGGGCGGTCGCGCTGGCTGCGGCTTGCGCGCTGGCCGCAATGCGCTGACCGGCGATGCGGCCGGCGACGCGCATGCCGATGCCCAGAGCGCGGCCGATGGCGTGAGGTTTCATTCCATTTATGATGGTAGCAGCGACCTTGGCCAAGCTGCTTTCTACAGCTTGTTGCCGCTTTCCAGTTGCCGCGAAACGCGAACGGAAGTAAGGTAGAGTAATCCTGCGCCGCGACCGCGATTCGTCTGGGCTGGCCGCCGCTCCTGGAGGTACCCATGAAATCCCGTCTGCGCGAACTGATTCAGCAACTGGGCGAGGCCATCCACGAGTCGGTCATCGAGAGCGAACAGATTGCCGGGGTGGTACAGGATATTCGCAAGTACGGATTCGACGTGCTGCTGATGCTGGAAGCCACGATTGGCCTGAACGAGGTTGCGGCCAAAGAGGCCGAGAGCACCGGGACCGCCGGGACCGGCGCGGAGCAGGGCGGGGTGAATGGCCCGTTCACGCAGAACGATCTGCATTTTCTGCGCTCGTTGCGCATCGCGGTTGAGGGCGAGGCGGAAAACGCGGCCGAGTCGGACACCGAGTAGCCCGACCGGTCTGCGGAATCCCGCATGCTTGACCGTTGGTTCAGGCCAAGGCACACCACACCGCCTATAATCAGCCTGTCGTGCAAACTTACTTTTCATCTCGTCCACACCGGGTTGGGAAGACGGCTGCCCGCGCGGGGTTGGGGCTTGTGCTGGCCCTATCCGTGTTGACGGCGCGGGCGGTTGCCGCTCGCGCCCAGGCAACCGCGGAGGGCGGTCCGGCTGGCCCTGTCGAGGGACGCAGCCGAATTCTGCTGGTGCTCCCCTTCGACAATCGCAGCGGGCAGCCCAGCCTGGAGTGGATTCGCGAGGCGGCGCCGGAGATTCTGAGCAGCCGCTTTGCGTCGGCTGGTTTTGCGCCCATGAGCCGCGAGGACCGGCGCTATGCGCTGGATCATCTGGGTCTTCCGCAGGGATTTCACCCCTCGCGGGCCAGTTCGCTCAAGCTGGCGGAGACCCTGGACGCCGATTCGATCGTGGTGGGCAGCTATCTGACCGACGGCACCGGCATCGTGGCCGAGGCGCAGGTGGTGGATGTGTTGCACCTGCGGATGAGCGCGGCGGTGGGCGCGCGCGGCGAGATGCGCGACCTGATAGCGGTCTTCGATTCGCTGGCCTGGAAGCTGACCCGCGAGCTCGACCCCGGCTTCAGCGGGTCGGAAGAGACGTTTGTGGCCGCCGGAGCGGGGTTGCGCCTGGACGCCTTCGAGCAGTACATCCGGGGCATCACGGAGCCCGACCAGCAGGAGCGGCTCCGCCACCTGAAGCTGGCGGTTCAGGAGAGCCCGGAGTTCGGGCCGGCCTGGATGGCGCTGGGCCGCGAGGACTACAACGGCCAGCAGTACGAAGAGGCTGCGGCGGCCTTCGCCAAGGTGGGCGGCGGCGATTCCGGCGCGCTGGAGCCTGACGCGCTGGAGGCGGGATTCTATCGCGGGCTGTCGCTGCTGTTTTCCGGCGACTACCGAAAGGCCGAAGAGGCGTTTGAAGGCGTGGCTCGCGTTCTGCCGCTGGCCGAGGTGCTGAATGACGAAGGGGTTGCGGTCAGCCGCCAGGGCCGCGACGGCATTGCGTCCTTCAGCCAGGCTGAGGCCTCCGACCCCAATGCGGCCGACTACCACTTCAACCTGGCGGTGAGCCTGAAGCGCGAAGGAAAGGCCGCCGAAGCTCTCGCCGAGCTGACGCAATGCCTGCGCTTGCGCCCCAACGATAGCGAGGCCCAGGAGCTGCTGGCGGCCTGGAAGAGTCCGAGCGGGGCAGCCGGAGCGGGAGCGGGCGCGAGTGAGGGTGCGAATGGAGAGGCGGAACTGAAGGCCGATCCACTGGAGCGCATTGCGCGCAACTTCGACGCTGTCGCTTTCCGCCAGGCGGCGCTTGTGCTGGACCAAATGGATGCCTCCCGGTTGGCCGCGCTCACACCTGTTGAACGGGTGCGGAAGCTGGCCGCCCAGGCGAAGGATTACCTTGACCGCGGGCTGCTGCTGGAAGCCGAGCGTCTGTATCAGTCCGCTGTGGCCGCCGACGGCAGGCTCGCCGAGGCGCACGCCGGACTGGCCGAGGTGCGTGAGCGGACCGGCGATGCGGAGGGTGCGCGCAAGGAGGCCCGCGCAGCCCTGGAACTGGCGCCTTCGGCCGATGCGTATTTGGTGCTGGCGCGGCTGGATCTGGCGGCCAGCCGCCTGGACGAGGCAGACAAGGATGTGAGCCAAGCCCTTGCGCTGAATCCCGCCAGCCGCGTGGCTCAGGAGCTTCGCCGCCAGATCGAGGCCAGGGAAGAGCCGAAGAAGTAGGGTGGTACCCCGCCATTGCCACGAAAGAAGGTTCCGCGAATGGGTAACCCCGCAAAGGAGACAAGATGGGCATCCTACTTGTGATTTTCGGAGGCTTGGCAATCGCTGGCGGAATCTTTGGGAAAGACTTTTATGCGGCAGATGTAGTTTCGCTTTCTGCATTTAAGCAGAAAAGCTCAAAATGGTCAGGACAATTAGTGTTTCTCTTTGTGGGCGCTGTTCTTGTGGCGATCGGAGTAAAGTTGCTTGTTGGGCCAGAATGATTCGCCTTCTGGATCAGAGCAAGAAGAGGAATCAGGAGCACCACTCAGCTAAAGGAGCAAGCCATGATTAAGTGCGTAAGAGGAATCGCGGTCAGGATCGCAGCCGGTTCGGTTGCGGCAGCGTTTTTCGGAGCTTTCGGGCTGGGCTCCGCGGCGTCTGCCCCACAGCAGCCGCCCCAGCAACCGCTGGTGGAAAAGTTTGTCCTCTCCGACACCATCCAGCCGGTGACGGCGGGAGAGCTCGACCGGGCCATTGCCCGGGCCAACTCCGAGGGCGCCCAGGCACTGCTGGTGGAGTTGGATACGCCGGGCGGGCTGCTAGAGTCGACGCGCGGCATGGTGGGGGCGATCCTCGCATCGAAGATTCCGGTGATTGTTTATGTGGCTCCGGGAGGCGCTCGCGCCGGTTCGGCCGGCTTCTTTCTGCTGGAGTCGGCGGACGTGGCCGCCATGGCTCCCGGGACCAACGCCGGAGCGGCCCACCCGGTTATGGAGTTCGGCGGCCAGCCCGACGCCACCATGAATCAGAAGATCGAGAACGACGCGGAGGCCTTTCTGCGTTCTTTTGTAACCTTGCGCAGCCGCAACGCCGAGGCCGCCGAAGCCGCCGTGCATACCTCGCATTCCTACACCGCCCAGGAGGCTCTGGACCAGCACCTGATCGACCTGATCGCCAACAACGATTGGCAACTGCTGGCGGCGCTGGATGGGCGCACGATTACTCGCAAGGACGGGGCAAAACAGGTGCTGCATCTGGCCGGGCCGAGGATTGAAGAGGTGCGGCCCACGCTGCGCGAGCAGCTGTTGAGCTGGCTGGTGAACCCCAATATCGCCATGCTGCTGCTGGTGGGCGGGGCGCTGCTCATCTATCTGGAATTCAACGCGCCGGGCACCATCGTGCCCGGCGCGCTGGGCACGCTGATGGTGCTGCTGGCCATCTTTGGGCTGAACCTGCTGCCCATTCGCTTTACGGCTGTGCTGCTGTTGGCGGCGGCGCTGGTGCTGATCCTGCTGGAGGCCAAGTTCGGCGGCCACGGCGTGTTGGGGGTGGCCGGCGTCGTCTGCCTGGCCTTTGGAACGCTTACCCTGGTTGCCGCGCCGGTGCCGGAGATGGGGATCAGCCCGCTTGTCGCCTTGGGGGTGAGTGCGGGATTTGGGGCGATTACCGTCATTCTGATGCGCCTGGCCGTGCACTCCCGGCGCATGAAAACCCGGCTGGGCGTGGATGCCATGGTGGGCGTCCGCGCCATGGCCATGGAACCGCTGACCCCCGAAGGTCATGTTCTTGTCGAGGGAGAGATCTGGCGCGCCGTGGCAACTGAGCCGGTGGCCGCCGGCAGTACGCTGCGCGTGGTGGGCCGCGAGCAATACCTGCTGCATGTGGCACCGGCCGACCCGCAAAGACCGCCGCAGGCCCGCGCATAGAGCGGCTTTCCGATTCACAGGTTTTTGCCGGCGCCGCGTGTTTTTCTAAGACTGCGATGCGATTGCAGGAGTACAATTCCTGCTGAGTGAGGAATCCCAAATGTTAACTGTAGTCGGCGTTTTGTTTGCTATCGTCGTCCTCTATCTGATCAACTGCATCAAGATCCTCCGCGAATATGAGCGCGGAGTCATCTTCACCCTGGGCCACGTCGGGGCAGCGCCCGTGGGACCGGGCTTCATCTTTGTCTACCGGCCGGTGCAGCAGATGATACGCATCTCGCTGCGCCAGGATGTGCTGGAGGTTCCGCCCCAGGATGTGATTACCCGCGACAACGTCACCATCAAGGTGAACGCGGTGGTCACGCTCTACGTGGTCAACCCCAACGACGCCGCCATCAAAGTGGCCAACTACGTCTACCAGACCTCGCAACTAGCGCAGACCACGCTGCGCACGGTGCTGGGCGAAGTAGAGCTGGATGAGCTGCTCAGCCACCGCGACAAGCTGAACCTGCGCATTCAGTCCATCATGGACCAGCGCACCGAACCGTTTGGGGTGAAGGTTGTCTCCGTCGAAGTGAAGCAGGTGGACCTGCCCGAGCAGATGCAGCGCGCCATGGCCAAGCAGGCCGAGGCGGAGCGCGAAAAACGGTCGAAGATCATCCACGCCGAGGGCGAGTTCAACGCCGCGCAGAAGCTGGTGGATGCCGCCACGCTCATGGCCACGCAGCCTATGACCCTGCAACTGCGCTACCTGCAGACTCTAACCGAGATTGGCGTCGAGAAGAACACCACCATCGTCTTCCCGTTGCCCATGGAGTTGCTGACGCTGCTGAATAAGATTGCGATCTCGGCTGCGCCAAAGCTGGCGGCTGCCGAGAAGCCATAGACCAGAGCGGACAACCTCCTATCCGCCTCCCCCTCCCGGATAGGTCCTGATCCGTGAAATGGCAAGCCGGCGCGACGGCTATCCACCGTGCGCCGGTTTTGTGCGGCGCGAAAATGAACAGACGGGCCCTCGGGAGAATCTGCAACTTTGAGGACGGGGTATGAGGGAAGTGTTTGAAGACAAAGAGCATGACCGGGCCCAGCCTCATCACGACGCCGATCTGACGTTAGGCCCGGTCATGCTGCTGGGCATCCTTTTTGTCCTGGCGCTGATTTGCATGGGGTTTTTTGGTTGGGGGTACGCCGTGGGCCGTCGAGGCTCGCTGGATGCCTCGACAGTCATGAAACCCACGCCCGACGCGCCCCCGTCTGCGCAGGCGGGCTGTGCGCAGTCCAAGCCTTCGGCGAGTTCGCAAATGGAGGTCGCGCCGGCAGTGATAAGCGATGCGGCCGATCAGGTGGGCAACCAGCCCTCATTTGAGGCATCAGAGACGGATTCGGCTGCGAATTCACAGAGCGCGGAGCCGGCCGGGGCGGCTGGCTCATTGTCCGGTCAGCCTCAAGTCCGGCCAGCCCTGCCCCTGGCGGCAAACCCTTCTCAGTCCGTGGTAGTGCCGGGCAACGGGCTCAAGGTTGAACCCGCTCTGGTCCCGGCGGGTGGGTTGATGGTACAGATTGCCGCCGTTTCCCACCAGGAAGACGCCGATGTGTTGGTAAGCGCCCTGCGCAAGCGCGGCTACGCGGTTACCGCCCGCCGCGAGGCCGCCGACAACATGATCCACGTGCGAATCGGCCCCTTCACCAACCTTGAGGAGGCCAACCGTTGGCGCCAGAAGCTGATGAACGACGGCTATAACGCGATCGTGCAGCAGTAGGTAGTTTGGCTCCCTATCCCCGCATCCATTCCGGCAGCCCCGAGGCGATTGCCGCCCGGACAGCTTTCATCAGGTCGTCGCGGGTGGCAAACTCGGCTGGGAACAGAGGCTCGTGGAAGACGATGTGCGCCGTGCCGGGGCGGATGCCAAAACTGCCCCTGGCCATCAGCGTCTCCGTACCGTAAATCGAGACCGGAATGCACGGCGCGCCGGTCTGCATGGCCAGGTAGAACGGGCCGTTTTTGAAGGGCAGCAGACGGCCGTCCCTGGAGCGCGTGCCCTCAACAAACGTGGTGATGTGAAGGCCCTTCTCCAGCAGGCGCTGGGCTGCGGCCACGCTCTCCTGGGCGCTGGCCGCGTTTCCCGTGCGGTCCACCGGGATGTACTCCCCCAGCTTGAGGCAGTAGCCGAAGACGGGAAGCTTGAACACGGAGCGCTTGGCAAAGGCAGAGGTGCGCCCCGGAATCCGCGAGATCAGTGCCGGCGGGTCCAGATTGGAGACGTGGTTGGCCATGAAGATGCACGCCTGGCCGGCGGGAACATTCTCCCGCCCCTCAACCCGGATGCGGATGCCGGCCACCCGGTAGCCAACGCCGACAATCCAGCAGGCCGCCGCGTACAGCGGTCCGATGTTGCCGGTAACAACGGCCAACGGTATAAAAATCACCGCCGCGGGAATGCTCAGTGCGACAATGACGATGAATACGACAAGCGACACGATCATGAGGGTTCCGCCAGATCTGTGATTCGTTTTGCGGCGGCGCGTCAGCAGGCAGCTCCATCGGACAGGCTCCAGGAGCCTGCTGAATAACCATGGCATTGTGTCAGGGCACGACTTTAGTCGTGCCATAAATGCCTCAAAATCAACGCGGGCTTCAGCCCCTGAGAGCCGAATCCCGCCCCCGAGTTAGTCTTTCAACAAGTTCCTACGTCCGCATCCACTCCGGGAGTCCACTGGCGATGGCCGCGCGAACCGCCTGCGTCAGCTCCTCGCGCGTAGCGAAACCGGCCGGGTCGATTGGCTCATGAAAGACCACATAGGCTGGCCCGGGACGCATGTGCAAGCTGCCCTTGCCCAGAATCTTTTCCGTCCCATGGATAGAGACCGGGATGCACGGCGCGCCGGCAGCCATGGCCAGATAGAATGGTCCTTTCTTGAAGGGCATCATGCGCCCGTCCGGTGAGCGCGTGCCTTCTACAAATGTCGTCATATGCACGCCTTTGGCCAGCACCTGCTGGGCCGCGGCCACGCTCGCCTTCGCATCCGCGGCATTGCCGCTGCGATCCACGGCGATGAATTCGCCTTGCTTGAAGCCCGTGCCCAGCACCGGCAGATTCATCAGCGAACGTTTCATGAAGGCCGAGGTGCGCCCCGGAATCAGCGAGATCAGCGCCGGCGGGTCCAGGTTGGAGACGTGGTTTGACATGAAGATGCACGCCCGATCCCTGGGTATATTCTCCAGCCCGCTGACGTGGAAGCGCACCCCTGCCATCCAGCAACTGCTGGAGAGCATGAACCGCGTGCCCTTGTAGAGCGGCAGCACGTTGCCCGTCAGCCGGCACCACGGAATGAACAGCATCGCCGTGGGAATTCCGGTGATGACCATCGTGGCCAGAAAGATGAGTGAAGAGCTCACGCCTGCCTCTTGCCTTGCGCCCTGCCGTCCTCGGAAAAGCGCTCTCCGAGCCGCGCGGGCAGTTTCTCATAGATGCCGTCGAAGCCGCCATTGGAAAGTATCGCCACCACGTCGCCTGGCTGGAGTTGGGGCACGATGGCGTTGACGATCGCTTCCACGTCGGGGCAGAGTTCGGCCTCGGTTCCTTGTTCATTGAGCGCACCGACCACATCTTCGGGGTGCAGCCGCTCGGCGTCGGGAATGCGCTGCTGCTGATAGACGCCGGCCAAGACGACGCGGTCGGCCAGGCGCAGGCTGGCCACCAGATCGGACTGGAGCACCTTGCGCCGCAGGGTATTCGAACGCGGCTCCAGCACCGCCCACAGCCGCGACTGCGGATATACGGAGCGCAATGCCCGCAGGGTCTCGCGAATGGCCGTGGGGTGGTGGGCAAAATCGTCGATCACGGTGACGCCGCCGACTTCCGCGCGCACCTCCAGCCGGCGCTTGACGCTCTTGAAGCCGGTAATCGCGGCTCGGATCGCTTCCTTGCCGATGCCCTGACCCGCGGCCAGCGCCGCCGCGGCGGTGGCGTTCAGCGCGTTGTGCTCGCCGGCCAGGCCCATCTCGAACTCACCCCACAGCGCGCCGCCGCGCCAAACCTCCCAGCGGATTAGGCCGTCTTCATGGCGCAGGTTGCGGATGCGCCAGTCCGCTTCCTCAGAGAAGCCGTAACGCTCGACGCGGCACAGAGCGCCGGCCACGCATTCGGTGACGCTGGCGCTGCCGTCCCAGGCCACAATCGCGCCCCGGCGCGGAACCAGGTTCACCAACCGCTTGAACGCCGTCTTGACCGCTTCCAGGTCGGCATAGATATCGGCATGGTCGAACTCGACGCCGGTCAGGATCAGCGCATCGGGAAAGTAGTGCAGGAACTTCGGCCCCTTGTCGAAGAAGGCCGTGTCGTACTCGTCGCCCTCGACAATAAAGGTGCGCGTGGGGCGCAACTGAAAACTGCTTCCGAAGTTCTCCGCCACGCCGCCGATCAGGAACGAAGGCTCCAGCGCCGGATTCTCTGTGGACGCGAACTGGTAGATCCACGCCAGCATGGAGGTGGTTGTGGTCTTGCCGTGGGTGCCGGCGACCACCAGCGACTGGCGTCCCACGAGAAACTCCTCGCGCAGCAGCGCGGCCATCGAGGTAAAGGGAATGCGCTCGTCCAGCACCCGCTCCACCTCCGGATTGCCGCGGGAGAGTGCATTGCCGATGACCACGAGGTCCGGCGCCGGATCGAGATTGGACTCCGCGTAGGGTTCCAGGATGGGGATGCCGAGCGAGCGCAGCAGTTCGCTCATGGGCGGATAGGCGGCCTTGTCGGAGCCGGAGATGCGGTGCCCCTCCAACTGCAAGAGTCCGGCCAGCGAAGCCATGGCCGTGCCGCAGATGCCGCTCAGGTGAATGTGCCGGTGCGATGCTGTAATTGAGGTCATGGCGCAACCGCCGGTTGCAGCAGGCGCAGTTCGGCCTCATCGGTGGTGCGCAGTTCGGCTTCAACGCCCAAGGTCAAGGTAACGTTGCCGCGCGAAACGTGGCCGCTGCGCAGGCCGATGGCGATGGGTGCATCGAGGTCTTCGAAGATGCGCAGAATCACCTCTTCGAGCAGATTGGGGTCCGCTCCGGGCGAGGAGCAATCGAGCATCTCACCGAAGACGATGCCGCGCACGCCTGCCAGCTTGCCCGCCTGGCGCAGTTGCCAAAGCATGCGGTCGATCTGGTAGGGCTTGACGCCCGTGTCCTCAACAAAGAGCAGCTTGCCCTCGGTCCGCGGTTCATAAGGCGTGCCCAGCAGCGAAACCAGGATGCTGAGGCAACCGCCATACAGGATGCCGCGAACCGAGCTGAAGATCGGGCCCGATCGCAACACCCGCAGCCCCTCCGCCGGTCCCAGGCTGTATGGCTCCCCAGCCAGCGCCGCCCGAAAGCTGGGCAGATGAACGCCTTTGTCGTTGGAGAAATCGGCTGCGACCATGGGTCCATGAAAAGCGGGCAGGCCGAGCCGGTCGAGCAGATGCAGTTGAATGCCGGTCAGGTCGCTATAGGCGAAGAAGGGCTTGGGATGCTTGCGGATCAGCTCCAGATCGAGCCCGTCGAGCAGGTAGTTGGAGCCGTAGCCGCCGCGCAGGCACGCTACCACGCTCGTGTCCTTGTCGGCGAAGGCGCGATGCAGGTCTTCCAACCGCTGCGCTGCGGTTCCGGCAAAGTAGAGAGGTCCTTTTTGGAAGGCGTGGTGAGCGAGCCGGGGCGCAAAACCCAGCGCGCGCAAACGCTTCAAGCCCCGTTCGGCGACCTCCAGCTTGGCGGAGGCCGCGGGCGCCACCACGCTCACGCCGGCGCCCTGAGCCATGGGGAGGAGCTTCAGGAGCGGACCTGGCTCTGGAATCGGCTTGGGATCGACGGTCGTCATATCTACCACGCCTCGCCCCGGGCAATCAGAGAGGCTGGGCCGGTGAGGTAGAGCTTCTCGCCGGGGCCTTGCCATTGGACGGTCTGCGCGCCTCCGGGAGCGATGACCTCCAGTTCGTTCTCCGCGCCATAGACGCCGATCATCGCGGTGGCCGCGGCCGAGGCGCCCGTTCCGGAAGAGGATGTGGGACCGACGCCGCGCTCGAAGATGCGAATGGCCACTTGGTGGATCGGCTCCGACTCGCTGCCCAAAACATGAACGAACTCGACGTTGGTTCGATCGGGAAAATCGGGATGCAGGCAGATCTCCTCCCCGATCTCTTGCCAGGAGCGGTCGCCGAGGGAGAAGTCGAGCCTGGAGAGCGAGCGTTCGCTGGCATCGAGGGGATATGCTTCGTCGCCGCTGAGCGCGCCAAGCTGGGGCTGGCGCTCGGGCTCGGGAAGAACAATCACGAAGTGGGGATTTCCCATGGAAACGTAGACTCCGTCGATCTGGGTTCCGTCGGCCAGTTCCAAGGTGTGCTTCCCGAACTCGGGGACATCCATGTCAGTGGTCACCAGCACCGTCGGCCCGTTTATCTCCGAGTTCCGGAACTCCTGAATCGTGCACAGGCGGGCGCCGGCGTCGGTTGCAATCTCCAGCGCGTCGCCGGGCTGGGAGCCCAGAGCATCGGCCATCCACGCGGCCGCGCAGCGCGTGCCGTTGCCGCTGATCTCGGCGGTCGATCCGTCGGCATTGTGCAGCCGGATGCGCCCCGCCTTGGGCCCGGTCCACGCAAAGAATTCGATGCCGTCGGCGCCGATCCCGGTATTGCGCTCACACAGCCGCCGCGCCAGATTCGCCCAGTCCTGGTCCCTGGCCGCCTCTTCCGTCACGATGAGAAAGTCGTTGCCGCACGCATGGGCCTTGGTGAAGGGAATCAATCTTCCTCCAGATCGCGGAAGGTCAGTAGCTTATCGATGCCGGGCTCGGCCAGCAGTTTTCCGCGCAGGCGCTCATGCTGCCTCTTCGAGACTGTCAGTGGGAAGCTCACCCGCTGGATGTCGCCGATGGCATTGCTCTCCACGCCGGTCAGCCGTTCGCCCGCCGCGTCCATCGCCTTGAGAATCGACTCCATCATGAGCGCCTGGTCGCGCCCGCGCGCCTCGTAGACCAGCGAGTAGGCCTTCAAGTTGGCGCGCCGTTCCAGAAAGCCGACCACCTCCAGCGCCATAATCACAACCATCGCCGCCACCGCCGCCGCCCCATACAGTCCCGCGCCGCAGGCCATGCCGATGGAGGCCACCACCCAGATGCTGGCCGCGCTGGTCAGCCCGCTGATGCGGCTGCGATTGTGCAGAATCAGCCCCGCGCCCAGAAAGCCGATGCCCTGCACGATGTTCGAGGCCACGCGCCCCTTGTCCGGATTGGCGTCGCCGGCCAGCACCGCCGACAGCAGCGTGAAAAACGCGCTGCCCATGCAGATGAGCAGGTTGGTGCGCACGCCCGCGGCCTTGCGGCTGAACTCCCGCTCCAGCCCCACCAGCGCGCCCAGCAGGCAGGCCAGCAGCAGACGGGCGATGGCGTGGTTCACCACCACAATCTGCTGCAGGCTGTCGAAGCTGAGGGGCAGCGCGAACTGTGCCAGGGCCATGCTCATCGAGGTTCCTTGCCCGATGCTATCACTGCGCGGGTGGGTTTGTTGAGGGTTGCGCTTTATGGCGGTGGGCAGTTTCCGGTTGGGGCAGTCGCCCGCCCGCGCTTCGGGAATCGGGGAAAGGCCTGGGGCTGCCGCGCTCACCGGGCGATAAGGCGATTCAGCGCGAAGCGAGAAACACTCCTGCTTCCCGTTTCACGGGAGCTGTTGACCGGAAGGCGACTTCCGAGCAGGCGACCAATCCGACCTCAATCTCGAACGTTCTCGCCGTCCGGCGCGTATATTTCTAAGTTAGCAATTCCATTCTTCGAGGAAGACATGAGCGCAAGCCCCAAGCGAGTGGTGTGTTGCCGAGCGGTTTGGCGGCGTTGTCTGGTCACGTTGAGCACGGTCCTGATCGGATCGCTCTCCGCTGGGGTCACCCCGCACGCGGTACACCTGCTCCACCTCTGCAATTCACGCAACTGCTGCAAGCGCCTCCAGGAGCGCGGGCGGAATGGGACGCGTTGCGCGGCAAAGTAGTGGTCCTGGAGTTCTGGGCGACGTGGTGCAGTGCTTGCGCTGCCGAGATTCCCCATCTGAATGCACTCGCTGCCGCGCTCGATCCAGCTAAGTTTCAGATCATTTCTGTCGATGATGAGGATCCAAAGGTGGCGCAGAAATTCCTGGCGAGCCGTAGGTTGTCAGGATGGTTGGGCTTCGATACCACCGGCGGTGTCATCTCTCGCTATGGGGCGAAAGCGAGGCCCACAACAGTGATTGTGGATGCAAATGGGCGGATCGCCGGCACAGTTGATTTGCAAGATCTTGAAGCTGCCAATCTGTTGGCTGTAGCGGCGGGGAAGGACCTCGATCTGAAATCGGTGGCTGCGCCGGATGCCTCAACCCCAGCACCTTCGCCAGCACCTCCTGCAAAACCTTTTTCCCAGGTCTCTTTCGCTTTAAGCAAGGAAGCGCCGGGAAAAGGTATGTGGATCAATCACCTGTCAAAAACCTGCATGGAGATGCACGGGGACGCTCAGTTTATTTTGACCGAGCTGTACGGCTTGCATATGAGAAAAGACCGGCTTATTTTAGCGAACCCGTTGTCAGACGAAACCTATGTGTTTCATGTGGAGGGGACCGTGGCCGATCAAGAGGCCGTCACGCCTCTTGCGCAAGCCTTTGTGGCGTTGGCGTTGCACCTTCTCGTGCAGAAGAAAACCGTGGCCCGAAGTGTATTGATTCTCAAGACCACAGACGCAAGCAAGAAGCTGCTGGTTCCGACCGGATGGGCGTACTCTGGGATGTGTTGGTACCGGAGGAGCAATCAGAAGCTCACGATTGCCAATGGAAATATGTACTACCTGGCAAATGCGCTCGAAGACGCGCTAGGAATTCCGGTGATCGATGAAACTGGTTTCAAGGACAACTTCGACGCGGAGTTGAAGTTTGCGCCGGAGGATGCCGATGGGGCCAGAGCGGCGCTAGCCGAGGTGCTTGGGTTGGATATGGTTCGGGAGGAACGGCCGATTGAGGTGGTTGAAGTGAGCCCGCAGGAAGATGCCGGCGAGGCTGAGTTCAGCAAAGCCGCACATTGAAGTCTTTTGGCTTCCACCAGCCAACTACGATGAATTTGGAAATAGCAGGAGGTATGCATTAGCCCAACCGGCGGGGGTTGCCCTTGTACTGTTGGGTATCGTCTTACTCATTTTTGGGGTACTGCGCTTGATCCATACGAAATAGCCGCGACACCGTGACGAACAAACATGCGAGAGATATGGCTTTGTCCGAGCTGCACCTGAATTACCGCCCACTCTTCCCCAATGCGGTTTCTTGGCTGAACCGTGAGTGCACTGTGAGCCAAATCACAACTCTATAGATGGATCGCCGACGATCCGGCCGAAACCCGCAAGATCGGGCCGTCCGGCCCCCAAACCGCCACCCATTACGTCGGCCTCTCCTCCCCGATCACATTACAACGCCGCGCGGGAGTGGTATCCTGGCCGGTAATTTCTGAGCAGCGAGGGGGACGACGTGAGAAAAGGCATCCTAGTGGCGATCGGCGGATTGGCATTCCTGGCGGGGTGCGGAAACCAAGGCGACAAAGCTTCCGGCATTCCCGTCGAGCCCAAATGGAAGGGACCTGCGTACCGTATTGCGTTTGACACTAAGGCAGCCAAGCCTAGCCCGGAAGGCATCACCCTTCCGGCCATCAATTTCACGGCCGACCCTGACGCGCTCGAGAGGAGGGTCACCCTCGTCGTCCGCTACGACTCTTCCGCGGTGAAGACAAAAAACCTGATCGTCAACCAGATCATCCTGGCTCCGTTCGATGTCTCTGGCGCGGAGGGAACCCTTCCCCCCGACTACATGGAACTGGCGGATAAGGGGCTGGCGCAGTTGACCGCAGCCTACTGCATGAAGGGGAAGGTCAAGGTCACCGTGGCGCTGGCTCGGTCGTCGCTCTCCCCGCAGGCCGCGGATGCTGAAATCAATGAGAAGCGCCTGTCGGACTGGGTGACCACCGAGGTCGTGATCAAGAACCCCAAAAAGGGTTGTTAGCACGCTCTCGCCGGATGCGGGTGCCCCAGCTCTCGTCCGCCACGGCGGAATCCCTGGGAACACCGATTGACGAAAATTACACAGCACAAGCGCACAATAGTCTCATGCGATGCCTCCAACCACTCCAATGGCCTTCGCGCCGGAAGGAACCCTCATGCCCGTTCTCATCGCTCGCGGCGTCAGCCATCTCCTCGGTCCAAAATGTTAGGTATATGACCGGTCTGTACCGCTTATGCCCCCACCCCCCTCCCCCTCCGGGAGCCTCTTTTTCAACCCGTCCTCGCTCGTAAGTCGCTATGGATCAGCAGCTTAGCAATTCCACCCGTTAGCCGATCGGTAAACAGAACCGGCGGATTTTGGCCCGTTTTGACCCGCTAATCAGCCGGAAAACGCCCCTTTACGGATGAAAAAGCACTATTCAGCAACCTTTTTGAACGGGATTCCAGGCTCGGAGGCGCCGGCGGGCTACCGGCATTTTGCCGGTAACTCTCAAGGGACGGCAACGGCCCAATGCTCTCAAGAAACAGTTCCGCCGTACTTTCCGAGTACCGGGAGATCAGCCGGCCATTCGGAGATTGACGCATTGCCTATCTCTGTTGAGCCGGAGGAGTATCGGAGACATAAATCGTTCCCGCGGGCTGGCCGGGAGCCGTGAAGCGGCGCAGCGCGGTCAGGCCGGCGGGATGCGCCTTCACGGCGCGGTCGATCTCGTCGCCGTCGAAGGCCAGCACGATGGCCGCATGGGCGGCGGGTGAGTCCAGGGCGGCGCTGTAGAACTCCTTGTCGCTCTCGTTGACGGTCTGGCGCAGGGGGATTCCGGTGAGGGCGACGATCTCGGGATAGACCGAAGTGTTCATCAGAATCACGCCGCCCGGCCGCTGGGCGAGCAGCGTGCGCAGAACCGGCGGAATCTGCTCCTCCAAGGGCCGGCGAGCCTCGATGTTCTTTGTGCCTTCGACATAAGTGAGCGGGCGCTCGCGCACCATCTGCACGGCATTCAGGGCGACCAGAACGAACATAGCGCCCACTGTGTACCTTACCCACCGAGCTTGCATCTCGCCGGTCTTGAACTCGCGGACGGCGGCGATGGCAAACTGCGCGGCAAAACCCAGACCCAGCGCCAGCGCGGGCAGCAGCTCCATCCCGTAACGCGTGTTGTACCAGGAGTGAGGCCACCAGACGGGAAGAAAGATGGGCACCGAACCATAAGCCACCGGGTACGCATAGAACGGGACCGGCAGCCACAGCAGCAAGCTCCAGGCGAACGAGCGGCGGCGCGCGGTGAGCCAGGCGCACGCGGTGCCAAAGAGGCTCAGCGCCAGCAGCGAGTTGCCCCAGGCCGCCGCGGCCGCGTCCATCTCCGCTGCCTTCATAAAGAAGATCAATGCGACCCACGGATTGTGCCATCCCGGATGGGGCGGGAACCCGGGCACGGAGGTCCGCACCTCAATGGCCTTGGCGGAGTAAGGCCCGCGCAGAAAGTAGAGCCAATCGCCGAAGGCCGCGGCGTTGTAAATGAGCCATACCACCGGCGCGGCCACGACCAGAGCGCTTGCCATCCAGAAGGCGCGCGAGCGCAGCCCGCCGCGGCGCGCCAGCGTCAGGCCGATGCATCCCCACGCCAGCAGCGCCATCACCCAGCCGTCGTAGCGCGTGAAGATGGCGGCCACGAGCGCGGCGGCAATCAGCCAGAGCAGGCGCGGCGAGCTCTGCGAATCGCCGTCCAGGCTTGTCCGCCACTCCACCAGCCAGACCGCGATCCAGATGGTCTCGCACACAAAGAGCGGCTCGGTCATAGCCGTGGTTTGCAGGTAGAGCAGATTGGGATTGGCGGCGAAAGACGCCAGCGCCAGGGCGGCTGAGGCCGGCGGAAGCCAGCGGCGCGCCAACCGGTAGAGGCCCGCGCAGCCGGCCAGATACGCTAGGGCCGAGGGAATCGCGCCGGCGATCCCATTGGCCCACCAACCGTAGACCTGAACAAAGGGAATCAGAAGCAGGTGAGGCAGCGGCAGCCACACCGAGCCCAACTGCGTCAGGCCCGGCCGATGCGAATCGAGGACCCGCCGCGCGATGTGCAGGTGGGCGACCGCGTCGCCGTAGTTGAGCATGGCCCCATGCCGCCAGCTCCATGCCAGGGCCGCAAGCGAGGCTGCAGCGCACGAGGCCAGCACGGCCCTCCACTCCGCGCGCGAAATGGGCCTCTCAGTCAAGGTGGGTTAACTCGCGGAAGAGGGTAAAACGGTCGTCGATCTCCTTGCGGGAGAGCTGCTGCAACCGCTCGGTGCCGAAGCGCTCGCACGCAAAGGAGCCCATTACGCTTCCGTAAAACATGGCCTGCCTGTAGGCAGCGGGAGTGAGCGTTGGCTGCGAGGCCAGGTAGCCGAAGAAGCCGCCGGCAAAGCTGTCGCCCGCGCCGGTGGGATCGATCACCTCCTCCAGCGGCAGCGCCGGCGCCCTGAAGAGCTCCGCTCCTTTACTTTTTGGACTGGATTCCTGGAAAAGGGTCGCCCCATACTCGCCGTGCTTGACCACCAGCGCCTTCGGACCCAGAGCCAGAACCGCGCGCGCCGCCTGGACGAGGTTGTTGTTGCCGGCCAGCATCTTGGTCTCGGTTTCGTTGATGAGCAGCACATCCAGGCCCTTAAGCACTTCGAGCAGCGCCGCGCGATGATCCTTGATCCAGTAGTTCATCGTGTCGCCGGCCACCAGCTTCACATCGGGCATCTGCTCGCGCACCCGCCGTTGCAAGATGGGATCGATGTTGGCCAGAAACAGGAACTCAGAGTTACGATAAGTCTCGGGAATCTTCGGCTCGAAGGCCGCAAACACATTCAACTCGGTGTTATGCGTCTTCGCTTCATTCAGGTTTTCGAGATATGAACCCTCCCAGAAGAAGCTCTTGCCCGCTGTGTGCTCAATGCCGCGCGTGTCGATCGAGCGCGTGTTGAAGACCGCCTCCTGCTCCGCGCCGAAGTCCTCGCCCACCACGGCGATGACGCGCACCTGGGTAAAGAAGCTGGCGGCCAGCGAAAAGTAAGTCGCCGCCCCGCCCAGGCAGCGCTCCCGCCGGCCCGCCGGCGTTTCAATTGAATCGTAGGCCACGCTGCCCACTACGGTAATTGCCATTGTTCTTCCTCTTAAAACCTCAGAATATCGAGTTCAACGCCGTTCGGAATGGCATACATGGTTGTAGCCGCCACACAGTGCTCGTTCCATGAGTTTTCTAAGAAGAGCGGCTTTGAATGAAACGCTCCTCCGCTAACTCCATCATAGTTCTCCATACGGCGATCCATCGGTCACCTTGCTTCCGAAAGACCCAGAGATCGCGGCCAGTTGAGGCTTCACGATAAGTGGCGCGTTCATAGAGCATCTTGAAACGAAATGTGGCGATAGCACAATCTTCTATGACGTCGATGTTTTCATCACTTTCCTCGTACTCAATCACCCGAGCGTTGTTGCAAAACTCGACAAAGCTAGCTACAAGGGCATCCCGGCCGCGAATCGACCCCTTGAATCCTGGGAAGGCCGTCGTGATTTCAGGATGAAGGTGACCCAGCATGGCTAAAGGGCGCCCTTCACGCCAAGAGGTATTTATCGATGCTAGAACGGTATGAACTTCTGTCGTGAAATTGGCCATTCTGGCTTCTCCGACTGTGATGAAGTTGTGATTGCGAAACAAACTGCAAAACCAAAAACCTGAATGCAAAGGCTAAGACAATGCCTACCAACCCAAATACTTCCCGAACAGCAGCTTCAGCCTTTCCTTCGCCGCCTCGGGAATCGCGTCGGGCTGGGTGAGGACGGCGTACTTAGCAGCCGAGGCGCAGGCGCAATTCCTCTCGTGCGGCATGGCGGCAACTGCCGCCTTCACCACACGCGCAGCGTTTTCGGCGTTCCTGTGCAGCACGGCCACAATCTCCTCGATGGTCACCGCGTCGTGCCCCTCGCGCCAGCAGTCGTAGTCGGTGACCATGGCCACGGTGGCGTAGCATATCTCAGCCTCGCGGGCCAGCTTGGCCTCCTGCAGGTTGGTCATCCCGATCACGTCCGCGCCCCAGCTGCGATAGAGATTCGACTCGGCGCGGGTAGAGAACTGCGGGCCTTCCATGCAGACATAAGTTCCGCCCAGCTTGCCCACCACGCCCACCGCGGCGCAGGCCTCGGCCGCCGCCCTGGCCACCGTCGAGCAAACCGGATCGCCAAAGGCCACGTGGCCCACAATCCCCTCGCCAAAGAAGGTGGAGATGCGATGGAAGGTCCGGTCGATGAACTGGTCGGGGATGACGAAGTCGGTGGGCTTGTGCTCCTCCTTGAGCGAGCCCACGGCCGAAACCGAAACGATGCGCTCCACGCCCAGCTTCTTGAAGGCGTAGATATTGGCGCGGAAGTTCAGCTCCGAGGGCAGGATGCGATGGCCGCGCCCATGCCGGGCCAGAAACGCCACGCTGCGGCCCTCCAGCTCGCCCAGCACAAAGGCCTCGGAGGGCGAGCCAAAGGGCGTCTCCACGCGTTCTTCGCGCACGTTGGTGAATCCGGGCATGGAGTAAAGCCCGCTGCCGCCGATGATTCCAATCTCTGCCTGAGCCAATGTTCGCTCCTTCCGCCCCTGCGGCGGTCCATTTCCAGGCCCGTCGCGCCAGCCTTCCGCAAACATCTCAGTATAAAGGCCGGGCTTACCGATAGCCCCACGCCCCTCCGCGCGCGTATACTCTCCGGCAAGGCACGCCATGGACTTATCGTCGATCCTGCTTCCGAATTCCCTGCAAAACGCGGCCGTCCTCACCGTTATCCTGGCCTTCATCGGCTACCTGGCCACCTTCATGAGCGCCCGGATGCTGGAACGGCGGCGCGACAAGCTCGACTTGGTCAACCGCCGCCTCAACGAGTTCTACGGCCCGCTCTATGTCGCCTCGCAGGCGGGTAACATCGCCTACCGGTCGCTGCTCAAGAAGCAGGGCAAGACGCAGAGCTTTCCCATTCTCGACGACGAGATGAAGGAGTGGATGCTGTGGATGACCACCATCTTCATGCCCCTCAACGACGTGCGCGAGAAGATCATCATCGAAAAGGCCTACCTCATCGTCGAGGAGCAGATGCCGCGCTGTCTGCTCGACTTCGTAACCCACGTTGTCGGCTACAAGGCGGTGCTGGCCAAGTGGGCCGCGGGCGACTACAGCGAGCGCCGCTCGACCATCGGATGGCCGCCCGAGTTCGATGTTTATGTGGAACGCTCTTATGCCGCGCTTAAGGCCCAGCAAACCCTTCTGCTACACAGCGCGATGTGGAGGCTCTGGCACCGGATCGCGGACCGCAAAAAGCGATAGCTCACAGGGGCTCCGGCAGCCCCAGGCGCTTCCACAGGCGCAGGGTGGGTGCGGCTTGGTTGACGGTGTAGAAGTGCAGGCCGGGCGCGCCGCCCTTGAGCAGGGTTTCGCACAGGCGGGCGACCACGTCCAGGCCGAAGTCCAGCAGTCCCGGCTTGTCGTCCTGCAGTTCTTCCAGGCGCAGGCGCACCCAGCGGGGCAGGTCGGCGCCGCATCCGGCGCAGAAGCGCACCGTATTGGCGAAGCCGGTGATGGGCATGATGCCCGGCACGACTGGAATTGCGATTCCGGCCTTGGCGCAGCGTTCCATGAAGTCGAAGTAGGCTCCGGCGTTATAGAAGAGCTGGGTCAGTGCTCCATCGGCGCCGGCCTCCACCTTGCGGCGGAAGTGCTCGAAGTCGGCGCCGGGGCTGGACGCCTGCGGGTGCATCTCGGGGTAGGCGGCCACCTCGATCTTGAAGGCGTCTCCGCAGGTCTCGCGGATGAAGCCGACCAGCTCGTTGGCGTAGTGGAAGTCGCCGGGCGCGGAGGGACTCATGGCCGTGGCCGGCAGGTCGCCGCGCAGAGCCACGATGCGCTTGACGCCCGCCTGCCGGTAGCGATCGAGCAGGGCGGCGATATGGGCGCGCGTGGAACCCACGCAGGTCAGGTGCGGCGCGGCCTCCACGCCGGTTTGCCGGGCCACCGTGACCAGCGTCTCGTAGGTGCCCTCCTGCGTGGAGCCGCCGGCGCCGTAGGTGATGGAGAAATAGTCCGGCCGCGGCGCGGCGAGCTGACCGATGACAGCGGGCAGCTTGGCCACGCCTTCCGGCGTGCGCGGCGGGAACAGCTCGAAAGAGAAACTCAGCGGCGAAGCCATGCGTGCAACTCCCAGCGAAAGACTGAAAAGCGAAGTCCGCAGATTCATCATCGCACTGTTCTTTGGTATGCGAACTTAGAGCACCTATTTGGAGATCATCCCGATCGTCCCCAGCCACGTCTCCACTAACTGAGGCCATGCCGTTACCGGAAACTTCGTGCGCCGCAGCCCGAATGCATGACCGCCCTGCGCATACAAATGCATTTCCACGGGGACCCCGGCGTTCTTCAGCGCAATGTAGTAACTCAGCGAGTCATCGACGTTGTCCACGTGGTCATCCTCGTTCTGCAGCAAGAACGAAGGCGGGGTCTTGCTGGTGACAGGAACTTCGGGATTCAGCGCAAGATCTTTGTCGACAGTCGCCGGATGAGAAACCACAAACTTCTTGACGCCTTGCTGAGCATCCCACTCCGCCGCGGCAATCGACAGATGTCCCGGATAAATTGCCACCGCAAAGTCCGGGCGGCAGCTCTCTTTGTCGGCCGCATCCACAACCGGATACAGACGCTTCTCAAAATGCGTGCTCATCGCCGCCGACAAATGCCCGCCTGCCGAAAACCCGAGCACTCCAATCTTGTGCGGATCGATATGCCATTCCGCGGCATGAAGGCGCACCAGCCCCAGCGTCCTCTGGGCATCTTCCAGGGCCATCGGCGATTCCGGATAGGGCCCCGATTTCGGATACTCCCCCACATCCGTCACCCGGTATTTCAGCAGCACACACGTAATCCCTTTGGGCGTCAGCCAGTCACAGACCTCCGTGCCTTCCAGATCGATGGCCAGAATCTGATAGCCCCCGCCTGGGAAGACGACCACCGCGGCGCCCGTATTCTTCCCCGTCGGCGAATAGACGGTCATCGTAGGCCGCGTCACGTTGTCCACCGCAACCCACGGCCTACCGGCAACCAGAGACCCCTTGCCCGTCATCTCTGCGGTCTCCGGCCCCGCAACGGGCTGCGGATCGGGCGCGGCCCCCGGCCAAATCGGCAGTTGCGTATGTCCCGGCGATGGCTGCCAGGTAAACTTCTGCGCGCTCAGACCACCGCACACAAACACAACACAGAGAGCAAAGATCAAAGGCTTCATCGCAATCCCGCGAGTTCGTTCCATACCAACTATGCTGCGCCTAGAAGTCAGGCCTGCCGGGTGTCCCATCCTTCCGCGTACTTTGCGGGAGGGTGGGAATCCATAACTGTTCACTGTCCACCGACCACCGTCCCCGGAATCAAATAGGCGCCGGGAATCCTTCCGTCCAATGTGGCGAGCAACGCTCCGTTGGCGCTCGCCAGTTGCAGCAGATGACCGTCGGTCGTCTGCCTCCGGGTCTTCACCCAGGCCGGGAGCTGCGATATGTCGTTGCCGTCCGAAAGGAAGGTAAGCGGCTGCGTTGCGTTTGCTTTCATTCCAAGAAGGACGCTGCGCGCTTGCAAAACGTTTAGGTCATACATGGCCACGCTTGCAACCACACGAACAAAGCCGATCTCCGTCAACGAAGACGTCAGGAACATGGAACCATGCTGAGACCGTATCCATTCGACAACACGCTTGTGGAACTCGTGCTGAGTGACACCAAAGGCGATGAGTACATTCACGTCCAGAAGATATTTCATGGAAAGTCGGAGAGCAGCTCTCTTACCATCTCGCTGGTCAAAATCGGCGCGTCAGGCCCCAGGTCGATGGCAATGAAACCGGTTTCCGGATCCTTCACGATGCGCGCTTCGTACTTCGGTTTGCGAGGCTGCGTCAGCACAATCCGATCCTTCTCGACGGCAACATTCAGCGGGTCGCCGGCGCGAATGCCCAGCTTGCGGCGAATCGGTCCCGGTAGCACGACTTGACCTTTGGTGGAGACCCTGGTCTGCATGGTAAGACGATCTTACTGCCGTTTGAACTGCGTTGCAAGAAGCAAGTGCGGTAACCCTCGCCGGGTCTCCCCGGCCTCGTACTCGAAACCTGGGAAACCACAACGGATCACTGTTCACTGACAATTGACCGCTAGTACCTGTAATTCTCCGCCTTGTACGGTCCTTCCACCGGCACGCCGATATAGTCGGCCTGGCGCGCGGTCAGGGTGGTCAGCTTGACCCCGATCTTATCCAGATGCAGCCTGGCTACCTCTTCGTCCAGCTTTTTGGGCAGCACGTAGACGCCGATCTTGTAACCGTCCCGGTTGGCCCACAGGTCGAGCTGCGCCAGCGTCTGGTTGGCGAAGCTGTTGCTCATCACAAAACTGGGATGACCGGTGGCGCAGCCCAGGTTCACGAGGCGCCCCTCGGCCAGGATGAAGATGCCGTGGGCAGGCTGGCCGGGACCGGCGGGGAAAGTGTAGAAATCCACCTGCGGCTTGATATTGAGCTTGGTAACTCCCGCCTCGGCGTTGAGCCGGTCCATCTGAATCTCGTTGTCGAAGTGGCCGATGTTGCAGACGATGGCCTGATCCTTCATCCGCTTCATGTGCTCCAGCGTAACGATGTCCACATTGCCGGTGCAGGTGACGTAGATGTCTCCGCGGCCCAGCGTCTCTTCGATGGTGGTGACCTCGAAGCCCTCCATGGCCGCCTGTAGCGCGTTGATGGGATCGACCTCGGTGATGATGACGCGCGCGCCCATGCCGCGCAGCGAGTGAGCGCACCCCTTGCCCACGTCGCCGTAGCCGCAGACCACCGCGACCTTGCCCGCAATCATCACGTCGGTGGCGCGCTTGATGCCGTCGGCCAGCGACTCGCGGCAGCCGTAAAGGTTATCGAATTTGGACTTGGTTACCGAGTCGTTCACGTTGATGGCCGGTACCAGCAGCTTGCCCTGTTCCAGCATCTTGTAGAGCCGGTGCACGCCCGTCGTGGTCTCTTCCGAAACGCCGCGCCACTCCTTCACAACCTTGTGCCAATGTTCGGGGTCTTCGGCATGGACCTTCTTCAGCAGATCCTTGATGACTTGCTCTTCGTGGCTCCCCGAGGGCTCGTGCACCCAGCCGTGGCCCTCTTCCAGCTCATAGCCCTTGTGGATGAGCAGAGTCACATCCCCGCCATCGTCCACCACCAGCTCCGGCCCTTTGCCGCCCTTGTGATTCAGCGCCTGCCAGGTGCACCACCAATACTCTTCGAGCGACTCGCCCTTCCAGGCAAAGACCGGAACCCCGGTGGCCGCGATGGCCGCTGCCGCATGGTCCTGCGTGGAGAAGATGTTGCAGCTTGCCCAGCGAACCGTCGCGCCCAGACTCACCAGGGTCTCGATCAGCACTGCGGTCTGAATGGTCATGTGCAGCGAGCCCGTGATGCGCACGCCGGCCAGCGGTTTGGCCGTCGAGTACTTGTTGCGGATCGACATCAGGCCCGGCATCTCCTGCTCGGCTATGGTGATCTCCTTGCGGCCCCAGTCCGCCTGGGCCATGTCGGCCACCTTGAATGCCAATTCCGCGACTTCGAGTGTTGAAGTTGCCATTCGTATTCTCCTTATATCGTCAAATCGTGATACATTGATATGTATCAGAGTTTCGCCATGCCGTCAATCGTAAAGATTCTCCGCGTCGTCGCCGATCCAAACCGCCTGCGCATTCTTCTGCTGCTGCGGGGCGAGGAGCTCTCCGTGGCCGAGATGCAGGAGATTCTGGTCATGGGCCAGAGCACCATCTCCACGCATCTATCGCAGTTGAAGCAGGCAGGCCTGGTGGAAGACCGCCGCGCCGGCAAGAGCAGCCTATACCGATTGGCCAGCCAAGCTGTGGAAGAGGTTGCAGTTTTGAAAGGGCACGACTTCAGTCGTGCCGATGATGCGATGGAATCTGCCGGGCCTTCAGGCCCTGAGGGACGTTCAGCTTTCACTACCCCTACAGCGAGCAGCTTTCTACGTGACCTGCTGGCCCGCGCAGCGACAGAGATCCCCGAAGCCGCCGGTGACCAGGCAGCCGTTCGCAGCGTTGTGAAAAAGCGCCAGGACAAGATGCGCAGCTTCTTTGACAGCGTGGCCGGCCGCCTGGGCAAGGACTACGTTCCCGGCCAGTCGTGGAAGGGCGTGGCCGAGGCGTTGCTGCGGCTGATGCCGCCCATGGTCATTGCCGACCTGGGCGCGGGCGAGGGAGCCTTTGCCCTACTGCTGGCCCAGAGCGCGAAAAAGGTGATCGCCGTGGATACTTCCGCGAAGATGATCGAAGTGGGCCGCGAGCAGGCCTTCCGCCACGGCGTCAAGAACGTCGAATTCCGCCTTGGCGACATGGAGGAGGTTCCCATCGGCGATGGCGAGGCCGATCTGGTCTTTTTCTCCCAGTCGCTCCATCACGCCCTGCATCCCGAGCGGGCCATTCAGGAGGCATGGCGCATCCTCCAGCCCGAAGGCCGCATCGCCATCCTCGATCTGGTCAAGCACCGCTTTGAAGAGGCGCGCGAACTGTACGCCGACGAGTGGCTTGGCTTCAGCGGGCCGGAATTGGAAGCCATGCTGGAGAAAACGGGCTTCACGCATGTGCAGACTTCGGTGGTTCACAAGGAGCCGGAGACGCCGCAGTTCCAGACCTTACTGGCTGTGGGAAGCAAGGCTGGCTAGCTCTGTCATCCTTGGCTCTCAGCCTTGAGGAGTTGCTGGGTGCCCCACCCTCGTGGGTCTTTGCTCTTGCCGCTAGGGTGGGATAGATCCATCTATGACCATGACGCTGGAAACAGTCTTAACTATTGAGGGCAACTGCATGTGAACAAATCTCATTAACTGAAAAGCGCGATACCAATACTGCATCCCTTCATTTGCCCGGAAAGTGAATTCCGCAACGAAGTTGGGAGTTATGAGGCCATTGGCCGATTTGTCGCCGACCGGTAGTCCTCCATCCTGTTCTTTGTGCTCATCACTCACACTCGGGTGTGCGATTTCCAGAAAAATGCCTTGACCGGCAAGAGAAGAGCAACCGACGCCATAAGAAACTCGAGAATTTGAAATTGCATTCCAACAGCAAAGCATGCCAGGCCTACGCTCCTTTGAGAAAGCGAAGGTAGAAACACTTGGCATTGCCACGCTCCCCGGAACAATCCCAGCAAATCCGGAGATTGATGCACTCGGTAGATTTCCCTAAGCATAGGCGAGAGCAGGGGTTGCGCGGAGAAGGGAAGTAAAAAACAAAGAAGAATGATGAGCAGGACGAACCAGGCCCAACGCTCGTTTTTTCTATATCCCGCCCAAAGGACGATCAATCCGATCATCACGATCCCCAGATTGGCAATTCCGATGGGTATCAAATAGTTCCATACCGATGCATTGCCGTACACAAAATAACGCTCTTTCCAGGTCAAGACGTACCCAAGGTTCGCCGGAATCATCATAGCCAGCCATAAGGAAAGAAACAAAGTAAAGATCGAAGTTGTAGTGCAGCGGATTTTCATTTGTCTCAGATCCTCCTTATAGCTCTTTATAGTATCTTCTCTGCCTCCAGCAGCATCCGCTTGCGCTCTATGCCCCAGCGGTACCCGGTCAAATCCCCGCTTGCGCCCACCACTCGATGGCAGGGGACGACGAGGGCCACGCGATTGGTGGCGCAGGCTCGGGCCACGGCACGCACAGCCGTGGGCTCGCCCAACTCCCGCGCCAACTGGCTGTAGCTGCGCGTCTCGCCCCTCGGAATGGCCCTGAGCGCCTGCCACACCCGCAACTGAAAGGCCGTCCCGCGCACGTCTACCTGCAGTGGGGCCAACTCTTTGGAGGAGTTTATGCGGCCGCAAACCACCTCCAGCGCCGCTTCTACCGCTGCGTTGAGCGACGGATCGGGCCGCAGCTCAGCCAGCGGAAACTCTTCACGCAAACTCGCTTCAGCCTCGGCTGCCGTGCCACCCAGCGCCAGCCAGCACAACCCGCGCGCCGTTTTTCCCACAGTTATCCAACCAAAACGCGAGAGTGCGGAGCACCAGGCGATATGCTCGCCGCGGCCTCCCCGCGCAAAGCGGCCCGGCGTCATGCCCAGGGCTGCTCCCTCATAGGCCCGGCTCGACGAGCCGAAGCCTGCTTCATAGATCGCGTCTGTCACGTTGCCTCCCTGTTTGAGCGCAGCGCGCAATCGGGCAGCCCGCAGCGCCCGATGGTATTCGAGCGGAGTCACGCCCATCTCCCGCTTGAAGAGCCGTTGCACCGTGAATGGGCTCAATCCCGCCACGCGCCCCAGCTCCTTGAGCGGCGCGGCGCGGTCGAGGTTGGCCTCAATATGTCTCCGAACCTCCTCCAAAGGTCCGCCTCCCGCAGGGGTGCTGGGGCGGCAGCGTTGGCAGGGCCGAAAGCCGGCAGCCTGTGCCTCACTTGCCGAGCGGAAGAAGCGTACGTTGGCACGCAGAGGCTTGCGGCTCTTGCAGCTGGGGCGGCAAAAGACGCCTGTCGTTGTCACGGCATAGAAGAACGCAGCCGCCGGATCGCGGGCGAGAAGCTGCCGCCAGGCAGCTTCGGGGTTGATCGCCGAACTCGCCGCCAAACCGGAAGCCGTAGGCCGCCCGCGCCCGCCTGCCATTTGGAGTTCATTCTTCATAAGAACCATCGTCGCCGATCCCGGCCTGTCATGCTATCCGATTCTTGCGCGCAATTCCGATTCTTGGACAACGAGGGAAGTTGCGTGGCCTTCGGGTTTGTTCGGGGCTCCTTTGATTGTGCCTTTGTCAGACTCCAGAATCCACCGGGTATTCCAGAGTCAATGTCCCAGTTTCTGGTACGCGAGCCGCCGCCTGCGCGGGGTTGTTTGGGCCGCATTCACGCCTGTCCCAATCAGCATTCTTTTCAGCGGATTACAGATTGCTCTTGGACAAGGTTTCTTTCAAGTCTTGCGGTTGCAGATGGTTACGGAACAGTCCGCGGCTGCTATATTGACTCTGCGGGGTTCTCCACCTCGAAGGTGAGATTTACCCAAGAATCATTTTTGTACACAAACTGTGTGACCGCCGACACAGCGGGCGCATCCAAGATGAGTGACCGCCATCACGGCGGTCTCTTCCAAGACGAAAATCACAGGGAAAGTATTCATGGCGCAGATATTCGAACGCAGCTCCAATGCTCTGGCTCGCGCGAGCCTGGTGCTGACGGGGCTGCTCGTAATCGCGCTGGGGGTGACGCTGGACCTGCTGCAGCGTTCGCCCTGGGTGACGCGCCAGGGCCAGCGCCCGGATCAGCCGGTTCCCTTCAGCCACAAGCACCACGTGCAGGGACTGGGGCTGCAATGCCAGTACTGTCACGTGACCGTGGAGAAGTCGAGCTACGCCGGAATCCCGCCCACCAAGACCTGCATGAACTGCCACGCGCAGATCTGGACCAACGCCCAACTGCTGGAGCCGGTTCGCACGAGCTGGGCGACGGGCCAGTCGCTGGTGTGGACCAAGGTTCACGATCTGCCCGATTTCGTTTATTTCAGCCATGAGATTCACGTCAACAAGGGGCTGGGCTGCGCCAGTTGCCACGGGCGCGTGGACCAGATGCCGCTGATGTACGCGCAGAACACCTTGCAGATGGAGTGGTGCCTGGACTGCCATCGCAATCCAGCGAAGTATCTGCGGCCGACCAGCGAGATATACAACATGGCATGGGAGCAGCCCGCCGGGGATCGGCCGGTGTGGTGCGCTGCGCTCGACAGTCCATCGAGCGTACCCACGTCCGAGAGTGTAAATTGCACGATGCAGAATCCGCTAGGGAACAGAGACATTGCTTTGCGGACTCCTCCGGTGATGTTCGATAACACCGCGATGGAAACAATGCTTGCCGCAAGTCCCGGGTCGAAGCAGCTTGGCAACGAGCGCGTCGGCCTTGTCGGTTACGGCTACCAGAAGTTCACCAGCCAGGACGAGTTGGGCCACTTCCTGCTCGACCACTACAAGATTCGCACCCCCAAGGATCTGACCAGTTGCGAGGTCTGCCACCGATGAGCGGACAACGGATGGGTGAAATCATGAATTCGACTCGCGCAGAAGTGGCGGAAAAGCCCCGCCCTCTAACAGGGGATGACATTGGCCCTGCGGCAAGCTTTGTGTCAGGGCACGACTTCAGTCGGGCCGAGAACGATCCCCAATCGATGGGGGCTTTAGCCCCTGAGGGAAGCTCTTTGCCCATTGAGGCTATGACTACCCCGGCCACGCCGATGACCCTGGCCCAGGTGCGCGACCAGCTAAAGTCCGTGAAGGGCAAACGCTACTGGCGCTCGGTGGACGAGCTGGCCGGTACGGCGGATTTCCAGGCCGCCGTGGAGCGGGAGTTTCCTTCGTCGGCACAGGAGTGGGTCGATCCGGTCTCGCGGCGCGGCTTCCTCAAGCTGATGGGCGCGTCCCTCGCGCTGGCCGGGCTGGCCGGATGCACCAAGCAGCCCGACGAGCCCATCTATCCCTACGTCAAGCAGCCGGAAGACCTGATCCTGGGCAAGCCGATGTACTTTGCCACCGCGCATCCCTTTGTCACCGGCGCGGTGCCGCTGTTGGTCAAGAGCGATCAGTTCCGGCCCATCAAGATCGACGGCAATCCCGAGCATCCTTACAACCAGGGCTCGTCCGACCCGTTCACGCAGGCCACGCTCTTGGACCTCTACGATCCGGACCGCTCGCAGCACGTGACCTGGCGCGGCGAGAACCGCGAGTGGGTGGAGTTTGCGCAGGGCCTGCGCGTGAAGATGGCCGAGAGCAAGGACGGCACGGGGATGTACTTCCTGAGCGCGACCATTACCTCGCCCACGCTGGCGCGGCAGTGGAAGGAGGTGCAGGCGGCTTATCCGAAGGCGACGCTGGTGCAGTACGATCCAGCGATTGCTGGAACCTCAGTTGTAGACGGGTCGAACGCCCAATATTCCTTAGACAATGCAGATGTGATCGTTTCGCTCGATGCGGATTTTCTTTCAGGAACCAGTTTCCCCGGTTTTCACAAGCTGGTCCGCGAGTACGCCGGACGGCGCAAGGACCCGGAGAAGCTGAACCGGCTTTACGCAATTGAGAGTACTCCGACGACGACAGGGCTAAAGGCCGAGCATCGGCTGGGACTTCGTGCCAGCGAGATTCCAGCCTTTACAGCGGAGTTGGCGAAGGCCGTTGGTGTGCCTCTTCCGGGTGTTCCTGCGTACCCATGGAGTAATGAGCAGAGGGAGTTCTTGGCTGCCCTAGTCAAGGACCTGAAGGCTCATACGGGTAAGAGCGCAGTGATTCCAGGGCTGTATCAAGATCCCATCGTGGCTGGGCTGGCACTGGCGATCAATCGTTGGCTGGGGAACTGGGGCAATACGGTCGGCAATTTTTCGGACCCTGCGCACCCTCTTCCGTCTGACCAGATTGCGGAAATGAAGGCCTTGGTGTCGGACCTGCATGCCGGCAAGGTCGATTGGCTGGTAATTCTGAATGCCAATCCGATTTACTCCGCTCCTGCCGATTTGGATTTCGCGGCTGCCTTCGACAAGGCAAAGACTGTTGCGCACTTGGGTTCGCACGTCGATGAGACGGGACAGATTGCGCACTGGCATATTCCGGCGGCGCATTTTCTGGAGTCGTGGTCGGATGCGCGGGCTTACGATGGAACGGTTTCGATTATTCAGCCGATGATCGATCCGCTCTACGGCGGCAAGACGGCGCACGACGTGCTTCAGGTGCTGCTGAATGAGCCGGGGCTGAGCGCGTACGAAGCGGTGCGTGAGACCTGGAAATCGAAGTTCATGCCAAACTGTGCCGGAATCTGTCCAAACGATTTTGAAACGGGCTGGCGCAGGGCGCTGCACGCTGGGTGGATCGAAGGGACGGCAAACGATTTGAATGGGCTAGGCAATGCCCCCACTCCATTTGGCGTGAAGATTCCTATGCCGTCACCGAAAGACGCTCTCGAGATCATCTTCCGTCCCGATCCGAATATCTATGACGGCCGCTGGTCGAATGTGGGCTGGCTGCAGGAGCTGCCCAAGCCGGTGACCAACCTTAGCTGGGACAATGCGGCGCTGGTTTCAGGCGCGACGCTCACCAAGCTGGACCTGGAAGAAGACGACATCGTCGAGCTGACGGTGCAAGGCCGCAAGGTCAATGCGCCGGTGGTTGTTGCGCCTGGGCATCCCGATAACTCAGTAACTGTGCATCTGGGATACGGCCGCCAGTTTGCCGGTCGCGTAGGCTCGGGCGCGGGATTCAATGCCTACTCGATTCGCACCTCGGACGCGCCATTTTACGCCGTTGGATCGATCAGGAAAGTCGATGGCAAATGGGGCACGGCGATCACCAAGAGCCACTACCAGGACCACAGGCCGAAGCTGTTCGGCCAGCAGGGCAACGGCAACAACTCGCTCGAAGCCGATGAGGCCATCGGCGAGCGCGGCATTGTTCGCTACGCCACCCTCGACGAGTTCAAGGCCAATCCGGGCTTCGCCAATGAGGGCGAGACCCACACCAAGACGAATCGAGACAACTCGCTCTTTCCCAACTGGGAGTACAAGGACAATGCCTGGGGCATGTCCATCGACATGAACAGTTGCACGGGCTGCAACGCCTGCATCGTGAGCTGTTATGCCGAGAACAACATTGCGGTGGTGGGCAAGCAGCAGGTGCGCATCGGGCGCAATATGCAGTGGCTGCGTATCGATACTTATTTCGAGGGCGATCTGGCCGCGCCGCGCGCTCACTTCCAGCCCATGGCCTGCCAGCACTGCGAGAACGCGCCCTGCGAGCAGGTTTGCCCGGTGGGCGCAACGGTGCATACACCCGAGGGGCTGAACGCGATGGTTTACAACCGCTGCGTGGGCACGCGCTATTGCTCCAACAACTGCCCCTACAAGGTGCGGCGCTTCAACTTCCTGCTCTACTCGGACTATGAGACGGAGAGTTTGAAGCTGCTGCGCAACCCCGATGTCTCGGTGCGCTCGCGCGGCGTGATGGAGAAGTGCACTTACTGCGTGCAGCGGATTCAGGCGGCGAAGATCGAGGCCGACAAGGGGAATCGCCCGGTCCGCGACGGCGAGATTGTGACCGCCTGCCAGCAGGCATGCCCGGCCGCGGCCATCACGTTCGGCAACATCAACGACAAGCAGAGCCGTGTGGCGAAGCTGCAAGCCGACCAGCGCAGCTACCAGGTGCTGGCCGACGTGAACACGCGTCCGCGGACTACCTATGTGGCCGCGGTATTGAATCCGAACCGGGAACTCGAAGCGGCGCCGGTGGAACACGTACCGGCGAAGGGTTAGAGCCACGATGGCAGACAGCGATCTGAAAGCGAACGAAGCAAAACTCGATATGACCGGCGCGGCGCGCATCGATCCCGCCACCGGCGAATACCGGGTGATTGCGCCGGGGCAGACCTTCAGGTCGGTCACCGAGAAGATCTCGGCGCTAGTGCTCACGCCGCGCACGCCGCTGGGCTGGTTTGCCTTTTTCAGCGCCGCCGGCGCCGGGGCCACCATGCTGATGGTGGCTCTGACCTGGCTGTTCCTGGAGGGCGTCGGCATCTGGGCCGTGTCGCAGCCGGTGGCGTGGGGATTCGCCATCATCAACTTCGTATGGTGGATCGGCATCGGCCACGCCGGCACGCTGATCTCCGCGATTCTACTGCTCTTCAAGCAGGGATGGCGCAATTCCATCAGCCGCTTTGCCGAGGCCATGACCATCTTCGCCGTGGTCTGCGCCGGCATGTTCCCGGTGATCCACCTGGGCCGTCCGTGGCTGGGTTACTGGCTTTTTCCCTATCCCAGCACCATGACGGTTTGGCCGCAGTTCCGCTCGCCGCTGATGTGGGACGTCTTCGCGGTCTCCACCTACGCCACCATCTCCATCGTCTTCTGGTACATCGGCATGATTCCGGATCTGGGCACCTTCCGCGATCGCGCCCAATCGAGGATCGCCCAGTATTTTTATGGCATTCTGTCGGTGGGCTGGCGCGGATCGGTGCGCCACTGGATGCGCTACGAGACGGCCGCTCTGCTGCTATCCGGGCTGGCAACGCCGCTGGTGCTCTCCGTGCACACGGTCATCAGCTTCGACTTCGCCGTGGCGGTTCTGCCGGGCTGGCACACGACCATCTTCCCGCCCTACTTTGTGGCGGGCGCCATCTATTCGGGCTTCGCCATGGTGCTGACGCTGGCCATTCCGCTGCGCAAGTTCTATCACCTGGAGGCTCTGGTCACCGAGCGCCATATCGACAACATGGGCAAGGTGATGCTGGCTACGGGATTCATCGTGGCTTACGGGTACGCGATGGAAGTCTTCATGGCCTGGTACTCGGCCTCGCACTGGGAAGCCTTCATGATGTGGAACCGCATGTTCGGACCGATGGGCTGGGCTTACTGGGTGCTCATCACCTGCAACCTGGCGATTCCTCTGACGACCTTGTGGTCGCGAAAGTTGCGCACCTCGATTCCGTACATGTTCTTCATCTCCATCCTGGTCAACACGGGCATGTGGTTTGAGCGATTTGTGATTGTTGTTACGAGCCTCTACCGCGACTTTCTGCCCTCGGCGTGGGGAACCTATCGCGCCACCAGGTGGGACTATATGACCTTTGTCGGCACGCTGGGACTGTTCACGGCGCTGTTCCTGCTGTTCGTGCGCTTCCTGCCCATGATTCCGATGAACGAAGTCCGCATGTTGCTGCCGCAGGCGAAGATCACGCCCAAGGCCAGAGCGGAGGCTGCCGACTGATGCCCCCACGCGAAGGAACCTACGGTCTGCTGGCCGAATTCGACACGCCGGGCGATCTGGTGAGAGCTGTCCGGCAAGCGCGGCTCGACGGCTGGCGGCGCATGGACTGCTACACGCCCTATCCGGTGGAAGAGGCAGCCGAGGCCATCGGTTTCCACCGCAACAAGGTGCCGCTGATCACGCTGATTGGCGGGCTGATGGGCCTGGTGGCGATGTTCGCGCTCGAGACCTGGATCTCGGTGTGGGCGTATCCGCTGAATATCGGCGGGCGTCCGCTGTACTCCTGGCCGGCCTTCGTCGTGCCCGCATACGAGTGGACGATTCTCTTTGCCGGACTTTCGGCGGGGTTCGGCATGCTGGCGCTGAACGGCCTGCCGGCGCTCTATCATCCGCTCTTCAACGCGCCCAACTTCCGCGATGGGGCAACGACGGATAAGTTCTTTCTGTGCCTGGAGGCGCTCGACCCCAAGTTCGATCTGCTGGAAACAAGAGCCTATCTGGAAGGTTTTGAGCCGGTTTCCGTGGTGGAGGTGCAGTACTGATGGAAGTTCGCCGCCTCATTCGGTATTCGTGCATTCCCACCCTTGCGGCAGAATCAACCGCAGGTCCTTCGACTTCGGTCGCCGCGGCGACCTCCGCTCAGGATGACAGCAAGGATGGGGCACCCAGCTCTCCCAGGTCTCAAAAGCGAGACCTGGGGCACCCACGGGTTTTCGCCGTCGCGGGCCTGGCCGCGCTGATGCTCATCGCCGGATGCCGACAGGACATGCAGGACCAGCCGAAGCTGATTTCGCAGCGCGGGTCGGAGTTCTTTGCCGACCACCGCGGCGCGCGTCCGCAGGTGGCGAATACCGTGGCGCGTGGGCAGTTGCGCGAGGACAGCTACTTCTATACCGGAGTCGTCCAGGGCGCGAACGGCTATCGCGAAGAGCTGAACGAGATGCCTTTCCCGGTAACGATGGAGGTGCTGAAGCGCGGCCAGGAACGGTTCAACATCTATTGCTCGCCGTGCCATTCGCGGGTGGGCAATGGACTGGGCGCGATTGTGGAGCGGGGTTTCAAGCCGGCCGGCAACTTTCACGACCAGGTGCGTTTGTCTCAGCCCATCTCGCATTACTTCTACGTGATGACGCACGGCTACGGGGCCATGCCCGACTACTCGGCTCAGTTGACGCCCGTCGATCGCTGGGCGGTTGCGGCTTACATTCGCGCACTGCAGCGCAGCCAGGCGGCTACGGAGAAGGATGTGCCCGCGGGCGTGCGCGTTGAAAGCCTTCAGGAACTTGCCGCAAAGACCGGCCACCCGGAGTACGCGAACCCGTGGACGCTGCCGGCGACGGCGATTCAAGCCTATCCGCACGATGCGGTACAGGGAACGCCGGCGCTGGCCCCGGCCAATCCCGAGAACCCGAAGATCGTAATTCCCGCCAGCAAACCGGCTCCCGCGGCCGTCAGGTAAGGACATACGGAATGGCTCACGAGACTCACGCCAACACGCTCCCCGCCGATCTGGGCGCCCCGGCCTTTGTGGACGGCTGGCAACAGCGCGCGCTGGCCATCGGGTCGGCCGCTTCGGTTGTCGCCGTTGGGCTGGCCGTCGCCGAGGGGTCCATCGACCATGTGCTGCGCGCCTGGCTGCTGGGCCTGATGCTCACCTTCGGCTTTGCGGTGGGCGGCTTGGCGATGCTGATGGTGCAATACTGCTCCGGCGGCAAGTGGGGCCTGTTGCTTCGCCGGCCTCTGGAAGCCATGAGCCGCACGCTGCCGGTGGTCTTCGCATATTGGCTGGTGGTTGCCTTCAGCCTGAAAAAGCTCTACCTGTGGGCCAGTCCAGCGATGGTGGAGGATGGCGTGAAGCGCGGCTGGATCAGCGCGGAGCAACTGGAGACGATCGAGCATGCGATCCGCTTCAAGCAGCCGATGCTGAATCCGGCGGCTTTCGTGTGGGTGAGTCTGCTTTGCTTTGCCATCTGGGGTTACTACACATGGAGACTCAACTCGCTGGGCCTGCAACGGGATGCCGACCCGCCGTCTTCCACTCCCGAGTGGATCAAGCGACTGGAGAACATCAGCGGACCGGGCATCGTTGTGTATGCCATTACCATGTCCGCGGCGGCCATCTACTGGGTCATGTCGCTCGATCCCACATGGTATTCGTCGGTCTACGGCCTGCTGTTCCTGGTTGCGCAGGGATACGCGGTGCTTGCGCTCTCCATTATCGTCGCCGTTTCACTCTCCAAGGGAGAGCCCTTCCGCACCATCCTGCGCTCGACCGAGCAGCACGACCTGGGCAAGTTCGCCTTCGCCTTTGTAATGCTGAATATCTACCTGGCTTTTTCGCAGTTCCTCATCATCTGGTCTGGGAACCTGCCGGAGGAGATTCCATGGTACCTGGACCGCTTTATGGGCGGCTGGGGCGTGATTGTCACGCTGGATTTCGTCTTTCACTGGCTGATTCCCTTCACGCTGCTCCTGTCGCGCGATTTGAAGCGCAACAAGAAGCGCCTGGTGCTGGTCTGTCAATGGATGATCTTCGCCAGGGTCTTCGATCTTTTCTGGCTGATCGAGCCGAACTTCAAGGATGCGGCCCGCAACCTGCACTTCAGTTGGGGAATTCTTGAATACGTCGCCGTGCCGGTGGCGATGACATCTTTCTGGGTTGCCTATTACTGCACTCGCTTGAAGGCGCGGCCGCTGGTGCAGACCAACGATCCGCACGTTGCGGAGATATTGGAGCCTGAGCATGTCCACACATAGAGACGACGATTCGGGGCACGGTCTTTGGCAAAAGCCGGAAGACCACTCCGGGGAAGAGGTTGACGTATCCGCCGGCTTCGAGCGGTCCGACGTGCGCGTCTCGGGAGTTCTGGTCTTTCTGACTGCGCTGAGCATCTTTGTAGTAGTGACGGCCGTGCTTTGCTATGGGGTCGGCAAGGTGCTCTTCACCCACATGGCGAAGGAGGACGTGAAGGAATTTGGGCCGAAGAGCAAGTGGGCTACGACGGTGGACGTGCGGCCGCTGGGCAACATACCCTCCAATCCGGAGATGCAGAGCAAGCTCGACCAGATGACGCAGCAGTTCCCCACGCCCCGCCTGCAGACCGACGACGGCAGCCAGGAGACCGCCGATCTGCATGCCAGGGAGGATCTGCTGCTGGAGCACTACAGCTGGGCCGACCAGGCGCAGGGCTCGCCGCGGCGAGTGAGGATTCCCATCGAGCGGGCGATGGAGTTGATTACGCAGAGCGGATTGCCGGTGGCGCCCAAGGTGGAACACGCGCCGCTGCTGACCGGAGACAGCGAGCCGGTGGTGGCGGTTCCCTTGACCAATGGATTTGCGCGCACCGGGTATGAGCAGGACGAGGCGCAGTTGCAGGTCGCGACGAGCAGGCGGAAGTAGAGAGCGCTGAAAGGCGCGTCGGGTTGAGATTTGTGGTTTCCCAGGTCTCGGAATCGAGACCTGGGGCAGCCAGTAACTGTTTTGGATCGGATGGGATGAAGATGCGGAGCGAAGGCAAAATCCGGAAAGGTTGGCAAAGCGCGGCGAGGCGCGCGGCGGTTGCTTCGGCATTCTGCGCGGCGGTGTTAGCGCCGGCTCTGATGGCGCAGGTTTCCAGTTATGGCGACAAGCAGATCGGTCCGGTCAACGACAAGCCGCCGGCAATTCTGAACGGCGTGGGCATTGCGCAGAATCTCAATCAGCAACTGCCGCTGAATCTCACCTTCACCGACGACGCCGGCAGGCAGGTTCAACTGGCCAGTTACTTCGGCAAGCCCGCCGCGGCGGGCGGGCGTCCGGCGATTCTGGCGCTGGTTTACTATCAGTGCCCCATGCTGTGCTCGGAGGAACTGAACGGGCTGACGGGCGCATTGCAGATGGTGAAGTTCGTTCCCGGCAAGGACTTCGACGTGATTGTCGTGAGCATCGATCCCACCGAAGGGACGGAGCTGGCCGCTGCCAAGAAGCGCACCTACCTGAAGCGCTACGGGCATCCGGAGACGGCGGCGGGCTGGCACTTTCTGACCGGTACGCAGCCTAACATCGACGCTCTTGCCAAGGCTGTGGGCTTCGGCTACGTGAAGATCCCAGGGCCGGACGGCAAGCTCACCCAATTTGCCCACGCCAGCGCCATTCAGATAGTCACGCCGGAGGGCAAGCTGGCGCAGTATTACATGGGAGTGGAGTATTCGCCCAAGGATCTGCGGCTGGGATTGGTGGATGCTTCGGCCAATCGCATCGGCTCGCCGGTGGACAACATACTGACTTACTGCTATCACTACGATCCCACGACCAACAAGCACTCGCTGATCGTGGCGCGAGTGGTTCAGTTGGGCGGGCTGGTAACGGTGTTCACGCTGGGCGGATTCATGCTGGCGATGTTCCGCCTCGATGCGCGGCGCGACAGCCGGCCGGGAACAGGTACGACGGAGACAGGTACAAAGGGGAACGGATAACGGAATGGACCACATCAGCCCAGTACTCTGGCAGTTTCTCGTCAAGTGGACGAAGAACTTCCCGCTGTTTCCACCGGAGGCGTCGCGCATTGCGCCGCAGATGGACGCGCTGCTGTTCTTCATGGTGCTGGTGAGCCTGATCGGGCTGACGATCGTGGTCCTGCTGGTCGCGAGTTTCTCTATTCTCTACAGCAAGAAGCGGCATCCGGTCGCGGTGCAGGTGGAGGGATCGACGCTGCTCGAGGCCACCTGGACGATTATTCCGCTGGGGCTGTTTCTGGTGATGTTCGTGTGGGGCGCGCTGATTTATTTCCGCGTCTACACGCCGCCGGCCAACGCCATGAACATTTACGTGGTGGGCAAGCAGTGGATGTGGAAGGCCGAGCATCCGGGCGGGCAGCACGAGATCAATGCGCTGCATGTGCCCACGGGCCGCGCGGTGCAGTTGACGCTGATCTCGCAGGATGTCTTCCACAGCTTTTCGATTCCCGCCTTCCGGGTGAAGCGCGAGGCGATTCCCGGCCGCTACACGACCGTCTGGTTTGAGGCCACCGAGCCGGGAACCTATCACCTCTTCTGCACGCAGTACTGCGGGACGAACCACTCGCAGATGATCGGCGACGTGGTGGTGATGACGCCGGAGGATTACAAGCAGTGGCTTGCCGAATCCACCAGCGGCCTGTCGCTGGCGCAGAACGGCGAGCGGCTCTTTGCCAGCCTGAGTTGCGCGGCCTGCCACAACGCGCGGCCCGATGCGCGCGGGCCGAATCTGGCCAACGTCTACGGAGCGAAGCTGCCGCTGGCCAGCGGAGGCGCGGTGACCGCCGACGAAGGCTATCTGCGCGAGTCCATTCTGAACCCCTCGCAGCATGTAACTCAGGGTTATGCGCCTATCATGCCCACTTACCAGGGGCAGATCAGCGAGGAGGGAGTTATTGCGCTGGTGGAGTACATCAAGAACCTCGACTCCGGCTACCGCATTCAGCAGACGCTGAACACGACCGACCTGCCGCCGGGCAGCGAGGGGTCGCCGCGGCGACCGCAGACTGCGGCCGAAACCGCCGTTCAACGGTCCGCCGTGCAGCAGCCCGCTACCCAAGGGATGGTGAAGCAATGAGCGCCACAATCGTGAGTCTTCCCGACCAATCCACGGCCAGGATTCCCAAGGTGAACTATCTCACCAAGGAGAATGGAATCCTGAGCTGGCTGCTGACCGGCGACCACAAGCGGATTGCGATTCTTTACCTGATCTCGATCACGTTCTTCTTCTTCATCGGCGGGGCGCTCGCCGGGCTGATCCGCCTGGAACTACTAACTCCGCGGGCCGATCTGATGGCCACCGACACCTACAACAAGGTGTTCACGATGCACGGCGTCATCATGATCTTCTTCTTCCTGGTGCCGTCGGTGCCGGCCACGCTGGGCAACTTCCTGATCCCCATGATGATCGGGGCCAAGGACCTGGCGCTGCCCAGGATCAACCTGCTCAGCTGGTATCTCTACATGGCGGGCGGCATCCTGGCCATTTACACCATGGCCGTCGGCGGCGTCGATACCGGCTGGACCTTCACCACGCCGCTCTCCACTCACTATGTCAACACCAATGTGATAACCACCGGCCTGGCGGTCTTCGTGGCTGGCTTCAGCTCCATCTTTACCGGCCTGAACTTCATTGTGACCATCCACAAGATGCGCGCGCCGGGGATGACCTGGTTCCGGCTGCCGCTGTTTGTGTGGTCGCATTATGCGGCCAGCCTTCTCATGGTATTGGGCACGCCGGTGCTGGCCATCGCCATCGTTCTGGTCGCGCTGGAACGCACCATCGGCATCGGCGTCTTCGACCCCACCAAGGGCGGCGATCCGCTTCTCTTCCAGCACCTGTTCTGGTTCTACTCGCACCCGGCGGTTTACATCATGATTCTGCCCGGCATGGGAGTCATCTCCGAGACCATCTCGACCTTCAGCCGCAAGCGGGTCTTCGGCTATACGGCGGTGGCCTTCTCGTCGGTGGCCATCGCCATCTTCGGCTTCTTTGTCTGGGCCCACCACATGTTCATCATGGGCATCTCGAACTACTCGGTGCTGATCTTCTCGCTGCTTACCATGCTGGTCGCCGTGCCCTCGGCCATCAAGATATTCAACTGGACCTTCACGCTTTACAAAGGCTCGATCACCTTCGAGACGCCGATGCTCTACAGCTTCGGCTTCATGGGATTGTTCACCATCGGCGGACTCACCGGCGTCTTCCTGGGCTCATCGGGGACCGATATTCATCTGACGGAAACCTACTTCATCGTGGCCCACTTCCATTTCGTCATGGTGGGCGGCATGCTGATGGCGTTTCTGGCCGGCATCCACTTCTGGTGGCCCAAGATGACGGGGCGAATGTATCCGGAGAAGCTGTCGCAGTTGGCGGCCGTGGTGACGTTCATCGGGTTCATCTTCACCTTCTTCCCGCAGTTCATCCTGGGCGTTCTGGGCATGCCGCGGCGGTACGCTTCGTACCCGCCGGAGTTTCAGGTTCTGAATGTCTTCTCCACCGCGGGCGCGACCATTCTGGGTGTGGGCTACCTGCTGCCGGTGCTGTATCTGGTCTGGTCGCTGAAGTATGGCGCAATAGCGGGCGACAATCCCTGGCAGGCGACAGGCCTGGAGTGGCAGACCCAATCCCCGCCCTTGACCGAGAACTTTACCGTGATGCCGGTGATGGATCACGAAGCCTACGACTACGAGTGGCTGGAGGCCCAGAACGAGAAGCGCCGGAAAGAGGTGACCAGTGCCGGATAGTCCCGCGATTGCCCATGGCGCGCCGGAACCCGCTCATGAGGAGCACCCGGCCTATCTGCGCCACCACTTCAATTCCGTCGAGCAGCAGGCGGACGCGGCCGGCTTCGCCATGTGGCTGTTTCTGGTGACCGAGGTCATGTTCTTCGGCGGGCTGTTCACCGCTTACCTGATCTATCGCAACTGGTATTACCCGGCGTTCGTGGCCGGCTCACATCAGTTGAATGTCTTCTGGGGCACGCTGAACACGCTGGTGCTGATCGTCTCCAGCTTCACTATGGCCATGGGGGTGTGGTGCGCGCAGACCAGCCGCAGGCGAGGGCTCGTCCTCTGCCTCTCGCTCACCTGCCTTCTCGGCCTGGGATTCCTGGGCATCAAGACCATCGAGTACAGGGAGAAGATCGAGAAGCATCACGTTCCCGGATTTCATTACAGTTTGCAGTCGTTTGTCGATCCGCAATCGGAGCCCGAAGTGTATTCGGAGTATCATGACAGGCCGCTGCCGATGGACATGGCGCGCCACACCGAGCTTTACTTCTCGCTTTACTTCCTGATGACCGGGATGCACGCGGCGCACATGATCATCGGCGTCGGGATACTGGCATTCATGATCCTCCGCGCCCGGGCCGGGGCGTACACCTCGGGCCACACCACCTTCGTGTTGAACTTCGGCCTCTACTGGCACTTCATCGACATCGTCTGGATCTATCTCTTCGCGCTGCTCTATCTGATCAGCAGGCATCAATAGGGATTAGGGATTAGGGGTTAGGGGCAAGGGAACGGCAGCAATGAGGACAAACGCCATGAGCGGACGCAACCAACTCGCGCACCACATCGTCGGCCCCAGGGTCTACGTCGTGATCCTCTTCGCGCTGCTCGCGGGCACCGGGCTCACGGTATGGGCGTCGTTCATCGATCTGGGCGTCTGGAATCCCGTCATCGCGCTGGCCATCGCCACCACCAAGGCCGTTCTGGTGGTGCTGTACTTCATGCACGTGAGGTACAGCTCGAAGCTGACCATGCTGACCATCGGCGCGGGCATCTTCATGTTTCTCACGCTCATCAGCCTGACGCTGGCCGATTACATCAGCCGGGCATGGGGAAACTGGTAGGAAAGCAGGGATCAGGGATCAGCGGCCGCTGAGCTGCGCGCTTTCGATCAAGGGGCTACCCGGTGGGGCGGCCCTCTTCCGTCGGTCGGCAGGCCTTGCCTTCCCAGCAGGCCCAAATGAGGCCGGGTTCTCGCAGTTTATGTGCATCGGTCCCGAGGCGAATGACCCCGCACATCCGCCTGTGCCGTTTTCGTACTATAATCGGGCCTGATCCCGAACCCGGAAACTGCATGTTTCGCACGATGTAGTCCATTGGGTTTCGGCCACATCTCCCTCCGAAGATAAGGAGAGGAGAGGCCGGAATCGGATTCCGGACGTGTGTCCATGCGTGTCTTGCGGCGGATTCCCGGTGAGCCAGCCCCCGGCGGCGGAGCAGGGCTGAGTGTTGCTCCAGGCCGCAAGGCCGGTTGGCGCGGCGTATGGGCCGCCGGGACGCTGCCGGCGCTGGCTGTTGCGGTCCTCCTGGCCGCGGTTGCATTGCCGGTCCGGGCGAAATCGCAGGCGACCTGGCAGCCGCTGGGTCCCTCTGCCGTGCTGACCCCGAATTATGGCCTGGTGACGGGCAGGGTCTCCGCGCTGGCGCTGGACCCCTCGGACGCGACCGGCAATTGCCTCTACGTGGGAACGACCGGGGGCGGGGTTTGGCGGGCGCAGAATGCCGGCACTTCCAGCGCGTCTGCGATCGTCTTCACGCCGCTCACCGACAGCGTGGCGGCCCTGAGCGGCGCACAGGACGCATCGATCAGCATTGGCGCGCTGACGGTGCAGCCGGGGACGGTCACAGGGTGCGGGACGGGCGCAAGCGGGGGAGGCGTGATTCTGGCCGGAACCGGCGACCCCAACGATGCTCTCGATTCTTACTACGGGGCGGGAATCCTGCGCTCGGCCGACGGGGGAAACAGTTGGACCCTGATCGCCGCCACCACGGACCGCGAGGCGCTGCTGGGCACCTACGACGTCAGCTTTGCCGGGGAGGGCTTTGCCGGTTTTGCGTGGAGTACGGTCAATCCGCAAGTGGTGGTGGCCGCGGTCTCGCAAGCCTTCGAAGGAACCCTGGTTGACGCCATCCGCCCTGGGCAGAGCTACGAGGGGCTGTACTATTCCTCCGACGCCGGCGCAAGCTGGCACCTGGCGACCATCCGCGACGGCAGCGGAGCGGACGTGCAGGGGCCGCTCGATGCGCTTACGAGGCCCGATGGCAATGCCGCCACCTCGGTGGTGTGGAACCCGGTGCGGCATTTGTTTGTGGCGGCGGTGCGCTACCACGGGTACTACCAGTCGGTGGACGGCGTGACCTGGACGCGGCTGGCGGCGCAACCGGGCGGGGGGCTGACGACGATCTTCTGCCCCACCAACTCCGGCGTCGCCGGGTCGATCGACTGCCCCATCTTTCGCGGCGCGCTGGCGGTGAACCCGCAGACCGGGGACACCTTTGCGTGGACGGTGGATGCGTACAACCAGGACCAGGGAATCTGGCAGGACAAGTGCGCCATGAGCGGGGGCGCCTGCACCAACCTGACCATCGCATTTCAGCAGCAATGGAACACGGCGGCGCTGGAGACGAGCACCATCGACGGAGCGGCGACCATTGCCAACGGCGACTACACCCTGGCGCTGGCCGCCGTGCCCTCCGGACAGGAAACGATGTTGCTGGCCGGTGCCAACGACCTGTGGAGGACCAGTTGCCCCCTGGCGCAGGGCTGCCAGTGGCGCAATACGACCAATTCCACGGTTGGCTTCTGCGCCGCGGTGGGTGAGTATCAGCATGCGCTGGGGTGGAACACGGCCAATCCGCTGGAGATCTTTGTGGGCAACGACAGCGGGCTGTGGCGCTCGACGGACGCCATCGGCGAGACGGGACAGGTTTGCGCGGCAAGCGATGCAACCCATTTCCAGAATCTGAATGGGGGCCTGGGATCGCTGGCCGAGGTGGTGAGCATCTCGCAGACCGGCCTCACCCCCTATACGATGATGGCCGGGCTGGGGGTGAACGGCGCCGCGGGCGTAACGGGCACGACCGGGCCGACAGCGGACTGGCCGCAGATTCTGGGCGGCGAGGGCGGGCCGGTTGCCATCCAGCCGAACAGCGCCAACTGGTATGTGAACGCCCAGGCGGGAGTTTCCATTCACTACTGCGATGAGACGGCGCCGTGCACCCCGGCCGCATTTGGCAATAGCGCGGTGGTCACCGATGCGGACGTGGATGGGGATGGGTACACCATGATTCAGCCCGCGCCCTTTCTGGTCGACCCGCTGGATGAGACGCAGTTGCTGATCGGCACCTGCCGGGTGTGGCGCGGACCGGCCGACGGCATCGGCTGGAGCGAGGGCAACGCGATCAGCCCCATTTTGGACAACCCGGCCTCCACCGGCTTCTGCAACGGCGACGCGTTGATTCGCTCCATGGCGGCCAGCGTGCTTCCCGCCTCGCTCGCGCTCCCCGGCGGCGGCGAAGCGGTCTATGTGGGCATGTTCGGTTCGGCGGATGGCGGCTCGGTCTTGCCCGGCCATCTTCTGGGGGCAACCTATAACGCGGCAGCGGGCAGTTGGTCCGCGTGGCGCGATCTGACGCTGAATCCGGTGACCAACGACAGCAAAGCGATGAACGCATACGGCCTGGACATCTCCAGCATCTTCATTGACCCTCACGACACCACCGGGAACACGGTCTACGCGACGGTGGAGGGAGTAGCGAGCTCGTTGGAGGCGGTGAGGCCGGTCTATCGCTCAACCGACGGAGGGGCGCACTGGGCGTATCTTTCGGCGGGTCTTCCCGCGGCTCCGGCCAGCGGCGTGGTGGTGGACCCGCAGGACGCCAATACGGTCTACGTGGCCACCGATGCTGGAGTTTACTTTACAACGCAGATCGCGGCTTGCATCGATTCGTCTTCTACCTGCTGGTCGGCCTTTGGAACCGGACTGCCGGAGGCGCCTGCGGTTGAACTGAGCGCCTCTCCGGCGAACTCATCCGCGCGGGTGCTGGTGGCGGCGACCTACGGCCGCGGCATCTGGCAGGCTCCTTTGTGGACCGCGAGCGTGGGGTTGACCACCGCGACCGTCAGCCCTCCCAACCCTGTGACCTTTGCGACCCCGGTTCCGGTGGGCGGCAACGGCACGCTGACGGTGACCGTGACGAATACCGGGAGCCTTCCCCTCACATCGACCGCCTCGCCCGCCATGAGCGCCGGCGACTTCAGCGTAACCGCGGACAACTGCACTCATGCGACCGAGCAGCCGGGCGGGAGCTGCACATTGACGATAACCTTTGCGCCCACCGGGACGGGAACGCGGACGGGCCAGATGACCGTTTTTGCCAACGTATACGGCGGGCAACTGACGGTGGCGCTCAGCGGGACTGGCGCCGCGGCGGGAACGGTGAGCCTGACTCCCGCCACCGTGGATTTCGGTCTGGTGGAGTTGGGCAGCGCCTCCAACCCGCTGCAGGTCGAGGCCAACAATACGAGCGGGACCCCGATCCCCATCACGGGCATCACGATCACCACGCCCTTCACCATCGCCAGCAACAGTTGCGGAACCAGCACGCTGGCGGCGGGGGCCGATTGCCAGGTCATGGTGGTCTTTACACCCACGCAACCGGGAGCAGTGGCGGGAACGCTGACGCTTACCGACGGAGCGGGGACGCAAACTGTGGCCTTGACCGGAATCGGAGCAACCGCGGCGACCGACATCCTGAACCCCCTCTCGCTCACCTTTCCCGGAACGGTGGTGGGGCAGCTCTCGACTGCCGAGATTACGACGCTGACCAACACCGGCGGCGAGCCGCTGACCGCGATCTCGATTTCGGTGAGCGGAGCATTTCAAATCACGAGCGGCTGCGGCACGCAACTGGCCGGGCCGGCGAGCTGCGCGATCAGCGTGGTTTATGCTCCCAGCCAACTAGGCTCGCAGACGGGTGTGCTGACGGTCTCCGATGCGCTGCGCACGCAGACCGTGTCCCTGAGCGGCACGGGCGTGCAACCGGCGGCGATCGGCGTCAGCCCGTCGAGCTTGAGCTTCGCGGCCGAGCAGGTGGGCGTGGCCAGTTCGCCGTTGACGCTGACGGTGACCGACACCGGCGGAGCGCCGGTGGCCAATGTGGGTTTCCAGATTACAGGCCAGGCCGCCGGCAGCTTTGCGACCGGCAACACCACCTGCGGGGCGACGCTTGCCAGCGGCGGCAGTTGCACGGTGCAGGTGATCTTTACTCCGGCCGCGGCGGGCGGAAGCGCGGCCACGCTGACGGTCTCCTCATCGTCCCTGGGCGTGACCCCGGTAACGGTTCCGCTGAACGGCACAGGCCAGGTGTGGTCGGGGCTGAATGTAAGCCCGGCGCAGTTGACCTTTGCGGTAACCGCAGTCGGGCAGTCCAGCGCGGCGCAAACGGTGACCGTCAGCAATACCAGCAGCTTCTCCATCACCATGCCGGCGTTTTCAGCCCCCGCTCAGTTCAGCGTGACGCAAAACAACTGCACCGGCAGCCTGGCCGCCGGGGCAAGCTGCACGGTTGGGGTGATCTTCCAGCCAGCCGCGGTCGGGGCGGCGTCGGGGGTATTGACGGTCAGCTCGGCTTCGGTGGCGACTCCGGCGACCGTGTTGCTGAGCGGCACCGGCGCGGCTGGGGCGGCGATCCAGGTGGCGCCCACGGCGATCGTTTTCGCAACCACCGCTCCCAGTGCGATCAGCAGCCCGACGACGGTTACCGTGACCAACACGGGCATATCAGCCAGCCTGAGCAACCTCGCGCTCGCGGTTACGCCGGGCTTCCAGATCGTAAGCAATACCTGCCCCGCCGCTCTCGGGCCGGGGCTGAGCTGCACGGCGGGCGTGGAGTTCGCTCCCACCAGCGCCGGCGCACAAACGGGAACCCTCTCGGTGACCAGCAGCGCGGTCGCGACGGCTGCGTCCGTGCCGCTTTCCGGGATGAGCCTCGATTTCACTTTTACCGTTGTCGGCTCGGCGAGCCAAACCGTGGCCGCCGGCCAAACCGCCGATTACACGTTACTGATTACTCCTTTGAACGGTTCAGGAGGAGCGTTTACCTTCGCGTGCGGCACGCTTCCCGCCAATGCCCTTTGCCTCTTTACCCCGGCGACTGAAACCCTGAATGGGGTCACTGGAAACGTGATGGCGGGGATCTCAACCACGGCGGCGACCGGCCGCTTGATGGAACCGGCCATATGGCGCATTCTTCCCCTGGCCTGCGGGCTGATCTTGCTGCCGTTCGGATGGAGGCGGCGCCGCAAGGCCCTTCTGATGGCGGCGCTGCTCGCGATCCTGGCGGGCGGCGTCTCCAGTTGCGCCAGCTCCGGAGGCGGCTCGGGAGGCACAGTCGGGCAAGGCGGCTCCGGTGGAACCCCGGCGGGGACGTATTCAATCCCCGTAACCGCAGCCGCGGCCGGAGTGCAGCACAGCGTGACGGTGACGCTTACGGTGGACTGAGGGAGTGTGCACAGGGGGTGAGGAAACCGCGACGGGCTATACTTTATCTTCGGGAACCTGCCGGGAGAGCGCGGAATGGAATCGAGGCAAGGCCGGGAACGAGGAACGGGGAAGAGCAGGGAATGACCGCCAAGGTAACCGTGGAGGATGTGGAGCGCGTGGCTGAACTGGCGCATTTGGAGTTAGCGCCGGACGAGACCCCGCGCATGTTGCATGACTTGAACGCCATTCTCGACTACGTGGCCGAGCTGAACGAATTGAACACTTCGGGGGTGGCGCCGCTGGCCCAGGTGAGTGAGCTGGGGGACGCGGCGGGCGCCGGGGCGCTGCGCGCCGATCTGCCGCTGCCCTCGCTGGATCGAGCGACCGTGCTGGCGCAGGCGCCGGAGACCGACAACGTCTTCTTCAAGGTGCCCAAGGTGATCGAGCGGTAAGGCGCGCTGCTGGGACGGAATCGGCGGCCGGCGGGAGTGCGGCGGGGCCGCGCCAAGAAGCAAAAAGGCCAGGAAATGGCCGGAAAAGGGAAAGTTCGATTGTCGAGCGAAGCCAAAGCAGCGGAAACCTACGTCGAAAGGCCAAGGACTCTGGCCGAGCTGCGCGCGGACCTTGCCGCCGGCCGCTCCAAGGCCGTGGATCTGGCCGCCGGCTACTATGAGCGCATCGCGCAGGTGAATCCGCGGCTGAATGTTTACTTGAGCCTGACGAAAGAGCGGGCGATGGAGCAGGCGGAGCGCATGGACGCGCTGGCGGCCAGGGGCGATCCGCTGCCCGCGCTGGCCGGCGTGCCGGTGGGCATCAAGGACGTGCTGGTGATGCGCGGCGCTCCGGCCACGGCGGGGTCGAAGATTCTCGCGGGCTACCGGCCTCCGTACGACGCCACGGCGGTCGAGAGGCTGGAAGCCGCGGGCGCGGTGCTGCTGGGCAAGCTGAACTGCGACGAGTTTGCCATGGGTTCGTCGAATGAGAACTCGGCCTACGGGCCGGTGCGCAACCCGATGGATACGGAGCGGGTTCCGGGCGGTTCGAGCGGAGGAGCGGCGGCGGCGGTGGCGGCCAACTTGGCAGTGGCTGCGCTGGGCTCGGATACCGGTGGCTCCATTCGCCAGCCGGCCAGCTTTTGCGGAGTGGTGGGAGTGCTGCCGACCTATGGGCGCGTCTCGCGCTACGGGCTGATCGCCTACGCCTCGTCGCTGGACCGCGTGGGGCCGCTGGCCGGGAACGTGCGCGACGCGGCCACGCTGCTGGGAGTGATTGCAGGCCACGATCCCAGGGATGCCACCAGCTCGCCGGCCCCGGTGCCGGACTTTGCCGCCGAGAGCGACAATCCTGTCGCCGGCCTGCGCATTGGCGTGCCCGAGGAGTACTTTGCCGAGGGCCTCGACGCGGAGGTGCGCGCGAGTATCGAAGCCGGCATTGCCGCGCTGGAGGCGGCGGGCTGCGAAGTGAGGCCGGTCTCGCTGCCGCACACCCGCTACGCTGTCCCAGCCTATTACCTGATCGCCACGGCGGAGGCCAGCGCCAACCTGGCCCGCTTCGACGGCGTGCGCTATGGGCACAGAACGGCAGCGCCGGAGAATCTCTCCGACATGTACCGGCACTCGCGCGACGAGGGCTTCGGCGCCGAGGTCAAGCGCCGCATTCTGCTGGGAACCTACGCGCTCAGCGCGGGCTACTATGACGCTTACTACCTGAAGGCCCAGCAGGTGCGGCGCATCCTGGCCGAGGAGTTTCTGCGCGCCTTCGATTCGGTAGATGCGATCGTGACCCCAACGGCTCCCACGCCGGCCTTCAAGCTGGGCGAGAAGACGGGCGATCCGCTGGCCATGTACCTGGCCGACATCTACACGGTTACGGCGAGTCTGGCCGGCATCTGCGGCGTGACGGTGCCTTGCGGCGCGACACGGGCCGGCCTGCCGGTGGGGATGCAGGTTCTGGCCGCGCATTGGAACGAGGGAACGGCGTTCCGCGTGGCGCGGGCGGTGGAAGAGGCAGGGACTAGGGACCAGGGACTAAGGGACTAAGGGACTAAGGGACTGAGGGACTAGTTAAGTGCTAGCCCCCCGATGGGGTTTCGGCCCCATGGATTCTGAAGTACTTGCATACGGGCGAGAGACCGTATTTTTTTGTTTTCCGACAGATTTGCGCCAACATCTCAGGAGCAACAGCATGAGAGTCGGCGGGCGGATTGCAGTATTGGCGATGGCGGCGGCGTTTGCCGCAGTGCCGGCGGCTTCGGCGCCGGCGCATAAGGCGCATCTGGTGGTTCTGGGGGCGGTGCGGCGGGTGCCGTACTCAAGGGCCGGCGACCCGGCGGGCGCGCTTCCCGGCGAGAACGAGCTGAAGATTCGCGCGCTGCTGGTGGATGGCGCGCTGAAGGAGTGGACCACCGGCGACGCCCACGACGTGACCGACCGCAGCTTCGCGGTGCGGCGGGCGATCAAGCTGAACGACGCCCTGCCCGGCGACAAGCCTGGACCTGCCGACAAGCCGGAGCACTGGGTCTGGCAGCGGGGTCCATGGCTGCTGGTGGACAGGGAGACCGGTCATGTGGCGGCCTTGAAGCTGCCGGACTACGATCCCGGCGTGAGCCAGGTGAGCTGGTTCCGCGACTATGCCGCTTATTGCGGCGTAACGGCCAGCGGCAAAAGCCTCTATGCCGTGGTGGCCCAGGTGGCGGCGCGCAGGCCGGTGCTGGCCAAAAAGCTGGCCGCGTTCGACCCGGAAAACCACCCGGAGCCGGTCTGCACCGCGGCGGAGTGGCAGCGCGAGCCGCTGCGAATCACCTTCCACCCGGCGGGCAGGGATGCCGTCAGCTTCGACGTCGTTCCCGGCTCGGCGGTGCTGGTGGAGGACGCGGCGGACGAGGCGGAGACGCCGGCGGCGGCGCCGAAGTAGCCAGCTGGCGGGCAAGCGCCAAATCATCTGTGTGCGAACCCGCCCTAGCCGCAAAAACAAAGACACGGCGAGGGCGGGCCACCCAGAATTCCATTCTTCGCGAGTCGGCGAAGCCCCTGGAAAACTGAAAACCGACGCCTGACAGCCGGCGGATGCCTTGACACGCAACAGCCCGCGCGTTTCTTATCATCATAGGTATTCTCCTGGAATCCGGGCGCAAGGAGCACGGGGTGAACTGTGCGGCCTTTTGAGCCGGACCTCCATATCGGGGTTCCGGGGGAAGGCCTCGTCGAAGAGGAAACAGACGGCAGTTGGATTCCGGGGATGGGTGCGGGCGCGGGATTATGATTCTTTCTTAAAGGCCCGCGGCAACCGGGCGATCCAGCTTGGAGTCTGGCAAGAGCCTGGCCGGGCGCAATCGGCGGCCCGGATCAAGCTAAGTCCGTTCCCGGAGACAGGTTTTTTCATGGGCTGCCGGCTCACTGCCGGGGGCGAGCAAAGGATGAGTGTGGCGACGAGTTTGGCATTTTTGGCGGCATCGCCCGCCGGAATGGGCACCGGTGGAGGCGCCATCGGGCTTCTGCCCATATTTCTGCTGATTCCGGTGCTGTACTTTGTGATGATCCGCCCGCAGCAGAAGCGGCAAAAGCAGTGGCAGGAGATGCTGGGCTCCATCAAGGCGGGCGACCGGGTGACGACGGCGGGAGGCATTCGCGGCATTATCGTTTCCATCAAGGACGATACGATCGTGATCCGCGTGGCCCCGGACAGCATCAAGCTGGAAGTGGCGAAAAACGCAATCGCTTCGGTGACGACGCCGGACGGGCCTTCGGGCTCGTGAGGTTTTTGGACAGGATTTTGGTTTTCTGAACTAGAGAAACGGGACGATGAAGAAGAATCTCACGAACAAAATTGTTCTGATTGTCGCGGTCCTGGCGATTTGCATCTACGGCATCGTCGGCTGGCCCTCGGGATTGAGCGGCAAGGCTCTTACGGAGGCCATCGGCAGCCGGATTCACCTGGGATTGGACCTGCAGGGCGGGGCTCACCTAATCCTGCAGGTGGTGGTCAAAGAAGCGGTCAGCGCCGAAACGGACAATACCGTGACCCGTATCCAGCAGGATATGAAGGCGGCCAGCCTGACCTTCACGCAGGTCTTCAAGCCCGATGCGAACAAGCCGGAGGCCATCCGTATTGAAGGGACCGCGCCGGGCAGTTCCAGCGCTGTCCGCTCGCTTTTGGAAGGCACCAAGTACTCCAACGAATACGACCTGAACAGCGGGGATGAAAATTCCTGGACGCTGACCATGAAGCCGCTGGTCGAGAAGTCTCTGGAAGAAAAGACGGTCCAGCAGGCCATCGAGGCCATCCGCGACCGCGTGGATGCGCTGGGCGTGAGCGAGCCGCAGATTCAGGAGTACAACCTGGGCGCCAACCAGATTTTGGTGGACCTGCCGGGAGTGGAGAACGAAAGCCAGATCGAGTCCATCATCCAGGGCACCAACCGGCTTGAGATTCACGCCGTGACTGGCGGTCCGTACAAGGATGAGCAGGAAGCGACAGCCAGCCAGGGAGGCAGCATTCCGCCGGACCAGGAGTTGAAGAGCTTCTCCGGGGTGATGGAAGGCGGCTCCAGCGCGGAAAGTCAGCAGAGCGTTTATGTGCTGCAGCGGGAATCGATTGTGGCGGGAAACGACTTCCGCTCCGCCGATCCGGGTACGGATTCCAACACCGGGCAGCGGAATGTCCGCTTTACGCTGACCAACGAGGCCGGCGACCGCTTCTGGGACTACACCAGCAAGAACGTGGGCCAGAGGATGGCGGTGGTCATGAACGACCAGGTACGCGAGGTGGCCACCATCGAGAGCGGCATCCACGACTCCGGCGAGATCAGGGGCAGCTTCTCTCCCAATGAGGTCGCCGCGCTGTCGAAGCTGTTGCGCACGGGCGCGCTTCCGGCCTCGCTGAAACAGCTCGAGAAGCGTTTTGTGGGTGCGTCGCTGGGCGCCGATTCCATTAAGAAGGGCGTGACGGCGGCCATCGTCGGCTTGCTGGTGGTGATGGCCTTCATGCTGATCTATTACCGCGGATCGGGCATCAACGCCGATTTGGCGCTGATCTTGAACCTGGTGATTCTGCTCGGTTTCATGGGTGTCTCCAGCGCCACGCTCACGCTGCCGGGAATCGCCGGAGTGATTCTGACCATCGGCATGGGCGTGGACTCGAACGTGCTGATCTTCGAGCGCATCCGCGAGGAGGTGCGCGCCGGCAAGGCGGCGGCGGCGGCCGTGGACCAGGGCTTTGCCCATGCCTGGATCACCATTGTCGATACCCACGTGACCACCATCGTTTCGGCGGCCATTCTCTTCCTCTTCGGCACCGGGCCGGTGAGGGGATTTGCGACCACCCTGACCGTCGGTCTGGTGGCCAACCTCTTCACGGCGGTCTTCGTTTCGCGCGTGATCTTCGATGCCCATTTGAACAAGATGAAGCCGGGGGAAGCGGTGTCCATTTAGGGACTGGGGATTGGGGACTAAGGGACTAAGGGACGAAGGGACTAAGGGACAGAGGGAACAGGGAAAAGGGGCTGCTGAGGGCGGCCTGGGGTTTTAGCTCACACCGGAGTCCTTTGGCGGACACCGGCTCCGAGGAAGGGAAGAGAACCAGTGGAATTGTTTCGCGGCGTGAATGTGGACTGGCTGAGGCTGAAGTGGCACTTCCTCGCCTTTTCGATGATCTTCAGCGTGGCCGGCATCGTTTCCATGGGCATGCACATGCGCAGCATTCATAGTCCGGTGCCGCTGGGCGTGGACTTCCAGGGCGGCACGCAGGTGCGGGTGCAGTTCACCCAGACCCCGGACGTGGACCGGATTCGCAAGGCGATGGACGCGGCGGGCATCAAGGATGCCAGCATTCAGACCATCAAGGCCGTCGACGAGCCCAGCAGCAATGAGGTGCTCATCAGCCTGCCGGAGCAGCAGAACGAAGCCTCGCTCGATGCCGGCCGCCAGCAGATTGTCGATGCCCTCCAGGCGCACTACGCCAATCCGTTCACGGTGCGCAACGTCGACGTTGTCGGTCCGACAGTGGGCAAGCAGTTGGAAAAGCAGGCCTTGCTGGCCATTCTGTACTCGATGCTGGGCATGCTGGTCTACCTCTGGTTCCGCTTCCAACTGATCTACGGAGCGGCCGCGGTGGTGGCCTGCTTCCACGACACGCTGATCACCGTCGGCGCCTTTGCGCTCACCAACCAGGAGATCAGCCTGACGGTGATCGCGGCGATCCTGACCCTGGTGGGCTACTCGATGAACGACACCATCGTGGTCTTCGACCGCATCCGGGAGAACCTGCGCCTGAGCCGGCGCGAGTCGCTGCCGGACGTGGTGAACCGCAGCATCAACCAGACGCTCAGCCGGACCGTGCTGACCTCGGGCCTGACCTTCCTGACGGTGCTGTCGTTGTACATCTTTGGCGGGCAGGTTCTGCGCGGCTTTTCATTTGCGCTCGTAGTCGGTATTCTTATTGGCACGTACTCTTCGATTGCCATCGCCGCGCCGATGCTGGTGGCCTGGCAGCAGTGGCGGGCAGGGAAAGGCAAGGCTGTGGCCCTGCCGGCGGCCAGGCGCGCCAGAGTATAGTGGATTTTGGACTGCCGGATTCATCTGTTTTGCAGTATGCTTTGCAAGTGGGGAGCGGCTCTGATAAAGTGGAAAACGTTTCTGCTTTGAAATCTTTTTGACTGGGAACATTTCAGGTTCTTGCGGTGTCTAATTTAGAGGTAACCAACACCAGATTCGAGGCTGGCCATGTTTGAAGATTCCACGTTTGAGTCCGGAGGCAGGATCAAGAGCAAGAGTGGACGCTGGATGCTTGTCACAGGCGCCATCAATCTTTCGATTCTCGTTGTGATGATTCTGATTCCGCTGATCTATCCTGAGGCGCTGCCCAGGGCCATGATGCTGACGCAATTGACCGTGCCGCCGCCGCCGCCGCCACCGCCGCCGCCGCCGCCGCCGCCGGAGGCGGTACACCCGGTTCGCGTGCAGACGGAGATGATGAACAACCAGCTCATCGCCCCCACCAGGATTCCGAAGGACATCAAGCAGATTGCTGAGAAGGAAGCGCCGCCTGCGCAGGGCTTTGGCGTGGCCGGCATGGAAGGCTTGGGCGGCAGCTCGAGCGGCGTAACCGACAGCTTGTTCGGACAGGGCGGTCCCAAGGTCCAAGCCGCGGCTCCCAAGAAAGTGAACATTTCGGCCGGCGTGGCGATCGGCATGCTGATTCAAAAGACCCAGCCCGTTTATCCGCCCATCGCCAAGGCGGCCCGCGTCTCGGGCACGGTGGTGCTGCAAGCCACCATCTCCAAGACCGGATCGATCGAAAACCTCCACGTTGTCAGCGGACCGGCGATGTTGCAGCAGGCCGCTATGGATGCCGTCAAGACCTGGCGCTACAGGCCCTACCTTCTGAACAACGAACCGGTGGAGGTGGAGACCACCGTGAACGTGATCTTCACCCTCGGCAATTGACCTGCCCTTCGGTTCCTTCCCTCTTTTATGGGCGGGGGCCTCGCTTCTTGACCGGAATGCGAATCGGCAAAGACACCGCATTCCCAGCAACCGTCCGCCGCGGCGGACAACCGCAGTTCACAAGAAACTCCTTAGGAGGAATGATTCAGTGATTCTCGCTCAGCTCGCTCATTTCGCTTCGCACACGGTCAGCAGCCTTGCCCTCTTTCAGGAAGACCAGGCGGTCGGCTTCAGCCTCCCACAGCTATGGGATCACATGGGATGGTTTGTGCGCGGCATCGCCCTGGTCCTTTTCATCGAGTCGATCTGGTCGCTGGCCGTGATGATCGACCGCTACCTGTACTTCTCCGCCGCCCGCAAGCAGTCGCGCGAATTCGCGCCCAAGGTTGCCGGCGCGCTGAAGGACAGCAAGTTGGAAGAAGCAATCAAGATCGCCGACCGCAACAAGAAGTCTCATCTGGCCGAAGTTGTAACCGCCGGCCTTCAGGAGTTCCGCGCCTCGGCCGGCCTGCCCACCGAGGAGACCATCGAGAGCTCGGGCCGCGCATTGGAGCGGGCCGAGGCCATCGTTCACGCCAAGCTGAAGAGGGGTCTCGCAGTGCTGGCCACCATCGGCGCCACGGCTCCGTTCGTTGGACTGCTGGGCACCGTCATCGGCATTCTGCACGCCTTCCAGCAGATCGCCACCCAGAAGACCTCGGGCATCGGCGCCGTCGCCGGCGGTATCTCGGAGGCCCTTGTAACCACGGCCTTCGGGTTGTTTGTGGCCATCCCGGCCGTGATGGCGTTCAACTACTTCACCGGGCGTGTCGAAGCTTTCGACGTGGAGATGGACAACTCCTCGAGCGAGCTGGTCGACTACTTCATCAAGCAGGGCCACAGACGCTAAGCGAAGGGGCTGTCAGCTAGAGCGGGAATCTTTTTGGGGAGGGCGGAGGAGTCGGATTCTCTTCCGTCCGCCCGTTTGAATCCCGCGCCGGTCGGGCGATAGGCGGCAACGCCGGAAGCCATTCAGAATGAAAATTCACTAGGCACGGAGCCTCACAATGGGAATCACAGTTCGCGACGAAGGCAGTAAGGTCAACTCGAATATCAACGTCACCCCCATGGTAGACGTCATGCTGGTGCTGCTCATCATCTTCATGGTGATCACGCCCATGCTCCAGAACAAGGTGGACATCGACATGGCCAGGGTCGAAAATACGACCAACATGCCGGACGCCGACAAGGAAGACGCCGTGGTGGTCGCCGTTAACCGCAGCGGAGACGTCTTTCTGGGGCAGAACCATGTCTCCGTCGCTGAGCTTGGCGCCCTGGTTCGCGACAAGCTGTCCGACAAGCCCAGCAAGACGATCTATGTGCGCGCGGATGCGCGTGCGCAGTTCAAGGCGGTTGAAGACGCCATCGACGCGGTGCGCGCGGTGGGCGTGGACGACGTGGGCCTTTTGACGGCGAAGCGCGAAGCCGGCGGGCCGACAGGTCCGTAATCCCGCCCATGGGCCGACCGAGGAACGATTTCGAGAAAACAAGGAGTTTTAAGTCATGTCAATGACAGTGGGAAGCGGGGGAGGTTACTCGTCCGACATCAATGTTACGCCGATGATCGACATTCTGCTGGTGCTGTTGATCATCTTCATGGTCATCGTGCCGACGACGCCCAAGGGCCTGGATGCATTGGTGCCCCAGCCGCCCAAGACGAATCAGCCGCAGCAAATCGACAACCAGCGCACCATCGTGGTGCAGGTGATCTACCGCCCTGGCGCGGCGCCGACTTACAAGATCAACGAGACCGACGTGGACAAGCGGGAGTTGCTGCCCAAGCTGACCGACATCTATGCCAACCGCGCGGAGCGGGTCATGTTCGTCAGAGGCGACGACAACGTGGACTTCCGCTTTGTGGCCGAGGTGATCGATATTGGCAAGTCGGCCAACGTGGATCACATCGGACTGATGACGCCGAAGATCATGGCTGGCCAGTAGCCGGCCGCTCGGGGGCAGTTTCTTCCTGAGCGGGAACGCCCGCGGAGGCAGTCGGCATCGGCCATGGGGCGGATTCCGGTCGCCCCGGCCGGATGCCAACCAATGCTCAGGCTGGTGAAATGGGGGCTCGGCGTTGGCAGAGCCCCGGTCGATCCCAGAGTCGGCAGCTCCGCCCGGAGGCAGTCCATGCGGGCGGACAACTGGAGTAGAATTCTCTCATCCTGGTTTCGGAGCCTCCCTCCCGCGGCCAGCTTCATAAGTTTCCAGGCGTGCGATCGACAGGCGCCCGCCTCAAGGAGAAGGATACGAACATGAATGGACCCGCACGTATTACGGCACTTGCGGTTGCCTTGGCCGGCATGGTGATTTCCATGAGCGGGTGCGACAAACTTAGAGCCCGCGACGAGTTGAACAAAGGAGTGGACGCTTACAAGATCCAGCGGTACGAAGAGGCGATCGGACACTTCCAGAGGGCCACGCAGCTCGATCCGGAGCTGCCCATGGCAAAGAGCTATCTGGCCACGGCATTGGCCCAGAATGTGATCCCCGGGCTGGATACCCCGGACAACCTGAAGACCGCGCAGCAGGCGATCAGCATCTTCCAGGAGGTTCTGCAAAAGGACCCGAGCGATGTGAACAGCCTGAAGCAGATTGCCGGTATCTATTTCAGCATTAAGAAGTTCGATGATGCCAAGGCATGGCAGAAAAAGGTGCTGGCGGTGGACCCCAAAGATCCGGAGGCTGCCTACACGATTGGCGTGATCGACTGGACCGAGGCCCACGAGCATACGCTGGCGGCGCTGGTGCCGGTCGGCGTCACCGACGACGGCGAGGGCAACGCCAAGGCCCCCAAGCAGGTGATGGAACCTCTCAAGGCACAGAACGGCCCGCTGGTGGAGGAGGGCCTGCAGTATTTGAACCAGGCGGTGGCGAACCGGCCCAATTATGACGATGCCATGGCCTACCTGAACCTGATTTACCGGCGCAAGGCGGATGTGGACTACGGGGATGCTGCCGCGGTCAAAGCCGATGTGGCGGCGGCGGATGAGTGGCGCCAGAAGGCGATGGGCACCCGCAAAGCCAACGAAGAGAAGAAGAATGCGGGGCCGGGCGGCATCACCATGGATTCCAGCGGCAACCTGAAGTAGATTCAGTATTTCATCGGCGCAAGACCACGGCCTCCGACCTGCTCGGGGGCCGTGGTTTTTGTGCGCGTCATCGCGGGTCATCCGCTGGGAGGACGCGCGCCGGAGGCGGAGCCGGCAAGCCGGCTTCGGCTGGCCGGCTCTGAAGCAAGTCGAGGTCTCGAAGCGGCACGCTCTACTGCGCGCCTTCCTTGAGCATCTGGTCGGCCAGGTAGTTGTGTATCTTGGCCTCGTTGTGGAGCATCTCGAAGTAGGCGTTCTTGAGCAGTTGCGCGTGGCCCTCGTGCAGCAACTGGTGAATGCCCTGCTGCACGCGCGGGTCGTTCAATTCGCGCTGGCCCGCCGATTCGCGCCCAATCAGCTTGTAGATCGCGTATCCCACGGTCCGGCGCCCAGGGCCGGCGCTGTCGTAAACAGGGAGAATCTCGCTGATCTGGCCCGGCTTGAGCTTGCCGATGGCATTGAAGGCGTCCGGCTCGGCGCGCAGCTGCGACTCCGCCACAAAGCCCATATCGCCGCCACTGGCGGCATTGTTGGCATTCTCCGAGAAGTTCATGGCCACGGCGCCGAAGTCCTCTCCGTTTTGCAGCTTGTTCTGCAGGGTCTGAATCTTCTTCTTGGCATCGGCGTCCCCTGAGGCTTTGTTGTTCTGCAGGTTGCCGGTCTGCTGCGCGGGCGCGCCGGTGACCACGATCTGCGCCAGGTGGTATTGCGGCTCAATGAAGTTGAATTCGGCCTTGTGGCTGTTGTAGAAGCTGGCGATCTCGGCTTCCGTGATATTGATCTTGGACTCGATCTCCTTGTTCAGCAGCTTGGTCTCCGTAAGTTGGTTGCGGATGTCGCGCTTGAGATCGTCCAGCGTCTGATGGTGCGCCTTGAGCTGCTTGTCCAACTCCTCCTGCGTGTAGTGCGCCTTGTACTCGGTCAGCTTGTCGTTCACGTCTTCGTCGGAAGCGGTGACGTTCAACTTGGCTGCCCGCTGCTGCAAAATCTCCTCATCGATCATCTGGCGCAGGACCGCCAGCCGAAGGATTCCCTCCTGCTCCGCGGAAGGCTCCTGCGGAGTCTCTCCCTGGCTGAGCTTGTAGTCCTGGTATTTCCTCTCCAGATCGGAGCGCAGGATTTCCTTGCCGTTCACGGTGGCCATCACGTCGGGCGCGGGCGAACGGCGGCAGCCTGCGACAGGGGCCAGCAGGACGCCGCCGCAGAGAATGAGGAGGGCGAATGGGAAACGGGCCGGAAAGAGCGATTCAACTTGCAACTTGGTGTCTCCTATGGGGCCGATAAGGCCCCGGCATTCAAGGATAAATCCACAGCCCGGCGCGGTGATAGCGGCCTAAAGACCTATCTTCCAGCTCCGGCAGATTGAGACGGGATGGCCAGAGCGGCCGGAGGAGCAACGCCGGCCGCGCTCAGGGCGCGGTCTATTACCAGCCAGACCTGCTCTTCCGGAACGGCGCCGTCGATGCGTTCGCCGTCGACGAAGACCGCCGGAGCTCCGTCGAGCCTGAGCAACTCCGCTTCATGGAGCGAGGCGCGCACCTGGGTCTCGTCCTGCGCGGCAATGCAGGCATCGAGCTTGCCGGGGTCGAGTTTGCCCAGGGCCGCCTCCTGGCGCGCAATGCGATTCAGAGCGTCAAAGCTCTTTGCCGGGTTGCGGTCCGGGCCGCTGATCTCGTCGCCGTGGGCGTGGACGTAATCGACATAGGCCCAATAGGCCTCGCCGCTCTGCGCGGCCAGGCAGTTGGCGTCCACGGCCGCGTGCATGGCCCAGGGGTGCAGTTCGGCGATGGGATTGTCCTTGTAGACGAAGCGAACCGTGTCTTTGTAGCGCTCCAGGGTGGAGGGAAAGAGCGAACGGTGCATGCGGGCGCAGAAGGGGCATTCCAGGTCGTCGAAGTTGATCAGGGTGACCTTGGCCGCGGGATTGCCGCGGATGGGACGGCCGCCGATGTCGATGGCAAAGGCCGGATCCTTGATCAGGTCGAAGGTCTCCAGGCGGGCCAGCGTCTTGCCGTCCGTCGAGATCAGGAATTCGATGACCTGCTGTTTCTTGGAGTTGGAAAGCGTGACGGGAAGCGAGTCATAACCGGGAATCTGGCTGGGATGGCGCGCGCCGAGGGTCACGGTAACGTCCTGCGGAACGTTGAACTGAGAGCGGACCATAATCTCGATGTGACGGCCGAGGGTGGGATCGAGCGGAGGCTGCGGGGCGGATTGGGCCTTGCAGCCCGCGGTCAGCCAGAGCGTAAGCAGACCAGCCAGTAAGAGAATGCGCGACAAGTTGAGTTCCTCTCAAGCAAGAATACTCCAGCGGGGTCAAGGCACCCGGTGGAGGGGCGATCGGCCTGGCAATAAGTTAGTTGACGCGCCAGGCCTGGAAAGGCAAGCACGGGCTCGCGGCTTCCCGCTCAGGAGCCGAAAAGAAAACGCATGAACCTCTTACAAAATTGCCTTCAGGCTGAAGATTGCGTCAGGGCACGACTTCAGTCGTGTCGAAAATGGCCAATCCAGATTCCGGCTTCAGCCGCTGCGGAATTGCAAATTGCTGAAAACAAAACCACAGGGGCTAAAGCCCGACATTGTTTTGTTGCTCTTTCGGCACGACTGAAGTCGTGCCCTGACACCTTTTGCATTCTCTATGGAATTCTGCAAGAGTCTCGCATGACGGCAAGACCCGGCATCTGCGGAATGGCGCTGCCCGGAGCTTCTCGCGGAATCGGCGAGAACGCTCTGAAGCGGTGCCCTTCCACGACGAAGACTGGCGTGAACGTTCTCTATCGAGACGCCGAGGTCCCGGCCCGGGCCTGCGAACCGGCAAACTCGTCGATCGACCGGTAGGTTTCCTCATTGCGCAGAATCGCCTCGACATACTCGCGGGTCTCGGTGAATGGAATGGACTCGACAAACTCGTCGATGCCGCTGTAAGGACCCGCGGACTGCCAATCGACCACGCGGTTGTCCCCTGCGTTGTAAGCTGCCAGGGCGTACTCCTGGACTCCGCCGAACTTTTCGAGCATCTGCCGCAGGTAGCGGGCGCCGAGGCGGATATTCATCGCCGGATCGAGGAGCTGGAAGGTCTCGAAATGGCCGATCCCTTCCTCGCGAGCCATTTGCTTGCCCACCGAGGGCAGCAACTGCATCAGGCCGTAGGCGTTGGCAGGGGAGATGGCCCTGGAATCGAACTCGGATTCCTGGCGAATGAGCGAGGCCACTAGGTATGGATCGAGGTTGTTCTTGGCCGACTCGGCCTTGATTGTCTCCCACCACGGCTCGGGGAAGAGAATGCGCCAGTAGGCGAGCGGGATGGACCCGATGGAGGCCGTGGCGGCATAGGGCAAAGCCTTCTTGAGAGAACGCATGGCGCGATAGGCCTCGCCATAGGAAGCATAGATCTGCGCCTCGGCCAGCGCGCTCCAGGACGCGGAGTCGGGATCGGCGGCAATCTCCTGCGCAATGTAGTCGTTCAACCCCGCGTTGGCCAGCAGCCGCGCCTTGGCCAGATGCGGGCTGTCGATGGGAAAGCTCTCCGCAAGCTGCGGTACCGGGACCGGCTGCAAGCGATCCAGTTGCGGCTGCGGCGCCGGCTGCGTGCTGCCCAGCGCGGCCAGCCTCTGCCTGGCCATCTGGGCATAAAAGTAGTGCTGGTAGGCGCGGATGAGCGCACGATAGTTGGCCGCGGCGTTGGCTGGCTTGTGGTCCTCGGTCTCATAAAGGCGTCCGCGCCAATAGATGGCCGAAGCGGTCTCCTTGGCGCTGGGATAGAGCCGAATCTGCTCGTCGAAGAGCCGCGCGGCGTCGGCGTAGAGCCCCTGCCGGTAGCTGAGCCAGCCCGCCCGCCAATGCGCGGCCGCGGCATTCGCGCTGTCGGGAAAGTGCGTGGCCAGATAGCTGTAATAACTCACCGCCGCTGGATAGTCGCGGCGCAGCAGGTACATGTTACCGCTGGAGAAGAGCGCCTCCGCCAGCCATGGGCTGTGCGCAAAGCTGGATTCCATGCGCTCCACAATCCGCTTCTGATCTTCCAGGGCATCCCGGCTACGGGCCAGCTCCATCAGCAGGTAGAGCCGCCGCGCGCCGTTTTCGTCCTTGGTGTCGGCCAGCGCCTCCGCTTTTGCGGTAGTCAGCCGTTTCAGCTTCAGGTCGCAGGCAGCCTCGGCCACGGCAAAGCCGCTGCGGGCCTGGGAATTCAGTCCCGGCGACCGGGCCAGCGCGCGATATTGCTCCGCGGCCTCCTCGTACCGGCCGGCGTTGTAATAGGCGTCACCCAGGCTGCGCAACTCGGCCGCGGTCAGGCTCGACTCGGCGCCCATCGCCGTCAGCTTGGCGCGGGCAATCTGCGCCTCTTGGGTCAAAGGGTGGCCGAGCAGCACGCGCTTGAAGATGCGCTCGGCATCCTGGGCCTGCCCCAGCGCGAACGCTGCCTGTCCCTGGGCAAGCTGGAAGCCTGGACGGCTGGCGGAGGCCGTTGCGGCGGCTTGCGCCAGCACCTGCTGTGCGCCTGCCGCATTGCCCACGGCCAGCAGCACGCTAGCCTCCAGTTCAGGCGCCTGGGCAACGAAGATGCTGTCGGGATAGCGGGTCGCAAAGCCGCGCAGCAAGGCCTCGGCGGCGGTCTCGTTCCCCGCCGCGTGGTTGGCTTCGGCGCCCAGATAGTCGGCGTAGTCGGCCAGCTCCTGCCCCGCCTGGCGAGCCTGGCGGAGGTTGGCTTCAGCCTCGGTGTACCGCCTATCCAGCAGATAAGCGTGGCCCAGGGCCAAATAGGCCGCGGCCGCCGCTTCGCCGCTGTGCTGATGCGCATACTTGCTCACGCCCTCGTAGGCAGCGGGCGTGCGCAGCGTGGCCAGTTGCTGAGCCATGGGGCGCAGCTCCGCCGAAGCCACAAAGGCCTGCTTGATGCGCGCAGTTCGCGCCCGCCGCGCCGCCCTGCTTAAGTGGCTGGCGGGTCTCCTGGGCTTGCCGGCTGTCTTGCTGGTGGTCTTCGAGGTCTTGGTACCCGCAGAAGCCGGTTTCTTCTTCGTGCTCTGCGCAGGCTTCGCGGTGGGCTTCTTCGCCGCTGAGGAGGCGGAACCTGCCGGCGCGGCTGTCGATCCGCCATTTGCCGTTCCGCTCGTCGATTGCGGACCGACCGGCAGAGCCATCATCAACCAGGGCAGCAAACCAGCCATGCAGCGAAAAGCCAGCCGCGAAGCGGGAGTCAAAGCCTTCATGAACCTCATCTCTTCACTCTAAGCCGCTTTTGCCCGGCTGCGGCCCGCGCGAACCAGTGCCGTTACCGGTCAATGTGCGCGAATGGGCAAGCCGAGCGCCCGTTCCGCGTATCGCGGATCTTGGGGACGCCGGTTTGGTCCCCCGCCCTGC
>Ga0326728_10001424_pt1 | contig 84298 bp, 85 predicted proteins | sample MB3enrmetagenome_FD_207602 | JGI IMG/M metagenome (GOLD analysis project Ga0326728, IMG submission 207602) | Lab enriched peat soil microbial communities from McLean, Ithaca, NY, United States - MB31MN | ecosystem: Environmental > Terrestrial > Soil > Wetlands > Peat | place: USA: New York...
TGGACCGGCGCGAAACGGCGCTGCCGCAGTACGTTCCGTTTCTGTGCGGGTCCCGCTATGCGATGGAGCCCATGCAGGCCAGCTTTTCGGGCGTCTCGCTAGAGACCACGCGCGAGATGCTGCTGCTCGGCCTGATCCGCGGCAATGCCGCTTACCAGGGCGCCCACCTCGCCGAGCTGGCTGGGATGGTGAAGCTGGGGCGCAAGGTGGCCGTCACGGGCGGCGGCGCGAAGATTCCCGGCATCCTGGCGGCCAAGCGGCGCTGGACCGGGGACTTCGAGTACGTGTATCAGGACCAGTGTTCGCTGCGGGGCGCGGCAATGCTGGCCTGCCAGGGCCAACCCGGAGGTGTGCATGCCTGTGGTTCCGATGCAGCAACTTCTCAAGCGCGCCTTTGACAACCGTTACGGCGTGGGGGCGTTCAACATCGTCAACGATCTGACTATGGACTCGGTGCTGGAGGCCGCGGCCCAGACCCGTTCGCCGGTCATCGTCCAGGTCTCGGTGAAAACGGTGAAGGCGATGGGGGCCCGGCTGATTCAGTTGATGTTCCAAGAAATGGCGGGACGCGTGCCGATTCCCGCAACGCTGCATCTGGACCACTGTCCGGACCGCGCGGTGATCGCGGAGTGCATCGCGGCCGGCTGGAACTCGGTGCTCTTCGACGCCTCCAAGCTGACGTATGCGGACAACCTGGCCCAGACGAAAGAGGTGGTCGCGCTGGCGCACCGGTACGGCGTCGCGGTAGAGGGCGAACTGGAAGCGGTGAAGGGCGTAGAGGACGGCGTCGGCGACGAATACGGCTCGCCGGTGGTGGCGCTCGACAAGGCGGTGGCCTTCATTCGCCAGACCGGCATCGACAGTTTCGCCCCGGCCATTGGCACGGCCCATGGGCTGTACAAGGGCGCGCCGAGGATCAACTTTCAGCGCGTCTCCGAGATCGTCGCGGCGGAGCCGATTCCGCTGGTGGTCCACGGCGGCACGGGCCTCTCCGACGAGACCTTTCGCGAGCTGATCCGGCGCGGCGCACCCAAGGTCAACATCTCGACACAACTCAAAATCACCATGGCCGACGGCTTTCGCGAGTACCTGGCCGAGAAACCCACCGAGTACGACCCGCTCAAGCTGCTGTGCGCCGTGAAGAAGAAGGTGGTCGAGCAGGTGGCGCACTTCATGCGCATTTTCGGCAGCGAGGGAAAGGCGGCGTGAGCAAGGCGCTGATCTTCGATTGCGACGGAGTGCTGGGCGATACCGAGCAGTTCGGCCACCTGCCCGCCTTCAACCGGATGTGGAAGGAAATGGGCGTCCCCTGGGCCTGGGCGGCCGAGGAGTACGGGCGCAAACTGAAAATCGGCGGCGGCAAGGAGCGCATGGCCAGCCTGTTCCACGAGCCGGAGTTTCTGGCGGACTGGCCGTTGTGCCCGGATGGCGAAGCCGCGCGGAAGGAACTGGTGGCGGCCTGGCACCAGAGAAAATCGGCCATCTACAAGGAGATCATTCTCTCCGGGCGCATTCCGGCACGCTCGGGGGTGCGGCGGCTCTCCGAGGAGGCGCTCGAAGCGGGATGGCTCCTGGCGGTAGCTTCCACCTCCGCCGAAGAGAGCGTGCGCGCCGTGCTGCGTCACGCTATGGGCGAGCCAACCGCCGCCCGCTTTTCGCTGGTGCTGGCCGGCGACTGCGTCAAAGCCAAGAAGCCCGCGCCCGATATCTACCTGCTCGCGGCCGAGAAGCTCGAGGTTTCCCCGGCCGATTGCGTGGTGGTGGAGGATTCGAGCAATGGAGTCGTCTCCGCCGCGGACGCCGGAATGAAGTGCGTGGTGACCGTGAGCGGCTACACGCGGGACGAGGACTTCTCCCGCGCCGCCATCGTGCTCACCTGCCTCGGCGACCCCGGCGGAGAGGTCTGCCAGGTGCTCGAGAACCGTTCGGCCGCGCGGCCCGCCGGCTTTTTCCAGGTTGCGGATCTGGAGGCCGTGCGAGCGAGCTAGCCGATGCTATCCAGCGCCTGCTCGAAATCCGAGAGCACGTCGCGCCAATCCTCTACGCCGACCGAGACGCGAACCAGCCCGTCGGTAATGCCCGCCAGCGCCAGTTCCTCCGGAGTTAACCCGGAGTGCGTGGTGGTCTTGGGGTGACAGGCCAGCGTCTCCACGCCGCCTAGCGAGACGGCGTTGTGCGCGATTTTGACCTGTTGCAGGAACGCGAAGGCGGCCTCACGGCTGCCCAGGTCCATCGAGAAGATGGCGCCGGGAAACTCGCACTGGGCCAGGCGAATGCGGATTTGCTCGGCGTCGTCGAACAGGGTGGGATAGTGCATGCGCCGCACGCGCGGGTGGCGCACCAGTTCTTCCGCGATGCGTTGCGCGTTCTTGCTCTGCCGGTTCATGCGCAACGCCACCGTGGGGAGCCGGCCGTCGAGCATCCAGCATTCGTCGGGTTGCAGGATATTGCCGAACATGATGCGGCGCTTGCGCAGCCGGTCGATGAGCGCGGGGTCGCGGGCCAGCGCCACGCCGGCCAGCAGGTCGCTGAAGCCGGACAGGTATTTGGTGGCCGAGTAGAGCACCAAGTCGGCGCCCAGCGGGATGGGATGCTGCAAGACGGGGCCGAGAAAAGTGTTGTCCACCAGGACCAGCGGATGGTCGGGATGGCGCGCGGCGGCTTCGGCGGCGCGGTGGATGTCGGTCATGGTCATGGTGGGGTTGGCGGGCGTTTCGATGAACACCACGCCCAGGTTCGTAGCCGCGCCGATGGCTTCCTCCAAAGCGCCCATGTGTCCGGCAGGCACACTGCGCGCCGCGATTCCCCAGGGCTGCAGGAGTTCGTGGATCAGGCCCATGGTGCCGCCGTAGAGAGGCACGGTGTAGACGATGGCGCTGCCGGGGCGCAGGAAGGTCAGCAGGGCGCTCATGATGGCGGCCATGCCGGAATTGAAAACCGCGGCCGCCGTGGCGCCGGGTTCCAGCGGGACGATCTGCGCTTCCAGGATCTCGGCGTTGGGATGGTTGATGCGGGAGTAGATCAGCTCGACGCTTTCGCCCTCGGCCGGATTGGCGCGGCCGCTGGCGACGTCGAAGGCGCGCTCGGCGGCCTCAGGGCTCGAGAAGACGTAGGTGGAGCTGCGGAAGACCGCGGGACGCGCGGAGCCAACCGACAGGCGCGGATCGAACCCGCGGGTCAAAACTTCGGTAGGGGGGCGGAGTGCATGATGCGGCATGATGACCTCCGCTTCGAGTGTAACGCCGCAGGAGGCGGATGGATGAATGGCGGCAGACGCAACGGCGTCGCTCGCGGGCAATTACGCTGAACTTGGCGAATTGGAAAGTCCCGAATGGTGCGCCGCATTTCGGCCCGAAATGAGTTATCGTCTTATCTGAACAGGAGTTCCCGACATGCTGATTTCTCGCACCTTCGCCGCGGCCTTTCTGCTGCCGCTGTGCATGACTCCGCAAACTCCCGCGCCGGACGCCGTTAACGAGTGGATTCGCGCGAGCGCGATCCGTCTCGCGACACCCGTCGCCGGGCACGGCTTCGATGACATGCAGCCGCTCAAGAAGGTGGTGGGCGACGCGCGCATTGTGTCGCTCGGCGAGGCCACGCACGGCACGCGGGAATTCTTCCAGCTTAAGCACCGCATGCTGGAGTTCCTGGCCACCCAAATGGGCTTCACCATTTTCTCGATCGAAGCCAACATGCCGGAGGCCTACCGGCTGAACGATTTCGTTCTCAACGGGAAGGGCGATCCGGCGAAGCTCATCAAGGGCATGTACTTCTGGACTTGGGACACCCAGGAAGTGCTCGACATGGTGCTGTGGATGCGCGAGTTCAATAAATCCGGCAAAAGGCGCGTCGAGTTCACCGGCTTCGACATGCAGACGCCGAACGTGGCCGCCGAGATTGTTCGCGACTTCGTCGCCAAGGCCGACCCGGAGTACGCGCCGGCCCTGGCCCGCGCTTCCGAGCTTGCGCTGGCGCCTTCGCTCCCCCGAGTGGATGACTTCGGCACGGCAGCCGGCACGTTTCCGGCGGAGGCGGCGCTGGGCAAAAAGATCCGGTTTAGCGGATACATCAAGACCGAGGACGTTTCCGGCTATGCCGGTTTCTGGTGGCGCGCCGACGCCAAGAATCATTCGGTCGCCTTCGCCAATTTGAAGGACGCCGCGCCGAAGGGCACCACGGACTGGCAACGCTACGAACTGGAACTCGCCGTGCCGGCCAATGCTACCGCCATCTATTTCGGACCGCTCCTGGCCGGCTCCGGCACGGCCTGGTTCGACGACCTCCAGATTGAGATCGACGGCCAGCCTTACCACAGCGACGCCTACGATTTCAGCTTCGAAGGCCCCACCCTAAAGGGCCTCGGCCCAAGCGTCCCCAGCTATCCTTCGCGGCTCGACGATCAAGTGGCGCACAGCGGAAAGCAGAGCCTGCGCATCTCGCACATCGCGACGGCGGGGGATCCCAAGGCCGTGGATCCCAAAACCGCTGCCGTGGAGTGGAGCAAGGTACTCGAGCATCTGGAAGCCGCGCGCGAGCGGTACGTCAAGCAACAGGCTGCCAGCGGCGACATCGAGTGGGCCATCCAGAACGCGCGCGTGGTCGTGCAGTGCATGCAGATGCGCGCCGGCCAGGTCACGCGCGACGAGAGCATGGCCGCCAACGTGAAATGGATTCTGGACCGCTCGCCGGGCTCCAAGATCGTTCTGTGGGCGCACAATGGGCACGTCATGACGGCGGGCAGCGGGCCGATGGGCGCGGCGCTGCGCAAGATGTACGGCGGCCAGATGGTGGTCTTCGGGTTCTCCTTCAACCAGGGCTCCTTCCAGGCAGTTTCGCAGAGAGAGGGACTCAAGGATTTCACGGTGCCACCGGCGCCGGCCGGCAGCCTGGACGCCACCCTGGCGGCGAGCGGCATTCCACTATTCGCGCTGGACCTGCGGGCGGCGCCGAAGACCGGCTCGGTGGCCGAGTGGCTGCATGCCGAACACGCCACGCGCAGCATCGGCGCCATGTATTCGGAGGACACGCCGTACGCGTTCCTGGCGAACCTTGTGGCGCCGGAGGCATTCGACGTCCTGCTTTTCGTGGAAAAGACAACCGCGGCACGCAAGAATGGCGGCAAGGCGGACTGAGCCAGCCAGACGTTTGAGTCCAAGGCCGTCTTCCGGCCCGCCGGGGACACGAGCGGCTCGACCGAATACGGCGATCCCGAGTTCGGCGTGTCCGCGAAGTTGCCTAAGGACTGGAAAGTGGGAATGGCATTCCGCTCGTGCGACCACGAAACCACGGCGCGGCTGCTGGCCGAAACGGAGGGGAAGGCTGCGCAGCGTGTGGCCACGGGGCTGGTGGACTACCGGATCCGGTTCGGCAGCGTGGAGCGTCGCAGGGTCGGCGGCCGGCCCGCGCTGAGTTGCGTCGGGGAGTTTACTCGAGGGGACATGACGATGGCCCGGAATCCCGCGCCAACCGGCGTGCCCCATTCTTGGCGCGTGGTATCCTGAACGCGAAAGCGGACCACTATGTTCGAGGAGAGCGGCGGAACGGCGCCAACGGATCGCGCGCTCAAACTGGCGCCCAGAGCCGGCCCGTTCTTGCTCCTCTTACTTGCCTCGGCGGCTCTCTCTCAGGACCAGCCCACCTTCACAGCCGAGGCCAACTTACAATCCATCGCCGTGGAAGTCACCGACCGCCATGGCGACGACATTCGCGGCCTGACCGCGGCCGATTTCACGCTGTTGGAAGACGGGCGGCCACAGAAGATCTCCATCTTTGGCGCGGAAGAGCAGCCGATCAGCCTCGTGGTTCTGGTCGATTCCAGCGCCAGCATGGAATCGGGCAACAAGCTGGAGAGAGTCCGCGAGACTCTGCCGCCCCTGTTGCGCGGCAATCTCCCCGAAGACGAGATCTTCTTCGGGCAGTTCACCGACCTCGTTTTCCCCTTGCAGACGCTGACCGGCGAGCAGCGATTGCATGCCCCATTCCGGCAGGTGAACAGCCTCGCGGGAACCGCGTTCTACGATGCGCTGGCGTCGGCGCTGTGTACGTTGCGCGGGGCGCGCAACCTCCGTCAGGCCGTGGTGGCGATCACGGACGGAGCCGATCAGCACAGCCGCCTTACGCTCGATCAGTTGATCCAGACGGCGCGTTCCTCGCGGCCCCAGATCTTTACCATTGGCTACTTCGACGACCGGGAGGCCGGCATTTTCCGCAACTCCGGCAAAGTGGTGACGCTCGTCAACTCGCACGATATCGATAATCCCCTGAAGGCCTTCGAAAGGATCTCGAAAGAGACGGGCGCGGAGTCGTTTCTGCCGGCGGACGAGCGCGATCTGAAGAAGGCTCTAGCGCGCATTCTCGGAATTCTGCGCGCACAATATACGCTGGCGTATTACACCGAGCGCCCCGGCGCCTTCCGGCGCATCGAGGTCAAGGTGAACCGTTCCGGGGCCATCGTCTCGACGCGCCGCGCGGTCGGATCGGAGACGGGCGAGGGCGGGATAGCGCACTTTTCCGCCACGGGTTGCGAGGTTTCCCCGAGCCAGCATCCTTACCCGTGGGAGCCGCATGTTAGTAAGACTCCCGGCGGACTCACCATTTACCGGGACGATTTTTCCGATCCGCGCAGCGGCTGGCCGGCCCATCCGGGTTTTCGCTATGTCGCAGGCGCGTACGAGATCACGGACTCCGCAATTGCCACGAATGGACCGTCGTTCAAAGACTTCCGCGCCTCGGTGAAGATCGAACCGCAAAGCGGCGACGCTGGGTTGGTCTTCCGTCTCAACGAAGGCGGTTGCTACCTGCTGCTGGTCCAAAGGCGGTCCATGGCGCGCCACCTCCGGCAGGGATCGGTGAGATACACGCTGGTGAAGAAGTTTTGGAGCGGGCCGGCGTACGAGCAGATCGTTCCCTGGACCGAATTCCCACGCCTGGTGGGTCAACAGATCCCAACCGCGGTGGAATGCGCCGGCAACGGGATTACCGTGCGCATCGACGGAATCCAGGCCATCCGCGTCGCTGACGACGCTTTTCCCGATGGCCAGGCCGGGATGGCGGTCTCCGGGTTCGGCCGCGCGCTATTCCGCGATTTCCAAGTGGAAAAACTGAAGTAAGAGCCACCCCTTGGACTTGGCGTTCCGAACGGTCTGGCGATCAATCGATCCCGCCCTCAGGAGCCGGCAAGCGCCTCCAGCTCCTCTCGATCCGCGCCGTACTCCACGGCGCACGTGTTGTCGAGGACCATGGTGGCGCGGTTCCCGGTTGTGAAAGCGGGCCATTCCGGCAATCCGGGGTGGTTCGGGTCTCCAGCGTGGGCGAACCGAATCCACGCCTCGCTCACCTTGGCGGCCAGGGCGCGTGCCGAGGGCCCGCCGCCGGTCGCCGCATCGCAGCGGTCCGTGTTGTCGAAGACGAACGGCAGTTCGGCGCAATGGTAGGACCGCACCCTGCCGTCCAGAATGGGCGTGTTCCAGGCGAACAGGTAGACGTAGACCGGCGCCGCCCCCTGCTCGGCTTTGGCCGAAGCCTGGCGCAAGGCGGCCCGGCGGAATCCGGTGGACTGCCAGATCGCGAGCAGATCGCAGGGCTTCGCGCCGGGATGGCCGCGCCGCAACGCTTGGAGCAACCGCACGCCTGTTTCCATGCCGTGAGCCTTCATCACCGCGCCGACCAGCTCGCCACTGGTGAATCCTTCCCATCCGGGCAAATCCCATCCCACCCCGGTCTCGGTGCGCGTCGAACCCACCAGCAGCGGCGTCTTCGCCGAGACCGCGGGCGCTCCGTCGCGGAACGGCGATTCGGGCAAGTAGATGCCGTCCACCGTCGGCGCCCACGCCTTCAACTCGGCATGGCGCTCGAGGTCGAATGGCTTGGAATCGCTCGGCGGCGGAAAGAGAGCTTTCGCCGCAACGACTCCGGCGCCCACGATGCGCTCCACCGGCATCGAGTGCAGTCGATCGAGATTGGCCTTCGCCATCCCCAGCTCTTTCAGGACGGCGGCCGCCAATTCCGCGGTCCTTTCCGGACCGGGCATGCGCAGCATGGAACCGCTCTGCACAATGGCCCGGTGGAACAGGCCGGCGGCCCGCGGCATGGCCATGAGGGCCGTTACTTTGCCGCCTCCGCCGGACTGGCCGAAGATGGTCACGTTCCCCGGATCCCCGCCGAAGTTCCGTATGTTGCCGCGCACCCACTCGAGGGCGGCAATGATGTCCAACAGGCCCACGTTGGCGGAGGCGGCGTATCTCTCGCCTCCCATCGCGGCGAGATTCAGGAAGCCGACGGCGCCTACCCGGTGGTTCAGCGAGACCACCACAACATCGCCGCGCCGGGCCAGGTTCTCGCCGTCGTAGGTCCTCATTTCGTGGCCCGAACCGCCAGAGAATCCGCCGCCATGCAGCCACACCATGACCGGCCGCTTGCGGTTATCGAGGCCCGGCGACCAGACGTTCACGCGCAGGCAGTCTTCGTGCTGAAACCCGTCGTCCCACTGGTACACGAAGGCCAGCTCGTCCAGGTTCCAGGTGGTCCTCGGTTCCTGCGGGCTGACATAGCCGTAGGTCAGGGAGCTTCGGACACCCTTCCAGGGCACGGGCGGCGCGGGTGGCATGAACCGCCGCTCCCCGCCGGTGGGAGCGCCATAGGGAATGCCTCGGAATGTGAATACGCCGCGGCGCACGAAACCGCGCACCTTTCCCGATGCCGTTTCGGTCAGGCCCACCGAGCGCGACGCGACGACGGAGTCGCCTTCCTCGACCGCCGGCGCCGCGGGAAGCGACTTGCCGAGCGCCAGCGCGCCGACCGACTTGATCCACGAACGTCTGCCAAGAATCATCTCCGAGTCCTTCCCGATGCGAAACCGCAGTCTACCACTGCGAACGCGCTTTTATCCGCCCAGCTACTTCCCCATCGCTTCCGGATTCAGCAGATTCGGCGGGCGGCGGCCCGCCAGGGCGGCGATGGCGTTCTCGGCGGCGAGCAGGGACATTTTGCGGCGGGTCTCGATCGAGGCGCTGCCGATGTGCGGCGTCAGAACCACGTTATCGAGTTCGAGCAGCAGCGGATGCACGCGCGGCTCGTTCTCGAAGACGTCCAGCCCGGCGCCGGCGATCGCGCGGGCAGCCAGGGCCTGGGCCAGGGCGGCTTCATCGAGCACCGGACCGCGGCTGGTGTTGACGAGGATGGCGCTGGATTTCATCTGGCGCAGTTCGGCCGCGCCGATCAGTTTGCGGGTCGAGTCGTTGAGCGGCACGTGCAGCGTGATGAAGTCGGCCTCGGCAAGCAGCCGCGACTTATCCACGAATTCGAGCGAAAGCTCGCGCTCCAGGGCATCCGGTGCGCGCCGCGCATCGTGGTAGAGCAACCGCATCGAAAAGCCTGCCCCGCGGCGGGCGACGGCCTGGCCAATGCGCCCCATCCCAAAAATGCCCAGCGTCTTGTGGTGAACGTCGTGGCCGGCCAGCAGATCGATGGTCCAGCGGCGCCACTGGCCGGAATGCACGAAGCGATGTCCCTCCACCACGCGGCGGGCGACGGCCAGCAGCAGGGCGAAGGCCAGGTCGGCGGTCGTGTCGGTGAGGACGTCGGGCGTGTTGGCGACCAAAATGCCCCGGCGCGTGGCGGCGGCCAGATCGACGTTATCGAAGCCCACGGCGACATTGGCGATCACGCGCACGCCTTCAAACTCACCGATGCGCTCAGCGGTGAACTTGTCGGTGAGCTGGCTCACGATGCCCTGCTTGCCCCGCGTGCGCCGGTCGAGTTCCTCGGGCGTGAGGCCGTCGTCGGAATCGACGTAATCCACCTCGGCGTGCTGGCGCAGCAGCTCCACCGCTTCGGGAAAAATGCGTTTGGTGACCAGCACCGCCGGTTTCATACTCTGAGAGCATCATACAATGAAGGGCGGATGGAAAAGCGCGTGGTGGTGGCCATCGACGGACCGGCGGGCGCGGGCAAGAGCACCATCGCGCGGCGCGTGGCCGGGAAGCTGGGCTTCGTTTACATCGACAGCGGGGCCATGTACCGCGCGGTGGCGCTGGCGGCGCTGCGTAGTGGCGCGGACCTCTCCGATGCGGAGCGCCTCGAGCAACTCTCGCGTGCGGCGCGCATCGAGTTCGAGCCGGGCGGTGCGCGCGTGCTGCTGGACGGCGAGGACGTGAGCGCGGCAATCCGTGCCCCGGAGATTTCTCCCGCCGCGTCGAAGGTCTCGGTGTTCTCGGGCGTGCGGCGCGCGCTGGTCGAGAAGCAGCGGGAAATGGCCGCGGCCGTGAGCGTGGTGATGGAGGGCCGCGACATCGGCTCGGTGGTTTTTCCCGACGCGCAGGTGAAGATCTATCTGGATGCCGACCCCCGAGTGCGCGCCGCGCGGCGGGTGAGCGAGATGCAGGAAAAAGGGCAGACCCTCGACGCCGCCGAAGTGGAACGCGAAATCCGCGAACGCGACCGGCGGGATTCGACGCGCGCCGATTCGCCACTGCTGCGCGCGCCCGACGCCGTGTATGTCGATACCACGGCTTTGGGGCCGGACGAAGTCGAGCGGGTTATCCTGGAGATCGTGCGGAATAAGACATTATGACCGACTTACTCATCATGAAATTCGGCGGGACCAGCGTGGGATCGGCGGAGCGCATCCGCGCGGCGGCGGCGATCGCGGTCGGCGAGCAGCGCAAGCGGCCGGTGGCCATCGTGGTTTCGGCGATGTCGAAGGTGACGGACCTGTTGCTGGAAATCCTGCGGCGAGCCGAGGCCGGCGACCGAGCGGGAGTCGATTCCGATCTTGAGAAACTGCGCAAGCGGCACGTCGAGACCTGCCACGAACTGCTGGCGGAAGGCCAGCGCGCGGAGGCACTCGCGGCGATTGCGATCCTGCTGGGCGAATTCGAGCGCATCGCGAGCGGGATTTGCCTGCTAGGCGAGGCCCCGCCGCGGTCCAAAGACGAGGCCGTGGCCATCGGCGAACGGCTTTCGACGCTGCTGATGGCCGCCTGGCTGCGCAGCCAAGGCACGCGGGCCGAGGCGGTGAACGCGGCCCAGGCGATCGTCACCGATGCGCTGTTTGGCAATGCGACGCCGTTGATGGATGCCACGCGGGAGAAAGCGCGCGCCTTGCTGCTGCCCATGCTCGAGCAGGGCGTGCTGCCGGTAGTGACCGGATTCAACGGCGCCACCGCCGACGGCCGGCCGACCACGCTAGGCCGCGGCGGGTCGGACTTCTCGGCGTCCATTCTGGCGTCGGCACTGGATGCCAGCGAACTGTGGATCTGGACCGATGTGGACGGCATCATGACGGCCGATCCGCGCCTGGTGCCGGATTGCGCCGTGCTGAGCGAGGTGACTTATCGCGAGGCGGCGGAGCTGGCCTACAACGGGGCCAAGGTGCTGCATCCGCGCACCCTCGCGCCGCTCATTGAGAAGCAGATTCCGGTGTGGAGCAAGAACAGTTTCGCGCCCCAGAAGCCGGGGACTAAGATCGTGCCGCGGATCGAGGCGGCCATCGGCGCGCGAGCCGTCACCTCCATGGCCAACGTGGCGCTGATCTCGATCGAGCCGGCCAACTCCGTGCTGAACGGCGCGCAGGTGATGGGGCGGGCGCTGGACGGGCTGGGAAGAGCAAACGTCGAGGTGCTGTCCATGTCCAGCTCCAGCTACCGCCAGAGCTTCTGCTTCCTGGTCCGCGAGGGCGAGCTGGCCCTGGCCATCGAGAGTCTCGAGGCCAGCCTGGCGCTGGAGCTGGCCCACGGCTACCTGCGGCCCATCGAGGTGGATGAGGAAGTGGGACTGCTGGCCGTGGTGGGCGAGGGAATGCGCGGCACGCCGGGCCTGGCCGGGCGCATCTTCACCGCCATCTCGCGCGAGAACGTCAACATCATCGCCATCGCGCAGGGCTCCAACGAGCTGACCATCTCCATCGTGGTGCGCAAGGACGGCCTCGAGAAAGCCGTGCGCGCGGTGCATGCCGAATCGCACATGGGGCGCCAGCAACGCTGAGAGCGCGGGCTGGCAGATTGGAAATCAGGCGGGCAAGGAGACGGGGATCTTGACGGTGCCGTGGAAGGAGCGGGTCTCTTCAGGCGCGGGTTCGCCGTGCGCAGCCAGGCTGCCGATGTAGACCTCGATCGCCTCGCGGATATTGTGTTCGGCCGACTCCAGGCTCTCGCCCTGACTGTGACAGCCCGGCAATGCCGGAACCGTCACCACATAGCCGCCTTCCGGCAATGCCTCGTAGAAGACGGTGTAGGAGTAGATCCTGCTCTTCCCCTTCATTGCTTCATGATAAGCCTCGGCTACCGGCCCGCCGGCCCGTTCACGCTAGAATACGGATTCGTGGTCCTGACGGCTCCAACGTTCTTCGTCTTCCTCGCCATCGTCTTCTTTCTGCACTGGACGGTCGCCCCTTGGCGCATCCTCCGGTTGACCGTGCTGCTGTTCGCCAACTATTTCTTTCTGGCGCGATTCGGGCTTTGGTATCTGCTGCTGATTCCGGCCGCCGGCACGCTGGATTTCTTGGCCGGCCTGGCGCTGGAGCGGCTCAAAGCTTCTTTTCCGCGGCGCTTGATCCTGGCCTTCAGCGTGGTCATGAACCTGGGCATTATGCTCGCGGTGCGCTACGTGGACGGCGCGCCGTACATCTTCACGCTGGGGCTCTCGTTCTATGCCTTCCAGGCGCTCACTTACACCATCGACGTTTACCGGCGCGACATTCGGGCCACCTCCAGCTACCTCGAGCACCTGACGGCGGTTTCGTTGTTCCCGACGCCCCTGGCCGGCCCCATCACGCGCGTGGGCGACTTGCAGGCGCAGTTTGCCCGCAAGCCCGCGCTCTCCAACGAGCAGGCGGGACGCGCGCTGTTCCTGATCTCGCTGGGCTTGGTGAAAAAGCTGCTCATCGCCGATTACCTGGCCAACAACCTGGCGAACCGAGTATTCGATCTGCCGAATCTCTACAGCGGCTTCGAAGTGCTGGCCGGCGTCTATGGCTACGCGCTGCAACTGTACTACGATTTTTCCGGCTACACGGACATCGCCATCGGCGGGGCGCTGCTCGTGGGCTTGAACCTGCCCGCGAATTTCAACCAGCCGTATTCCTCGCTTAGCATCCCTGAATTCTGGCGGCGCTGGCACATCAGTTTCTCGCAGTGGCTGCGCGACTACCTGTATTTCTCGCTGCCCGGCCTGCGCTCGAAGCACAAGGTGTTCACGTATGGGAACCTGGTAATTACGATGCTGGCGGGAGGGCTCTGGCACGGCGTCACCTGGAACTTCGGCATCTGGGGCCTGCTGCACGGGTCGGGGCTGGCGGGGACGCGCTGGTGGCAGACCTGGCGGGGGCGCCGGCCGCCGACATCGAACCGCCTCGTGAAGCTGGGGTGCGGCCTGCTCACTTTCCATTTCGTGTGTCTCACCTGGGTGTTTTTCCGCGCTCCGGATTTGAAAGCTGCGCTGGCGGTGCTGGCCCGTATCGGGTCGCTCACCGTCTCGGCGGAGAACCTGAGCGCGGGGATACTGCTGATGATGGCGCTGGCTGCGGTGGGCCATTTCCTGCCCAACCGCTGGCTCGCGAGTTCGATCGCTCTGTTCGGTCGCGCGCCGTTCTACGCGCAGGCCGCGTTGCTCGCCGCGCTGGCGATGGCACTTCAATTCCTGGCCGGGGCGGGCGGGGCGCCTTTCGTATATAGCAGGTTCTGAGCCTATGCGATCCTTTCCCCTGCGGCCGGCTCTGACCATCCTCACCTTCGCGATTCTGCTCGCGATCGCGCCCCGGCTGCGCTCGGGATTAGCCGGCCTGACTCCGGCGCTGTTCGCTTCGCTGGTCGATTTCCAGCCTCCGCTTCAGCTTCTCGACTCCGCCCCCGAGCCGTTGCGGCCGTCGAAGTTCACCCCGGTCCGCGACCTTCAGGACGAGGGCGGCGCGCTGGACCATTTCTACGAAGCGCTGTGGCGCACCGAAAAGCAGGAGCCGGGGGCCATCACGCGCATCCTGCACTACGGAGATTCGCCCACCACCGCCGACCTTATCACCGGCGACGTGCGACAGATGTTGCAGGAGCGCTTCGGCGATTCCGGCCACGGCTTCACGCTCATCGCCCGGCCCTGGGCGTGGTACGAGCACCGCGACGTGAGGCTCTCGGCCTCCGGCTGGGACATTCATCCGGCCACTCATCCCGACTTGCGGGACGGGATGTACGGCCTGGGCGGCGTGGCTTTCCTGAACCGCGGCGCCGCCCGGAGCCGCATCCTGCTGCGGGATAAAGACCACACGCGGCTGGAAGTTACCTATCTGGCCCAGCCCGGAGGCGGCGAGATCGAGGTTACCAGTGGCGGCGTTTCCATCGGTCGCATCGAGACCGGCGCCGACGCCAAGCAGCCCGGGTTCGCGGTGTTCGAATTGCATCCGCCCGCCGGCGACGTCGAGCTTCAGGCTACCGGCCTGGTTCGGGTGTTCGGGATTGTACTCGAGAAGGACCGACCGGGCGTAGTCTACGACAGCCTGGGCATGAACGGAGCCTTCACCACTGTGCCCGCCCGCATTTTCGACGAGCGCCAGTGGGCGGCCCAGCTACAGCGCCGGCAGCCCGACCTAGTGATCCTTAACTACGGCACCAACGAGAGCGGTTTTGCCGCCTACGTCGGAAAATGGTACGAGCAGGAGTTGCGCCTGGCCATCGGGAGGCTGCGCCGGGCGCTGCCGAACTGCTCGCTGCTGATCATGAGCCCCATGGACCGGGCCGAGCGCGTGGCGGGCGGTGAGATCCGCACGCTGGCCACCATCCCCAAGCTGGTCGCGCTTCAGGAGCGCATCGCGCGCGAAACCGGCTGCGGCTTCTTCAATACTTTCGCGGCCGCGGGCGGCGAAGGCACCATGGCGCGCTGGTACGAGGCGCAGCCGCGGCTGGTCTCCGCGGATTTCATCCACACCACGCCCAACGGCGCCCGCCAGGTGGGAGAACTGCTGTTCCGGCAACTCTGCCAGGGGCTGAATCAATACAAGTACCGCCGCAGCATCCAGCGGCCGGCGCTGGCGAGGAGGAAATAGCCGTGGGCCGGCTGGGGCGATCGACCGCGCTGCTTCTGCTGGCGCTCGCGCCGTCGCTTTCGCTGGCGGCCACCAGGAAGCGCACGCAGTATCCTCCCCCGCGGGTGAGCGCTAAGGAACGCGCCGCGGCTGCCGATCGCGTCAACAAAGCGCTCGCCGCGACGCCCGAGAACCCCATTGAGCGATCGGGCGTGCTGGTGCCGTTTTTCGAGCTGCTCTATCGCGAGACTCTGGGCGAGAGCCAGACCTTGCACATCCTGCACTTCGGCGATTCGCATACCGCCGCCGACTCGCTGACCGGCCGATTGCGCACCAACCTTCAGCAGCGCTTCGGAGACGGCGGAGCGGGATTCTCGTTCCCCGGGCGGCCCTTCCGGGGCTATCGGCGCTTCGACGTTCAGGGCGGCGGCTCCAGCCAGCGCTGGGAGTCCGAAGGGCTTCGCACGGCCACCGGGGACGGCCTTTTCGGCCTGGGCGGAATCAGCATTTCCACGTCTTTCAAGGACCAGCGGGTGTTCGTGGAAGCGGATTGCGAATACCTGGAAGTGTTCTACCTCCAGCAACCTGGAGGCGGCCGCATCGCGCTGTACGAGGACGGAGAGCCGGCTCGCGAATTCCCGACCGACGGCGATCTCGCGCCCGGCTACCTCACCCATCAGACCACCGCCGGCCTGCATCGCTTCGAGATCCGCACCCTGGACCGCGCTCCGGTCCGCCTCTACGGCTGGGTGACCGAGAAGGCGCACGGCGTCACCTACGAAGCCATGGGGATCAACGGCGCCGAGGCGGCGGTCATGCTGAAGTGGAACGAAGCCATGCTGGCCAGTTATATCGAGCGGCGCAATCCGGCGCTGATCGTGCTGGCGTACGGCACCAACGAGGCCGGTGATCGCCAGTGGACCCTGGAGAGCTACCGCGAGATGTTCGAATCGCTGCTGGATCGCCTGCGCCGCGCCGCGCCGGTGGCCTCCATCCTGGTGCTGGGGCCACCCGACCGGCTCATTCGCATCAAGGGGCGCTGGGTCCCCATGGAAAATCTCGAAACCATCGTGGCCGCGCAGAGAGAGGCCAGCCGGAAGCACGCCTGCGCGTTCTGGGATACCCGCGCCCGTATGGGCGGCAAGGGCTCCATGCGGGATTGGGTTTACGCCGAACTGGGCCAGCCCGACTACGTGCACTTCACCCCGGCCGGATACCGCCGGTTGGCCGACACCCTGTTCCAGGATATAATTCAGGAGTTCCAGCTTTTTCTCAAATTCCGAACGGCGCCACCCGAGCAGGACACCCATGGAGAGACGAGCCAGAATCCTTGAAATTGTGCGCAGTATTTCCAAGCAGGACGTGAACCCGGCCCTCGATCAATCCCTCTTCGAGTCGGGAATCGTGGATTCCTTCGCGTTGCCCGACTTAGTCGCCGCCCTGGAGCGCGAGTTCTCGATCAGCATTCCGGATTCGGATTTGATGCCGCGCAAGTTCGAGACGCTGGAGCGCATCGAATCCTACATCCAAGGGCGCCTCTGACGTGGCCTGGATCAAAGCCTTCGGCAGCTACCTGCCCGAGCGCGTAGTCTCCAACGCCGAGATGGAGGCGCTGGCCGGCGTCGAGCCCGGCTGGATCGTGAAGGCCAGCGGAATCGAGGAGCGCCGTTTCGCGGCCGAGGGTGAAACCGTGGTGGACCTGGCCGTGCGCGCCGCCCAGGATTGCCTGGCCGCGGCCGAAATGGCGCCCTCCCAGCTCGGCATGCTGATTGTAGCCAGCGGCTCCGCCGAGCGGCAGTTCCCCGGCCCGGCGGCCAGCTTGGCGCATCGTCTGGGTCTGAGCTCGACTCCGGCGCTCGATCTCCCCGTGGCCAGCGCGGGCTCGCTCATCGGCATGTCGCTCGCCAGCCGGCTGGCCGACGCGCATGGCCAGATCCTGGTGGTCGGCGCCGAGATCATGTCGCGCATCGTGCTGCGGCCGCCCCTGAACCGCGACACCGCCATCCTGTTTGGCGACGGAGCCGGCGCCTGTCTCGTCTCTCCCGACGCCGGCCTGGCCCGCATCCTCGATTCCCTGCTCTACACCGACGGCAGCTTCGCGGAAAGCCTGCGGCTGGATTTCCAGCAGCCCCTGGCCATGGACGGCCGCACCGTGATTCTCCAGGCCGCCCGCAAGATTCCGCGAGCCATCGAGGAGCTGCTCAAGCGCAATAGCCGCTCCGCGCGCGAGGTGCAGGCATTCGTGCTGCACCAGGCCAACCTCAATCTGATCCTGAAGGTCGCCCAGGCGCTCCAGGTGAGCGAGTCCAAGTTTTGTACCACCGTCCGCCGGCATGGCAACACCAGTTCGGCGTCCCTGCTGCTGGCGGCGGCCGAGAGCTGGCGCGACGAGGCCCTTCAGCCCGGGCTGCCGGTGGTCTTCGGCGCGTTCGGCGCCGGCTTCCACTGGGGCGCCCTGCTGGCCCTGCCGGCCTGAAGGCCGCGCCATATCCGCTATAATGAATGCTTCGCTGGAGGAGCGCTCTATTTATGTTTGACGTGTTCCGCAGCTCTAGCAGGGCTGTGCGTACTATCAAGATCGTGTTGCTGTCGATGGTGGCCCTCTCCATGGTGGTCTACCTGATTCCCGGTTTTGGGTCCGGCGGCGGCGGAAGCCAGGACCAGATCGTGGCCGAGATCGGCAAGACCGCCATAACGATCCAGGACGTCCGGCAACGTCTCCAGATGCTCATGCGGAACCGGCAAATCCCCAAGGAGATGGTGGAGATGTACGCCGAGCAGACGCTCAACCAGCTCATTAACGAGCGCGTCATGGCCTACGAGGCGGAGCGGCTGGGCTTCGAGGTGACCCCCGAAGACATGCTGCGCAATTTGCAGGTCATGGCCCCCATGCTCTTCCAGAACGGGCAGTTCATCGGCAAAGAGCAATACGCGGCCCTGCTGCGCGAACAGGATCTCACGATTTCCGAGTTCGAAGCCAGCACGCGCATCCAGTTGCTGGTGAACAAGCTCTCGGACCTGGTGAGCCAGGGCGTGGTGGTGACGCCGGAAGAGATCGCCCGGGCGTACCAGAGCAGGAACGAGAAGGTCAAACTCGCGTACATTTCCCTAGCTCCGGACAAATACACCTCCGAGGCGATCGTCTCTCCGGATGAGATTAGCCGCTACTATCAGGCCAACAAGGCGACCTTCCAGGTTCCCGAGAAGCGGTCTTTCGTGCTGCTGGTGGTCGACGAGGCGAAAGTCGCCCAGCGGGTGGTGGCCCCGGAGGCGGAATTGCGCCGGTATTACCAGGCCAGCCTGGACCAGTTCCGCACGCAGGATCGCGTCCACGTCCGGCACATCCTGCTGAAGACCACGGGCCTGTCCAAGGAAGAAGAGCCCAAGGTCAAGGCCAAAGCGGAGGAACTGCTGAAGAAGCTGAAGGCGGGCGCGGATTTCGCGGAATTGGCCAAGGCCAACTCGGAAGACCCGTCGGGGTCGCCGGCCAAAGGTGGCGACGTCGGCTGGATTGTGAAGGGCCAGACGGTGCCCAATTTCGAGAACACCGCGTTTGCGTTGAAGCCCAAGGAGCTCAGCGGCGTGGTCTCTACCGAGTACGGGTTCCACATTATCCAGGTGCTCGAGAAAGAGCCGGCGCGGGTGAAGCCCTTCGACGAAGTCAAGGAGCAGTTGGCGCAGGAGTGGAAGAAGGAGAAGCTGAGGGAGACCGTCGAGAAGCTGGCCGACCAGGCGCATGAGTTGGCGGTCAAGAACCCGGCCGGGGCCGAGCAGATCGCGCCCCAATTGGATATCGATGCCGTGAAGGTGGAAAAGGCGGGCGCCGGGGATCCGGTGCCCGAATTCGGCGTGAGTCAGGATTTCGAATCGGCGGTCTCCGGGCTGCAGAAGGGCGGCGTGACCGGAGTGATTCAGGCGCCCGCGAACAAGCTGGTGGTAGCCGTGGTGACCGCCGTATTCCCGGCCCGGCCCTCCGACCTGGCCGAGGTCGAGGCCTCCATTCGCGCTACGCTCACCGCGGCCAAGCTGAAGCAGGTGATGGAGACGAAGCAGAAGGAGGTATTGGCCAAGGCCAAGGCGGCCGGCGGCGACCTCCAGATGGTGGCCAAATCCTTGGGGCTCGAGGTCAAGACCACTCAGGAGTTCGGGCGCAACGGCACGGTGGACGGTATTGGCCCCGCGCTCTCGGTCTACGAGGCCTTCGAACTGCCGGCGGGCAGCGTCTTCGCTCCCTCCACCATGACCGGCACCCATCTGATTTGCAAAGTCGAGAGCAGGATTCCCGCCGACCCCAGCAAGCTGGCCGATGAACGCGCCTCCATCGCCCAGGCGCTCAAAGAAGAGAAGACCAGGCGCCGCACCGAGTTGTTGGAGGATTCGCTGCGCACCGCGCTCTTCAACGCGGGCAAGCTCAAGATTCACCGCGAAGCGATCACTCGGCTCTTCGAGAGCTACCGCGGGTAGGCTGCGGCCTGGCAACCCGGATGCTCCACGCTCTCATCGACTTCCTGCGCATCCTGACCACCCCCGAACGGCTGATCCTTCTTCTGACCACCGTCCTCACCGGCTGGCTCGGCTACGGCCTGCTCTTTGGAGTGGTCTTCGCCGAGACCGGACTCCTCACCGGTTTCTTCCTCCCCGGCGATTCCTTCCTGTTCACCGTGGGCGTGGTGGCCGGAGCCGCCCGGCTGAACATCTTGGTGGTGCTTCCCCTGCTCATGGCGGCAGCCATTGTCGGCGACAGCACCGGCTACTTCCTGGGGCGCCGCACCGGCCCGCACATCTTCAGTCGGCCCAATTCCCGCCTCTTCCGCCGCGAGCATCTGCTGCGCTCCAAGGCCTTCTACGAGAGGTACGGCGGCAAGACCATCGTGTATGCCAAGTTCGTGCCCATCATTCGCACCTTCGCCCCATTTCTGGCCGGCGTCTCGGAGATGAATTATTTCCGCTTCCTGGCCTTCAGCGTGGCCGGCGTGGTGGCTTGGATCTCCTCGATCACCATGCTGGGCCGGACCCTGGGCGGAATCCCGCTGGTCCGCCAGTACTTCGACAAAGTGATCCTGCTGATCGTCGCCCTGTCGTTGCTGCCGGTGCTCTCCGAATTCTGGAAGGCGCGGCGCAAGCGCGCGTAGCGGCGGCATGCCGCGAGGCGGCGCCCGGCGCCATGCCATCACGCCTTGGGCCGAATCAGCTCTTGAATCTGCTCGACGGCCTGCGCCAGGCTGGTGACCAATCGATCCGGTTGGGTCCGTTCGAAACGCGCCTCGGCCTTCTGCGTATCGCCGCTGAACCCCCACACTCCGACGACCAGCTTGAGTTTGGGGAAGCGCTCCCGGATCAGTTTGCACATCGTCCGCGCGGGCGGAAAGGCATACGGCGGCAATGCACAGATGCAGACGACATCGTCCGGTCTTTCAATCGACGCCAGCATGTCGACGGGGGAAGCGTGGGCGATCGGAAGAGCTAGGGCCGTCAGGCCCGCCTGCTCCAGGAGTTGCGCCAGCATAGCGGCCGTGACCTCATCGGCCCGGTCGCTGGCTGCAAGGCAGAGGATCCTGGCGCCGAAACTCTCCGCCGGGCCCGATTCCGCCGCGGCCGCTCCGCCTGGGGATGCAGCGTGCGCCACTTGGTACTCCGAAAGCTCGGTAATCATGTCGCTGATGCTGAGAAAGAGAAACTCCTCCCGGGTCGCGTCAATCGTCCCTTTGTGGCGATCCTCCTCGGCCAGGCTCAAGGCGGGGATGAACACCGAATCGTATAACTCCGCCAGGGTCCTGTCTTTCAAGAACCGGTCCACAATCGCGCGCGCCTCCGGTTGGTCCATCGCCAGCAAGCGCTGGTAGACCCGAGCTTCCGCCCCCAGAACGACTTCATCCCCCAGCAGGATATGAAGAAAAGAGAGTTGAGGAATGTAGCGGCCCAGCACAACCACGCAAACGGTGAGCGGCGTGGACAGGATGAGACCGGCGGGTCCCCACAGCACCGTCCAGAAGACGGCCGCCACCAGCAGCGCCAGCGAAGAGATGCCCGTGTTCGCCCCGTAGAGCCACGGCTCCACGAAGTTGGAAACGATCAGCTCGAGGCTGGCAAACAGCGCGACCACCAGCAGCGGCGGCAGCCAGCTATTGAAAACGGCCAACGAAAGTGCGAACGGCAGCGCGGCGGCAACCGTCGTGCCCACATACGGCACGATGCGCAGCAGGCCGGCCAGGACGCCCCATAGCGCCGCGTTGGGCACGCCAATGCAGTACAGGCCCAATCCGAACAGAGTTCCAAAGCCGGCATTGACCAGGATCTGCATCAACAGGTATCGGCTGACACGGTGCGCCGCGTCGTCGAGCACCTGCGTCATGATGCTGATCTGACCGAGTCCCACCAGCCGGAAAAGACGATTCCTCAGGTCGAATCTCTTGATCAGCATGAAGATCGTGAAGACCAGAATAAGTCCGGTCAGGGCCACCGGCCGGAGAACGGGCTGGAGCAGATCCAGAAGGTAGTCCAATCCGCCGGCCGGCTGTTGCACGATCCGTACGGGCAGAGGAGGCGCCGGCGCGCTTCTGCGCTGCTTCCGGGTCTGCGCCTCGGCTCCCGCGGCCGCTGGGGGCGCCCACGGGCTGGAAAGCTCGCTCGCAATCTCTCTCAGGCTGGCGGCCGCAACGCCTAACGGTCCCTTCGTCGGAATGCGCAGCGCTTCCATCTTGGCGTAGATGTTCTGGCGGTAGCTGGGAAGCTCCTGGGCCACGTTGACAAGCTGACCGGCGATGATCCAGGCAACGCCGCCGGCCGCCGCCATGGCGATCAGGACGGTCAGGGCGACGGACGGTACGCGGCCGATGCGCGCTCGTTGCAGAAGCGCAACCACCGGGGTCAGAACGAACGTCAGAATGAGAGCAAATGCCAGGGGGACCAGAATTTCGCGGGCCAGGTACAGCGCCGCGATGGTGGCAAACATCGTGACCATCACCCAGCGACCGGAGCCCGGAAGGCGGTGGGGGGGGGCGCCGATGGCCGGAGGCGCGGAAGCGCCGCGCAATTCAACCGCGCTCGTCGCGGAACCCGTCCCCGGGCGCCTGTGGAAGAACAGCCGTTTCCCCAAGAAATCCATGTTAGTGTTCGAAAACTACTTCCAGCCCGCTATCCCGTCCGTTTCACCGCGGCTACCAGGCCCGGATATGGGTCCACGGCGTTCCCCTGCCACCACACCCTTTCAGGCCCCAACTCGAAGATCGCAAAATGCAGGTGCGGCGCGCGCGCATCCGCATTGCCCGTCGATCCCACGAAACCGATAACCTCCTCGCGCTCCACCCGCAGGCCCTCGCGCAACCCATCCGCGTACCTTTCCAGGTGCGCGTAGTAGTAGCAATACACTTGTCTTTCGTCGAACAGGTAGATCGTGTTGCCGCCCGGCGCGCTGAGGAACAACTTGCGGATGGTTCCGGATACCACCGCTCGCACGGCTGTCCCTTTCGGCTCCATAATGTCGATGGCATGATGCGGGTGTCCGTTGTGAATTTCTTCGAACGTATCCTGCAGATTCGCCTGGCCGAGTCCGCGGATGGGAGGAGTCATCTCGAGAATGGAAGAGCCCGCGCCGGCGGCCGCTGCGCCAGCAGCCCGCGAGCGAACAGCCACCGCGCCCACCCCGAGCAACAGGGCGCCCAGCCCGGCTATGCAAATCCAGAGCCGCACGGCTATTCCTCCAGGACCACCGGCGTGCCCCCCCGCACCATGTGCGAGAGATCGTCCACATCCCAGTTCGTCAGCCGGACGCACCCGGCCGATTCGCTGTGCCGGATATGGCCCGGATCCGGCGTCCCATGAATTCCATAATGTTCTTTTGTCAGGCCGATCCAGGTGGTGCCCACGGGACCTCTCGGCCCCGGCGCCAGTACGGCCTGCCCCTGTTTCGGAACCGGGTTCCAGAACAGATTCGGGTCGTAGTGGAACCACGGAAAGTGCACCACCCTGGTGACCTTCCAATCGCCAATCGGCAGCGGATCGTGTGTGTCGCCAATGGTGGCCGGATACTGCGCCAGTTCCTTGTCGCCGGCGCCGTAGGCGATGACCGTGCGTTTCGACTTCGACACCACCACGCGCAGCGCCGGGCGCACCACGGCGGCGCGCCGCACATTCGGCACAAAGATCCGTTCCCCCGCCGTGTCCAGCTTCGCGCCGGAATTCAACTCAGCCAGCAGTTTCGGCGAGCTATGGAACCTCTCGCCCAGGTCCTCTCCCGGCGTTTCGAAGCCCAGCCACTTCAGCTTTGCCTTTTCCTGGATATCGGTTGGCGCCGGCTGGAACGGGCCTTTCTCGTCCGCTCTGGTAATCGTGTAGGGCGCGAGTAGTGGGCCGGCATCGCTATCCAGCAAGCGCCAGGTCTCCGCGTCGATTGTGCCGGTCGGCTTCAGGCCGTGGCTTTCCTGATACCCCTTGACCGCAATCCCGAAGTCGTCGCCGTAGACGCCGTCGATTTCGCCCGGCGAGAACCGGGCACGGTCCAGAAGAATCTGCGCCCGCACCACCCTTGGCCCCGTCGCTCCCGGCCCCACCGCGCCCATGTTGGCCGAGTCCTCTATGTCGTTCGCAGCCAGACTCCGTGCCACGGGTACACCGGCGCGGCTGGTCGCCGGTCCGGCCGCGTCCGCGCCGGCCAACGCCAGAATCGAAGCAGTCGCCGCCAACAGATAAGTGATGCGCATACCGAACGGTGGGCATTTTCGAGGCCGTTCCCCAACCATTGCCGCTTTGGCCCCCGGGACCTGCTTTCGCACGGCCAAGAGCACACCTGCGGGCGCGCGCGATAGCTTCCCGTGTGGCGCTTGCGGCGGCGGAAACAGCACTTCTTGCGTGGCAAACGGCAGAAGTTGCACCTCGCGACTCGTGGGAGCCTCGGGCATTTAGCTTGTTTTCCCATGCCTTACGCTTTGGTCTCTCATCTGCAAGGCATGTGCCGTGACCGAGCGGCTGTTCCAGGCGACGGAGATGGTTGGCTGTACCATCGATCCCATCTGGGATGCCAAAACGGAAGTCCTGGCCGGACAGGTCGCGACTTCCCCCAATCTGCGGAAAACGACGAGGTGCTCACATGCGTATTGACCTTTACACGAAGGTGATCTTCACGTTCATCGCTTTGCTGCTTGCGGTGATCGTATTGCAACCAATGTTTCAACCCCAGCCCGCCCTGGCCCAGGGAGCCTACGCTGGTATCCAATTCTCCTATAGCGGAACCAACCATGCGTTCTTCAATACCAACACCGGCGACGTTTGGGAATACGGCGACCATGGCAACTTTCGCCACCACTACAAGGTCCATGAATTCGGTAAGGATCACGAGCGTTAAAGGAATGGGGCCGGGAGCACCGGCGCGCCCGGCCCGTAGTTGTCCGTTGCGAGCTAGCGGGGCGAGCCATCTCTCGCCTCGACGGACGCGGTCAGCCCTCTGCGGCTGCGTTCGCGAAGCTGGCAAGTGCGCAGCGTGTCCGCCAGGGCTTCCAGGTTGGGGACGCCGTGAATACTGATCCAGGCTGGCCGCCTCGCCGCTACCCCAGCTTCATCAGCACTGCACGCAGCTTTTGAGCGCCCACCAGAACCAGGCCGCCGCAGGCGCTCACCGCCAGCACGATCCGCCAGGCGGCCCAGTCCAGCTTCCCTATCTCGTAGAACTTGTCGAAAAACTTGGGCAGGCCGCCCGACCCTGGCACGGTGACAACCAGCGCGAAGGCGCCGGCCAGCAGGGCCGCCCAGAGTAGATGGGCGCCCCTCCGCCCCTGCTGCCAGACGATGAGCAGATAGTTGGCCAGCGCAATCATCACCATGGTCGCCAGCATCGCCATCTTTACTACGTCGGGCGGGCCGATCGAGCTGCGTTGCGCGATGGCGAAGGCGGCCTCTCCAAACCCTACCGTCACCAGGGCCGAAGTCGCGACGAAGGCGACGAGGTCCGCGACCACGCGCTTGGGCCGCTCCCGGCTGGCATTGCTGAAGGCGATCAGCATGGACGGCGCCCCGATGGCAAACAGGTTAAACAGCGCCAGCCGCCGGGGCGTCAGCGGAAACCCCCACAGCAGCAGCGCCGAGGCCAGCGTCACATAGATCACCATGCAGTTCTTCGTCAGGAACAGCTTGGCCACTGTCACCACTGTGTTGATAATCTTCCGGCCCTCCGCGAAGACCGCCGGCAGCAGCGTGAACCGGTTCTCGCGCAAAATGATGTCCGCCACCTCCCTGGCGATGGCGGCGCCTTCCTCCATGGCGATGCCCACGTCCGCCTGCTTGATGGCTGGAACGTCGTTGACTCCGTCTCCGATCATGGCGGTATGAATCTTCCGGGCGCGCAGTGCCTGCACGATCCGCACCTTCTGCTCGGGCCGCAGCCTGGCGAAGACCACGCTCTTCTCGACGGCCGCCTCGAACCGCTGGCCCTCCAGCGCATCCAGCTCCGCCCCGCCGACCACCTCCGAATCTGCGACGCTCCAGCCGATATCGCGGCATGTCGCCAGGATGGCCGTCGCCGAATCGCCCGAGAGAATCTTGAGCGCGATTCCCTGCCGCGCGAACTCGGCGATCACTTCGCGCGCGTCCGGGCGCACCAGGTCGCCCAGCGACACGATGCCCAGCGGCCGCAGGCGAAACGAACCCAAATTGTCCGCTCGCGGATCGATCTGCCGGCGATCCATCACCTCGCCGAACAGCAGGTTCCGGTACACCTCCAAGCCCGCGGCAGCCGCCACGCCGCTCCCCTGCGGGCACTTCTCCAGCAGAACCTCGAGGGCCCCCAGCGCGTAGGTGGTCTCGACGCCGCCCCGCTCCAGAGTCAGCACGCTCATCTTTCTTCGCGAGCTGAATGGGATTTCGTCCACCTGCGCCGCCTGACCGTCTCCCGGCCACGCCTCCAGGGCGCGAATGGTGGCGTTCTTCTCCGAGGAGAGACGCGCGTAAGTGCCCAGCAGCCCTTCCAAAGTCTCCACCGCCAGGCCGGGCGCGAGCGGTGTGACCTTGCGAACCGACATCCTGTTCTGCGTCAGCGTCCCGGTCTTATCCATGCAGATCGCGCGCACCCCGGCGAACGACTCGATCGCATTGAAGCTCTGCACCACCGCCCCAACCTTGCCGATGCGGTATATGCCCAGGGCGAAGATCAGGGAGGCGGTCAGCACCAGGCCCTGCGGCACCAGGCCGTCCAGGATGGTGGCCACCTTCCGGACCAGCTCCACGTCGAGTTGATGACGGACCAGGCCCAGCGACCCCACCAGCACCGCCAGCGCCACCGCCAGGCCGAACAGCGCCTCCACGATGCGGTTGAGTTGTCTTTGCAGCGGGCTGAGGCGGCTTTTCAACCGCTGTGCGAGCCGCGTGATCTCGGACGCATAGCTCGCATCGCTCAGCCGTTCCACCACATAGCAGCCGTTGCCCGACACGCAGAAACTGCCCGACAGGATGCTGTCTCCCTCTCCCTTTTCAACGGGCTCGGATTCGCCCGTGAGCAGCGATTCGTCCATTTCCAGCCGGTGCGATTCCAGCACCTTCCCATCCACCACCGCCTGGTCCCCACGCTTCACCACGATCGCATCGCCGAGCACGATCCGCCCATGCGGAATGCCGACTTCCGCGCCATCCCGCAGTGCCGTCACCTCGCGGACGATCAGCAGGTTGACTTTCTCCATGGCCAGCTTGGCCCGCATTTCCTGAACCACCGCAATGACCGTATTGCAGGAGGCCACCGCAAACAGGCCCACGCCATCCCAGAGCAGCCGCCCGTCCCCGGAGCCCAGATAGAAGGCCAGCAGGAACAGCACGATGCCGCCGATGATGAAATTGAAGACCGAGAACAGGTTGTCCAGCAGGATCGCGCGAAGGCTCTTGGTTCCGGGTTCGGGTGGGCGATTGTACTGGCCAGCCGCGAATCTGGCGGCCGCTTCAGTGGAGGTCAAACCGGGCATGGAAGGCATTACTATACACCTTCCTCCGGAGAGACGGGAACCGGGTTAGACCACAGCGCAGGAAAGGCTAGCCCACGGAGCCGCCATCCCAATCGTGATGCGTATCCGGGATGAACAGGACGGTGTCATGCGGGCGGCTCGCCACCAGCCACCCTCCCGGCACCTTCGCGCGATACAACGAGAAGGTAGCGGAATTGGAACTGATCCGATTGGGAAGCAGCTCGAAGGTGAGAATCTTCTCAGGCGCCGCCGCGAGCGGTTTGTGCCACCCATTTACGGTCCGCCTGTTTTCCAAGAGCTCCAACATTCCTGGTCCCCTTTCGCTGCCTACTGGCTGTTTCCAGAGCCTGTCGGAACAGGCCCTAGATCATCTAGTAAATGCTGATTTTGCAGGCCTGTCAACGCACATTGGTACCGGTGCAGTCCCGGTACACCACCCCCCTCATGCCTCACCCCTAACGGGTGGTACAGAAAGGGGGTAGTACGCTGGGTACGGGAATGGTGGGCGTACTACGGTCCCCACGATCCAGGCGCCGCCCGACCGATGCAAACTTCACGGTCGCCGGATCGAGTCCTTCCGGGGAGCCAATTCCATGCAACCCACGCAGAATCAGCTACCTGCAGGACACCCAGGGAACCACCGAAACCCCTCCGCCAGCCGCCAGCGCCGCCGCCTACTCGTCCTCCCCCACCCGCAGCACCGCCAGAAACGCTTCCTGCGGAATCTCGACCCTTCCGACCCGCTTCATCCGCTTCTTGCCTTCCTTCTGCTTCTCGAGGAGCTTGCGCTTGCGCGTGATGTCGCCGCCGTAACACTTCGCCAGGACGTTCTTCCGCATCGCCGAAATGGTCTCCCGCGAGATCACCTTGTTGCCGATCGCCGCCTGCAGCGCCACCTCGAACATCTGCCGCGGTATCAGCTTGCGCAGCCGCCCGATCAACTGCTTGCCCCGGTCGTAGGCGAACTCCTCATGCACGATGATCGACAGCGCGTCCACCGGCTCCCCCGCCACCAGCACGTCCAGCTTCACCATGGGCGACGCAGCGTACCCGGCCAAGTGGTAATCCAGCGATGCGTACCCCCGCGACACGGTCTTCAGCCGGTCGTAGAAATCCATCACGATCTCGTTCAGCGGCAGGTCGTAGGCCAGCAGCACCCGCCCCGTCCCCAGGTGCTCGAACTTCTTCTGCGTGCCCCGCTTTTCCTCGAGCAGCTTCAGGATCTCGCCCAGATACTCTTCGCGCGTGATCACGGTGGCCTCGATGATCGGCTCCTCGATCCGCTCGATCTCCCCCGCCGCCGGGAACTTGGTCGGATTGTCCACCTCCAGCAGTTCTCCCCCGCGCGTCACCACCCTGTAGCGCACGCTGGGCGCGGTGGTGATGAGGTCGATGTCGAACTCGCGCTCCAGCCGCTCCTGCACGATATCCATGTGCAGCAGGCCCAGGAATCCGCACCGGAACCCGAACCCCAGCGCCGCCGAGTGCTCGGGCTCGAAACTCAGCGCGCTGTCGTTCAGCCGCAGCTTCTCCAGTGCGTCCCGCAGCACCCCGTGCTCGTGCGATTCCACCGGGTACAGCCCCGCGAACACCATGGGCTTCACTTCCTCGAAGCCGGGCAACGGCTCCGGGGCCGGGTTCGCGTCCTCCATCACCGTGTCGCCGATCCGGGCGTCGGACACGGTCTTGATGTTGGCGAACATGTAGCCCACCTCGCCCGCCGACAGCGCCTCGCACGGCACCGGCTTGGGCGACTGGTAGCCCAGCCCCTCCACCTCGAACGCCTTGCCGTTCGACCACAGCCGGATCTTCTGCCCTACGCGCAGCGTGCCGTCCACCACCCGCAGCAGCGTGATTACGCCGCGATAGCTATCGAACCAGGAGTCGAAGATCAGCGCGCGCAGCGGCGCTTCCGGCCGCCCCGCCGGAGCCGGAACCAGGTGCACGATCGCCTCCAGCACCTGGTGGACGCCGGTGCCCTGTTTCGCGCTGACCAGGATCGCCCCGCTCGCATCGAGGCCGATCACATTCTCGATCTGCTCCCGCACCCGTTCCGGCTCGGCCACCGGCAGATCGATCTTGTTGATCACGGGAATCAATTCCAGATTGTGGTGCAGGGCCAGGTAGGTGTTGGCCAGCGTCTGCGCCTCCACTCCTTGCGAGGCGTCCACCACCAGCAGCGCCCCCTCGCAGGCTTGCAGGCTGCGCGACACCTCGTAGCTAAAATCCACGTGTCCCGGAGTGTCGATCAGGTTCAACTGGTAGGTCTCGCCGTCCTCCGCCGGGTAGTTCAGCCGCACCGCGTGCGCCTTGATGGTGATGCCCCGCTCCCGTTCCAGGTCCATGGTGTCCAGCACCTGCGCCATCATTTCGCGCTGGCTGAGCGCACCGGTCACCTCCAGCAGCCGGTCCGCCAGCGTCGATTTACCGTGGTCGATGTGGGCGATGATGGAGAAGTTACGGATATGCTCGGGGTCCATGCGGTATGATGTGTCTTGACCTGCGAGGCGGCCTGCCGCGCGGGGAGAGCCAAATGCAATTATCCCATATGGATGCGATCCCCACATGTTGGGCGGTGTCTCAGGGAGAGTGATATGTCCAATCCGATCATCGAAGGCAATCTCAATGCGGCGGGCTTGAAGTTCGCCATCGTTATCAGCCGTTTCAACAGCCTCATCACCGAGCGTTTGCTCTCCGGAGCCCTGGACGCCCTGACCCGCACCGGCGGGCCAGAGGACGTCGAGATCGTCCGGGTGCCCGGCTCCTGGGAACTGCCGTTGGTGGCCCGCGAGCTGGCCCGCCAGCGCCGGCACGACGCCATTATCTGCCTCAGCGCGGTCATTCGCGGCGACACTCCGCACAACGAGTACCTCGCCGCCGAGGCCACCAAGGGACTGGCCCAGGCCGCGCTCGAGACCGGCGTGCCGATCACCTTCGGCGTGCTCACCTGCGACACCCTGGAGCAGGCCATCGACCGAGCCGGCGCCAAGAACGGCAATAAGGGCTTCGACGCCGCCATGTCCGCCGTCGAGATGGGCAACCTCATGCGCCAATTGCGCCAGCCGCGCTGACCGCCCATGCCTTCCCGCCACCGGTCCCGGGAACGGGCGCTGCAAGTGCTCTTCCTGATGGACCTTCGCAAGCAGCCCGTCGACGAGGCCCTCCGCTCCTATTGCGACTCTCTGAACCCGGAGGCCGCCGACCCGCCCGACCTCTTCATGGCCCAGCTCGTCGAGGGCGCCGCCGCCCAAACCGAGTCCATCGACCGCCGCATCTCCGAGCTCTCCGAGCACTGGCGCATCGAGCGCATGCCGGCCGTGGACCGCAACATCCTGCGCCTCGCCATTTTCGAGATGACCGGCGGCCTGGCCCCCGCTCCCGTGGTCATCGACGAAGCCCTCGAGCTGGCCCGCCGCTTCTCGGGCAACGACTCCGTCGCCTTTATCAACGGCATCCTGGACGCCGTCCTCCGCGGCGCTCCGGGCCAACCGGAACCGCAACCGCCGCCGGAAGGCGGCCTGGAGAATTGACTATGCTTATTAGGTATCTCGCTACGCTTTTCCTTGCCGCGACGGCATTCGCCCAGCCGCCCGCCGATTCGAAACCCGCTTCGGTCGAAGGAGGCGTGGTCAATTCCGTCACTGGAGCGCCGCTCCGCAAAGTCGAGTTGACGCTCTCAAACGGCGAAATGTCTCCGGAAACGGCTGCCATGGTGGCGCAGTTCGGAGGCCCCTCCACGGAAACGGCCAAAATCTCCACCCAGACCCTGGCCGCCACCACCGACGCCGCCGGTAAGTTCCGCTTCGATAATCTGGCGCAGGGTAGTTACTGGCTCACCGCAAAGAAGGCCGGTTTCGGCGACCAGCGCTATAAGCCCAGTGGAGCAACCGCCGGCGCCAGCGGTTCGTTGCGCCTCTCGCCGGGCCAGGAGCTCAAAGACCTTGAAATCCGCCTGGTGCCGAATGGCACTATCTCGGGCCGTGTCCTGGACGAGGACGGAGAGCCGTTCCCGTCGGCCATGGTCTCCGCTCTGGCTTCCACCTTCGTGCATGGGCGCCACCGGCTGATGCCGACCGACGTCGCGCAGACCAACAATCGCGGCGAGTTCAGCTTGAGCAAGCTGCCGCCGGGACACTACGTGCTCTTGGCCAGCGTTCAGCGCTTCGACATGCCCGGTTCTATTGCGCCGGCGCCCGCCGATGGCTCGCCGGAAACGGCCTACGTGAGCACCTACATGCCGAACTCCATCGATGCCGCTCAGGCCGAGAAGGTGGACATCGCGCCCGGCGGCGAAGTGACGGGCTTCGACATCCACATGCAAAAATCGGTCGTGGTCCGGGTCAAGGGCAAACTGACCGACGAGAACGGACAGCCCCTCAAGATGGCGTCGCTCGTGCTGATGGCGGGTGGCGGGCGCGCGGGCTCCATGTCCATGGCCATGGTCAACGACCCCGAAGGCAAGTTCGAACTCGCCAACGTGCAGCCCGGCGTCTACACGATCGTGATCGCCCAGATGCAGGGATCCAGCCCGAAGATGACCATGCAGCCCCTGGTCGTGCCGGATAAGAACGTCGACAACGTTAAGCTGGGCGCGCGTGCCGACGCCACGATTCAAGGGAAGGTGGCCGTGGATGGCGATGCCAAGTTCCGGCTCAAGGACTTTGCCCTCATGCTGACGCCCAGCGAAGGCCTCGCCGTCATGCCGGCCACCGGCAAGGCGGATGAGACCGGCGCCTTCACGCTCGCGCACGTTGCGCCCGCGGCGTATGACCTGGGGTTCCCGGTCGTCCCGGAGGGCGTGTACCTCAAATCGGTCGAGTTCAATGGGCGCGAGGCGCTGGGGCGCGAACTCGACTGCTCTTCTCTTACCTCCGGGACGTTGCGCGTTCTGCTCGCTTCCGACGGCGGCAAAGTGGAGAGCCACGTTTCCCGCGACGACAAACCTGCACCCGGCGCGACCGTGGTCCTCGTGCCCGCCGACCCCAACCGCCGTTTCCCGGAAGCGGTCCGCCAGGGTTCCAGCGACGAAAAAGGCCAGCTCACCCTGAAGGACGTTCCGCCCGGCGACTATCTCGCTTTCGCCTGGGAGAAGATCGAAGATGGCCTCTGGTACGACCCCGCCTTCCTGAAGACGGTGGAGAACCAGGCCGTCGGGGTGCAGATCCAATCCAAGGCCTCCGAGCAGGTGGACCTGAAGCTGATTCCCGCTGCCCAGTGAACCGGCCGCGCCGTTCGTGCGTCACATAGGAGCGACGCCCATGGAGCAGATTGCCATTTCCAAGTTCAAAGCCAACTGTTTGGCGGTTCTGGAGCAAGTTCGCAAAACCCGCCAGCCGGTACTCGTCACCCGGTTCGGGAGACCCGTAGCCCAGGTCGCCCCGCCGCCCGTCGCCGACCGGCCGATGGGCTGGCTGGGCGCTCTCGCCGGGACGGGGAGAATCCAGGGCGACATCGTCTCTCTCGCCTCTGGCGAGCAGGATTGGAGCGCGTCGCGGCCATGAGGCTGCTGCTCGAACCCAAGCGGCTCTCGCCAATCAGCACCTGGGAAATCCTGGTTCTGTGCCAGAAGGGGCGGATCGAGCTGGAGGATGACGCCGAATCCTGGATCGCCAAGGCCACGGCGCTGGCGCCGCTTCACGAGGCGCCCCTGACCCACGAAGTGGCCCTGGCAACCCAGACCGTTCAGCTTCCCCATCGCGATCCGGCCGGCCGCTTCCTCGCGGCCACGGCCAAGGTCTACGGCCTCACCCTGGTAACCGCCGACGGGAACTTCGCCCGTTCCAAGGACGTATCCGTTCTCATGAACCACTAGCGCCACTCGGACAACCGACGATGATACAAGTCACCAATCTCACCAAGACGTTCATTGACCCCAAGCGCGGCGCCATTCACGCCGTGGATCACGTCTCCTTCGCGGTCCACGCGGGGGAGATTTTCGGATTGCTGGGCCCCAACGGAGCCGGCAAGACCACCGCCCTGCGCCTGCTGGCCACGGTCATGCGGCCCAGCGAAGGCACCGCGGTCCTGGGAGGGCACGACATCCTTCGGGAGCCCGAGGCGGTACGCAACCAGATCGGCTTTCTCTCCGGCGACATGGGGCTGTACCATCGCCTCACGCCGAGAGAGACGCTCACCTTCTTCGGCCGGCTCCACGGCCTGAATGGAGCGCCGCTCAAAAGCCGGATCGGCGAGATGTTCGCGCGGCTGGATATGGAGAAGTTCGCGGATACCCAGGTCGACAAGCTCTCCACCGGCATGCGCCAGCGCGTGGCCATCGCGCGCACCCTGGTCGCCGACCCGCCCATCCTGATCCTGGACGAGCCGGCCTCGGGCCTCGACGTGCCTGCCGCACGGGTCATCGAGGAGTTCATCCTCGAAGCGCGGAAGACCGGCAAGACGATCATTCTCTCGACCCACGTCATGGAGGAGGCCGAGTACCTTTGCGACCGCATCGCGGTCATCCATCAGGGCCAGATCAAGATCGTGGGCACGATGGCGGAATTGCGCGCCGCCACCGGCAAGGAGCGGTTGCGCGAGATTTTCCTCAGCCTCCTGGGTCTGGAAGCCCTGGAAAGGAAGGCCCCCCATGCCTCTTAACTCGATTTCGGTCCTCTACCGGAAGGAAATGCTGGATACGGTCCGCGACCGCCGCACCATCATCAGCATGGTGCTGGTCCCCATCGCCGCCATCCCGCTGCTATTCCTGGGCATGCAGAAGATCATCTCCTTTGTCGAGAAAAAAGCCGGCCAGGAGTCGCTCACCATCTCGGTTCAGGGCGGCGACCGCTTGCCGGGCCTGCTCAACGCTCTCGCCGGAGCGGGATTCAAGTTCGCCGCCCAGCCGGACTTGAAGGCCGCGGTCGAAAGCAAGGCGATCGCGGCGGGAGTCGAAGCCGTCGTGCTCCCCAGCGGCGCCAAAGAGGTCCGCCTCTACGCCGACGATACGCTGCAAGCTTCGCAAGTGGCCGCCGGCAAGATCCGCATGGCGCTCGACCAGTTCAAGGTGAACAGCTCCCGGCTGCGCCTGCAAGCTCTCGGCGTGCCCGAGGAAGTGCTCTCGCCGTTCACCGTGAAGCGGGTCGATCTGGCCCCCCCGAAGAAGATGGCCGGAATGGTCTGGGGCGGTATGCTGGGCTACGTCGTGGTGCTGCTGATGTTTTCGGGAGGGATGTACCCGGCCATCGACCTCACCGCGGGCGAGAAGGAGCGGCGGACCCTGGAGATGCTGCTCTCGTCCCCGGCCGGACGCTATGAGATCATTCTCGCCAAGGTTCTCGCCGCCACCACCGCCATCGCCATCACCGCCCTGCTGAGCCTCTCGAGTCTGGCGATCTCGCTGCACTACGTCGACTTCGGCAAAGGCGCCAAGATGCTGCAGGGCATGACGCTGGATGTTCGGGTGCTGGCGCTGGTGGCGCTGGCGCTGGTTCCCATGGCCATCATGGCCGCCTCTCTCATGATCGGCATCGCCCTGTTCGCCAAGAGCTTCAAGGAGGCGCAGAGCTACCTCACACCGCTGGTGATGGCGGTGGTCTTCCCGCTGGTCGCCGGAATGCTGCCGGGCATTCAGCTCACCCCGGCTCTGGCGCTGGTCCCGCTGTTCAACGTCTGCCAGTTGATCAAGGAGATCTTCCAGGGCGACTTTAACCGATTGAGTTTCGCCATTACCATGGCCTCCAATCTGGTCTACGCCGGGATCGCCTTCCTGGCCGCCGTGCAGGTCTTCAAGAGCGAGAAGGTGCTGTTCCGGACGTAGGTCACTTCCCGATGCAGAAGGTCGAGAAGATGCGGTTCAGGATGTCGTCGGCGGTGGTCGCGCCGGTGATCGCATCCAGCGCCTGGAGCGCGGCGTAGAGATCCAGCAGCAGCATCTCGTGGGGCAGGCGCTCGACGGCGGCGGCGCGGCCCTTTTCGAGGGCGGCCAGGGCTTCCTTGAGCAGACCGGCGTGGCGCAGGCTGGTGATGAAGCCGGCCTCTGGCTCGATGCCGGCGGGCGCGATGGCTTCGGCGATGCTCCGGCGCAGGGCCGGAATGCCTTCTCCCGTCAGCGCCGAGACGGCCACGAAATCCTCGCCGGTTTCGGCGCGCCGCTCCAGATCGCTCTTGTTGCCCACCAGCAGCGTGCGGCCCTGGCTGCGGGCGCGGACGGCCAGTTCGAGATCCTCCGGCGCAAGCGGCGCTGCGAGGTCGAAAACCACTAGCCGCAGATCGGCGTCCGCCATAGCTTGGAAGCTGCGCTCGACGCCCAGCGTCTCCGCCCGGTCCTGCCCGGTTCGTATGCCCGCCGTATCGACGAACTTCACCGGAATGCCTTCTATGGCGGCGGCCTCGCTGACCAGATCGCGCGTGGTGCCGGGCGCTTCGGTGACGATGGCGCGGTCCTGCTCGAGCAGGCGGTTGAAGAGGCTGCTCTTGCCGACGTTGGGCCGCCCGACAATGGCCAGGTTCAGCCCGGAGTGCACCAGCTTGCCGTAGTCGAAACTGGACGCCAGTTCGGCGAGGCCGCCGGCGACGGGTGCCAGGCGGGCCAGGATCTGGGCGTCGCTGGCCACTTCGATATCGTCCTCGGCGAAGTCTATGCCCGCCTCGAGCAGAGCAATCAATTCTACGAGCTGCTCCTTGAGCGGCGCGATGCGGCGGGAAACCCAGCCCTCGGCCTGCTGCGCGGCGATGCGCGCCTGATAAAGCGTGGTGGCCTCGATCAGGTCGCGGACGGCCTCGGCGCGCGGCAGATCGATGCGGCCGTTCAGGAAGGCGCGCAGGGTGAACTCGCCGGGTTCGGCCAAGCGGGCGCCAGCCTCGATGGCGCGCTCGATGGCGAAACGCAGGACCACTGGAGAGCCGTGGCAGGAGATCTCCACCAGGTCCTCGGCGGTGTAGGAGCGCGGCTGGGCAAAGAAGGTCACCACCACCCGATCCACGGCGTGGCCCTCGGCGTCGATTAGCTCTGCGAGCGCGGCGGTCCAGGGGGTCCATTCCGGCGGCTTAGGGAAGCGCAGAATCGCCCCGGCTATGGCCCGCGCCCGATCGCCCGAAAGACGAACCACTCCCAGCCCTCCCGTTCCGGGCGGCGTCGAGATGGCAACGATGGTGTCGGTAAGGATCAAGCCCGGTTTAGCGGCGCCGCCCGCGGCCCATCGGCGCGCGGGAGGGTTCGGAGAGGGGAAATGCCGACGACGGCATGTTGGCCGGATAGATCGCGACCTGGCGCTGCGGCCCCAGCCCCGCGCTCTCGCTGCGCACCGCGGTCTCGCCCCGCAACGCGAGATGCAGGATGCGGCGTTCGCGGCTGTTCATGGGGTTGAAGCGGAACGGAACGCCGCTGCGCTTCACCCGCTCGGCCGCGGCCAGCGCGCTCAGCCGCAGCTCTTCGATGCGCAGCATGCGATAGTCGTTGGCGTCGAAGCACAGCCGGGAATGATCCTCCGGAGCCATCTTCAGCATCTCCATGGTCAGCAGCTCGAGCGCCAGCAGAAGCTCCGCCTTATTGGAGAGCAGCAGTTCGACATCCGGCCCCGAGAACTTCACCACCACATCCGGGTTTTCGAAATCGGGATGGCGGGTCTCGCCTTCGCAGATCTTGAATTTGAGCTGGAAGCCGGCTTTGGCGATTACCTGGCGCAGGAATTCGCCGATGCGCGACTCGACAGCGGATAGCGTGTACTTACTCTGGCTCACCCTCTATTCCCACCCTTCTTGCGTTTTGGAGCGGCCGGCGGCTCGGCTGGCGGAGGCGGCGCCGGCATGCTCTGGTTTATGAACCATTGTTGCGCAATCCCAACCAAGTTCCCAGTAAGCCAGAATAGCACCAGGCCGCTGGCGAAGTTATAGAACATGAAGCCGAAGATCAGCGGCATGAACTGCATTACCTTCGCCTGGGAGGGGTCTTGAGCGGGGGTGGGCGTCATCTTCTGCATCACGAACTGCGCCGCGGTCATCACGATCGGCAGGACGCGGATGGGCAGGTGCTCCGGCTGGGAGAGGTCCGTCACCCAAAGCCAGTGCGCGCCGCGCATCTCGATGGCTATCCCCAGCACGTTGTAGAAGGCGATGAAGAAGGGGAACTGCACGAGCATGGGCAGGCAGCCACCCATGGGATTGACGTCGTGCTTCTTGTAGAAATCCATCACCTCCTTGTTCTCGTCGGCCTTCCTCGGATCGCGCAGTCCCACGCCCTTGTACTTGGCTTTGATGGCGTCGACCTGCGGCTGAAGCGCCTGCATCTTCTTCATCTTCTTCATGCTCGAGAACTTAAGCGGCAGCAGCAGGAAATTGATGACGATAGTGACCAGGACAATGGACCAGCCGTAGTTGTGCACCAGGTTGTGGTCGAACCAGCTCACGATCAGGAACAGGGGCTTGGCCGCCCAGCCGAACCAAGTGCCGAAATCGACGACTTGCTCCAGCTTGGGGCTAACCTTCTTGAGAATGTCCAGGTCCTTCGGTCCGACGAACAGGGAGAGTTTGTTGACGGCCGCGCCACCCACGGCGACGCCGGCGTGCGGGGCGCCCGAGATGTCGTCGCTCACGGTAACGGCCTCGACCGGCCCTTCTGTATGCGGGAGGAAAACGGCAGCGAAGTACTTATCCTGAATGCCCACGAAGGAGTAGGCTCCCCATTCGACGACGGGGCCGTTCTTGGCGTCCTTGATGGTCCGAACCACGAGTTTGCCGGAGACCAGATCGTAATGCACCGAGTTCTGCGCCGTGGCGGCGTTCTGTGCGGTCGAATCGCCGAAGGCCCCGCGCCACTCGATCGCGTGGGCCAGGGGCGCGCCGCCCTGCGTCACTTCCGAGGTGAACTCCGAGAGATAGCTCTGCTGCTGGAAGCGGAAGGTCTTATGCGCCACCAGGAGCCCGTCGGAATAATCGAAGTCGGCGCCCAGGCCATCCGGCGCGGGCTTAACGGCGTAGAGCGCCTGGTTGAGGTCCACGGCCGGAGGCGGGTCCTTGAAGCGGAGCGAGAAAGGGAACCCGGTCTTCGGGGCGGCGGACGCATCGACCAGATCGATGGGCTGGCGCTCGCTATCCTTATACTTTTTCAGAACCCAACTGCGCACCACCGCGCCGCGGTTCGAAAGCACGATCTTGTAGAGATCGGTTTCGACCACCAGGCTCTGTTCCTTTTCCACCGAGATGCGGGGGCTGGTCGTCGAGCGAGGAGCTTCGGCCGGCTTCGGTGGCGCGGGAACGGGTTGTTCGGTGGGCTGCGTGGCCGCCGCCGGCGCCGGATTGGCGGGCTGCGGCGCCGGCCCGAAGTTCTTGTAGAAATAGGGCATCAGGAAGAGCACGACGCCCATCAGGATGAACGCCAGGAGCAGGTTTCTCTCCGTGTTCGGTTCCTGGGGCCCGGTCGGCTTGGCTTGCGTGGGGGTGTCGGCCATGGGTTTATGTGGTCTTCCTTTAGTTCACCGCACGGGATCGAAGCCGCCCTGGTGGAACGGGTGGCAGCGCAGCAGCCGTTTGAAGCCCAGCCAGACGCCGCGCGGCGCGCCGTACTTCTCGACGGCCTGGGCCATGTAGTCCGAGCAGGTCGGTTGGTAGCGGCAGGCGGAGGGCAACAGCGGCGAAATCAGCCGCTTGTAGCCGCCGAGAAGGAACAGGATCACAGCTTGCATCGACAGAACAGACGGCCAACCTCGCGGAGAAGTTCCGCAAAGGGCGCCTTCAACACGGCCCGGCGCGGGTTGATCACAATCTCCCACTGTGCCTCGAGTTGACAGAGTTGGCGGCGAACCGCTTCCCGCATCCGCCGCCGGATTCGATTCCGTGCGACCGCCTTGCCCAACGCCCGCGGCGTAGTGAGGCCGATCCGCGGTCCCTGGGTCTCGGCCCGGCCCAGACAGAAGGCCGCGAAGTAGGGGCCGGAGACCCGAATCCCCTCGGCGTAGACCCGGCGAAAGTCCGAGGGCCGCAGAATGCGCGCGCATTTGGGGAACGACTGATCGATGGGTTTAATCGGCGTTGGCGTAGCGAACGTTGCGCTCGTCGCTGACCGTCAGCTTCCAGCGCCCCTTCGCCCGGCGACGTGCGATCACGGCGCGGCCGTCCTTGGTTTTCATGCGTGCTCGAAAGCCGTGTGTCTTGGCCCGGCGACGGTTGTTCGGCTGAAAAGTACGTTTTGGCATATTGATTTCCGGCCTGGAATCGAGGAGCCGCTCGCAAGCACAATCCCAGCTTCGAGAAATACTCCAGAAGCTTCAGTATAGGGGGCCGGGAGAGGGAGTGTCAAACGAGAGCTTTGTGGCGGGCGCCCTCAGGCGGCCCGAGGCGCTGGACCACGGGTAGTCCCCGGCCTGCGCCGCGAGGCCCGCCTTTACCGGCTGGCTCTCGATGCCGGCGGCGATGCGCTGCCGCTCCCGCTCGTCCCGCACCCAGCGGTGGCCGGATTCTGGCTGCCAGAATGGCTGGCCGGTGCGGCCCAGGAGCCGGTTGGCCTGGCGAGCCGTTTGGCCCCGCAGCGCTTTCAGAAGGCGGCTGGGGGAAATGAAGGGCAGCAGAAGCAGGTCAACGCGATCCGGCATGACCACGTAGGCGCCGAGCTGGTAGTCGCCCAGTTTGGTCCCGCGAAGGAGAATCTCGACGATGGCCTCTCCGGCGGAGGGCTGGCGCGGCGAATACGGAACGCGCGGGAGGCTGCGGTGGACGCGCCAGGTCAGGAATAGCCAGTGGCCTTGCGGATCGATGCGGATAGGGCTGCGGCGCGTGCCCATGTCAATAGAAGTGTGCGGGGCGGGGCGAAGATCTCACAAAAAGTGGCTGGCCGCCGGGCAAAGCGGAGCGGGGGGGTGCGATGATGTAGACGAATGGCACAACCACTGCCCCGCCTGCGGCTCGACCTGGAGTTCATGCCTTCGCCCGCGCCGGATCGGCCCGGGTTGCTGATCCGCGATCCCTATCGCTATTCGGAGGCCAGCCTGATCGTCCCGCCGGCGCTGATGGGGTGCCTGCAGCTCTTCGACGGCGGGCACTCGGAGCTGGATCTCCGCGCGGCGCTGGTCCATCTGACGGGCGACTTGAAAGTGGGCGAACTCCAGCAGCATCTGGTGGGCACGCTGAGCCAGGCGGGCTTCCTGGAGGACGACACCAGCCGGCGCATGAAGGCCGCGCAGATAAAAGCCTTTGCCGAGGCGTCGCGCCGCGAGCCTTCGCACGCCGGAGCGGGGTATCCGGAGCAGGCGGAGGCGCTGCGGGCCACGCTGGCCGGCTGGATGGACCCAGGGAAGCCCGTGGCGGCAGGCGATTCGCTAATCGGGATCGCCGCGCCGCACGTGAGCCCGGATGGCGGACGGGAATCCTACCGGGCGGCCTACGCGGCGCTGGGGCCTCAATATCAGGAGCGCGTGTTCGTGATCCTGGGGACCTCGCATTACGGCGAGCAGGAGCGGTTCGGGCTCACGCGAAAGCCGTTTGCCACGCCGCTCGGAGTGGCCCAGACCGAGGTTGCGCTGGCCGAGCGGCTGGCCCAGGAGGCGGGACCGGCGGCCAAGATGGAGGATTACTGCCACGCGGTGGAGCACTCAATCGAGTTCCAGGTGCTCTTCCTGCAGCATCTTTATGGCGCCGGAATACGCATCCTGCCGATCCTGTGCGGGGCGTTCGCGCGCGGCATCCTGGAAGGCGGGCGGCCGGAGCAGGACGATAACCTGCGGCGGTTTTTCGACGCATTGGGCGAACTGGCGGCACGGGAGGGCCAGCGCCTGCTCTGGGTACTGGGCGTGGACATGGCGCACATGGGCCGCCGCTATGGCGATTCGTTCGCGGCGCGGGCCGACGAAGGGCAGATGTCCATGGTGGCGGAACTCGACTGCCAGCGGATCGAGCGCCTCGCCGCGGGGGACGCGGAAGGCTTCTGGAGCGCGGTCCGGAAGAACCGGGACCCGCTAAAGTGGTGCGGCGCGGCGCCCTTCTACACCTTCCTGAAGGCCGTGCCGCAAGCCAGGGGGGAACTGCTCCACTACCAGCAGTGGAACATCGACGAAGAGAGCGTGGTCAGCTTCGGGGCGATGGCCTTCCATTAACCCGCATTTCTCACACGCCGTCTGCTGCGACACACGATATGCCCATGTCTGCTTTGTTGCGCTTGGCCGCCGTCCTCAGCGTACTGTTCAAGTACGCCTCCGACCGCCGGCCAGCGCGCGCCTCGCATCCACGGGCATCTCCTGCGTCTCACGACGACAGCGTGCGGGAAAAGCGGGTTAGAACTTGGAAGCCACCCAGTAGCCCGGGCGCGTGCGCACCTTCACTTTCGCCTGGTCGGGCACCGAGACCACGATTTCGTGGTAGCCGCCCTCTTCCTTGTTGTTGGGCGTGTAGGTGATCAAATACTCGGAGTGCAGTTCATTGCCGATGCTCAGGATGGAACGCTCCAGCTCCCGCTCGGTGATGAAGGAGTGTTCCTTGCCGCCGGTCCACTTGGTGAAGACCTCGACCGGGTTGTCGACGAAGATGGCCTTCACGTCCTTGAAGATCTCGACGATCAGTGGAACGACATTGCCGGAATTGGTGGCGTTTCCGCTCACCTGGGCCGCGGCCTCGGGAGTGGGCGGAACACCGGCCGGCAGCGGCACCGCGGTGTAGGGGATGGGGTTGGGGCGGGGCGGCTGCGGCTTGGCGAGCAACGTGCCGATCATGCGGTTGATGTTCACCGAGTAGACGTTGATGTTCTCGAACTGGAGGCCGGTGAGCGCCTCGCGAACCCTGCCCGAGCTGCCCAGGTCGCGCGTCTCGCTGATCAGCAGCAGAATGCGGCGGCGTTCGGGGGGCTTGTGGCGCAGCATGTTGGTAGCTTCCACGACCGCGTCCACCATGCGGCTGCTGCTGCTGCCCGCCTTGAGCTTCTTGAAGGCCGCATCCAGCTTGTCGGTATCGCTGGTGAAATCCTGAAGCGTCTGGATACGATGATCGAAACAGATCACGGCCACCTCGCCCTGGTCGCCGAGCACCAGCGGCTTGAACAGCGGCGCAATCTTCTGGATCTTAGCGAGGACCGGCTCGGCGGTGGAGTTGGCTTGAACGGCTACCACCATGGAGATGGGAACCCAGGTGACGTCGACTTTGATGTTCTGCGGCTTGCCGTTGTCGGAAAGGCGGAACTGCTGCGGCTGAAGCCCGTTTACGAAATTGCCTTCGTGGTCGGTGATCACCGTGGGGGCAACCACGACGTTAACATTGGTGCGGAAGGGTTGTTGGACAACCTCTTGGGGAGCGGCTATCCCCAACGCGATCAGGCCGGCGGCGAACGATCGGATTATGAGCATTGGCATGGAGACGCCCGCGGCGCAAAACCCGTTTTACGCCGGGGTCATTCCTATTGTACAATCGTCGCTAACGCGAGGTGGCTGCATGTCGGACGCCGAACTCCGCTCCAAACGTCCCGGAGATGTGCTGTGGTGGATCATCGCCGGCACGCTGTGCTGGACGGTGGTTCGCGTTCCCGATCTGATGTACCCGGGCAAGTTGGGCGATTACCAACTGGTATCCTACGCGATCCTGTTCGTGGCGGGCGTGGTGCTGGGCACGTGCCGTCCGGACCAGCCGTGGCGCTGGGCGTTCGCGGGTTTCCTGGCCCTGGCCGTGGGCGACATCGGCGCACTGGGCGCATTCCACCTTTCCCAACTGAACACCATCAACGTCTGGCTGCACGTCAGGGCCGGCGCCGGCGGCTGGGCCTTGCACGCGCTTCCGATTCTGGCGGGGGCGTATGTGGGGTCGCGGATGGTGGCCCCCAGTTGGTAGGGTGGCGACGCACGATTTACCTGCGTCGGACGACGGCGCCTGGAAAAGGCGGGCTAGTCTGGCCCAGCGTTGGCCGGCGGGTGGCTGGTCTCGCCGCGCAAGAGATCCAGGATGTGCGGAAGCAGCTCGCGGATCGCGTCCAGGGATTCGACCGCGCCGCGGGGCGAGCCGGGCAGGTTGACCAGCAGCACGCGGCCGCGGGTGCCGGCCACAGCGCGGGAAAGAACGGCCAGCGGCGTGGAGGCCAGGCCGCGCGCGCGCATCAGCTCGCCGAGACCCGGGATTTCGCGATCCAGCACGGCGCGGGTAGCCTCGGGGGTAACGTCGCGGGAGGCGAGGCCGGTTCCGCCGGTGGTGAAGATGGCGGAGACCGCAGCGGCGTCGGCGAGCGCCGCCAGGCGGGCGGAGATTGGGGCAGCCTCGTCGGGGAGGACTTCCAAGACCGGGACGGACCAGCCCAGCTGCTCGAGACGCCGGCGCACGGCGGGACCGGAAAGGTCGGTGCGCCGGCCCGCCGAGACCGAATCGCTGATGGTCAGCACAGCGGCCTGGATCATACTTGCAGGGTCCTCCGGCGCCGGAAAGCGCCACTCTTGCCGCCGGTTTTCTCGAGCAGGTAGAGATCCTGGATTTCGATGCCCTTGTCGAGGGACTTGAGCATGTCGTAGAGGGTCAGCGCGGCGACGGCGGCAGCGGTGAGCGCCTCCATTTCGACGCCGGTGGGGCCGAGGGCGGAGGCGGTCGAAACAATTCGCAGGCCGCGTGCTTGGAGAAGCACATCCACATCCACATGCGCGAGCATCAGCGGATGGCAGAGCGGTATGAGGTCGGAGGTCCGCTTGGCGGCGGCAATGCCGGCGATGCGGGCGATTTCGAGCGGGTTGCCCTTGGGGTTCGCAGGCAGCTTCTTCAGCACGGCGGGGCGAATGCGGACGAAGGCCTGGGCGCGCGCGGTGCGCTGGGTGGCGGGCTTGGCGGAAACGTCCACCATGCGCGCGGCGCCCTGCTTATCGAAGTGGGAAAGCCGTTTCATATTGCGAGAACCTCGATGAGATCGCCCGCCTTCCAGATCTCGCGATCGGGGCGGGCCACCAGGAAGGCATCCGCACGCGCCAGCGCCGGGATGTCGCTGGAGCCGCGCCAGGCGAGCGGCGTCACCTGCGCGCCGCCGAGGACCCATCGCGCCGGAAGAAAGCGCGTCAGCCCCGGCTTATGGCTGAGATCGGCGGTGAGTTGCGCAAGCGCGAAGGGCAGGCGGGAACCGAGCTCGCCGGAGAGCAGTTCGACGGCGGCGCGGGCGAAGACTTCGAAAGTCACCAGCGTCGAGGCGGGATTTCCGGGCAGTCCGAAGAAGAACCGCTCGCGCACACGGCCGAAGACCAGTGGCTGGCCGGGCCGGATAAGCACGCGGTCGAAAAAGAACTCCGCGCCAAGATCGGCGAGCACGCGCTCGACCAGGTCGTACTTGCCGGCCGAGACACCGCCGGAAACCAGCAGCAGGTCCGCGGCCAGGCCCCGCTCCATGAGCGCCCGGATGCTCTCGCGGGTGTCGCGCGCGGGGGGCAGAATCTCTGGGATAGCGCCCGCGCGGCGGAGCTGGGCGGCGAGGGAGTGCGCGTTAGAGTCGCGGACCTGGTGCCCGAGCGGTGGTGCGGAGACCTCGACGATCTCGTCGCCGGTGGAGAGCACGGCCACGCGCGGCCGGCGATAGACGCGCACTTCGGCGTGGCCGGTGGCTGCGAGCAGGGCGATCTGGGAGGGGCCGATGCGGCGGCCCGCAGCGAGCAGCGATTCGCCGGCGCGCGCCTCGGAGGCTGGCGGGGCGATGAACTGGCCGGGCGGGGCGGCGGGAGCGGCGATCCATTCTCCGTCGCGTGGGGCGTGCTCGATCATGACCACGGAATTGGCGCCGGGTGGAACGGGCGCGCCGGTCATGATCTCGAAGGCTTCGCCGCGGCCCAGCTCGCGCAGAGAGACATCGCCCGCCCGCACTTCGCCCGCGATGCGCAGCCGCGCGGGCAGATCTGCGGAGCGCACCGCGAAGCCGTCGCGGAGAGAGCGCGCCAGCGGCGGGTAATCGCGATCGGCATGGATGGCTACGGCGAGGACGCGGCCGCAGGCGGCATCCAGCGGAACTTCCTCGACGGTGGGGACGGCCTGCGCGGCCCAGACGCGATCCAGGACGCACTGCCGGGCCTCGCGAAAGTGCAGGGTGGTCACGAAACGATTCTAGCAAGCCATCCCGGCGGCGGTCCCTAAGCCGCTAAAATGGACCGGAATGCCAAATCATCTTACGCTGACGCAGATGGCGGCCGGGGTTCGGGAGCGCCGGATTTCTTCGGTGGAGCTGGTGGAGGCGCACCTGGGCGCGATCGAGCGGTGGAACCTGGAGTTGAACGCGTTCGTTTCGGTGTTCCCCGAGGAGGTCCGGGTGGCGGCCAAGGCGGCGGAGCGGACGCGCGCGGGCGGGCGGCTGGAAGGCGTGCCGATCACCATCAAGGACAGCTTCGACGTGGCGGGGCAGCCCACGTTGTGCGGCAGCCGGTTGCGCATGGATCACCGGGCGGCGAAGGATGCGACGGCGGTGGCGCGGCTGCGGGGCGCCGGGGCCATCGTGCTAGGCAAGACGAATTGCCCGGAGTTTCTCTACAACTACGAGACGGATAATTACGTGGCGGGCCGCACCAACAACCCCTGGGACGCGACCAGGACGCCGGGAGGATCGAGCGGAGGGGAGGCGGCGGCGATCGCGTCGTTGTGCTCGCCGGGGGGTCTGGGGAGCGACGGAGGCGGGTCCATCCGCGAGCCGGCACACTTCAGCGGGATCGCCGGGCTGAAGCCGACTCCGGGACGCATCTCGGCGGCCGGGCATTTCCCGCTAATCAACCACCCGAACGGTCTGCTGGGCGTGGGCGGCCCGCTGGCGCGCACGGCCGAAGACGTGCGGCTGCTATTTGAAATCACGGCGGGCTACGATAGCCAGGACCCGTTCTCCGCGCCGGTGCCGCTGCGCCAGCCGGATTTAAGTGGGTTGCGCATCGGGCTGTTGCCGCAGTTTTGCGATGTGCCGGTGCAGCCGGCCATAAGTGCCGCGGTGAAGAAGGCCGCGCGGGTGGCGGAGCGGTGCGGCTTTCCCGTAGAGCTGTTCGAGCAGCGCGGGCTGCGGCGGGCCAGCGAACTGTGGTGGTTCTTCTTCGGCAGGATGCTGGCCTGGCCGCTCTCCCGGATGCTGAAGGGCCGGGAGCAGGAGGCGCACTGGAGCGGGACGGAGCTGATGCACCTGGCGCTGGAGGAGCCGGAGCCGACGGGGTGGGAGATGGTGGAGAACCTGGCGGCGCGGGATGCCATGCGGGCGGCGCTGCTGCGCCAGATGAAAGATGTGCCGGTGCTGCTAGGGCCGGCCTGCGGCGTGGTAGCGTTCCGGCACAGGGAGCGCCAGTGGCCCGTGGGCGGGCGATCAATCGGGTTGCTGGAGGCGATGGCGCCGCTCACCTGGGTGAACCTGCTGGGCCTGCCCGCGATCGTGATCCCGTTCGACCAGACGGCGGAGGGCCTGCCGGTGGGCATACAGCTCATCGGGCGGCCCTACGACGAAGAACTGCTGCTGGAACTGGCCGTGCGTTTGGAAGAGGCGCGCGGAGCGTTCCCGGCGCCGCCGATGGCGGGTTGAGCCGACCGGGCCTATTTCGAATTGTGAACGGCGGCCGCGAGTGAGAAAGCCGCCAGCCCGGTGTTGGTCGCGGCGGCGGGCCCCTCGAAGCCGGGGTGGCGCCTGAGGATGAGCCAGAGTGCGGTGAGGGAGCCACCGGTCAGCGCGGACTTAACCGCCAGGCTGCGCACTCCGAACTGACCGCCGGAGCCGGCAAGTAGCGGGTTGAGTTCCGGTTTGCCCCAACTGGAACGGGCATCCAGGGTGGAGGCGACGACCACCGCGGCCACGCTGGCCCACCAGAGTTTCCGTGAATGGCGGGGCTCGGACGGCACGACGGCGCCCAGGGCGAGAGAGGCGGCGATAAGCACTGCGGCGACGGTTTTCTTCATAGGGAAACGAACCCAGGGATGTAATTAGCATAAGGGCAAAATGGCCAAAACCGGCGTTGGGAAGGGTACTGGAACGTAACAGGTTGACTGTGACAAATCGCGTAAGATAGGAGCGTATGCGGACCTTGATTGTGTTACTTGCGTGGAGCGCGGTGGCGGCTTTCGAGGCCGGCGCGCCACGCCAGGCGTTCCCCTATGCCTACGACCAGCACGACTTCCCCAACGGGTTGCGGCTGATCTCGATTCCCACCGATTACCCGAACGTGGTGTCCCTGTTCATCGTGATGCAGACCGGATCGCGCAACGAAATGGAGCCCGGCAAGACCGGATTCGCGCACCTGTTCGAGCACATGATGTTTCGCGGCACGCCGACGTTCCCGCCCGCGGAGTACGAGAACGCGATGAGGCAGGCGGGGGCGGCGTCGAACGCTTACACCACGGACGATTTCACGGCCTACCACACCACGTTCTCGAAGGAGGACCTGGAGACGGTCTTACGGCTGGAGGCGGACCGGTTCCAGAACCTGGCGTACACGCCGGAGGTGTTTAAGACGGAGACGCTGGCGGTGCTGGGGGAGTACAACAAGAACAGCGCGAACCCGCTGCAGAAGCTGTACGAGGCGCTGCGCGACACGGCGTTCGACCGGCACACCTACAAGCACCAGACGATGGGCTTCCTCAAGGACGTCCAGAACATGCCGAATCAGTACGATTACAGCCGGCTGTTCTTCGAGCGCTATTACCGGCCCGAGTACGCGACCATCGTGGTGGCGGGCGACATTGCGCCGGCGGCGGTGCGGGCGCTGGTGGAGAAGTACTTCGGCGAGTGGAAGCCGGGCGATTACCGGCCGCAGATTCCCGCGGAACCAGCGCAGCAGGGCGCGCGGACGGTTCACGTGGTCTGGCCCAGCCCAACGCTGGCGTGGCTGGCGGTGGCCTTCCACGGTCCCGCCTATTCGGACGAGCAGACCGACCTGGCCGCGCTGAATCTGATCTCCTATCTGGGATTCTCGGAGAGCTCGGAGCTGTACCGGAAACTGGTGATCCAGGAGCAGAAGGTGGACATGTTGCGCGCCAGTTGCCCGAACCACGTGGACCCCAACCTGTTCACGGTGATGGCGCGGCTGAAGAAGACGGGCGACCTGGACGCGGTGCGCGACGATGTGCTGGAAACGCTGGCGGGCTTCCGGACCAACCCGGTGGCGGCGGAGCGGCTGGACCAGGTGAAGCGGCGGCTGCGCTACAGCTTCGCGCTGGGCCTGAACAACAGCGAGGCCATCGCGGGCACGGTGGCGCAGTTTGTGGCTCTGCGGCGCACGCCGGAGACGATTAACCGGCTGTTCGAGATGTACGACCGCATCACGCCGGAAGAGATCCAGCGGGTGGCGCGCAAGTACTTGGTCGATGAGAACCGGACCATCGCGACGCTCAGCGGAGGGAAGGCGCAATGAAAACCGCACGGATGGCGATGCTGGTTACTGCGATTTGCGGCGCGGCGGCGGCCGCCGGGCCGAAAGTGGTGGAGCTGCCGGGCAAGAGCCCGCTGGTCACGATACGCCTGGTGTTCCTGACCGGGGCGGCGTGCGATCCGGCGGACAAACCCGGGGTGGCGGAGCTGACGGCGGCGATGCTGGCGCGGGGCGGCACGCGCGAGATGAGCTACAAGCAGATCGTGGACGCCCTGTTTCCCATGGCGGCCTCGGTGACGGAGCAGACTGACAAGGAGATGATCGTCTTCTCGGGGACGACGCACATCGACAACCTGGAGGCGTATTACAAGATCTTCCGCGAGATGCTGCTCGATCCGGGCTGGCGGAAGGAAGATTTCGCGCGGCTGCGCGACGATACCGTGAACTACCTGCGCGTGACGCTGCGCGGCAATAACGACGAGGAACTGGGCAAGGAAGTGCTGTACAACCAGATCTACGCCGGCCTTCCCTACGGCCACGAGAATCATGGGACGGCTTCGGCGATCGAGGAAATGACTATCGCCGACTTGCAGGCCTTCTATCGCGCCCAGTTCACGCAGGGAAACTTGATTATCGGCCTCGCGGGGGGATACCCCGCGGCGTTCCCGAGCCGGGTGAAGGCGGATTTCGCGAAGCTGCCCGCCGGGCCGCCCGCGGCATTGCATCTGCCGGAGCCGCAGCCGGAGCGGGGCATCCGGATGACCATGATCGAGAAAGACACTCGCTCGGTGGCGTACTCGATCGGGTTCCCGCTGAATGTGAAGCGGGGCGACCCGGATTATCCGGCTCTGTTGGTGGCGCAATCCTACTTCGGCCAGCACCGGGAGAGCGGTGGCCGGCTGTTCGAACGGATGCGGCAGGCGCGCGGCCTCAACTATGGAGATTACGCCTACCTGGAGTACTTCCCGCGCGGCATGATGCAGTTCGAGCCCGACCCGAACCTGGCGCGCCGCCAGCAGATCTTTCAGATCTGGATCCGGCCGGTAGAGCCGCCCACCGCGCAGTTCGCGCTGCGGCTGGCCCTGTTCGAGTTCGACAAGCTGGTCAAGGACGGGCTGAGCGAGGAATCCTTCGAGCGGACGCGGACTTTCCTGACTAAGTACGTCAATCTGCTTACTAAGACCGCGGACGCCAAACTGGGCTACTCGATCGACAGCCAGTATTACGGCATTCCGGAGTACAACGGCTATCTCAAGAGCAGCCTGGCCAAGCTGACGCGGGAAGACGTGAACCGGGCCATCCGCAAGCACCTGGGCGCGACCGGGATGGACATTGTCGTGGTGGCCAAGAACTGCGCGGAGCTGGAGAGTAAGTTGCTGAGCGGGGAGCCGTCGCCGATGACTTACAATTCTCCCAAGCCGCAAGAGGTGCTGGACGAAGATAAGATCGTGGAGCGATGGAAGATCGATCTGAAGCCGGAGGCGGTGCGCATCGTGCCGGTGGAGAAGGTCTTCGAGTAGCCAGGCCGGCGTTACGCGGGAAGGCCCAGCATCTGAAGCAGCCGGCGGCGGACGGCTCGGGCGGTGGCGGCGTCGGGCAACACGACCAGGATGGTGTCGTCGCCGGCCACGGTGCCCACCACTTCGGGCCAGTTGGCGCGGTCGAGTCCGGCCGCTACGGTGTTGGCGTTGCCGGGCGAGGTCTTCACCACCAGCAGGTTCTGCGCCACACGGATGTCGTGGATGAATTCGGCGGCCAGCAAGGCGAAATCGGGACCGGCCGGCTCGGGCGCGAGCGGGCGGTAGCCGTCGGGAGTCTTGGCGAGCTGGAGCTCGCGGATGTCGCGCGAGAGCGTCACCTGTGTGGCGGAGATTCCGATGTGCTGGAGCGCCTGGGCCAGCTCCTCTTGCGTGTGGATGGCGCGGCCGCGGATGAGCTTGAGGATCTGTCCCTGGCGGTAGCTCTTGTTCATGAGGCGGGGCTCATTTCCTTGAGACGCTGGCGGGCTTCGGCGAGCGCTTGCGCGACGGCGCGCGGGCCGGTTCCCCCGGGGATCTCGCGGGTCTGAAGGCCTTCGCGCGGGTCCAGCAGGCGGGCCATGCCGGTGGTGAATTCCGGGGCGAACCAGGCCAGCTCGGCGGGGGTCCAGTCGGAGGGCTTGAGACCCTTGCGAACGCTGTCCAACACCAGGCGTCCCACGATCTGGTGGGCGCGCTCGAAGGGAGTGCCGGCGCGGGCCAGGGCCTCGGCGAGATCGGTCGCCACTACCCAGCTTTGCTCGACGGCGGAGGCTGGGCGGGCCGGATCGAGTTTGGCCGATTCCACCACGGCACAAGCCATATCGAGCGAGCCGCTCAGCTTGTCCGCCGCGTCGAAGAGCGGCTCCTTATCCTCCTGCATGTCGCGGTTGTAAGTGAGCGGCAGGCCCTTCATGGTCATGAAGAGCGAGTTGAGGCTGCCGAAGACTCGGCCGGAGGCCCCGCGGATCAGCTCGAGGGAATCCGGGTTCTTCTTTTGCGGCATCAGGCTGGAGCCGCTGGTGACCTGGTCGGCCAGCTCGAGCCAGCCGAACTCCTCGCTGGAATAGAGAATCCAGTCCTCGGCCAGACGGCTCAAATGCAGCATCGCGAGCGCGGCGGCGTAGAGGAAATCGAGGACGAAATCGCGGTCGGCCGAGACGTCCATGCTGTTGCGAGTTAGGCCGTCGAAACCCAGGTCGCACGCCATGGCCTCGCGGTCGAAGGGAAAACCGCTGCCGGCCAGCGCGCCGGAGCCGAGCGGCAACAGGTTCACGCGCGCGCGGGTTTGGCGCAGGCGTTCGGCGTCGCGCATAAACATTTCGAAATAGGCCAACATGTAATGCGGCCAGAGCACCGCTTGGGCGCGGCGCATATGCGTGTAGCCGGGGACGACGGCATCGGGATAGCGCCCGGCGAGATCGAGCAGAGCCTGCATCAGCCGGACCAGGCGGGCCTGGACGGCGTCAATCTCGCCGCGCAACCAGAGCCGCGTATCGAGCGACACCTGCTCGTTGCGGCTGCGCCCGGTATGAATCTTCCCGGCCAGCGCGCCGACGCGCTCCTGGAGCTTGCGAATCACGAAGGTGTGGACGTCTTCGTCGGTCGCGCCCGCGAAGAACTCGGGCTCGCGGCTCTGGGCGGCGATGGACTCGAACGCTTCCACCAGCCGGGTGCATTCCTGGGCGTCCAGGATTCCAACCCGCTCGAGAGCCCGCGCGAAGGCCTGCGAACCGGCGATGTCGGCCGCCAGCAGCCGGCGATCAAAATGCAGCGAACCGGAGAAGCGCTCGAAGATTTCCGAAGGTCCGTGCTCGAACCGCCCGCCCCAGAGTTTCATGATTTCCCGGCGATGGCGGCGCGCACCTGTATGGGGAGGCCGATCAAGTTGATGAAGCCCTGGGCGTCCTTCTGGTCGTAACTGGCGCCCATGGTGAAGCTGGCGATGTCCAGCGAGTAGAGCGAATAGGGCGATTTGCGCGAGACCGGATCGAGGTTGCCCTTGAACATGCGCAGGGTCACCTCGCCGGTGGTGCATTGCGCGGCGCTAGCGAAGAAGGCGTCCAGAGCTTCGCGTAGCGGCGTGAACCAGAAGCCGTTGTAGACCAGTTCGGCCCAATCCAGCGCCAGGCGCTGCTTGTAGTGCATCAGGCTCTTGTCGAGGGTGAGAGATTCGAGCTCGCGGTAAGCGGTGGTGATCAGCGTACCGCCCGGCGTCTCATAGCAGCCGCGCGATTTCATGCCCACGAAACGGTTCTCGACCAGGTCGCAGCGCCCGATGCCGTGCCGGCCGCCGATGCTATTGAGCGCCGTGAGCAGGGCCACCGGGTCGAGAGTCTGGCCGTCCACGGAAACCGGCGTTCCCTTCTCGAAGCCGATGGTGACCTGGCCCGGCGTGGAAGGGGCGTCCTGAGGGCTGGTGGTGAGCATCCAGATGTCGTCGGGCGCGGCGTTGGCCGGGTCCTCGAGCGGACCGCCTTCGTGGGAGATGTGCCAGATGTTGCGGTCGCGCGAGTAAATCTTGGCCAGCGAAGCGGCGATGGGAATCTGGCGGCTGGCCGCGTAGGCGATGGCGTCCTCGCGGGAGCGTATATCCCATTCGCGCCAGGGCGCGATGACGGCGAGGTGCGGCGCCAGCGCCTTGTAGGTCAGCTCGAAGCGGACTTGGTCGTTGCCCTTGCCGGTGCAGCCGTGCGCCAGGGCGTCGCAGCCGGTGCGCAGGGCCACCTCCACCTGCTTCTTCGCGAGCAGCGGGCGCGCCACCGAGGTGCCCAGCAGATACTTGTGCTCGTAGACCGCGCCGGAGCGCACCATGCGCCACAGGTAATCGCGCACGAACTCCTCGCGCAGGTCCTCGACATAGACCTCGGAGGCGCCAGTGCGGAGCGCTTTCTGCTCGAGGCCGGCCAGTTCGTCGTCTCCCTGCCCGATGTTGCCGCAGACCGCGACCACCTGGCAGCCGTAGTTCTCCTTCAACCAGGGAATGATGACCGATGTATCCAGCCCGCCCGAGTAGGCGAGCGCCACTTTCTGGGGTTTACTCATATTCAGATCCGTGTACCAGCGTAACAAACCGAACGGCGTGGGAGCGGTTAGTCCACGAGCATCAGCAGGAGTGCCTTCTGCGCGTGCAGGCGATTCTCGGCCTGATCGAAGACCACCGACCGCGGCGACTCGATGACCTCGTCGGTGACTTCCTCGCCTCGGTGCGCCGGCAGACAGTGCATGAAGATGGCGTCGGGGCGGGCCAGCGCGAACAGGCTCTGGCTCACCTGGTACTTCGAGAAGGCCATGCGGCGGCGCTCGGCCTCGCTCTCGCTGCCCATGCTGGTCCACACGTCGGTGTAGACCACGTGTGCGCCGGAGACGGCCTCGGCAGGGTCGTTGGTGACCAGCAGGCGGGCGCCGTTGGCCGCGGCCAGATCCTCGGCCTGGCTGACAATCTCCGGATTCGGCCCGAAGCCTACCGGCGTCGCGACGGCCATACTGGCGCCCAAGCGCACGGCGGAGAGCATCAGCGAGTGGGCCACGTTGTTGCCATCGCCCACAAAGGCGACCTTCAGCCCGCGCAGTGTGCCGAAGCGCTCCCGGATGGTCATGACGTCGGCCAGCGCCTGGCAGGGATGATACATGTCGCTGAGCGCGTTGATGACCGGCACGCTGGACCAGTGGGCCAGCTCCAGGATGGTGTTCTGCGAGAAAACGCGGGCGACAATCCCCTGCGTCCAGCGGTCCAGGTTGCGCGCCACGTCCTTCAGCGGCTCGCGCTCGCCGATGGGGCCGTGCGTGTAGACCGAATGGCCGCCCAACTGCCGAATGGCGAGATCGAAGGTCACGCGGGTGCGCAGCGAAGGCTTCTCGAAGAGCAGGCTCAGCCCGCGGCCGGCAAGCGCCTGAGCGTAACGGGCCGGGTCGGCTTTGAGCTGGCCGGCCAGGTCCAGCAGCCAGGCGACCTCGTTGGTAGAAAGGTCCAGGTCGCTCGTGACGTCCCGGGCCGCCGTCTTGAGGAGCGGCTCAGCGAACGCGGTGGTTGGCATGGGGGCAGCCTCCTTCAGCGCCGGATGAATGATTATGCACTCTACTGAATAATTACACATTCTGGGATCGGGCGTCAAGGGGCGGCGAGCGGATGCCTGCGTCGGGTTGGGCCGAATTCACTTGAGAGCCGGATTCGCGAGCGCGGCCACCACGTCGTACATCCCTGTCGTAAGCCGGGCGAGCCGGTTGTAATCCAGCGTTTCCGGCTTGTCGCTCGGCATGTGATAGTGAGGGTTCCGGAACGGGGCGGTATCGGTGATCTCTATCGCCGGATAGCCCTGCCGCCAGAACGACCAGTGATCCGACCAGCCGACGCCCTCAATCTCCTCCGGCAGCGCCGCGGCTTCGGCGGGCAGATCCACCGCTTGGCGAAACGCCCCCGCCGCCTCGCGCACCAGGCTCGCCGAGCTGAGGTTGCCCACGAAGGCGATGAAGTCCCCTCGCGGCGGGAACAGCCCGCGAACGGCGGCAGGGTACTCCTGGGTGGCGGAGTAGTATCCGACCGACTCGACGCTCAGCATGGCCTGGATGCGCTCCCCGCGCCGCCGGCACTCCTTGGCGTAGACCAGGCTGCCCATCTCCGCCGTCTGAAAGTAGGGCGGCTCCTCGTTCACGAAGGCAACGAATCTCAGCGTGCGCAGGGGACGGCTGTGCGCGAAGTGCCGCGCCAGGGCGAGCAAGGTGGCCACGCCGCTCGAGTTGTCGTCCGCTCCTGGGCCTCCCGGCACCGTGTCGTAGTGTGCGCCCACAACCAGGATTTCCGCCACGTGCGACGTCCCACGAATCTCCGCCGCGAGGTTGCGGCACGTCGTACCGCCGACGTTGTATGGTTGCGCTTCCACCTTGTAGCCGGCGCCGACCAGGGCCGCTTCGATGAATGCCGCCGCTTGATCGAGCTGGCGGGGCTTGCGGGAGACGTTGCGCTCGCCGATGGTACCGGCCAGCATCCCGATGTCAGAGCGCAATTGCTTCGCGAGCGCAGCTTCGGCGCCGTCGGGGGGGTGCGAAAGCGGCTGTATGGTCTGGCCCTGCATACGAGGCATCTTCCACCAGAGGGCGCACAAGATCCCGGCGCAGAACAGCACGCGGCTCAGCACCAACCACGCGGTCTTGGGCCACTGCGGTCCGCCTGGGTTTTCCATAACTCCCGACTCCCGTTGATTGTACACCGAGCGGATGGCGATTGGCTCGGCGTGTGTGCCAGAATAGCTCCCTGATGAGCGCCCGGAAGAATAAGACCCCCGCCTCCCAGCCGGCGATTTTGGCGGTGGATGACGATCCCCTCGTGTTGGAGTTCATGCAGGCGGTTCTGGGAGGCCGCGGATATAGGGTCATCGCCGCGCCAGGCGGACGCGAAGCTTTGGAGGAGTTTCGCCGGAGCGGCGGAGCGGTGGATCTGCTGGTGAGCGATGTGGTGATGGAGGCGATGGACGGGCCGGCGCTGGCCAGAGAGATCACGAAGACGAAACCGGGGTTGCCGGTGTTATTCGTCTCCGGCTACTTCGAGAGCGCCGAAGAGTTGCAGCGGGCCGCGAATCTGGGGCATCTGAAGATCCTGCCCAAGCCATTTTCTCCGGATGTGCTGGTGCGAAGCGTGGAGCGGTTGCTGCTGCCGTAAAGCGGCGGGACCGGGTCAATCCTTCTTGGGCTTCGGCAGCGGCTTGCGCGGCAGCATTTCGGGACGCGTGGCCGCATCGTACACCAACGAAGCAATGATGGCCGAGGCCTGCATCAGGTCGGCCTTCTGGAGATGGTCGTAGGTATCCATGTTGGTGTGATGAGTGCGCGAGCCGTAGTCGAGCGGGTCCTGGATGAACTGGAAACCGGGCAGGCCCACGTCGTCGAACGAGACGTGATCCGTGCTGCCGGTATTGCGGATGGCGATGGTGGACGCGCCGAGGTCCTTGAACGGCGCCAGCCAGGCCTCGAAGATGGGACGCATCATGTCGTTGCCCTGCAGGTACACGCCACGGATCTTGCCGGTCCCGTTGTCGAGGTTGAAGTAGACGGAGAGCTGGGCGTGCTCGGGCTGGAGGGCCATGGTATCGCGGTCGGCGAAGTGCATCTTGACGTATTGGCGCGATCCGATGAGCCCTTGCTCCTCGGCGTCCCAGAGGGCGATGCGGACAGTGCGGTCCATCTTGAGGTCGAGTGCGGTGAGGATGCGGACCACCTCGAGCATGACGGCGGAGCCGGCGCCGTTATCGGTGGCTCCGGTGCCGGCCTGCCAGGAGTCCAGGTGCGCGCCGATCATGACGATCTGGTCCCGCTTGCTGCCGCCGGGAAGGTCGGCGACGACGTTGGCTCCGTCGATGGACTCGGCGCCGAGCTGCACTTTCATTTCGAGTTCCAGACGGACGGGGATCTCCTTCTCGAGCAGCCGCGCGATGCGGTTGTAGTGTTCGGCGGCCAGCACCAGGGAGGGCGGCGGCAGAGGATCCTTGGGATCGGGCGAACCGGCGGCGGCGGCGGGAAGGGTGCCGTCGTCGCCGGCGGAGCCCTCGGTGATGACCGCCAGCACTCCCTCGCTCGCGAAGAACTGCGCCAACTTGAGGCGGGCCTGGCGGGCTTCCTCCATGCGCGAGCCGACCCGGCGAGCGGGGGGCTGGGCGGGATCGGGCGCCAGGGCGAGCTTGTCGAGATCGGCGTCGGATTGACGGCGGGCGTCGGGCTCGAAATGCGGAGCGAGATCGCGCGGCGCATCCGTCATCACGAACTTACCCTTCAGTTTGCCCTTGTACTTTTCGCCCTCCTCGGGGGTCTTGATCGGGGCCAGGACGACCTCGCCGGAGACCGCGCCGTCGGTCCCCGGCGACCAGGCCAGCGGCGTGGCAAGGAGCGGCACCGGCTGCGGCTCGAGCATGTGCAAGACGAAGCGGCTGCAGGACCAGGCGCGGCCATAGGGACCCCACTTTTCGAGCCTGGCATCCTGGAGGCCCCAGCCTTTCAGGGTCTTGACGGCCCACTCCGCGGCCTTGAAAAAGCCGGGTGAATTCGCGAGGCGCGGGCCGTAGACGTCGGCCAGGTAGAAAGCGTGGTCCATGACCTTGGAGTTCTGAAAGGCCTCGGCCTTGATCCGGTTGACGACGGAGAGGTCCACCTTTTCCTGGGCCAGGAGGAGGATGGGCAGACAGAGGACGGCACACAGCAGGGTTCTTCGTTTCATGGGATGGTTAGCCCGAGGATAGCATGGGCGGCGCGCAGGCGGGACGGGGCGCGCCTGGCGATCGACCATCCGGCGTAGCGTGCCGAGCAGGCGCTCACGGCAGATCAGTTGCACGAACTGGCGCAGGATTTCGAGTAGCGCGCGGAAAGGGAGCGAAGACCTGGAAGAGTGTGCTATAAAAGTGAAGGTCCACCGAAATCGGGCGCGTAGCTCAACTGGCAGAGCAACTGACTCTTAATCAGTAGGTTGAAGGTTCGATTCCTTCCGCGCTCACCATCCGAATCATTCCGGCCCCGACGGTGTTGCCTCCCTGCGCGCGCGCAGCCAGCCCATCCAGGCTTCCAGGCCCGCGCCGGTCTGGCAAGAAAGCTCGAGGATCTCAATCCCCGGATGGATACTGCGCGCATTCTCGCGAGCGGCCGGCAGGTCGAAGGGGACGTAGGGCAGCAGATCCGTCTTGTTCAGTATCATCAATTCGGACTTCCGGAAAATGCCCGGGTACTTGAGCGGCTTATCCTCCCCCTCGGTGACGCTGAGCACCACGATTTTAGCTGCTTCGCCCAGGTCATAGCTGGTCGGGCACACCAGGTTCCCGACGTTTTCGACGAGCAGCAGATCCAGCTTCGCCAGGTCCCACTCTTGCAGGTGCCGCTCCACCATACGGGCATCCAGGTGGCAAGCTCCCGCGGTGGTCACCTGGCGCACGGGAAAGCCGAAACGGGCCAGCCGCCGCGCATCGTTGTCGGTTTGTATGTCGCCGGTAAGCAGGGCCACGCGGGTACCCGCCGGGAAGGCCTCCAGCGTCCGCTCCAGCAGCGAAGTCTTCCCCGACCCCGGCGAGCTGATGAAATTCAGGCACAGGATTCCGTGCGCCCGGAAAGCCCGGCGCAGATCGCCAGCGATCCGGTCGTTCTCGCTCAGGACCTTCCGTTCCAATGGAATTCGATTCATGCGGTCTCCGGCTCCTCGATCTCCAGGTAGCTCAGGTCGAGCTCGTCCCCGCGCACGCCGTCGCCCGCGAGACAGACCTCGATATCCAGCGTCAGCGGCTCCAGGCCGCTGTCCTTCACCAGCGCGTCGAAGCAGAACTGCAGGCTCTCGCTCGCCACGCCCGAGTACTCCCCGATTCGCACCCCCACCTTGTGAACCCGCGCCCCGGCGTGACGCGCGCTCTCCATGCGAACGGCGTCCAGGATCGAAGAGGCGATCGAGAGTTCGTGCATCGACACTTTCAGTTTACGCTTCGCCGGCTGGCAGGATGGCGTTGGGCCGGGGATTCTACCTCGGGATGGCGGTTACCGACCGGGGCGGGGCCGACGCCTGCAGAGCGCTTTCCACGGCGCGTAACAGGTCGGAGGGCGAGAACGGCTTTCCGATGAAGTGGAAGCCTTTGGGGAGCAGCCCCTCGGAGGCGCAACCGGTCATGAGCATGATGTTGGCCGAAGGGGAGAGGAGGCGAATCTGGTCGGCCAGTTCGGGTCCGCACATTACAGGCATGATGACATCGGATACCACCAGGTCGAAGCCGCCCTTGATCGTGACCATCTCCAGCGCCTGAAGTGGTCCCGCTGCAGTCACGGTCTCGTATCCGGCTCTTTGGAGCACCATGGCCACGATCCGCAAGACGAACGGATCGTCATCCACCACCAATACCCTTGCCCCAGCCATGTTGCCCCTCGAAACACCAGAACGCGACCCGCCGGTGGGTGGCGCACGAACGGTCTTGCGTCCCTATTGGAGCGCCTTCTCGATAGCGGCTTCCACTTCGGCGGAGTCGGGCTTCACGTTGGGCTCGAAGCGCGCGACGATGGCGCCGTCCCGGCCGACCAGGAACTTGGTGAAGTTCCAGCGGATCTCGCCGCCCGTCTTCGGATTCACGCTCTTGTCGGTCAGAAAACGGTAGAGCGGGTTGATGTCGTCGCCCTTCACGGAACTCTTGGCGTACAGCGGAAACGTGACCTGGTAGGTACGGGAGCAGAACGTCTTGATTTCCGCGTTCGTGCCGGGCTCTTGCCCGCCGAAGTTGTTAGCGGGAAAACCGAGAATGACCAGCCCGCGGTCCTTGTACTTCTGGTAGATTCCCTCCAGGCCGGCATACTGCGGCGTGAAGCCGCACTTGCTGGCGACATTCACCAGCAGCAGCACCTTGCCCTCATAAGCGGCCAGCGGCGCGGGCTGGCCCTCGATCGAGTTCAGCGTGAAATCATAGATCCCGGAAGCGGGGAAGGCAGCGGAAGCCATCACAAACACTCCTGTCACAACGGACGCAATGGTTCTCATGCAGTTATGAGATGCCGCCGGCCGGGGCCGGGATGCGAGAGATGGTAAAATCCGTGGGGTGACCGAGGAACTGGCGCCCGAGCCGATCGCCAAGGCGCGGCGCGAGCTGCTAAAGGAGCCGGCGCCGGTCCACATCTGGCTTTGGCGCACGGACATAGAGGCTTTCCCGGCCCAGGTGCTGTCCGCCTCCGAGCGGGCCGCGGCGGCGCGCTTCCGGTTTCCGCGGGATCGCGCCCGCGCCACAAGCTCCCGCACCGGATTGCGCTGGTTGCTGGGCGGATACCTGGGCCTGCCGCCGGAGACCCTGGTATTCGCCGTGGGAGCCGAGGGTAAGCCGCGCCTGGCCGGCGCAGGCGCCGTTTCTTTCAACCTCTCGCACTCCGGGATATACGCCGCCGCGGTGGTTTCCCGGGACCGCGAAGTTGGAATCGACCTCGAGCGTATCCGCCCGGATGCCGTGGGGCGCGACATCGCCGCGCGGTTCTTCTCCAGCCAAGAGCGGTCCTGGCTGGATGCGACGCCGGGAATGGAGGCCTTCTTCCGCCTGTGGACCGCCAAGGAAGCCGTACTGAAGGCTATGGGAACGGGGCTTTCCACGCCGCTCAACGCCCTGAGCGTCCGGCCCGGCCAGGACGCCCCGCCCTGGAACCTCCGCGAGCTTGACCTGGCGCCCGGCTACGCGACTGCCGTGGCCTTCGACGGCCCGCCGGTTGAGCCGGAGGTGATGGGCGTCTAGCCCCAATACCGATACAATGATTCATACGGCGCGAATGACCCCGGAACCCACCAGCGCTCGGGACGAATCGCCCGACCGGCCCGCGCCCGCGCTCTCTGCCGAGGTGTTCAGCATTCCGTTGGAGGACGGCAAGTACATCGTCTACGCTCCCGCGCGCCGCTCGGCTTTCGCCGCCAATGCGCAGGTGGTCCACTTCCTTTCGCAGCTTGAAAAGGGTCTGTACGATGCGGCGGCGGACCCCGACGGCTCGCTCGCCGATCTTCTGCGCGCTCTCCAAATCCTGGATGCCGGGCCGGAGAGTTATCCCTCGGCCGCCTGTCACGGCGACCCGCAGCCGATCTCGGTCACGCTCTTTCTGACTACCGCCTGCAATTTGCGCTGCACCTACTGCTACGCGTCCGCCGGCAACGCCGCGGCGAAGTTCATGACTCTCGAAACCGCCCGGCGCGGGATCGATTTCGTCGCCGCGAATGCCGCCCGGCGCCGGTCGCCCTACTTCGAGGTGAACTATCACGGCGGCGGCGAGCCAACGGTGCACTGGCCGGTGCTCACCGCCTCGTTCGACTACGCGCGGGAAAAGGCGGCGGCGCTGCAGCTCCAGTTGCGTTCTTCCGTGGCTTCGAACGGCGTGCTCAGCGACCCGCAGATCGACTGGATCGTGGCGCACGTGGGCGGCGTCAGCCTGTCCTGCGACGGGTTGCCGTCGGTTCACGACGAGTGCCGGCGAACCGCTGCCGGGAGTGGCTCCAGCGACCGGGTGATGCACACCCTGCGGCGGTTCGACGAGGCTAAGTTCCCCTACGGCATCCGGCTCACGGTGACCGCGGAGCACATCGGCACGCTGGCCGACTCGGTCGAGTTTCTCTCCTCCGAGTTCCATCCGTCCTCCATACAAATCGAGCCGGTCTATTTGTTAGGGCGGGGCGCGAAGGCGGCCTCGGCGGAGTCGGACGAGTTCATCCAGGCCTACCGGGCCGCCTCTGAACGCGCCACCGCGCACGACCGCCAGGTGCATTTCTCGGGCGCGCGCGCGGGCGCGCTGCTGAACCATTTCTGCAGCGTCTCTCAAGACAACTTCTGCCTCTCGGCCGACGGCAACGTCACGTCCTGTTTCGAGGCGTTCGGCGAAGACAACCCCTGCGCCGGCGCGTTCTTCTACGGGAAGCCGGCGGCGGATGGCGTGGGCTACATCTTCGACCAGGCGGTGTTGGGCCACCTGCGGGCACAAGCCGTCGAGAACCGCGAATACTGCCGCGGCTGCTTCGCTAAGTGGAGCTGCGGCGGCGACTGCTACTACAAATGGATGGTCGCGACCGGAGGCGGCGAGTTCAACGGCACCTCGCGCTGCCACGTGATCCGCGAGCTGACCAAGGACCAGATCCTCGAAAAGATCGCGGCTTCGGGCGGCCTGTTCTGGCACGAGCCGCCCACCTGCCCGGCCTGCGGCCAGCCGCCGCATGAGAAGTGCTGATGCCGTCGGTCGTATTCGCGGTTCCGGTCTTCGACAAGTGGTTGGTTTACGCGCCGCTTCACAGGGTCGCCGCGCTGGTGAATCGGGCAGCGCTCGCCGAGTTCCCAGAACAACTATGCACGGCGCTGGCCGAGCCGCCGGAGCCCGAGCCTCTGCCGCGCGAGGGGCCGGTCAACCCGCCGTTCCTGGGATTGGTCCCCACGCGCGCCTGCAACCTCTCTTGCGCCTACTGCGGTTTTGGCGCGACTCCGTGCGGCGAGCAGATGGACCTGGCGCTGGCCGCGGCCGCCGTGGACTGGATGGCGGACTACGCCGCGCGCGCGGGCCGGCGCACGCTGGACGTTCATTTCTTCGGCGGCGAGCCATTCGCCGCGCCGGACGTGGTGGACATGGCCGTGCATCGCACCCGAGCCGCCGCGGCGGAAAAGGGTCTGCTGCCGCGCCTGGAGGTCGCCACCAACGGCGTCTACAGCGAAGCGCGGGCCCGCTTCGTCGGTGACTACTTCGACACCGTCGTGCTCTCGTTTGACGGCTTCCGCGCGGTTCACGATCGGCATCGCGGCTGCTTCGATCAAGTAGCGGCGACCGCGCGCGCTCTCGCCGCCTCGCCCGCCGAGCTTTGCCTTCGCATCTGCGTAGCCCAGGATAACGTAGAGCAACTGGCCGAGACGGTGGATTGGTTCGCGCAGGAGTTTCAGCCCTGTTCCATCGACTTCGAGACGCTCCAGCCGACCCCGGAATCGGAACGCGCCGGCCTGCGCCCGCCCGACCCCTACGCCTTCGCGGCGCAGTTCCTGAGCGCCCGCCGGGTAGCTACGGAGCACGGCGTCGAGCCGGTCTACGCGGCCGCGGTCACCGAGCAGCCGCGCCTCACCTTTTGCCCGGTGGGAAACGACACGCTGATCGTCAATCCCGATGGGCGCGTGAGCGCCTGCTACTTGCAGGAGCGCGACTGGCAGGCGCGCGGGCTGGATCTCAACCTGGGGCGGCTCGGCTCCGACGGCGGCCTCGAATTGCCGTTGGAAGACGTGGAGCGCCTGCGCCGGCTGGTTGCGGATAAACCGCGTTGCCGGAACTGCTTCTGCCGTTGGTCCTGCGCCGGCGGCTGCCAGGTGAATCATTCGTATCCCGGATGCTCGCTCGCCTACGACGATTGCTGCATACAAACGCGCCTGATTACGGCCTGTTCGTTGCTCGACGGGCTGGGCCAGGAGGCGCTCTCCGGCGAACTGGTTGCCGAGCCGGCCCAGATGCGGCGTCTGGCTCTCTGGCCGAGCGACCGCCTGGAAGATTTGCGAGGCGCTGCATGAGCGGGCTTCGGATAGCGGAACAGGTGCGCTGGGCGGTGGAGGCAGCCGGAGTCGTGCTCATTCACGGCGCCACGGGAGAGACCATCGCGGTCGGCTACCCGCGGGCCGCAATCTGGGACTTCCTCACGCGGGGCGAAGACTGCGAGCGGATAGCGGCCAAGCTGTGCGCGATTGCAGCGCTGGAGCCGGCGGCGGCGCGGAAGTTGGTGTTCGAGACGGTGGTGCAGTGGCGGGAGGCGGGGCTTATCGGTGGCTAACATCTCCCTCACCAGCGCGTGCAATCGCGAGTGTGCGTACTGCTTCGCGGGCGCCGAACGGCGCCTCGGCGTCTCCCACATGAGCGTCGCGACGTTCGAGCGGGCGCTCGATTTTCTGGAACGCTCCGGAATCGGCGAGGCGCGCCTGCTGGGCGGCGAGCCCACTCTGCATCCGGAGTTCCCGCGCCTGGCTGGGATGGCCATCGCGCGTGGTCTGCGTGTGCGGGTCTTCTCGAATGGGCGGATGCCGGAGCCGGCCCTGCGCTGGCTGGAAAGCCATCCACCGGAGAGCGTGGCCGTTTTGATCAACGTCGCTGCGGGAGATGCGCGACAGGCGCGGGCTCTCGAGCGCTTGGGAAACCGCGTGACGCTGGGCCTCAACATACACTCTTCGGCCTTCGATCCCGGCTTTCTGCTGGACCTGATCCGCGAGTACGGCCTCTCGCCCAGCCTTCGTTTCGGCCTCGCACATCCCAGCGCGGACGCCTCGAACCGCTTCCTGCATCCGGTGCATTACCAGGCGGTGGGAACGCGGCTGGCCGGGTTCTTGACGGCGGCGCGGGAGGCGGGAGTCGAGCCATCCTTCGACTGTGGATTCGTGCCCTGCATGTTCCCGCCGGGCTCTCTCGAGGCCCTCGGCGGGGCCGCCCGGGACATCGGCACGCGCTGCTCTCCGGTGCTGGACATTCTTCCCGGGGGGGAAGTGGTCTCCTGCTATCCGCTGGGCGCGCTGGCTCGCGAACCGCTCTCCGATTCGGACACCGCCGGCGCCTTGCGCGGCCGGTTCACCGCACGCTTCGCCGGATACCGGAAGCTGGGGGTGTTCCGCGAGTGCGCGGTTTGCCAGGCCCCCTGCCACCACGGGTGCCTGGCGGCTTCGATGCAGCGCCTGCGCCCGGCGGCGTCTACGGTCGCCAAAGCCGAACCCACGCCGGCCCGCCGCTGGGTGATCCCTTACGTGGACCAGCCGCTAGCGTTCTGGGAGCGGATCGAGAGCGAACACGGCCCGCACATTCGCGAGGTCTATTTCCCGTTGCCCACGGAGGTGGCCGGTTCCGGCCGGCCTCCTCAGCCCAGTGCGCAATTGGAGTCGTTCCTGAAACGCAGCCGGCTGCCGCGCGCGGTGCTCGTGAATCCGATCACGCTGCCACAGCCGGTCGAAGAGATCGCTCCTCCGATCATCGAGGCGCTCAAGCGGCTGATCGGAGAGTTCGGAATCTCCTCGGCGACGGTCGCGAATCTGCTGCTCGCCGCCCGCATCCGCGATGCGCTCCCCGCCTTGCCGCTGGCCGCCTCCGTGCTGATGGACATCGCCCAGCCCAACCAGGCGCTCATGCTGAAGGGCATTTGCGACACGCTGGTCCCCGCCAGCCGCGTTATGCGCGACTTGCCTGCGCTGGAGGCGCTGCGGGCGGCGTTTCCGGGCCGGATTCGCCTGATCGTGAACGAGGCGTGCCTGCCCGGTTGCCCCTACCGCGTGCAGCATTTCCATGAGATGGGCTGGGGGCTGGCGCGGCCTGGATCGCTGTGCGAGGAACTGCTCGAGCGCGAGCCCTGGATGCGGCTCACCGGCGCCTGGGTGCTGCCGCAGCACTTGCACTGGTTGGATGGCTTGGCCGACGATTGGAAGCTGGCCGGTCGCGTGACGCTCCGGGACGCCCCAACCTACCGCCGGGTTCTGGGCGCCTATGTCCACCGCCGGGCGCTCGCGCCGCACGAGATCGGAGGCGGGCCGGCTTCGCCAATCGAGCCGGTCGAGATCGACGAGGAGTTCTACGCTCGCACGTTGCGTTGCGGGCGCCGCTGCCACGAATGCACCGTCTGTCGGGAGTACTACGATGAAGGACGAAGCGCCGCAAGTGTACGCGATTCAAAGAGGCCGGTCGCGCTGGAAGCTTAGCCGGCGTGACCTGGCCGCCGCGGCCGCGGTGGCTGGAGCGGCGGCCATGCCGGGCTGCGGGCCGAACTGCAGAGGTGTGAACGCGCATGCCGGACCCGTGCTGGGCCTGGCCTTCGCCCCGGGCGGGAAACTGCTGGCTTCGGGCGACCGCATGACGATCAAGCTTTGGTCGCTGACGGAGGGAGCGCTTGTGAAGACTTTCGCGGGAGGGGGGCTCTCGCTCGCCATCAGCCCGGACGGCCGGCTGCTGGCCTCGGGCAATCCCGACGCCAGCGTCAAGCTGTGGTCGCTGCCGGATGGAGCGCTGCTGAAACGCCTGGCGGCGGAATCGGGCCGGGTGGACTCGGTCGCCATCGGCGCGGACGGGAGGCTCGCGGTCTCCGGCAGCGACCGGGGCGCCGTCGAGCTCTGGTCGCTGCCGGACGGGGCGCTGCTGAAGACCTTCACGGGGCATTGGGGCTCTGTGGAATCGGTCGCCATCAGCCGGGACGGGAGGCTGCTGGCCTCGGCCAACGGGAACTCTACCATCGCGCTCTGGTCGCTGCCGGATGGGGCGCTGCTGAAGACCATGCTGAGAGCGGGGCCGGCCCTCTCGATCAGCCCGGATGGCCGGCTACTGGTCTCGGGCGATACCAAGGATGTTAAGCTGTGGTCGCTGCCGGACGGAGCTCCGGTGAAGACCCTCTCCGGGCCCATCTCCGACTACGCGCGCTGGGTGTCCTCGACAGCCATCAGCCCGGACGGGAAGCTGCTGGCCGCGGGAAACGAAGCCGGGGCCGTCAAGCTGTGGTGGCTACCGGATGGCCGGCCGTTGCCCGAGTGCCTGATGGATGTCGAGGTCAGCACCACCGATGTCAAGGGGATTCAGTACACCCGCGGCGGAGCGTCGTACACTCAGGGTTGCGGATCGACCCTCCCGGCCGGCGCCGTGTGTACCTGCAACTGCGTGCCCGGCAAGTTGTGTTCTTGCGTCAGCCATACGGGCGGTGGTGGTGGAGGCGGCGGTCATTATTGGCATCCGAATTAGTCCGGTCAAGGAGGCGGCATGAAACCTGAAATCTACGCGATTCAAAGAGGCCGGTCGGGCTGGAAGCTTAGCCGGCGGGACTTGGCGGCTGCGGCGGCGGTGGCTGGCGCGGCGGCGGGGGCCGGCTGCGGGCCGCAACGCCAACCGGAGCGGTGCAAGGGCGCCGCCGCGCATGGGAAACGAGTGAAGGGGCTGGCCTTCAACCCGGACGGAAAGGTGCTGGCCTCGGCCAGCGACGACGGCAGTGTCAAGTTGTGGACAATGCCCGGGGGCGCGCTAACAAAGACCCTGAAGGCCCTCCCCGACGCGGTTTCTTCGGTGGCCATCAGCCCGAATGGGCTGGTCTTGGCGGCCGCCAGCCGCGACCCGGGCGTCGCGTTGTGGTCGCTGCCCGAGGGAAACCTGCTCGGGCATGTTCCCGCTCACTCGCCGGTCGCGCTCGCCATCAGTCCGGACGGGCGCCTGCTGGCGACGGCCAGCGAGAGCGACGGGATCGAGCTGTGGCCGCTGGTTGTCGGCGGGCGCGCGAGAATTCACCTGCTGCACCCGCAGGCGAACTCGGTGGCGATCTCCCCGGACGGGCGCCTGCTGGCTTCGGGGAGCTGGGATCAAACCATCAAGCTGTGGTCGTTGCCCGCGGGGAAGGAAATCAAAACGCTCAAAGGGCACGCGGCCGCGGTGCGCGGGTTGGCCATCAGCCGGGACGGGCGTACCCTGGCCTCGGCGAGCTGGGACCGGACCGTCAGGCTCTGGTCGCTGCCCGGCGGCGATCTGGTCACAATGCTGCCGGGGCAGGCGGGCAATTTGAACGCAGTGGCCCTCACTCCGGACGGGAAGCTGCTGGCGGCGGCCGGAGCCAGCCAGACCATCAAGCTGTGGTCGCTCGGCGATGGGACTCCGCCGCGGACACTCGAGGGGCACGGCGGCGTTGTCTACGCCCTGGCCATCAGCCCGGACGGGCGTGTGCTCGCGTCGGGAAGCGAAGACAAGACCGTGAAACTGTGGTCGCTGCCCGACGGCCAGCCGCTCCCGGTCTGCCTGATGGACCTTCAGACCAGCTCCAGCGATGCCAAAGGCATCGAGTACACCAGCGGCGGCGCATCGTACACGCAGACCTGCGGATCGCCCATCCCGCCCGGCGCCATATGCACCTGCAACTGCGTGCCGGGGGCCGTGTGCTCCTGCGTGAGCGTTTGCTCCTGCGTGGGTCACACCAGCAGCAGCGGCGGAGGCGGAGGCAGCCATTACTGGTATCCGAACTGAGGCGGCATGAAACCTGAGATCTACGCGAGTCGGAAAGGCAGGTCGGGCTGGAAGCTCGGCCGGCGGGACTTGGCGGGGGCGGCGGCGGTCTGCTCGGCCGCGGCCATACTGGGCTGCGGGCCGGCGCCGCCCTGCCACGGCGTGGTGGCGCATAGCGACCGCGTGGAGAGTCTTGTCTTCAGCAAGGACGGGAAACTGCTGGCCTCGGGAAGCTGGGACAAGACCGTCAAGCTGTGGTCGCTTCCGAATGGGGTGCTGCTGAATACCCTCAAGCGGCATTCAGCCGTGGTGCAGTCGATCGCCATCGGGCCAGACAGCCGACTGCTGGCCTCGGGAAGTGACGACAAGACCATCAATCTTTGGTCGCTTCCGGATGGAGCGCTGCTAAAGACACTTGTGGGGCATTCGGGCTGGGTGTGGTCGCTCGCCATCAGCCCGGACGGCCGGCTGCTGGCCTCGGGCAGCGAGGACAGAACCATCAGGCTGTGGTCGCTGCCGGATGGAACGCTTCTGAATACCCTGGCGGGGGAAGGCCTCTCGCTCGCCATCAGCCCGGACGGCCGGCTGCTTGTGTCGGGCAGTTCCGACACGACCATCAAGCTCTGGTCGCTGCCGGATGGGGCGTTGGTGAAGACGCTCGCGGGGCATTCGGGCTGGGTTCGGTCCGCCACCGTTAGTCCGGACGGCCGGCTATTGGCCTCAGGCGGCGACGACGAGACCATCAATCTGTGGTCGCTGCCGGATGGATTGCTGTTGAAGACCCTCAGGGGGCATTCGGGCTGGGTGGACTCGGTCGCCATTCGCCCGGATGGGAGGCTGCTGCTTTCGGGCAGCGATGACGGTACGGTCAAGTTGTGGTCGCTGCCAGATGGGGCTCTGCTGAAGACCCTTAAGGGGCATTCGGGCCAAGTGTGGTCGGTTGCTATCAGCCCGGACGGGAGGCTGCTGGCCTCGGGCAGTTCCGGCCGGACCATCATGTTGTGGTCGCTGCCCGATGGCCAGCCGTTGCCCACCTGCCTGATGGACGTCAATGCCAGCACGACGGCTGCAAAACTGATTCAGCACACCTGCGGCGGAGGCAGCCATTACTGGTATCCGAACTAGCCGGGTCCACTCGACGCTGCCGGCCTTCCGCGTGGAGGGCGGCGGGTGGCGCGTCTACTATGCGCCGGGATGCCTGGCTACGGGGCCTTCGGAGGAACTGCTGCGCTGCGCCGGCAAAGCTCAGGCCGCCTGGCAGCGCTTGGCCGAGGCGCCCTTCGCTCCGGAGTGCCTCACCATCTACCTGAATAATCGATGCAACCTGGCTTGCGGCTACTGCTACGCAGCGGCCGGCCGCGGTGACGCCGCTCCGGCGATTGACGAGAGAGCCGCGCTCGGGGCGGCGCGGCTGGTGGCTCGCTCCTGCGCGCGCAAGGGCCAACGGTTCCATCTGGTATTGCACGGCGGCGGCGAGCCTACTCTGGACTGGGAAGCGGTGGTTCGCCTGGTGGAAGGGACGCGGGCGATCACGAACGAAGCCCGGGTCGCCTGGTTCGGGTTCCTGGCGACCAACGGCGTGATAGCGGAGGAGCGGGCCGCATGGCTGGGCCGCGAGCTCGACCTGGTCGAGATCTCCTGCGATGGGCCGCCGGATATCCAGGACCGGCAGCGCCCGCTCGCTGGCGGCGGACCCACGTCGCCGCACATAGAGCGCACGGCGCGGATTCTGCGCGATGCTGGCGGGCGGCTTCTGGTGCGGACGACCATCACTCCGGAGACGGTGGAGCGGCAATCGGAGATCGTCGAATACCTCCATCAGGCGCTGGGCGCCGTCCAAATGCGCTTCGAGCCGGTTTACCGGGCCGGGGCGTTCCGGCCGGAGCGGGCGGAGTGGTTCGTGGAGCACTTCCTGGAGGCCCAACGCCAAGCCCGCGCGCGCGGCTGCGACCTCTCGATTTCCGGGGCGCGCTTGGACGAGATTCACGGCCCGTTTTGCGACGTCTTGCGCGATACCTTGCACCTGCTGCCCGATGGCGCCGCCACGGCCTGCTTCTTCGCGACCGACGGCCGCCCGCCCGGCGCCGCCCCATTCGTCGTCGGGAAATGGGACCAGAGCCGCAGCGAGTACTTGCTGGATGCGGATGCCATCGCCGCCCATCGCCGCAAGGCCCTGGCGCTCCCTCCCATGTGTCTCGACTGCATCAACGTCTGCCACTGCGCTCGGGAGTGCCCGGATCGTTGCGCCGCGATGGATGCCGCGCCGGAGGTTCCCTCGTTCCGCTGCCTGGTGCAGCGCCGCCTGGCCGAGACCTGGATTCTCGAGGCGGCGCCCACGCCCTACCCGCTGGTCGCGCGCAGCTTGCCGCCGCCGGTGTGGGCCGAGCGCGGCTATGAAGACGTTGGCGTCCAGGCTTGGCGCCGCCTCTCGGAAATGCTCTCGAATTCGAAGGTGCGCGGGCCGATCTCCGTCTACGTCCACGTCCCCTTCTGCGACCGGCGCTGCGCCTTCTGCGACTGCTACTCGGTCGCGCTAGGGCCGCGCGGGCAGCTTCAGCAGGAGGAGTTCGTCAGGGCGCTCACGGCCGAGATCCAGGCCTGGTCGTGCCTGGGGACGCTCGCCAGCCGCCCCGTAACCACCGTCCACTTCGGCGGGGGAACTCCCAGTTGCCTTAACTCGTCCGTGATGGCCCAGGTGCTGGAGGCGTGCCGGAGTTGCCTCCGCACGACGCCGCAAACGGAGTGGGCGCTCGAATCCACGTCGAGCGCGCTCTCGCCGGAGTATCTCCATCAACTCCGCGAGTGGGGCTTCACGCGGCTTCACGTCGGCGTGCAGACCCTAGAGAAGCGCGTGCGCCGGACCATCGGCAGGCGGGAACCGGCGGGCGCGGTCGAGGAGAAGCTGGCGCGCGCGCTCCAGGGCGGATTCGTCGTGTCGGTGGATGTGGTGTACGGCCTGCCGGGTCAAACGCTGGCGGGCCTGATCGGGAGCCTCGATCGCCTGGTGGCGCTGGGCGTCGACGGCCTTTCGCTCTACCAGTTGCAGATCTCGGACCGGAATCGGCGGTTTCTGGAGCGCCAGGGCATTGCCGCTCAGGACCCGGCACGGGATTACGAGCTGTTCCAGGCGGCCGACCAGTGCCTTACCGGCGGCGGCTATCGTAAGAACCACTTCGTGCATTACGCCCGCCCGCGAGATACTAACCTGTATTACACGCACTTAGTCCGCGGCGAAGACCTGCTAGCTTTGGGCCCGGCCGCGGATGGGGTATTCGGCGCCTACCACTATCGCCATCCGGAGCTTCGCGAGTACCTCGCAAGCGGCACCCGGCCGGCGCTCGAAGGCGGCGTCGAAGAGAGCGCTCTCGAAAGGTCGATCCGGCCCGCGGTGGCGGCGCTGATGGCCGCTTCGATCCCGGAAAGCGCGCCGGTTCAACGCTGGCTGGAACGCGGTCTGATTGAGCGGAGCGAGCGCGGCCTATCGCTCTCCGCCAGCGGCTCCTGGTTTCTCGGCGAGATGCTGCGGGAGCTCAAAGAGGAAGCCGGGAGCCGGCTTTAGTATGATTGACTGGTCGCGAGTATGCGCCTCGGAACTTGCTGGACGACGGATGAGACCTGAAAATCCCGTGGACCGCCGGCTCTACTTCAGGTACCTCGCCCGCGAGACCGTGACTTGGTTCGAGGAGTTTCGGGGGAAACCCAACCGGCAGCTCTCGGAATTGCCCAAACTATCCGACGAGGCGATTGCGGCGCTGATCCCGCGGGTTTGCCCCGGCGTCCGGATCGTGCCCGGCGAAGGGCGCGTCTTGGCGCGGCTGGCGGGCGCGAGCCAGATGGTCGAGCTGTTCGCAACCGATGAGGCGAGCCTGCTGGTCTTCAACCACTTCAATGGAGAGAACTCGATCGGCCAGGTCGCGGACTCCCTCAGCCGGGCCATGGATTGGCCTCGAGAACGCAGCTTGGGGCAGGTGAAGGAGTTGTTTTTCCGGCTGGTCCGGCTAAAGGTCTGCGTCCCGGTGAACGTCTGAGATGCCAGAGCGCAACATCTACTCGCTGCTTCAACAGACCGCCTCGCGCTGCGGCGACGCCCCCGCCCTTCACCAGCCCTGGTCCGGGAAGGGGCGGCGGAAATACCGCGTCACCACCTGGAACGAGTACCTGCGGGCCGTCGGAGAGATTGCCGCGGGCTTGCGGGCGTTGGGCATCCGGAAGGGCGACGTGGTGGGGCTGGATTCGGAAACCCGCGCCGAATTCTACTTGGCCGATCTCGGCGTCATGACGGCCGGCGCCATCGCCGCGGCGCTCTATCCGAGCTATCCGCCCGCGGAGTTGGGCCGCATGCTGCGCGACTGCGATTCCAAAGCGGTATTTGTCGAGGATGCCGGCACGCTCGCGCGCCTGCGCGAGGCCGCGCTCACGCCCGCGGCGCAGTTCATCCTGCTCACCGGCGAGTCCGAAGGCGCGCTGTCCCTGGAGGCCTTGCGGAGCCTGGGACGCGAGGCGCTGGCGGCCGAGCCCGGCCTGCTCGCGCGCCTCCAACACGAGGTCGGCCCGGCCGATGCCGCCATTTTGTATCCGACTTCCGGGGCCACCGGCGAGCCCAAGATGGCGCTGGTCGCGCACGGGGCGCTCCTCTCCAACCTCGAGATGGCGCCTCCGGTGCTCGATCTGGGGCCGCAGGATTCCACGCTCGCATTCCTTCCCTCCGCGCATATCATGCATCGGCTGGTGATTGAGTTGCTCCCCCTGGCTTGCGGCTTGCCGGTGTGGTTCTCCGAGAGCCTGCTCAGGCTGCCCCAGGAACTTAAGCGCATCCGGCCGACCTTGTTCGTTGCGCCGCCCCGGCTGTGGGAGCGCGCGCACTCCAGTATTCGCGCGGAACTGCGGAAACGCTCCCGCCTTGTGCAGAGGTTATTCGAGGCGGCGCTGGAACTCGGACTCGAGGCCGTCCGGCCGCCGGAGGCAGGCCAGCACCGGAGCCTCGCCAAACGGATTCTGCCGCAGCTTGCGGGCCGGCTCCTGTTTGGCCGCCTGCGCCGGCGATTTGGCGGACGCCTGCGCGTGTGCGCGTCCGGCTCGGCGCCATTGGGCAAGGAACTCAACGAGTTCTTCCTGGCGATCGGGGTGCCGCTCATCCAGGGTTATGGGCTCACCGAGGGCGGCATCGTGATCCTCAATCGGCCGGGGAGCCCCAGACCGGGCAGCGTCGGGAAGCCCTTGCCCGGCGTCGAGGTGCGCCTGGCTGAGGACGGCGAACTGCTCGTGCACAGCCCCACGCTGTTCGCCGGTTATTACAAGGACCCGGAGGCGACCGCGCGGGTGCTGCGCGAAGGCTGGCTCTGGACCGGCGACCTCGCCGAGATCGACGCGGAGGGCTACCTCTCCATTAAGGGCCGCAAGAAGGAGCTGATCGTCCTCTCCAACGGCAAGAAGATCTATCCTTCGCGCATCGAGGAGTTGTTCCGTTTGGAGCCCATCGTCGGCCACGTGGTTCCGGTCGGCGAGGGCAAGCCGTACCTGGCTGTGCTGGTCACCGTCAACGCCGCCGCGGCCGAAGCTCTCCAGGCGCCGGATGCGGTAGCCCACGAGGTGTACCAGGCCATCGCGCGCGTCAACCGCTGCCTCGCCTCCTTCGAGCAGATCCGCAGATTCCGCATCGTGGACCGCGACTTTACCGTGGCCAGCGGCGAACTCACGCCCACGCTCAAGGTGCGCCGCGCTCGAGTGCTCGAGAATTTCCGCGACGCGGTGGCGCAGATGTACCGCGATTAGTATTGCCGGTAGTATAGTAGACTGGACCCAACGCCATGGACCGGGACGACGATATCTGGGCGCAGGCCGGCCGCTATCTCTCGCTGGGCATGCTGCTGCCCGCGGGCACGTTTGCCGGCTATTTCGCCGGATACTTGCTGGACCGCCTCTTTCACACCAGCTTCCTGGCGGTGATCTTCCTGGTGCTGGGGTCCGTGGCGGGTTTCATCGCCCTGCTCCGGGAGTTGAAGGTCAAGACGCACCCAGATGGAAAGTGAAGCCGGGGTCTACAGGCCGGCGGTGCGGCGCATCTACCGGGGCATAGCCTGGCTGGCCTGCGCGGGAGCGCTGGCGGGGCTTTGCTTCCAGGGTTGGCGCTGGGGGCTGGCCTTCCTGCTGGGAGCGCTGGCCTCCGGTTTGAACTTCTCCTGGCTCGAGCAGGCGGCCTCGGCATTGGGGCCGGACGCGCGGCCTCCCCGCAAACGCCTGTTCGTGTTTCTAGTGTTTCGCTACCTGCTTCTGGGCGGCGCCGGCTATGTTATAGTGAAGGTCTTTGGGATGAATGTAGTAGCGCTCGTCGCCGGCCTCTTCGTCACGGTGGGCGCGCTTTTCCTGGAGATCTTCTACGAGATAGCCCATGCCCGAAACTGAACTCTGGGTCACGGCTCTTTTTAACTCTTTTCTAGCCGGGCCGACCACGGCGGCGTTGCGCCGGCTGCATGTCCCGCCCGAGAATCCCGCCCACCCCTGGACGAACTTCGTGGCCATGGAAGTTCTGGTGGCGCTCATTATTATCCTGCTGTTCGCGCTGTTGCGCCCGCGGCTGTCGATGGATCGCCCCGGCAAAGGGCAGCACCTCTCCGAGATGGTATACAGTTTCATCAGCGGCCAGTCGGACGGCGTGATTGGCCACCGCGGCCGCCCCTACGTGCCGTTCTTCGGCACAATCTTTCTCTTCGTCCTGTTCTCGAACCTGATTGGAATCGTCCCCTCGCTGGAATCGCCGACCATGTTCCCGGCGGTTCCGCTGGGATGCGCGCTGGCGACGTTTTGCTATTACAATTTCGTCGGCGTGAGGACCCAGGGCGTGCTTCGCTATTTGAAGCACTTCTGCGGACCGGTGTGGTGGCTCTCCGAGCTGATGTTCCCCATCGAGATCATCAGCAACCTGGCCCGCTTGCTGTCGCTCACCATCCGTCTTTTCGCCAACATGTTCGCGGGCGAGCTGGTGATTCTGGCATTCATGTCCCTGGTGCCGATCGTGCTGCCCCTGCCCTTCATGGGGTTGCACATTTTTGTGGGCATCCTTCAGGCGTACATTTTCGCGCTGCTGACTATGGTGTATGTGGGCGAGGCCCTGCCGCACGAGAGTGCGCATTCATAACGGCTTTTTCCGCTCCAGTGTGAGCCCGGTTGCAGGAGCTTGGCCGGGAACCACCAACTGGGAGCGAGATTCATTCAAGGAGAAACGGAAATGAAATCGAGATTGTGGCTATTCCTGCTGGCGATGTTCGTGCTTGCCAGCCCCGTCTTCGCCCAAACCCCCGCCCCCGCCGCGGAGTCCAATGCCCATTGGCTGTGGATCAGCGCCGCCTTTGCGATGGCCATCGCTTCCTCGTTCTGCGGTCTGGCGCAGGGCAAGGCCGCGGCCGCGGCTTGCGAAAGCATCGCCCGCAACCCGGGCGCCGGGGATCGCATCCAGCTCTTCCTCATTCTAGGCCTGGCGTTTATCGAATCGTTGTCGCTCTACACGCTGGCCATCATCTTCTTCAAGGTGAAGTAACAACCGGTTGTTTCCGGGGCAGGGCGATTCCCTGCCCCGCACGAAATCATGCAGCTCCAGGGCATCTTCCCTCCGATCGCGACTCCCTTCACTCGCGAAGGCGATCTGTATAAGGCCAAGGCCCGGCACAACCTCGAGAAGTGGAACCTGGCGGCGCTGGCCGGCTATGTGGTGTGCGGGTCCACGGGCGAAAGCGTCCTGCTCACTTCCGAGGAGAAGTATCGGATGTGGGAGTGGGTGGCCGAGTACGCGGCGCCGGGGAAACTGCTGATCGCGGGTACGGGCGTCGAGAGCGTGCGGGAGACCGTCGCGCTCACGAAACGCGCCGCCGAAATCGGTTATTGCGCCGCCATGGTGCGCACGCCGCATTACTACAAGAACCTGCTGAACAACGTTGCGGCCCAGACGCTGTACTTCCGCTGTGTCGCCGACCAGACGTCCATCCCCATCCTGATCTACAACTGGCCGCAAACCACCGGCCTGGATATTCCGGTCGAGGCCGTCGCCGCGCTATCCGAGCATCCCAACATCGTCGCCATCAAAGAGAGCTCGGGCAACCTGGAAAAGGTCATGCAGATGATCCGGGAGGTGAAGCCCGGCTTTCAGGTGCTGGTGGGCTCGGCCACCACGCTTTACCCGTCCTTCCTGGTGGGAGCGGTGGGCGCGGTGCTGGCCTTCGCCAATGCGGCGCCCTATGCGGCCATCGCCATCTGGGAAGCTTGCCGCGCGCGGGAATACGAGGCCGCCCGGGACTGGCAGAACCGCATCGCACGCGCCGCCGTGCTGGTCACCACGCGTTACGGAATTCCCGGCCTGAAGCACGCCATGGATTTGAACGGCTACTATGGCGGCCCGCCCCGTCTCCCGCTCATCCCGGCCGGCCCGGAAGCGCGGCGCGAAATCGAGGACGCCTTCCGCGACCTGAAAGGCTGAGGGGCCACCGCCGCTCTACACGCTGTCGAATGCCGCCTCGTCGCCCTCCTGGCTGGCGAAATAGCACTCGACGCTAGCGCCGGTGAAGCGCTCCCGCAGCCATGCGGACACCTGGCCGAGGTCCTGGATCTGCTTGGCGCGCAGGTCGGCGGGCGCCGGAGCGAACCGCGCGTCCTGATACCACCGGCAATCCTGGTGCGCGATCAGGATCACGCGCCCTGCGTTGCCCAGGTCCGCCAGAAACTTGACCCATTGCCGGCCCACCCAGGGGAACTTCGGCAAATACTCGTTAGGAACCAGGAACTGCGGGCCGCCCGGGACCGCCAGCAGCGCGTAACTTTCCACCTTCAACCCATTGCGCACGAACTCGCTGAACGCCGCCTGGTAGCGCGCGTCGCTGCAATGGACCACCAGCACGCCGGATTCGACGCTCATTGGCTTCCCCCGCACGCGCCATGCCGGTCGCGGCCGCGCATTCTGTCAATGACGCTCAGGCCCAGCCCGCACACCACGCACTGCTGCAGCGACCGGCGCTGCGATTCCAGCCTCTCTCGTTCCGCGTCTTCGGCTTGCCGCTTGGTTTCCTCTTCCGCCCGCCGCCGCTCCTGCTCCTCGGCTTCCTGCCTCAGCGCGGCCTGCACGCGCTCCAGGCGCTCCCCGATCCTGCTCCATAGCAGACCCGGCGGAGTGCGGCGCTCGGCGGGTAGAATCTCCGATCTCGAAATCTCCTCGCCCTTGCAGAAGTTGATCTGGTATCTTCCCCGGATCCCCGCCAGTTTGGGAAGCACGTTGGCATACTCGGGCGCCGTACGCCAGGCCGCACCGATCCGGCGGGCGTCCGCAGCCGACGTAAACGGAAACAAGCCGTTGAATTCAATCGGCCACGTGCCCGGGGGATGCTTCTCGAACAGGCTTACGGTGCACATATCGAGCGAGGCGGCGCAGGCGTACTCGCGGAACTCCACCATCAGCAAGCCGGCGTACGCCTCCACGATGTCGCAGAGTTCTTCCGGCGTCACCCAGTACATGGCTCCGCCCTCCCGAGGAAACTGCCGGGGAGTGAATGTCGTCGCCAGGAATTTCCGCAAGTCCTCGAAGGAGCCGAGCTTCGGCAGAAGGCGAGTCCGCTCCGAGGCGGGTTTTTGCCGCGGAGGGCCGGAAGGCGCTGTCCATGGCTCCCCGGGGGCGCCCCCCTGTCGCTCCTCCTGCACCGCGGCCAGGGCCAAGTGGCAAGCGCGGCCGCGGCCTATGATGTCCCCGTACGCGTCCACCTTGCCCGCGTCCGGCAGCCGCTCCCGCACGCACAGTTGCCCCTCCACGAACATCGGAGATGCGCAGACCGCCTGAAACTCTCGACTCGCCGCCAGAGCCGTTCTCACGCGGTCGATGATGCCTGAGTTACCGCCCTGAATCGCGAGGCAGCAGACGTTCTCCTCTCCGGCCAGTGTCGCGCCGGAGCTTCCCTCGTACAAGTTCGCATCCACCAGAGATTCCGGGTCGATGGCGCGCCAAAAGATCTTCCAGCAAGCCAACTCGGGGTTGCCGCTCGCAACCCGGTTGAGGTCGAATCGAACACCGATGGCGGGCATTCCCAAGAGCATCGCGTCTCCGCTCCGTGTTGGTGATTCTAGCTCGCCCGGACCCGCCAACACAAGAACCGCGCCGCGGATGCCACTCAAGCCATCGCTCTCCGGGCCGATAAGCGCTAGGGGGAGTTCCGTCGTGGAAGACAGCCAAGGCATTTTGGCGCGCTTCAACCGGCTGATGCGCGATCTCGAAAAGGGCGCGAGCACCCGGAATTGCTTCCGGCCCTGGGAAGTCGAGTTGCTCCTGGACATCCAGGGCAGCGATCTTGGCGCAGCCAACCGGCGGCGTGTCCTGAGCCGCTACCGCCGGGCCGTCGAGCGCCGTCTCGAAAAGGGCGCCTCCCAACCGCTGAAGCTCTCCGAGTACCTGGCCGGCAACCGGGCTGCCAAAGGCCGGTGCCTGCCCGGCGCCGCCTGAAGCGCGCTCTGCGCTATCCTGACCATTTGGAGGAGAGCATGGGTAGCGAACAACAGCCGGCCCCCCACATGGTGTTCTGCGTGAAGTTCCAGCGCGAGATGCCCGGCCTGGAGGAAGTGCCCTTCGAGGGCCATCCGCTGGGGCAGCGCATTTACGATAACGTCTCCAAGGAGGCCTGGAAGATCTGGGTCGAGCGCATGAAGATGATCATGAACGAGTACCGGCTCAACCTGGGTACGCCGGAGGCGCAGGAGTTCCTGCTGAAGCAGATGGAGGAGTTCTTCTTCGGCGAAGGCGCGGCGTTTCCACCGGATTATCAGCCTCCGCGCTAGACGGCACTGGAGAGATGCGCGGACGGATCGGTATCGCGATGGCGCTGGCCCTGGCGCTCCTGACCGCTGCCTGCCAGCGGCATCCGCCCCGGGTGGACACCCTCGAGGGCGAGAATCTGCCCCCGCTCAGCGACGTCGCGGCGAACGATGCCCGCGGAGCGGCGCAATTGCTCAGCGGATTCTACGACGTCGAGCAGTCTGCGTGGCGCTGGACCATGGGCAAGTTCTCGGTAATTCTCCAGCCGCCTCCCGGCGCGGCGAGCAACGGCGCGCGGCTGATTGTGGATCTCTCCATCCCCGAGCCGGCGATTACCCGCCGCCACTCGGTCACTCTCGCGGCCTCGGTCGAAGGCCTGCCCCTGGCGCCGCAAACCTACACCCAGGTGGGACAATACGCCTATTCCCGCGATGTTCCCGGCACGCTTCTGGCCGCCGGTCCGGTGAAGATCGATTTCGCCCTGGACAAGTTTCTGGCCGCCGGGGAAATCGAGACCCGCGAGCTCGGGCTCATTGTCCGGAGGGTTGCGCTGGTGCCGAAATAGGCTGCGAGCGGCCTTGAAGAGTCCAGCGGTAGACCTCGAACATCGGCCGCCCCCGGCCGTCGCCGACCACTCTCAGCACCTGTTTGCGATACCCGGCCGCTTCGGCCGCCGCTACAAGTCGAGCGCTGCTGCCGCTGAAGACCTCATTCCCCTCGGTGTGGCCGACGAATACCGTCTCCGGCGCCGCCAGCATCTCGCGGACCAGTTGCCGGTCGCTGTCGTCCATCTTTTCCTTGGAAACCTGGTCGCTCCCCACGCGCAACGCCACTTGTCCCTGATCGAGAAGGCGTATGGCGTCGAAGATGCCCCAGTCCATGACGTAGACGCGCTGGGCTGGAACGCTCTTCAGGTACTCGGCCAGCGGATTGATGGCGTCGGTCCAGACGGCGCCGGGGCCGCGCACGACGGCCTGCGCCAGGTACTGGTTGGTTACCAGCAGGTTCGAACCGCACACCACCGCCACCAGCGCGGCCAGCGCCACCGGCCCCGCGCGGCGCAATACGCCCGTCGCCTGGGCGAAGGCGGCCACCACCAGCAAGTGGGGAAACGGCCACAGCAGCACCGTATGGTGCGCGCTGCCTCCCGCGTCTTTGGTGAACAGCATCTGCGCCCAGGCGACCAGCATGAGAACCAGCGAAAAGAGCATCGGCCGGCGGGCCGGCGTAGTCCATAACCAGGGCAAAAGCGCCAGTGCCAGCACGCAGGCGATCACCATGTACCCGGCCCGCCGCTCGTCCGCCGCTTCGCTCAACGCCACCGACCACCGTTCCAGCAGGGACGCCGGCCGGCCGGGGCGCGGAGCCGGCTCGTCGCGCACCAGGTAGCCCAGCAGCGAGCCCCCTTCCAGGGTGACCTTCATCTGAATGAGCTTGCTGTCCAACTGGGATGTCGAGAAGTTGGCATTGGCCCTGAGCGTCTGCATGGGCCGCTCCCGGTTGTAGGCCACCAGCGGCCAGACGCCGGCCAGGAAAAAAACTACCGCCATGCTGGCGTTGCGCCTGGTGAGCCGGCTAGCCAGCTCGCGCCGGAACACGACTAGCGTGGCCACGCCCAGGCCGCTCAGCATCCATACGAACAGCGCTTTGTCCCACAACCCCAGTCCGAGCAGGAAGAAACCGGCGCCCAGATCGATCATCCCGCCCCGCTGGTAGAACCTTGCCACCAGCCACACCCCGGCCACCAGCAACAGATGCTGCAGTGCCACCGGCCCCCAGTCGAAGGTGTTGGTCAGCAGGAAGATAGGATCGAAGGCCAGCAGCGCGCATCCCGCCAGCGCCGCGCGCGCGCCCACCGTGTCCCTGACCAGCAAGAAGAACAGCCAGACCGTCAGTGTGCCAAACAGCAGCACTGGAATGCGCAAGGAATACGGCGAGGGCGGCCAGATCTGGAACATCGGGAAATAGATCCACGCCTTCAGCGCCCCGATATAGCTCATGATCATGGTCGGAACCGAATGCCCAAGAACCTGGGCGCTGTACTCGGCCGTGAGCGGCTGGTAGATGGCCATCCCAAACAGAGCCTCGTCGTTCTGAACGCCCAGATAGGGGATGAGAACCAGGCCCTGCAGGAAGAACGCCAGGCACAGCGCCAGCGCGAACCAGTTCGCGAGGCTGCGGCCGGGCGCGCGGGAAGCGGCGTTCCCGGACGGATTAGTCGTTAGGGGCGGCACCGAAGAAAAGGTATTATCCCACGACCGGCTCTCCGGTGGATGGTACCATCTTAAGGCTGGATAGGATTGTATGAAGCGCATTCAGAACATCGCTTGCTGGACCGTACCCTCGCTCGTCTGCCTGGCCCTGTACTGGCCGGGCCTGCGGGCCTGGTTCCAGCAGGACGATTTCGCCTGGCTGAGTCTGGGCTCCAGCGTTACGGACCTGCCCTCGCTCATGCGGGCCCTGTTCGTGCCGATGGCCCAGGGGACCATCCGCCCGCTCAGCGAGCGCGCCTTTTTTCTGGTCTTCCACGCGATCTTCGGTCTCTGGGCGACCCCTTTCCGCGCGGCGGTCTTCCTGACCCAGTTCGCCAATCTGGTCCTGCTCGGTCTCCTGGTCTGGCGCGTGGCCGGTTCGCGGCTGGCGGCGTTCCTGGCGCCGGCTCTCTGGACGGTGAACAGCGGCCTAGCCATGGCTATGTCCTGGACCTCCGCCTACAACCAGGTTCTGTGCGGCACTTTCCTGCTGCTGGCGCTCTACTGCTTTGTCCGTTACACCGAAGCCGGCGAACGGAGGTTCCTCGTCGCGCAGTGGGTGGTCTTCCTGCTGGGGTTCGGAGCGCTCGAAACCAACGCAGTCTACCCGGCTCTGGCGGCCGCCTATGCACTCTGCTTCGCGCGCCCCTACCTGCGGAAGGTCTGGCCCATGTTCCTGGTTTCCGCCGCGTATGTGGCGCTGCATTTCTGGGTGGCCCCGGTGCAGGCCGCCGGCCCGGCCTACGTCTGGCGCCTCGATAGCTCCTTGTTGGGAACTCTATGGACCTACTGGCAATGGGCGCTGGGGCCGGCCCGCCTGGGCCTGGTCATCCACGCGCCGCCGCGCTGGGTGGGCCTTGCCGGAACCCTGCTGTTGACCTTGCCGCTGGCTGGCTTGGTAGCCTGGAAGGTGCGCCAACGGCAATGGCAGTTCCTGTTGCCGCTGGTTTGGTTCGTGGTCGTGCTCCTGCCGGTGTTGCCGCTCCGCGACCACGTCCAGGCCTACTACCTCACTCTGCCGACGGCAGGTCTGGCGTGGCTGGCCGCTTGGGCTTTGGCACTAGCGTTTCGCGCGCGCTGGTGTGTGAAAGGGCTCTCTGTCGCGCTGGCCGCCGTTTACGTGGTGGCTGGCGTTGTCGTTGGCCGAAATGAAGCACAGGTGGTGGTGGATCGCAGCCACTTCGTCCGGACTCTGGTCTGGGGCGTCGCGCGGGTTCGCGAACTCCATCCTGGCAAGACCATCGTCTTCACCGGAATCGATTCGGACCTCTTCTGGACGGGCGTGTTCCCCCGGCCCTTTGGGCTGGTGGGCGTCCGCGACGTGTATCTGGCGCCCGAGGCAGTGGCTCAGATCCAGCCCCACCCCGAAAGGGAGCCCGTCTCCGACTTTGTCATCCCCCTGTCTATCCTCATGGATTTATTGACCAAACAGCGCGCCGTCGTGTACACTCCGGACGCCGGCCGGCTGCGGGCCGTCACTCTGTCCTACTATGTGGAGGCACGGCGCCACTGGGACCCTGGAGATCCACGGCGCGTTGATGTCGGTCAGGCCGCCTTCGCCCGGCAATTGGGCCCTTCCTGGTACCAGGTGTACCAAGGCAGCCGCTGGATGCCGCTGCGCGCCACGGTCCGTCTAGGCGGGCCGCGCTCCCCCTCCGAGAAACTCTACATCGAGGGGTTCTGTCCCGCCGCGCAGGTGGCCGGACGTCCGTTGCGGGTGCTCGTGGGCGTGGACGGCATCCCGCTCCCGGTTCTGCAGCTCTCGACCGGCGACTCACGGTTCCGCTGGGCTTTGCGGATTCCGCCGGAACTTATTGGAAAACAAAGTGTTGAGGTCTCTGTGGAGGTCGAGCGGACATTCACCGCTCCGCCCGACAGACGGGAACTGGGCCTGAGTTTTGGCACCTTCGAGATTCGAGAATAGCCTCCGGGAGGCAGGCCGCCAAGCCTGTCTGAGGGGGTGGCGTAATGGCCTTCCCCTCTTCTCAACTGGTACCATCTCATGGGTTTTCCCTATCCCATGATTTTTTTTTGAGCCGATGCGAAACTTCTGGAGAAAACTGGCGTCCAATAATAACTTGTGGTCAGAGGGAGCCACAAATATTTTTGGAACCAAAATTGCTCTGAGCGAGTCTTAGTTGAGTATGGAACTGAAGGCGGCGAACAGAAACCGGCGACCGGCTGAGTCCCTGCGGGGAGCAGCGGAGCCCCAGGCTGGCCCCTGGGGTTGCCTGGAACTTTTTGCGCCGGGCAGCGTCCAAAAGATTTCGCTGGACAACGGGACAAGAAATAATTAAGCTATGTTAACGAGATGGGGAGGGGAATGACATGACGAAGAGTGAGCTGACCAAGTACCGCCAAATCCTGGAGGCCCGGCAGGCCGATCTTGCGGGCATCCTGAGCCGCAGAGACGAGATCGCCATCGAGAAGAGCCCGGACGCGATCGACGAGGTGACCCGCGCCGCCGAGCGTGAGCTGGCCATTCGCAATCTGGACCGGGAGTCCAACCTGTTGCGGAACGTGCGCGCCGCGCTGCGCCGCATCAACGATGGGACCTACGGAGTCTGTGCGCACTGCGAGGAAGACATCAGCCCCAAACGCTTGGCTGCCGTGCCCTGGGCGCCGTTTTGCATACGGTGCCAGGAGGCCGCGGATCGTCACGAGCGCGAGGCCACGGAGACTCTCGAGAGTCTCTTGATGAACGCAGCTTAGGCTGTTTGAGGGCGCGGGCTGATCCCCGCGCCCTTGGTGTCTTTGGGCCCCTACCGTACAATTCCGATCGCGGAGATCATGCGACCTGGATCACCGCCGCTGCGCCGGTGGGAGTAGAACTCCTCGTACCGGCAGCAGGTGCATGGCGCGCTGGTGCAGATCCGTCCCTCCGGAATCCCTGCCGCGACCAACTGCCTGCGATTCGCCTCGGTCAGATCGACGGTGGTCACGCGGTGCAGGTCGGTCCGTTCCGGGAACCACTCCTGAAACTGTGCCGCCACTGGCGCGCCGACTGTGTAACATTTACCACAGATGCCCGGTCCGATGGCCACAACCAAGTCCTCCCGCCGGCTCGAATACCGGGCGGCCAGCGCCTCCACGGTCCGCGCGGCAATCTGTTGAACCGTGCCTCTCCACCCGGCATGCACGGCGGCGATCGCTCTCAACCGCTCATCCACCATCAGGATAGGGATGCAGTCGGCGGTCCGCACGCTCAGGGCTCGGCCCGGCGCATTCGAGATCGCAGCGTCGGCTGGCCCCAGCAAGTCCGCCGAGTCGTCCGCGCACAGGCAGATGGCCGAGTGGATCTGCTGCAAGCTGAGCGGCGACCCGCCCGGCCAGCCTTCCGATAGCCGGGTTCCGAACCCGTGCTCCAGCCAGCCATAGCGCTCCAGCTCCCGGACCCGATAGACCTGTTGTGCGTCCTTATAGAACACGAGGTGGGCCGGCCGTCACGCCGGGTGCTGCACTTGGGCGATCATGACCTGCTTCTTGAAATCTTCCAGCATCGACTCGTCCAGCCGAACCTCGGTGGGCCGCTTGGCGAGCGTGGTCATTTGGTCGATCTTGTCCTGCAGCTTCAGCAGAGCGTAGAAGAGGTTCTCGGGACGCGGCGGGCAGCCCGTCACATAAACGTCGACCGGCACGATCTTGTCAACGCCCTGGAGCACGGCGTAGGTGTTGAAAGGGCCTCCCACGCTCGAACACGCCCCCATCGAGATCACGTATTTCGGCTCCGGCATCTGATCGTAGAGGCGCTTGAGCACCGGGGCCATCTTGAGCGTCACCGTCCCGGCCACAATCATCAGGTCCGACTGCCGGGGCGAAGGGCGAAACACCTCGGCGCCGAAGCGGGCGATGTCGAAGCGGGCCGCGCTGGCCGCGATCATCTCGATGGCGCAGCAGGCCAGCCCAAAAGTCAGCGGCCACAGGGAGGACTTCCTCGCCCAGTTGAACACGTAGTCCACCGAGGTCACCAGGACGTTCTTCTCAAACTGGTTCTCGAGGAAGGGCATGGCGCGTACTCTGGATTCCCATTTTACCAAACCCATCCGCGCGCCCGTCGGTCTCCACGATCCGGCGGTAACAAGCGGGGGATTGGGTGGTCGAGACGGGCCGCTCTCTCGGGACCGCTTCAAGTGGGACATTCCGTCAAGGGGCAGGTTGTGAAGCAGCGTCGGGAGTTTTCACCCGCAG
>Ga0326728_10001426_pt1 | contig 84282 bp, 79 predicted proteins | sample MB3enrmetagenome_FD_207602 | JGI IMG/M metagenome (GOLD analysis project Ga0326728, IMG submission 207602) | Lab enriched peat soil microbial communities from McLean, Ithaca, NY, United States - MB31MN | ecosystem: Environmental > Terrestrial > Soil > Wetlands > Peat | place: USA: New York...
ATCGCGGAGCGATTCATGGGTAGCCACCCGACAATCCCCGATCCGACATTCACCCCGAAAAAATCCCTTGCCCAAGTTGCCGGTTATTTCCGCGTTTCATGCACAATAAAAGTCAGATGGGCATTTTCCGGAGCACTTTGCGGCAAAACCAAAGAACGACTCGGGAAAATACTCCTCTAAAGTATTGATTCTGACGAAGATCGCCCTAAGTTCTTTAGATTCCGGTACTTGGCAGAGCGGAAAGGGCATAACCCTCACGCCTGCAACAAGTTGGACTATTGAACCGGCGTTTTTTGAGAAAACGTCAAAACAAGCGAAACCGCCAGAGAGCCGGCAACAGATCACTGGCCACTAATCACTGGCCACTAGCCCTTCATCTCTCCCGTCATGGCAAAGTAGATGCTGCGCGCCGTCGCCGCCTCGTCTTCCTCAGACCGGATCATCAGGTCGTAGAGCTGGTGGTCGCACCAGTTTTTGCCGAACTGCTGCTGCGTATACTTGGCCCGCTCGCTGTCGACCGCGCGAATCCGCTCGGCGATGTCGGTTCCCGGCGCGACCCGCGTCTTGAGCCGCTCGATACGCGCCTTGAACGGCGCATAGACGAAGACGTGGTAGACGTCCGGTTTGTGTGCCAGGATGCACTGCGCGCCGCGGCCGACAACAACGCAACCGCCCGCCGCATGCGCCTCTTCGATGATCTTGCGAGTCAGCTCGGCCATGCGCTTGCCGTCGAAGATGTCCTTCTCCGCGACGCCGTCGCCTGAGGCCATCGCCACGCCGCGGATCGCCTCCTCGTTCAGCCGCCGCAGCCACGACTTGGCCCGCTCGTCGTAGCCGCGCACCACGCGTGAGTCCACGCGCGCCGCATCGGCGATGGCGGTGATGATCTCGTTGTCGAGCAGCTTCCAGCCCAGCCATTCCGCGATCGCGCCCGCGATTCGTCCGCCTCCGCTGCCAAACTCCCGTGCAACCGTCAACGCCCGGTATCGCATAACCGCCTCCGCGTCAGAGCCCTTGAGGGAAAATCCTAACAGAGGAGCATACTCCAAATCCCGCTACAGTGCGCAGTGCGGCTCGTCTGCTCGCTGCCTCATAGAGGCGTAAACTGGGATTAAGTACCTCTTGCCGCGGAACCTGCCTGCATCGCTCGGCCGACCGCAGCGAGCGCGGAGATGATACGTCCATGAAGAGAATCGGCGTGCTGTTCGGTGTGGAGAACAGCTTTCCGGGCGCGCTCGTGGAACGCATCAACTCTATCCATCCCGACGACATCGAGGCCGAGTTCGTCACCACCGGCGCGGTTGCGCTGGACCAGCCAACGCGCTACGCGGTCATCGTGGACCGCATCTCGCACGCCATCCCGTTCTACCGCGCGCTGCTCAAGCACGCCGCGCTGAATGGAACGGTGGTCATCAACAATCCCTTCTGGTGGTCGGCAGACGACAAGTTCCTCAACTACGCGCTGGCGCGCAGGCTCGGCGTCGCGGTCCCGCCCACGGTTCTGCTGCCCCACAAGGACCGTCCCCGCGAGACCACGGAGCGCTCGCTGCGCAACCTCGAGTACCCGCTCAACTGGGAAGCGGTGTTTGCGGCCGTTGGCGAACACGGCTTCCTGAAGCCCATCGACGGCGGAGGCTGGCGCGACGTAACCGAGGTACGCGGGCGCGAGCAGTTCTTCCGTGCCTACGACCAGTCGCGCGACCTGTGCATGGTCTACCAGAAGGCCGTTGAGTACACCGACTACTTCCGCTGCTACGTGGTCGGACAGACGAAGGTCCGCGTGATGGCCTACGATCCTCGGCGGCTGCACGAGGAGCGCTACCATGCCACCAAGCCGCGCGGGCTCGCGGCTCGCCGCTTGCTGCGGCGCATGGAGCGCGACGCGCGCACGCTCTGCCGCGGACTGGGCTACGACTTCAACTCGGTCGAGTTCGCCGTCGAGAACGGCATTCCCTGCGCCATCGACTTCATGAACCCAGTGCCAGATGCCGATCCGCGATCGGTGGGCGAAGGGAACTTCAAATGGGTCGTGGATCAGGTGGCGCGGCTGGCGATCGCGAAGGCCAAGCGTCCACCGCGCCGGCCTGGACCGTACGCCGCGGAGTTGCTTGGGACGGCGAGCGAGTGGACGAAGCCATGAGCACATCCGGCGCATCGGCGGGAACGATTGCGGTGTCACACGCCGAATGGCGTCCCAGCGTCAACCCGTGGTTTGTGGCGCTGTCTGTTATGGCCGCGATGTTCATGGTGGTGCTCGACTCGTCGATCGCCAACGTCGCGCTGCCGCATATCGCCGGGTCGCTCTCGGCCTCAACCGACGAGTCCACGTGGGTGCTCACCAGCTACCTGGTGTCGAGCGCCATCATGCTGCCGGCTTCCGGGTGGCTGGCGCGGCGCATCGGCCGCAAGCACCTGCTGCTGGTCTCGATCACTAGCTTCACCGTTGCTTCGATCCTTTGCGGCATCTCGCTCAACATGCCCATGCTGATAGTGGCTCGTATCTTGCAGGGCGCAGGCGGCGGTGGCATGCAGCCGCTGGCGCAGTCGATCATGCTGGAAAGCTTCCCGCGAGAGAAGCATGGCAAGGCGATGGCGGTTTACGGCGTGGGAATTGTGGTGGCGCCGGTCATCGGCCCCACGCTGGGCGGCTGGATTACGGACAGCTATTCGTGGCGGTGGATCTTCAATATCAATGTTCCCATCGGCCTGCTCACGCTGTTTCTGGTGAATATGTTCGTCGAGGACCCGCCTTATCTGCGCCACGGCAGGCGCGTGGCCGTCGATGGCATCGGCTTCGGGCTGATGGCGCTGTGGCTCGGCGCCATGCAACTGGTGCTCGACAAGGGCCAGGAGTCGGACTGGTTTGGCTCGACCTGGATTCGCTGGGCCTCGGCGCTTTCGGTGATCGCGCTGGTGGGCTTCATCGCCCGTGAACTAACCACCCGCGACCCTATTGTGCAGTTGCGTATCCTGCGCGACAGCAACTTCGCCATGGGGACGGCGCTCACCGCTTTATATGGAGTTGTGCTCTACGGCGTTACCGCCTTCATGCCGCTCTATTTGCAGACGCTGCTCGGGTACACAGCCCTCGACAGCGGGCTTGCCGTCAGCCCCCGGGGACTGGGCGCGCTTGCTTCCATGTTGATTGTCGGCGTGCTGGTGAACCGCGTCGACGCGCGCATTCTCTTCGCGGTCGGGCTGGCCATCTTTGGCGGCTCCACGCTGGCCATGAGCCACGCCAACCTTGGCATTGCCATGTCCTCGGTCGCCCTTCCGAACTTTCTAAACGGCTTCGGCGGGGGATTTGTGTTTGTTCCGCTGACGACGATGACCATGAGCCAGTTGCGCCGGCAGGAGATGGGCAACGCCAGCGGCATCTACAATCTGATGCGCAACATCGGCGGCAGTGCCGGCATTGCGGCGCTGACCGCCAACCTGGCCCGCAACGCCCAGGCGCACCAGACTTACCTTGCCGCGCATCTCACCGCTGGCGGAGCAGCGCCTCTTGAAGTCACACGGGGCCTGTCGGCGTATCTGACCGCAGGCGGATACTCGGCGGCAGGTGCACAGCCGGCGGCGCTCGGCCTGGTCTATCGAAACCTGGAGCAGCAGTCGATGATGCTGGCCTATGCGGACAACTTTCGCCTGATAGGGTATCTTTCGCTGGCCTGCATTCCGCTGGCGCTGATGCTCAAGCCGCCGCGCCGCGGTGAAGTCCGAGTCGATGTAGCGGAGTAAGCGGCGCTACTCGCCGGCACGCACCAGCACGCAGGTGATGTTGTCCTGCCCGCCGGCCCTGTTGGCCGAGTCGATTAGCCGCCTGCATAGATCCTCGATGGGAAGATCCTCGCTGAGAATCGCCCCGATGCGGTCGTCGTGGAGTTCGCGGTTCAGTCCGTCGGAGCAGAGCAGATACAGGTCCCCGGCCTCGACCTCAAGGGGAAAGACATCGGCCAGGACGGAGCTTTGCGTTCCGAGCGCCCGCGTAATCACATTGCGCAGCGGCGAGCGGCGGGCCTCAGCCGCGTCCATTCGTCCCAGGCGCACCTGCTCGTCGACCAACGAGTGATCCACGGTGATCTGCACGAGTTTTCCGGCGCGCAGCCGGTAGGCCCGGCTGTCGCCCACGTTGACGACCCACGCCCGGTTCCCCTCGACGGCCATGCTGACCAGTGTCGTGCCCATCCCACTGTAGCGGTGGTTGCTGAGGGACCTGCTGAAGACCGCTTCGCAGGCTGCGCCGACCGCCCGTTCCAGGGCTTCTGCCAGCGGCATCTCGGGCGGGCGAACCTCCATCTGGCGCACCACCTCAGCCACCGCAATCGAGCTTGCAACCTCGCCCGCGGCAGCGCCGCCCATGCCGTCGCACACCACGAACAGGCGTCGGTCGCTACCGATGGCGAAGGCGTCCTCATTGCCGGAACGCTTGCGCCCGCGATCGGTGAGCCCTGCCGCGGCATAATGAATTTCAGCCTGCCCCAAACTTATTCTCCCGTTGGTCAGTTTACACAGAGCCGAGGCCGGCCGCTGTGCCAGAAGCTACTCTCGCTAACGTTTTTGCGAGGCGTCAGCCGATTTGGGAAGCGGTGGCGCTTCGGGAAGCTCGAAGACCTCGATTGCTCCACCGTTGAGCACCGCCACTCTGCGCCCGGTGGGCGACAGTGCCACGTTGCCCCCAGCATCGAGAACCGGCGCAACCGGCGCCTCGAAGACCATTCCGCCGGTGGCTGTATCGAAGACCCGCACCCACTGGCCCTTGATCTCGCTCGTGGTCATCGGATCGAATGCGTTCACCGGCTGCATCACATAGAGCGCCTCGCGGGCAAAGCGCAGCCCATTCGCTGCGGTTGCAAGTTGTGGCCACGCGGCGCGGTCGGTTTCCTCGGCCGTCCACAAAGCTCCACCCGCCAGATCGAGTGCCGTCAGCGTGTAGCCGCCGCTGTCCATGCAGGCGGTGGCCAGCGCAACTTTCTCCGACACAAGATCGAGCCTTGGCGTGCAAGCCGACTTGACTTCGCCGATCGGCCTCGTCTCCCCGGCGAAGCCGTCCTCCACCACTTCCCACTGCTGGCCGTTGCCACGAAGAGCTTCCAGAATGCCGCTTGCGGCGATTGCCGGCCGCGACGCGGTGCGCAGCCGCTTCACCAGCATCACCTGTCCGGTGTTGCGCTTGAGAATGCGCAGCACCATATTGCGCGGGCCAGTGTCGTCTCCGTCGCCGGTCGCGGTCTGCGCCTTCTCGCTCCCGCCGCCGCCCCTCTTCTCCGGCTCCCAGGAGTCGGTCACAATCAAATCGCCCGCCGGGTTCAGGCTCATCCACTCGACCGGCCCGGGAAAGTGCAGGATCGGCTTTCGATTGAGCGCCGCGTCCAACTCGTAGATGGTCTCAAGGTCGCGCAGCAGAAAGCGCCCGCCGCCGGCGGCCCACAGGTAGCGCTCCCGGTCGTGCAGCGTCCACTCGGTGCGGGCCAGCACTGCGCCGGAGCTCCCATCGAGCACCACGGCGCGAATCTCGCGCTGGTCCTCACTCGCGCTTGCCGGTTCGCGGCGCATGAGCCCGGGAACCCTGTAGGTGAACAGCATCCGGTCTTCGTCGAGAAAATCCAGCGAGACGAGCGCGTTTCGCTGGCCAAGATAGTTTGCGCCGGGAGCGGCGAAGCCGAGATCCTCCACAGGGATTTTCCACCTGGGCGCAATGCTAGGCTTGGCCGGAAGCTTGCCAGCGAGCACTTCGCTCTTGGCCGCGGGAGCGGCGGCTCGGCTTGCCCCACGGGCATAGAAGCCTGCGCCGGGGCCCGCTGCCATCAGCAGACAGAGGCCAATGCCCGAAGCGGCTCGCAACATCCGGTTCACGATCATCATCGCTTACTATTGTCGCCCATCGGCCGTGCCTGGCATCGCTTGGGCGGAGCCCGCGCCACGCCGCGCCCAGATATGAAAGAGTAGAGAGGAGATGCCGGTGGAATCGAATCAAAATGCTCGCGGCGCGGCTGCCCAAAAACTCTCAAGGCGCACCGCCCTGCTTGGCTATGGCGCATGCGCGCTGGCCTCAACCCTGTGGGGAACGGGCTTCTTCTGGGGTCGGCTGGCGCTCGACGAGATGAATGTCGAGAGCATGGTGCTTTACCGCTTCCTGTTCGCTTCGCTGGGTATTCTTCCAGTCGTGATCCGGCGTCCGGTCCGGCTCAGCCGCAGGGAGTTGTGGATTCTGCTGGCCACCGCTGCCTTTGGAATTCCCATTCAGTTCCTGCTCCAGTTTCATGGCCTGGCGATGACGACCGTGAGCCACGCCTCGCTGATGGTGGGAGCGATGCCTGTGCTGCTGGCCGCCTCGGCTGTCCTCTTTGCCAACGAGCGGCTGGACTGGATCGGCTGGGTTGCTCTTTGCGCCTCCACGGTTGGCGCGGGGCTGGTGGTGCTGGGCGGCAGCCGCGCCACCACCGGCAATGAGACACCGACTCTGGCCGGGGACATGCTCGTCGTCGCTTCGCTGATCGTGGCGCTGGCCTGGATTCTGCTGAGCAAGAAGCTGCTTGAGACCCACTCCGCGCCCGTCGTGAGCGGCTACACGATCCTTACCGGGACTCTGATGCTGGTGCTCTGGAACTATGCGCCGATGCTCGCTGGCCGTTCCGTCGAGCCGCTGGCCTTCGCGCACGTCTCCCAGCGTGCGTGGGTGGCGCTGGCCATCAGCGGCGTGCTCTGTACCGCCGCCACAACGCTGCTGTGGAACTGGGGCATTCACCACGTTCCGGCCTCGCGGGCCGGGGTCTTTCTTAACATCGAGCCCGCGCTGGGGTCCATTCTGGGCGTGGAACTGCTGGGCGAGCGGCTTGGCCCGTACGCATGGGTGGGCGGCGCGCTGATTATCGGCGCAGCGGCCACGCTGACCTCGCGGGGGCACGAGCCGGAGCCCGAAGTCATCCTCGAGTAGGCGACGCCTCAACTTTCCGCCGTTTCTTCCGATAAACTCCCTGCCGGTCCCGGCCGGTGAGGGAAATTGCGCATGTCGATCCTGCAATGGAACGAGAAGTATTCTGTCGGCGTAGGGGCCATGGACGATCAGCACCGCATCCTGATCTCGATCCTCAACGAACTGCACGAGGCCATGACCCTGACGCACGACGCGCAGGCCGGCGAGCGGCTCCTCGACAAGCTGCTCAACTACACATCGCACCACTTCAACCGCGAAGAAGAGCTTATGGAGGCATCTGCTTTTCCCGGCGCGGCCCAACACCGCCTGCACCACGCCAACATGCGCCAGAACGTGAAGGACCTCATGACGCGGCGGGGCGATCCGGCTCTCAACATCGACCTGATGTTCTTCCTGCGCGACTGGCTCAAATCCCACCTTCTTGTCGAAGACAAGGCCTATGGCCCGTGGTTGAACCAGAAGGGAATTCAGTAGCGGAGCCCAGCCGGACGCGCCGACAGTCACGCGCGAACCCGCTCGGCTGCCGCCTAGTTTTCGAAGAGAAGTTGCGTCGAGGCCCAGGCCGGCGCTGCCGGTTTCGGTTCACTGGCCAGGTCGTAGACCAGCCGCTCCAGCACCAGCCGCTTGTCGGGCGGCGAAGAGCGCAGCTCCACATCGGCGCGCGCCACCAGCCTTAACGCCCGCGTCAATTCGCGGCGGCTCTTGTAGCGGCGGGCCTGACGGATCAGGTCGTCGGCGGCAAAGGGCGGCATGCGGAAGCCCTGCCAAAGCGCCTGCCAGATGGCCCGCGAGTCGCGCACATTCTTTTCGAGGATCACCAGCATCTGCCGGAAGGTGCGCGCCAGCATGTAGAGGTGGCCGATGGCCGCGTCCTCGCCCGCGTCCGAGCTGTTGAGCAGCCCTTGCAACAGGGCCAGCGCCCGCGCCCGGTCCCGCGCGCTGATGGCGTCGGTCAGCTCATAGAGCGAGCGCTGTTTGGCGGCCAGCACCATCGTCTCCACATCTCCGAGGGTGATCTTTCCGCGTCCGTGGGCGTAGAGCAGCAGCTTTTCAAGTTCCGACGCGACCAGCATCATGTCCGCGCCCAGCGCATCCACAAGCTCTCGCGCCGCCTCCGGCTCCACGCGCACGTCGTAGTCCTGCGCGGTGGCCACCGTCCAGCGCATGGCGTCTTCCTCGGTCACTCGCGCCAGCTCCACCACGGCGCAGTGCTCACCCAGGGTCTCCTTGATCCGCTCGAAGCGGTTCTTGTCGTCCATGTCCATGCGTCGGATGTCGGAGGGGATGCGCAGAAAATCCGCCACGAAGATCAGCAGCGCCTGCGGGTTCGGCGAGCGGAAGTACCGGTCCAGCGCCGCGAACTCGTCCTTCTTCGCTCCCCGCGTGTAGAGTTGGCGCACGTTGCGGATGAAGATCACCTGGAAGGGCGCCATCAGCGACGGGGTCTGCGCCCGGTCGAGGGCCTCGAAGATTGAAGTCTCGCCGAGGTCGATCTCGGAGAGCAAAAAGTCGCGCAGGTCGGCCGGCACGTAGGCACGCAACACCGCCGCCCGGCAGCGATCGACAAGGAAGGTTTCGTCGCCGGCGAGCACGTAGCCGGGGCGCAGCTCGCCTTTGCCGGCAGCCGCGGCCTCGATCTCGGCGGCAAAACGTCCAGCCGCGGTGAAACCCGCGCCGGCTCGCCCGCCGGTCATTGGCAGGCCTCGCCGCCGCGCACGGATCCGTTCTCAGGCTTTTTCGCCATCCGCGTCCAGAATACCGCTAATGCCGCCCGCCACGGGATATCTTCCACAGGCGCGCCTCTTGAAAACTGGGCGGGAATCGCCGGGTGGTGCGCGGACTCACCGTGGCGCGCTACCATGTGGGTATGCGTTTACGCCTGATCGCGCCGGTTGCCGCTGCGCTGCTTTCGCTCAGCGGCTGCGGGTATCACACGCTGGGTGCGGCCACGCATCTGCCCGCGGATATCAAGACCCTCTCCGTGCCGGTGTTCGCCAACCACACGATCTTTAACGGTACGAATACCGCCGTTACCGAGGCGGTGATCCGGGAGTTCACGGAGCGAACACGGTTTCGAGTAACTCCGCGAGAGGATGCCGACGCCGACGCGGTGGTGCGAGGCACCATTGTGAACGAGGGCGTGCAGCCCCTGACCTTCAACTCCGAGACCGATCAGTCGTCGAGTTTTGTGGTAACGGTGGTTGCCTCGGTTACGGTAACGGCGCGGGACGGCCGCGTGCTCTACGCAAATCCGAACTACGTCTTCCGCGAGCAGTATCAGGCGACAACCAATCTGCCCCTGTTCGTGCAGGAAGATCCGGCCGCGGTTGCGCGGCTCTCGCGCAACTTTGCCCGCCAGTTTGTGGCCGATCTGCTGGAAGGCTTCTGACCTTCAGCGCTCACGCCTGCCTTTACCTGCCTATTGCTCATCGCCGTAGATGGAGATGTGGACCTTGCCGCCTTCCGCAATCTGGGCGCGGAACATGCCCGGCGTGTTGAAGCTCCATGCGATGCGGCCGCTGGGGTCCATGGCGATGAGCCCGCCATCGCCGTGAAGAGCCTCAAGCTGCTTGTGGATAACCTCGTCGGCGGCTTGCTGGATGGTGAAGCCCTTGTACTCGACCAGCGCGCAGACCGTGCGGGCGACGGTGAGACGAATGAAGTACTCGCCGGTGCCTGTGGCCGAGACGGCGCAGGAACTGTTGGATGCGTAGGTACCTGCGCCGATGATAGGCGAGTCGCCGACGCGGCCCCATCTTTTTGCTTGCGTGCCGCCGGTGGAAGTTCCAGCGGCGAGGTTGCCCGAGCGATCCAGAGCCACGACGCCGACCGTGCCGTACTTGTGAACGTCGGGCGGCTCGAGCGCGGAAACCGCCGATGCCGGCGGCGCTCCCGCGGGGCGCTTGGGAATGGGAAGGCCTTGCTGCTTGAGCTGCTTGATGAGCGAATCCCAGCGGCGCTCCGTGAAGAAGAAGCTGGGATCGACCTGTTCGAGGCCTGCCTGCTTTGAGAAAGCGTCCGCGCCCTGTCCTGCAAGAAAGACGTGCGGGGACTTCTCCATGACGGCGCGAGCTAAAGAGATGGGATGGCGGGTGCGGGTGACTTCCGCCACTGCGCCGGCCTTGAGCGTTGCCCCGTCCATGATGGCAGCGTCGAGCTCGTTGCGTCCGTCGGCGGTGAAAACGGCTCCGCGGCCGGCATTGAAGTTGGGATCGTCTTCGAGGTTCTGGATGGCGGCCTCAACGGCGTCGAGCGAGGAACCGCCGTGGGCGAGAACGGCTGCGCCCGCGTTGATAGCCTGCCGGATGCCGGCGCGATACTCGGCGTCCATCTCCAGGCTCATCGACTTGCGCTCGACGACGCCGGCTCCGCCATGAATGGCGATCGCCCAGGTGTGGGGCTGCTGCTGGGCGGGAACGGAAAGAGTGCTGACCATAGCGGCTCCAAGTACGGCGCAGGGAATAAACTTCATGCCGGGGCCTCCGGTCTTCATGGTAAGCCGGATTTGCTGCCGGCTGCCAGCATTCGTTTTATGAAATTCCGCGTCTGGAGGCTGCGAGCTGTCCCAAGGCATAAAGGCATTTGGCCGGAGGCAGAGTGGCTGATACCATCGGCATCATCATGACTCGTGTGCGAGTTTTCTGTTTGCTGGCGGCGGTGGCGGCTTTGACTGCCGGGCTGCGCGTGTCGGCCCAAAAGCCGAGCCCGGCTGGCCCGGTGGGCATACGAGTTCACGCGCGGGGTCAAGCTCGACGACTCCGACAAGATCCGCGAAGCGCGAAGCCACTTAGAGGGAATTGCCGCGCAACTGCCGCCGCAGGTGTTTATGGGCGGCGAGATCTCTTCCTCGACCTTCTGGTACGGCAAGCTGATGGAAGACTGGGCCGTTGCGTGGATGAAGTACATGACCGGCGGCAAGGGCGAGTTTGCAACTACGGCGATGGAGGATACCGGAACACTGCAATCGCTGACGACGCTGGCGCGTGCCGGGCGCGTGGACCTCGACCGGGTGATGGTGCTCAGAACGGTGAGCAATTATGACCGACAGCCGAAGGGGCTCACGGCAGCCGAGAGCCTGGCCAGCCAGCGCGTGGGCGCCTATGCGGCGTATCTGCCCTCGCTTGAGGCGGCGTATCGCGTGGGCCATGCGGTGGTGAGCGAGATTGTTGGCCACTGGGACCGGTATGAGAAGACGGCGCCCGGCTCGGAGATCGTGGAGCCTCCCGCCACGCGATGACGGCCACTGGTGGATTGGCTCGTTCTCGCGCTCAATATTCGCCTGCTACTATTGCTGCAATCGGAGCAACCGCCCATGAAGCTCAACATCCTCACTCTCGCCGTCGTTCTCGCCGGCATTGGCCTCTTTGTTCAGTATGCCTTCATGCACCCCTGGACCCCCATGCGCGCCGCCGGCTTCACCATCGTCATTCCCTCGGCGTTGCTTCTCGTTGTGGCGCGCATTCAGTTGGGCCGCGCCTTCAGTGTGCGCGCCAAAGCCTCTCAACTTATTACTACCGGCCTCTACTCGCGCATCCGCAATCCCATTTACATTTTTGGCGGACTGGCCCTCGCCGGACTGATCCTGTACACCGGCCAGCTTTGGCTGTTCCTGGCCCTGGCTGTGCTTATCTTCATGCAGATCCGCCGTGCCCGTATTGAAGAGCGGGTCCTCACCGAAGCCTTCGGTGAAGAATACCTGGCCTACAAGCGCAAAACCTGGTTTTGATCCTGTTTCTGCTTCGGCGGACCAGCCTTCGTCCGATTTCGCTCACTACTCCAGGCAGGACGCTACGACGGAGAGCGCGGCGATGGCCGCGGTCTCGGCGCGCAGGATGCGGGGACCGAGCGATGCGGCCTTCCATCCGTTGGCGTCGAACAGGGCCTCTTCGTTGGGCGCCCATCCGCCTTCCGGCCCGATGGCGAGCTCGATGATGGGCATCTCGGTGTTTGCGGCTTCAATGGCCGCTTCGACGAGCGAGCGCAGGGTGGTGGCGCGCTCCTGCTCGGCGAGAACGATGCGTGTGGCCGACGATGCGGCCTTGACGCGCGCGGCCAGAGGGCCGGGCTCGTAGATCTGCGGCACATCGGAGCGGCGGGACTGCTTGGCGGATTCGTGCGCGATCTTGCGCCAGCGCTCGGCGCGTTTGGCCGCGGCCTCGGCCAGGTGCTTCTCGGTGCGGCGGGCAATAACGGGCACGATCTCGGCGACGCCCAGCTCGGTGGCTTTCTCGATGGCCCACTCCATGTGGTCGAACTTGTAGATGGAGACGGTGAGCGTGACGGGCAGTGCGGGATCGGCCTCGAGCTCGGTGATGAGATTCAGCCGGACCTCGCTCGACTCGCGATTGAGCCGCACCGCGGCGACCTCGGCGTGAAAGACGCGGCCGCCGGCGACCACATCGGCTTCCATGCCGGGCTGCGCGCGCAGCACGCGGGCCATGTGCTCGGCCTGCCCCCCGGTGAGTGTGGCGGTGGCTTCATCCCAGTGTTCGGCGATCCAGCGGCGCCTTGTCATGGCTTGCTCCTTTGGCTGCTCGCATCCAGTCTAGTCCAATCTGAGAAAGCGGCAGTGCGCCAAAACACTTAGGGGAACGCTCGAAAGCGTTCCCCTAGAGAGTTGCCGTTAGGTTGGTCGACGCGCTTACTTTTTCTTCGCGGTCTTCTTGGCGGCCTTCTTCACGGCCTTCTTTGCGGGTGCCTTCTTGGCTGCTTTCTTGGTTGCCATTTGCCTATTCTCCCTCTTCGATGGTTTGCATCGATTCTGCAATGAAATCTTGCAGTTGAGAAAGGTATAGAATCGCGCCGCAACGATGTCAAGAAAAAAACGACATAAGAGTGGAAAAATGATCACTAATTTTTTCGGCCTCTCGGGCGCGAAGAAATCGAAAATCGCAATCGCGAGGAGTTTGAGAGCGCATGTGAGGAGTCAAAAGAGACATTTGGAGCACTGCGCGAAGAACAAACAGGCGCATGAAACCGCGATGGACAGCGAGAAGAACGCTGAAGGCGCGATGAGAGCGCGAGAAAATGGCGAGAGAGCCTGAGGAGCGAAGCAGCAGACGAAGAGGCCGGCGGAAAGAGGTCTTGGACGCTCGAAGGAAGGATGCGCAGCCGGCTTCAGATGTTGTTAGCGATGTTAAACGCAAGGAGATGCGCTGTTGTTTTCACCGCGAACGTAGCAGCGAGTGGCGGTGAATGAGACTGGTATCGGCACCCGGGGCCGATGTGGGCAGGTTGAGACTTGTTGTCTTCCGGGTCTCGGAATCGAGACCCGGGCTGTCGGCTTCAAACCTGTTTGAGCACGAGTGAGCGCTAGTTTCCGCAGCTCGCGCTTGCTCTTTCCTCTACAAACTGCGCTAGCGTACCCGACTCCCGGCGCTGCAACAAATCGTCGAGGTACGGTTGCCGGTCCTTTGCGGTTGCCTTGACGAGATTCTCGTAGACGCGAAGGGCGCCCTCGACACCCGCCCGATACTCCGCTGCGGAATCGGCCGGCTTATCAACGTTCCGAATCGCGAAGGCCGTCTGCGAAAGCACCATTCCGGCGAATACCAGGTCCGAATCCTTCTTGTCGCCCTTGGGCAGCTTGTCGAGGATCATGCATATGTGCACGTGGATATCGGGCACTTCGATGATCCACTTGAGAGTCCACGTTCTTTCTTCCACGGCATGAGTCCCCTGCGGATTGGCGACGAAGTCGTCGATGTACTGGAGGGCCTGTTGCCGCTCCTCCGCCGTTGACGGGCCGCGATCCGCAGCCAAAGTAGCCCGCGGTACGGCCAGCATCAGGAACGCTGCAATCATTGCGAAATAGAGACGCTTCATGATCGAGTCCAATCTCCTAGGCGGAAACTATAGCATTCATTTTTCCGAATGGAATTGCCCAGGCGTGCCGCCAGAGCCAAATCCACTCGGCCAGACCTCCGCGATCGGCCGGCGCCCTACCCAAAGGTATTTCCTCACTCAGCACCATTGGTTACTGCAAAGCCGGTCCATTCTTCTGGTACACTCGGGGCAACCTTAGAGCCATGTTATTCAAAGCCCTCAGCGCAGCGGTATACGGGATCGACGCCAACCTCATCGATGTCGAGGTGGACTATAGCGGCGCGGTCAGCGATCAGGATCACTTTCACACCGTTGGCCTTCCCGACGCCGCGGTGCGCGAAAGCCGCGACCGGGTGCGCGCGGCGATCAAGAACTCCGGCTACCTGATTCCGCCCACCTTCATCACCATTAATCTTGCCCCTGCCGATCTCAAGAAGGAGGGCTCGGGCTTCGATCTGCCCATCGCGATCGGAATCCTGGGCGCATACGGCGCGCTGCGCGTCGACGACCTGAGCAATTTCCTGTTCGTGGGCGAACTGGGCCTCGATGGAAGCGTGCGCGCCGTCCCCGGCATGTTGCCGGTTGCCGTCCTGGCCAGAGAGAAGGGCATCGCGAACCTGATTACGCCGCTGGCGAACGCGGCCGAGGCTGCTGTAGTCGAGGGCGTGAACGTCTACCCGGTCGCGACGCTGCTCGATGTGATCGATCTGCTGAACTCCTCGGTGGTGGGCTCCATCCAGCGCGAGCCCTTCCGCGTGGCGACCGAGGAGATTCTCGGCCGCCTGGAACACTTCTCGGTGGACTTCGCCGATGTGCGCGGGCAGCAGACGGCCAAGCGCGCGCTCGAAGTGGCCGCCGCAGGAAGCCACAATATTCTGATGATCGGGCCGCCGGGCTCTGGAAAAACGATGCTGGCCAAACGGCTGCCCTCGATTCTTGCGCCGCTCACCTTCGAAGAGGCGCTGGAGACGACAAAGATTCATTCGGTCGCAGGTGTCCTCAATGGCGAGGGACTTGTGACCCAGCGGCCCTTTCGCTCGCCGCATCACACCATCTCCGACGCGGGACTGATCGGCGGCGGCATGGTGCCCCGGCCCGGCGAGGTGTCGCTGGCCCACAACGGCCTTCTGTTCCTCGACGAGCTGCCGGAGTTTCCTCGCAACGTGCTTGAAGTGATGCGTCAGCCGCTAGAGGATCACACGGTCACCATCGCACGGGCCTCCATGTCATTGAGTTTCCCGGCGCGCTTCATGCTCGCCGCGGCCATGAATCCCTGCCCCTGCGGATACTTCAACGACCGCTCGCGCCAATGCCTGTGCACGCCGCCCATGATCCAGCGCTACGTGGCCAAGATCTCCGGGCCGCTGCTCGACCGCATCGACATCCATATTGAAGTGCCGGCGGTTCAATATAAGGAGCTGCGAGGCGGAGCGGCGGCCGAGGGCTCGGCCCATATCCGGGAGCGGGTAATGGCGGCGCGCGAGTTCCAGCAAAAGCGCTTCTCCAAGGCCAAGGAGAAGATCTACGCCAATGCGCAGATGAACACCCGGCAGATCAGGGCCTACTGCGAGCTGGGCGCAGACGCCGAGCGGCTGCTCGAACGCGCCATGCAGCAGCAGGGACTCACTGCCCGCGCCCACGACCGCATCCTCAAGGTCGCGCGCACCATCGCCGACCTTGAGGGCGTCGAGAACCTGACGGTAGCGCACCTGGCCGAAGCCATCCAGTACCGGACGCTCGACCGCAGCTACTGGGCATGATGGATTACCGGGCCACCCTGGCTGCCGCCTGCGCGTTATCTTGCCGCGCCTGCGCGCGCGTTTGCGGGGTTACGCACACATGGTCCTGCGGGTAGGCTTCCCGCCACACATAGCCCTGAATGCACATCCCATTCATGAGCATGCGCTGCGTGGCCATGCTGTTATCCGCTGCCGCCTGTGAGCGTGTCTGCGGCGTCACGCAGACATGGTCGGTCGCATTCGCCTCTCGCCACACATAGCCCTGTACGCATATCCCTGAGGCGTTCCCTGACTGGCCGGGTTGCCCTTGTTGCGGAGCTGGCTGCCCCGGCCCTTGCGCGGTTGTTCCGCCCGTAGTCGGCCCGTGCGTGGTTGCTCCACCTGTAGTCGGCCCGTGCGTGGTTGCTCCACCTGTAGTTGGTCCATGCGAAGCTGCGCCGCCGGAGGTTGGTCCATGCGATGCTCCCCCGGTGGAGATCGAAGATGCGTTATTGCCCGAACCGGAGGCACCGGTATTCGGCGGGCTCGGTGGAGCAGGACGCTGTTGTCCCGGAGGCAGCGGCGGTGCAACATAATGCGGCGCTTGTGGGGTGTAGTTCGCATTTGCAAACCCATCGCAGCGAGGCTGACCCTTTGGAACGTTGAAGCAGCCTGCTACGGAAATCAAGTAGGGCGGACCCTCGGTTCCGGGCACGTAAGGTTGCGTGGTCTTCCAAGTTCCCTCCACCCCACCCGGTACCCTCGTCTGCCCGACGAACTGCAGGCTGCCGTTGGCACCCGGCTTTGGGAAAAGACCGCCGCCGGTACTCGTGGTCTGAGAAAACTTGACATAGTAAAGGTCCGGCGTTGCACCGGCCTGTATGTCAAAAAAATGGACAAAGAGGGTTATCTTTGTCTCTTCGCCGTTCGCACCGCCCAGAGCATACCCGGCTTGTATGCTGTTGATACAGATTCCCGAACTTACAGAATCCGTGTTGATACAGCTGTTCTGCGCCACATTTCCCACTGGCGCCATCCCAACACATGCCGCTGCTAACCATAAAACCTGACATCTGCTCATTGTGCACGCTCCACAATCAGAACAATCCGGCTCCAGTCCGGAAATCTCAGCGTGTGTCCGGCTCAAGAGACGGCTAAGTATACGCCTGTCAATCCATCCCTGACAGAGGCCATCCAATACCGGACACTCGACCGCGGCTAAAGGGCCTGATTCGAGCCGGCAGCGTGAAAAGACTAGCCCGGAAGTGGCAGCCGGTCACCCCGGCTGCGCCATTACTTTGGGCAGGGAAGATTCTGTAGGGTTTGCCGATAGGGTCTACATTGGCAGATTCTCATGCACGATTGGATTATTAAGAGCAATCTCGACGAGCTGCTGTTCGGCCTGCCCATGGTGGGGATGCTGTTCCTCGGCTACTTCCGCCTCGACGAGCTACTCGCCGCGCCGAAGCAGCGGCGAGCGTCGATCCGGAAGCGCTCGGTCACCAAAATCGACGGGCGGCTGGTGGGCTGCGACCCGGACGGACGGCCCTGGCCCAGGCAGTCCCGATACAAAGGCTCCCCGGAACGGCCCTAACAAGGGCTTGCCGGAACCGTTCTGCCACAAAGGTGTTACGGACAGGGTTCCTGCCTCGAGCGGCCAGTCCGCGACTTCCAGAGGAAGAAACCGTGATCTTGATTGTTTTCAGATAGTTCCAATTTGGTATTTTGGCGCGATTTGGTGTCCCAACCTGGGCCACGCCGCTAAAAAAACCGTTGACCCGGAAGTTTTCACGTTATAAAGTCAAGATAGCCATCCACAGAGGGCTGATTGCGATGCCAGGGATCTGGTACGTTTCAGCTGTTTCCGCATCCAATAATTGTGGGTCAACTATTGATGCCCCGGCGCGTTTTGGCCGGACGGCGGCGCGAGCGATTGAAGGCGAATGGCACGCGACATGCCCAATGGAAGTGGCAGCAAGGCGAAAGCCATCCGCAAAAGTCTGATGAAGCGGCTTTTCGGGTAGCTGCGTCTATACATGGGGGCAGAGGCGCCGGATTGTAGGTGGCCTCGATCGAGAGATCCCTCTGGCACCGGCGGCGCCAAGTAGTTCCGTCCGGGCCGTGAAACAAATCAAGGAGAAAACTGCAATGCGTTCCGATCTGGTTTTCGGGGCACTGTCTCATGTGTCCAACCGTTACAGGCTCTGCCAACTGGCGAGCAAGGCAACCCGCAAGCTTCACAAGCCGAACACCCGTCTGCAGGACACGACCAACGAAGTGCTGGTCCGCTTCCACACGACGAATCCGGCTTCGCTGGGCGAGGGCGCGACGCCCCCTGCCCAGGAGGTGGAGCGCCGCCGCGCTGCCTAGCAGCCGGCCTCAAGATCAACCCCGGTCAGAATCCGGTTTTTTGCAGCCGTTCGAAGGTCGCACTCGCGTTTTGAGAGCTTTTTGCACAATGCGGGTAATTCAGCACTCATATAATCTTGCTGGAGCGGCGCTTCAAAGCCGATTCTGACTCACAACACTTCCAAAACCCCGCCCGGCATCATCCAGAGCTCTCCCCTTCCCGCAGGCTCCCGGAACATCCCGCCAGACACAGGTGAATATGACCATCTCCGAACTGAAAGAAAAGAACATAACGGAACTGAGCCGCATCGCCCGCACGCTTGAGATTCCGGGCACCAGCGGCTTGCGCAAGCAGGACCTCATCTTCAAGATCCTCCAGGCGCAAAGCGAAAAAGAAGGCCACATCTTCGCCGACGGCGTGCTTGAGATATTGCCCGACGGCTACGGCTTCCTGCGCTCGCCGGACTACAACTACCTGCCCGGCCCGGACGACATCTATGTGTCGCCGTCGCAGATTCGCAAGTTCGACCTCAAGACCGGCGACTCCATCAGCGGCAACGTGCGCCCGCCCCATGAGGGCGAGAAGTACTTCGCCCTGGTCAAGATCGAGGCCATCAACTTCGAGTCGCCCGAGGAGACGCGCAACAAGATCCTCTTCGACAACCTCACCCCCCTCTATCCCCAGGAGCGCATCAAGATGGAGACGGTGCGCGAGGCCGTCAGCGGGCGCGTCATGGATCTGCTCACCCCGGTGGGCAAGGGCCAGCGCGGCTTGATCGTCGCCCCGCCGCGTACCGGCAAGACCATGCTGCTCCAGTCGATCGCGAACTCCGTCACCTCGAACCACCCCGAGGTAGTGCTGATCGTTCTGCTCATCGACGAACGCCCCGAGGAAGTCACCGACATGCAGCGCTCGGTGAAGGGCGAAGTCATCAGCTCGACCTTTGACGAGCCGGCGGCGCGGCACGTGCAGGTGGCCGAGATGGTCATCGAGAAAGCCAAACGCCTGGTCGAGCACAAGCGCGACGTGGTGATTCTGCTCGACTCCATTACTCGTCTTGCCCGCGCCTACAACACCATCGTTCCCCCGTCGGGCAAGGTTCTCTCGGGCGGCGTCGATTCAAACGCCCTCCAGCGGCCCAAGCGCTTCTTCGGCGCGGCCCGCAACATTGAGGAAGGCGGCAGCCTCACCATCATCGCCACGGCGCTCGTCGATACCGGCTCGCGCATGGACGAAGTCATCTTCGAAGAGTTCAAGGGCACGGGCAACATGGAAATCATCCTCGACCGCAAGCTCGTCGACAAGCGCGTCTTCCCGGCTATCGATATCCAGCGCTCCGGCACGCGTAAGGAAGAGCTGCTGATCCCGAAGGAAGACTTGCAGCGCATCTTCGTACTGCGCCGGGTGCTGAACCCGCTGTCTCCTGTCGAAGCGATGGAACTGCTGATTACGCGCCTTGAGAAGACCAGGAACAACGCGGAGTTCTTGTCGAACATGAACCAGCTCTAGGCACCTGCGGTGCGGCAGCCGCGTATGCGGCGCAAAGAAGGCCGGGGACTCAAGTCCCCGGCCTTTCTGTTTTACGAAGGGCTCTCGGTTTTGAAAGGGCACGGATTTATCCGTGCCAATAAAGCCAATCAATCTATGCGGGCTTTAGCCCCTGAGGGGGGGAGGGGGGTACCCGCCTGTTTTGTGTCTAAGCTATCTCGTTTCAGATTTATAGACCCGAAAAGACGTTGTCCGTTGTGCATGCAACTTGTGACGTAGCCGATGCAATTTGGTGTTTTTTGGGGACATTGCGGCGGCCAAGTTGTGTCCGGACCCATCTCGAATTTTGGCGACTCTCGACCAGTATGCGCGTTTGGTGGAAATAATCGGCAAGTTGTAAGAGGAATTTTTCGGCGGGGTGAATTGAGGGTTGTGGTCTCCCACCCATCGCGGTCGCCGGGGCGACGACGCGCGATGGATGGGGCACTCACGGTGTTGGTGGGCCGGGCTTCAAAAAACGGTTTGATGGGCCACCTGCCAGCGCGCATAGTAGGGGAGGGTATCGATGGTTCCGTTCGGCGGTCGCCGCCGGTACTTATGGAGCCCGGTGATTCGCTAGTTTCGCATTGGATCTAGCATGGAGCCGGACTTCCCGATGAGAAGATCAACGGGCTATATTGGTGTTCGAGTCGGCGATCCGGGAGGTGGAAAGGAAACTGGCGAAGGCGTCCTGTAGCGATTTCAGCCCATCATTCATTCGTGCCAGCGTAGGGGTAATCTCCAACTGTTCGATAACGGGTAGAGATCCGGCTTTGAGAATGCAAAAGCTGATAGGATAGCCGTTCTCCATCTTCCCTATTTTCAGGTCATGATGCGAAGCCAGCCAGACAGAAAAAGCAGCCAAGTCTCTAAAATCCGTCCTTGATTTACAACAACCGGAAAGCATGGTAAGGATTCGTAAAGTTGAGGTTTTCTGTACACCACATGCTGAAATTGAAGCTGGGAAATAAGGCGAATAGTTTGGTCCTATAGCTTCAATAACCAAGGTCCTTCCCATGGAATCGAATCCGGCTAAGGTTAGATGCGATGCCGGTTGACTGGGAGGTATCAACGCTTTCAGAGCTGCGATATATCCATGCCCTCCCACCGCTATATCGGAACTGAATGCTTGCTTGCCCTTGGCGATCTCAGTTTCCAATGCAGTGTGCTGCACATCAATTCCTCCCCATCCAGCAAAACCAGCGACCCATGATGAGTTTGCCGGATAGAGTTTGATGGTCGGGTATGGGATATCCGCATTTTCATCCCCGTGCGTGTAGCCCATGCCGTCCGCAGCAAGGATGATACTGTCTTTCGTCTTGATCGACACTATGAGAGTCATTTCGCTAAGCTCGATTTCGGGTGGAAGATCTTCATCAACCTGATTTGCGCAGAACACAGATATACCCCCGTTTCTGCGAGGGTTAACCGTGCCGAATCACTCATGCCCTTCCGGCAAGAATGACGAGAGTGATAAGCGCGAACGGCGGGCTTTCCGTCCCGACTCCAGTAAAGCACGATTCCTCCCCTGGTGATAGCCAGGACAGCACGTGTTCATTGTGGGGGCGTCTTGGCCGGGTGATCTTCAAACCACTTCCGCGCCCGTGCCTGAGTTTGCATTAGGACTGTCGGCGTCAGCTTCGCAGCAGCGGCAGCGCGTAAGTCAATTGCTGTTTCCTGGCCGCTGTGCGTACCAACAGATGCTATATCCGACCAAAAATAGGCTTCAGCATAGTCTTGTGGTACCCCTTGGCCATTCATATAAAGTATGGCCAGCAAGGTTTGCGCGCCATAATCCCCTTGCTCAGCCGCTCTACGAATCCAAGCTGCACTCTGCACAAGATCTTTTGGGACATCTTGCCCATTATAGTAAAGCACTCCAAGTCTAAATTGTGAGTCGGCATCGCCTTGTTCGGCGGCCTTGCGATACCAAAATGCTGCCAATCGGTAATCCTTGGGTACGCCTGCGCCTGTCTCGTATGACAAGCCAAGTTGGTATTGTGCGCTTGGCAAACCTTGATCTGCGGCTTTACGAAACCATGCGGCTCCCTGCGTCAAATCCTGAGATACACAAGCTTCAATCGGCCCTGCTGAAGATCCCCATTGATATTGAACGCCAAGCGCCCACTGTGCGCCCGGCCACCCCTGTTCGGCTGCCTTGCGATACCAAAAGAGTGCTTGTACGCAGTCTTTGGGCACAAAAATACCGAATTGATAATAAGCGCCCAGTGTCGTCTGCGCCTGCGCATCGCCTTTATCAGCTTGTGCCCTCAGTGCATCGATGCCTTGGGGTTTCGTTGCCTCGGTAGGCTGCGCCCACATCCCGGAAGCGATTACTAGCAGCGCCAAGGCCGCCCAAGTTGGAATGAATCGTGGCCTCATGGCCTTTCCCTTTCCTGCCCCACACCAGTTACTCATCGGCAAACAGCATATCATCAGCCGCTATTTTCGGCATCCTACACAGCCCGCCCCGCCGCCGCCCCCGACGCCCAGGCCCATTGCAAATTGAAGCCGCCGAGGTGGCCCGTCACATCTACCACTTCTCCGATGAAGTAAAGGCCGGGAACTGTGCGGCACTCCATGGTCTGTGCGGAGAGCGCGGCGGTGCTTACGCCGCCGGCGGTGACTTCGGCCTTGTCGAAGCCCTCGGTGCCGGCGGGCGTAATGGGCCACTGGTGGAGGCGGCGCTCCAAGTCATCCAGTGCATGATTCATCCAGGCTGTAGGCGCGACGATGTCGATGAGGCGGTCGGCCAGGCGGACGGGGAGATACGCGCGCAGCGCCGTCTTTGCGGCAATCACATCGCGGCGGGCCTTCGGAGCCAGAAGCGGCGCTAGGATGGACTGCTTCGGCGCCCAGTCGATGAACATCGGCTCCGGCAGCTTCCAGTAAGAAGATATCTGAAGAATTGCAGGTCCGCTCAATCCGCGATGGGTGACGAGCAGCGACTCGCGAAAGCTCCGGCGGCCACATGTGACGGTGACCTCGGCGGAGAGACCTGCGAGATCGTCGTAGAGCGCGCGGTCGGCGGCGGAGAGTGTGAACGGAACAAGCGCCGGCCGGCAGGGCTCGATGGGAACATGAAACTGCCGGGCAAGTTCATATCCGAATGCCGTCGCGCCCATCTTGGGAATGGACAGCCCGCCGGTGGCGACGATGAGCGCGGGCGCGGTAAAGTTCCCGCCCGCGCTCAGAACCGTAAAGGAAGCCGTCGAAACCTCGCGCCGCACCTCGGTGATCTCTGTTGAGAGAAAGAGCTGCACACCTGCCGCCGAGCACTCGGCCAGAAGCATATCGACAATCTGCCGTGCCGAGCCGTCGCAGAAGAGCTGGCCCAGGGTCTTCTCGTGGTAGGCGATGCCATGACGCTGGACGAGAGCAAGAAAATCGCCCGGCGTGTAGCGGGCCAGCGCCGACTTGGCGAAGTGCGGGTTGGCGGAGAGGAAGTTCTCTGCTTTGGTGTGGATGTTGGTGAAGTTCGACCGCCCTCCGCCGGAGATGAGGATCTTTTTGCCCGGATGCTGTGCGCGCTCGATGACGGCGACACGGCGGCCGCGGCGGCCCGCCTCCGTAGCGGCCATGAGGCCCGCCGCGCCAGCACCGAGGATGAGAACGTCGAAGGAGTTTGGCTTCACCTTGTAGTTATTAGAGCAGGTGGGCAGGGGGCTGGGTTAGAGTCGATCTCTTCCAGGTTTCAAAAACGAGACCTGGGGCACCCATGGTCGTGGTTGGTCAGGAACTGGCAAGTCTGGGTTTGTGGTTCCTGCCCGATTCTATTTCGCCTTCGCGTCCGGGTCATCGCCGACGATGCGCACCTTGGAGCCAAACCGCCGGAAGCCTGAGAACTCGAGCTGGTTGCGCTCAAGCAACTGCTTGCCCTCGCTGACAACCACCTCGGCACTGATCGGGACAAGATAGTCGTGGTCGTTGATCGAGACGTAGTCGTAGTCGATGCGCACGGCGGCGCGGCGGATGGCGAAATCCTTCGGCGCCTCGTCGGTGAGCATGGTAAAGCTGCGAACGCCGCGAGTGGCGCGGTCCACGTAGATGCGACCGTGGTAACCGACGTTGGCATAGCCCGACGGGGAGTGGAGCGAGAAGGTCGAGTTGGCGCGGTCAATACGATATTCAAAGACCTCGACCGGCTGACCGGAGATGGTGGCCGACTCCTTCCAGGTGAACTCGGCCATTGAGGCGGGCTTGAAGATGCCGCCCAAGGCTTCGCCAAACTCACCCGCCGAGTTCATACCGTTCTGCCGGGCATGGCCCGAATCCTTAGTGCTTCCGAATTGTTCGCCGCCGAGAACAGTGCGCGACTCGTCGTGGTCGACGTAGGTGAGCATCTCTACGGTAGAGCCGGTGTGCTTCCATTTGCCGTCGCCGCGATCATCCTGAGAGCGGGAGGTGACCTGCTGGCAGATGAGGTTGGGAAGCGACGCGGCGTAGTCAACGGAGTACTTGCGGGCGTCGGCGAGGATCTGATCGATTTCCTCGGGCGCTAGGTGCGAGGCGGGGCTGGCCGCTGCCTTGAGATTCGTGGGATCGTCCAGCACCGGGATGGTGGCGGCGGTGTCAGCATCGCCGGCGCTGTCTCCGGCCATGTTGAAATACGCGATTGAAGCCGCCGATTTTGCGCCCTGCGTGATGGTGGCGCGCAACTCGTAGCCGCCTGCTGGGGCCGAGCGGAAAGAGAAACTGTTGACAACGGGGTGAAATTCCGAGCCTGCCTGAAGGTTCGACTCGAGCGCCGCGCCCGGGAGAGGCGTTCCGCCGCGCAGTACCTCAAGCTTCACGCTGGCCGGATCTTTCGACGCGGGGTCGGTGTGGGCCATGAAGAAGACTGAGACCTTCTGTGTGCCGGCCGGCAACTCGCCATAGAGATCGGGCTCGACGCGCTTATCGCCGAAGGCGAGGGGATCGGCATCCGTGGCCGTGGCCGGCGCTGGCTCAATGGCACGCACCAGGACCAACTGGCTCAGTTCGGGAACTGCGGTTGCCGGTTCGATGGTAAAGGGCTGGCGGACGACGGCGGCCTTGCCGCTGTTCGAGTCAAGCAACGCGGCCTCAAGCGTGTAATCGCCGGCGGGAGCAGAGAAGGGCCGATCGAAAGAAAGCGCTTGCGGCCGGGCCGTGGCTCCGTTGGCAGAGGACCACCGCGCAGGCATGTCTTCACTGAAGTGTTCGATCACGCTTCCCGTGTTGTCTTTGATGTTGGCCAGCACCGAGACGTGGGCCGAAACGAGATGAGTCGAGGAGTCCTCGCGAGTCTCGATGTTATCGACCGGTACCTGGACGGCGACAAGGCTCAGGTCGCCCTCCTCCTGATGGCCGATGTGGATCACGGTGGCGCGGAAGTTGACATCGGCGGGTGCCGCGGGGCGGGCGAGCAGAGCCATGAGCGGCACTTCAAAGGGCTGCGGCGGTTCCGTGATGCCGGCGTTGCGAGGCAGGGCGAGATAGCCGGAGCGCGCGCGCACCTTCAGTCCCGCGCGCAACACTTTCACGCCGGTCGAGTGAAAGCTGCCGTCCTGTAGGCCTGCGGGCGGCGCGTAGGAGGCCTCGTAGTAGGTGGATAGATCGCGCACCAGCTCCTTAGCGGGTTTGGCGAGGTCTTCGCCGGCTGCAACAGAGACGCCTCCAGTGCCAGTAGCTAATCCATCGAGCGCATCGTGAACGCCGTTCTGGCCGGACTGTGCAGAGGCGATCTGGCGAAATTCATCCTGGCCGCCGAACATGGCGGACTTGGCGAGGGTATAGCCGCTGGTAGTAACGCCGGCCGCATTGGTGCTGGGCGCCCTCTGAACGTCGTCGGCGCCGAGGCTCATCGCGTCGTATCCATTCATGATCGACGACAATTGGTGCGCCGCGGCCAGATCGCTAACGCGAACCACATAGATGCTGACGCCGGCACGATTCGCAGCGCCCAGGATCGACTGCAATGCATTCTTTGAAGCGCTGTCGTTGTGCAGGCCGCTCTGCGCGCCGCCCCCGATGGTGAAGTAAACCACCGCCTTGCGGCCGGGCAGCGACTGCATGGATTCAACCAGTGCGAGCAACGATGCCAGCGATGCCGACAGGTGCTGGCTGGTCACGATCCGGCCTGAGTCGCCAATCGCCGAGTTGAGCGAACGCGCAAGTGTGCGCTCGGCGGCGCCGATCGCGACGCCGGAGGAATCCTGGCCGGTTTTTGCAACCGCCGCCAGACGCGCTTCGGCCGTCGGCGGCGTAGCTTTCACGCCATACTGGCCGGGCTCGGCGGCGGACACAATCGCCCGCGCCACTGCCTTGCGGTCGGCGGTATAGGCCTGCTGCATCTCAAGCCTTCCCCATACATCTAGAACCGCAAACTGAAAGCCGGCCTGAGGAAACGGCTTGAGCAGATTCTGCGCTGCTTCGCGCAGTCCCTTCGTCAATTCCTGTACCGACGTGGCGGGCATGCCTATCGCGTCGGTCTGAGTTGCCTCCTGCTTGCCGGCGATGCCGGGCCGGTCAAAGAGCAGTGCGATCAGCGAGGGATCCGCATGGCTGCCTGTAACAAGCCGGAGGCTGGTGAGCTTGACCGGCGCGCCGTTGTCCGTGATGAAAATCTGCTCGGGCTGGAGATCGACGATGGGACGATCGCGGCGGTCCTGAACCACAAGATCGAGCAGCACTTCGTCGGCGGGAAACTGGAGTGTCGAAGGAGCCTGGGGAGCGGGCGCGGCCTGGGAACGAATGAATGCAGGCGCGAAACCAAGCAGAAACGTAGACACCGCCGTTGCAACAATTGACCGGAGGATAAAATTCATGATCTTTAGCCTTTGCGGGGTTCCTCTATGAATGGTTTGCCTGTAAGACGAGCCAGACGGGGAGAATGTTTATTCGCTGTCTTGAGCAGATGTGCGCGCGAGAAACCAACAAGCTACCATAAGAGCAATGACACACAGAATGGTTGAGGCTGCACACCCGCTCACAGAGGCCTCAGTACACTCAGCGGACGGTACGCGCATCGGGTATTGCCGGCTGGGAGAGGGCCCAGCTCTTGTCTTCGTCCACGGAAGCATTTCCACGCACACGGACTGGATGCGCGTAGCGCGGCTGCTGGCGAACCGGTTTACCTGCTTTGTAATCGACCGGCGTGGGCGCGGCCGAAGCGGCCACGGGCATGGGCCTTACTCGATGGACCGGGAGTGCGAGGATATCTCCGCCGTACTCGGCGCGGCCGGCGAGGGCGCGGCGCTGGTGGGACACTCTTTTGGCGCCATCTGCTCCCTTGAGACGGCGATGCGGAAGCCGGTTCGGCGGCTGGTGCTCTACGAGCCGCCGTTGCCGGCGGGCGGACCCATCGCTGGCGACAAACATGCGGCATACGCTGAGGCGATCGCGCGCGGAGATCTCGACGGAGCGCTCGAACTCGGACTCGAACACTTCAGCCGCATTCCGGTCGCGGAGATCGCAGCCCTGCGAAATTCGCGAGCCTGGCAGCGGCTGCGCACACTCGCGCCCAGCTGGGTGCGCGAGCTTGAGGTAATGGACGCGCTCAGCGCGGGCGTCGAGCACTACCGCACGCTCGGCTGCCCGGCCATGCTGCTGGTTGGCAGCGAGAGCCCTGAGCATCCACTCCTGGACGCATCGCGGGCTCTGGCCGGCGTCTTGAGCAGCGCGCGGGTCGAGATCCTGGCCGGCGAGGGCCACGTGGCGATGCGAACCGCTCCGGAACTGGTGGCCGGGTTGATCGGGGAGTTTGTCGCTGTGTGATTAGCTCTTGCTTGCGCGTCCGCGGTTGCGCAGCCACTTGGCCACGCCGAGAGCAAGAAACAAACCGCCAAAGGGCAGACACATCAGCACCACAATGAGCGCAAACCAGCCGGAGTTGGTGGTGGCTCCCAGGCGCGTGTAACCACCCAGCATCGTAACCAGTAGCACCAGCGCAAGCAGGCCAATTCCAACAATGGAGCCGCCCCAGCGCACCAATTGCGCGGTGCCGTCGTCCTGTTGCCTGGCGTCGGAGGGTTGCGGATTGTGCTTAGTTGCAGGCATCGCAATCTATCCCCGAGCCAGGCGCAGCATCACGAAGGTGACAACGCCGGTTACCGACACGTAAAGCCACAGCGGCAGCGTCCAGCAGGCCACGGCGCGATGCTGAGAGACTCTGCCCGTAAGGGCGAAGAAGAACGCAACCAGCACCAGCGGCAGCGCCACGATGGCGAGCAGGATGTGGCTGGCCAGCAGGCTCAGATAGAACGTGCGAAATGCCGCGTGCAATGGATAGCGCACGTCGCCGTGCAGGGCGTGGTGGAGGATGTAGCCCACCAGAAAGAGCGTGGACGAGACAAAGGCCGCAATCATTGACGCGCGATGGGCCCGGATGCGCCCCGAGCGGATGAACGTGTAGCCGATGAGCAGCGCCACGGCGGAGAGGCCGTTGAAGACCGCGTTCATGGCGGGCAGAAAGGCGTACGTGCCGCTTGCAGCCGAGGCCGGGTGAATGTAGATGAGCCAGAAGAGAAACAGCGTGGCAGCAAGCGAGACGGCGAGAATGCCGGCAATCGCAGGCGCCGTGCCGGAGCGGGGACTCGATGGTGCGGCAGGGTTCATCGTTCAGCCTTTGGCGCAGATCATGAGCGCGGTAAAGAGCAGGGGAAGATAGAGCACGCTGACCTTGAGCAGATCGCGGGCCAGCATGCGGCTTTCGGTCTCGGTTTTGGCGCGGAGAATCCCGGCGAACCGGATGGTGTAAGCCAGATAGAGGATGCCGAGCAGTGCGGCAATCACCGCATAAACTGGACTAGCGATGCCCAGCTTCCAGGGAACGAGGCTCACCGGAATCATAATCACGGCATAGAAGAGCGCTTCGACAACCGTGGACCAGCCGTCGGGTTGGACGACCGGCAGCATGCGGATGCCGGCCTTGGCGTAGTCCTCGCGGTAGAGCCAGGCGATGGCCATGAAGTGAGGGAACTGCCACACAAAGAGAATCGCGAACAGAGCCACGGCCGGCCACTCGACTTGAGGCCGCGCGGCAGTCCAGCCCAGCATCGGCCCCATGGCGCCGGGAAAGGCGCCGATAAACGTGGCCATCGTGGTCACGCGCTTGAGCGGCGTGTAGACCGCCACATAAGCAAACGCCGTCAGCAGCGCCAGCGCAACGGTGAGCAGATTGGTGTGGAGCAGAAGCCAGATCGCGCCCAGCGCGATGGCACCCAGCCCTGCAACGATGCCCAACCACAGCGGCACCCGCCTTGAGGCCAGCGGCCTGTCGGCGGTGCGCGCCATGCGCGCGTCGATGGTGCGTTCGATTGCCTGGTTGAGCGCGCCCGCGCCGGCCGAGACCAGTCCGACGCCGATCATGGCGTCGAGCAGCCCGCGCTGAAAACTCGAAATCCCGGAGTGCAGCGAGCCAAGGTAGTAGCCACCCCATCCCGTGACCAGAACTAGGCCCACAACCTTGACCTTGAACAGCTCGCGCAGGTCGTGGATCAGCATCGCCGTCGCTCCGGGCCTCGGCGCGTGAAGCGCGGAGTGACCGTGACCGCTGTGGGGCTGGTCGAGAGCGGGCGGCGATACAGCCTGGGAGGCAGAAGTCATGGGAAGTGGAGCAGGGCGGCTGAAGAAAAAGAGGAGGTTGCAGCCTGTGTCAATGATAACAAGTGGGGCAGACGAGCGGCGGCGGAATCAGGCCAGCCGCGCCGCGTCAACGATCGCCTGGACGGCCTCCTCCGGCGTTAACGCATCGACGGCAATCGAAACGTGGGCCGCGCGGTAGAGCGGCAGCCTACGCTGGTAGCGGGCTGCCAGGTTTGCCTGATCGGCAAGTACGGGCCGCATGTCTTCGGTTCCGGCGCACCGACGCAAAGTTGTGGCCAGCTCGACCTCCAAGTGAACGAGCAGGGTCCCCAGGGATTCAAGAAGCAGGGTGCGAGTTTCTTCGCGCTCGATGGCTCCGCCGCCGAGGGCCAGCACCAGGTTGTCGCGGCTGGCGAGCTGGGCGATCGTCTTGTGCTCCCGGTCGCGGAAGGCGCCCTCGCCATGGCGGGAGAACAACTCCGCGATGGCGCAACCCGCCTCCGATTCAATCACTTCGTCGGAGTCCAGAAACTCCCACCCGAGCCGCGCCGCAAGCAGCGGACCCACCGTGCTCTTGCCCGAGCCCATGAATCCCGTCAGCACGATGCGGCAAGGGGGCGGAGATTGGCGCGCGCTGTCCATTGATTCCAGTATAAGGAGAGGGCTGAGAAGGCCATCGGTGAAACTCATGCGACAAGGGCCTCATGACCGCCGGCACAGGCCAACCACGCCCCATACCCTGTAGAATTTTCCGCATGGACACCGTACAGTATCATCTGCCTGCCAACCGGATCCCCCGTGCCTGGTACAACATCGTGGCCGACCTTCCGTCGCCGCCAGCGCCGCCGCTTCATCCCGGCACGCTCCAGCCCCTCGGACCCGAGGACCTCGCCCCCATCTTCCCGATGAATCTCATCGAGCAGGAAGTCAGCCGTGAGCGCGAGATCGAGATCCCCGGCGAAGTCCGCGATATCTACGCCCAGTGGCGTCCCTCTCCGCTCTTCCGCGCGCGCCGCCTGGAGAAGGCCCTCGATACTCCGGCCCACATCTATTACAAGTACGAGGGCGGCAGTCCCGCCGGCTCGCACAAGCTCAACACCGCAGTCGCCCAGGCCTGGTACAACCGCGAAGCAGGCGTCCACTACCTCTCGACCGAGACCGGCGCGGGACAGTGGGGCTCGGCGCTCTCGATGGCCTGCTCCTTCTTCGGCATGGAGTGCAAGATCTTCATGGTCCGCGTCAGCTACGACCAGAAGCCCTACCGCCGTGCGTTGATGGAAGCCTTCGGCGCCAGCGTCACGGCCAGCCCGTCGAATGAAACCGACTCCGGACGCGCCATCCTCGCCGAGCACCCCGATTCCCGCGGCTCGCTCGGCATCGCCATCTCCGAAGCCGTGGAAGTCGCCGCCAAGGACCCCAAAACCAAGTACGCCCTGGGCAGCGTGCTCAATCACGTGCTGCTCCACCAGACCGTCATTGGCCTCGAGGCCATCGAGCAGATGGAACTGGCCGGCGATGCGCCCGACGTTCTCATCGGATGCGCCGGCGGCGGCTCCAACTTCGCCGGACTCGTCATGCCCTTCCTCGGCCTCAAGCTCAAGGGCAAGTGCAACGCTCGCGTCATCGCGGTAGAGCCCTCGGCCTGCCCCTCGCTCACCAAGGGCCACTTCACTTACGACTTCGGCAACACCAGCCATCTCACGCCGCTGGTCAAGATGCACACCCTCGGCTCCACCTTCATCCCGCCCGGCATCCACGCCGGCGGACTCCGCTATCACGGCATGGCGCCGCTGGTCTCGCACGTCATCGACCTCGGCCTGGCCGAAGCCACCACCGTGCAGCAGCTTGACGCCTTCGCCGCCGGCATCCGCTTCGCCCGCGCCGAGGGTATCATTCCCGCGCCGGAGTCCAACCACGCTGTCGCCGTCGCCATCGACCAGGCTCTCGAGGCCAAGGCCGAAGGCAAGCAGCGCACCATTCTCTTCAACTTGAGCGGCCACGGCCACTTCGACATGCAGTCCTACATCGACTACCACGCCGGCAAACTCGTCAACTACGAGTACCCGGCCGAAGAGATCGCCATGGCCCTCGCCGGCCTGCCCCCCATCGGCAGGTAGCCGCCACAACCCAGAAAAGCAGAGGGACCGGAGAGCCTGGCTCTCCGGTCCCTCTGCTTTTCGTCCCTAGCCCCTGGTCCCTCAGTCCCTGCCTTCCAGCCACTTCTTCGTATTCAGCATCTGCCGGTTGTCGAGCGCCCACACCTTGCCAGTCATCTCATCGCCCGGCCTGCCCTCGCGCTCGCACTTGTCGAACTCCTGCTCCACCGCCATCATCTTCGCGTCGAAGTCGTCCACGAAGCTCAGCGCCAGCGCTTCCGCCGTCATGGGCAGCTTCGGCGAGCCGAATTCCAGCTTTCCGTGATGCGCAAGAATCATGTGCACCACCATCGCCCTCAGCCGCTCCGGGAACCCGGGAAGAGTCGCAATCGTCTTCTCCACCAGGTCAACGCCCATCTGGATGTGGCCCAGCAGCATGCCTTCGACGGAGTAGTCGAACCCCGTGTCCCAGGTCAGCTCGCGGATCTTGCCAATGTCGTGCAGGATCACGCCGGTGAGCAGCAGGTCGCGGTCGAGAATCGAATAGTGCGCCGCCACGCGATCGGCGAGCTTGAGCAGACTCACTACATGTTCGAGCAGCCCGCCCAGCCAGGCATGATGCAGTTGCCGCGCGGCCGGTGCCTCACGATAGGCCTTGCCCACCTCGGCATCGCTCAGCAGAGCAGAGAGCAATCGTTTCAGGTCGGCGTTCTCCATGCTCGCCGCAGCGGCCTCAAGCTGTCTCCAAAGTTCGGCAACGTCGAACTGGGTCGCCTTGAGCAAATCGCTCTTGGCAACCTCGCCCTCCTGCGCCTTGCGCAGTTGGTCCACCTTGACCTGCACCCGCTCGTCGAAGCGCGTCACCACGCCTCGGATCTTCACCGTATCGCCGCGCTCGAAGTCCTTGGCGATGCGCGGGTCGGAGATGTCCCACACCCTCCCCTCCACATCGCCGGTCCTGTCGGCCAGCATCAGGTTCAGGTAGGGCTTGTTGGTCTTGGTGGTCCGCTGCTGCTTCTGGAGCACAAGAAAGTACGAGTCGAACCCGCGGTTCTCCTCATAGCCGGAGAGGTCGCTGACAAATAAATCTTTCATCTTGCCCGCAAGAATACAACATTCGCTTCAAAAACAAACAGGCCCGGGAATCTCCCGGGCCTGCTGACTTGCCGATTCGCTCTTACGGTTGCGGCTTAGGAGCATCCGCCGGTGCCGGTGCTCCCGGCACTGCCGGAGCAGGCGTCATCTGTACGGGCGTCTTCTCCTTGGTCTTCTTCTCCTTGGATAGCCGTGTCTTCTCGCCTGTTGTGGCCGCGGGCTTGGCCTTTTTCTTCTTCGTGCCGGTGTCGCCGTTCAGGCCCAGCGGAGCGGCCTGCGTCGACCGGTCCGCAACCTCGGGCGCGGCGGGCGCTGTCGCATTGTAGGAGTTGGCCGCCGGCGCCGGCGCAGCCTTCTTGACCTTCTTCTCCGTGAGAGCGCGCTTGCTGAACCTGGTCTTGGTCGTCGGCGCGGTCGGCTCCAGCGGATTCACAGGCTCGTTGCCGCTCGATGCCGTCTCCGTGGCTGCAGGCTGCTCGGGCAGAGCTCCGGCGTTTACCGTCTCGGCCTTTGCAGACGCCGTTGGCAGGGTATTTCGCGGAGCCTGGCCGAAGCGGATCTTCTCTCGCTTGCCCGCCTTCTCAGTCGTATCCTTGACCTTGCTCTTCGCCTTCTTGGTCTTCGCCGCGGGAGCCGCCGCCGTCGCCGCTGGCGCTGCCGGAGCTGCGCTTACTGGCTCAATCTTCGTCTTCTGTCGGAAGCTGCGAGTATTCTCCCTGTACCGGGTGCGCTCCACCTTCGCCTTCTTCTTCGGCGCCGGTGGCACGTAGGCGCTGAAGATCGGCTTGGTCTGGTTGGGGCTCGCCCCCGTATCCGTGTACCCGGTCTTGATGTCGAGGAAGGCCTGCTCGCGCATGGTGGTCAGATAGGCGCGGATCGCGGGCTCCATGCGCTCCATGTAAAGCGTCTCTTCCACCTGATTCTGTACGTCCTTGAAAGGCGCCGGCCCGCCGCCCACATGCTGGGTCACCTTCAGGATCACGTAGCCCTGCCGCGTCCGAATGGGGTCTGTCCACTGGTCCTGTTTCAGCGCGAAGGTCGCATCTTCCAATACCTTGGCCAGTGCCCCGCGACGAAACTGTCCAAGGTCGCCGCCCTGAGCCGCCGTCGGCCCATCGCTGAAGTTCCGCGCCAGTTGCGCAAAGTCGCTGCCCGCCTTCAAGCGCGATACGATATCGTCCGCCTTGGCCTTGGCCGCGTCAATCTTCGCCTGGTCCGGATTGTCGCCCGTCGAAACCAGAATCTCGCTCAGCCGCTCGCTCTCCTGCTGCGCGTACTCCTGCTTGTGCTGCTCGTAGTACTGTTCGGCCTCGCCGGGCGTGAACTGGATCTTGGCGCCCACCTGCTGCCGCATCACTTCCTGGGTGATGATCTGGTTGCGGATGTTCTGCTTGAAGTCCTCGTAGCTGACCCCCTGCTCCTTGGCGGCCGCCTCCAGGTCCTCGATCGTCGCCAGGTTGTACTGCTTGCGGATCTCGTCCAGCCGCTTGACCAGCTCCGTGTCGCCGGTGATCCCCAGCTCCTTGCCCTTGGAGAGCCACAGTTGCTGGTCGATCAGGCTGCGCAGAAGGTCGCGGTGCGCGGCGGAGATCTGCTGCATCGTCTTGCCCTGCTGTCGGCCTTCGGCGTCCATCTCCTGCATCGCGTGGTCGTAGTCCGACTGCGTGATGATTTGGTCGTTCACGCGCGCCACGATGTCTTCCACCGTGGTGCCGCCGTAAAGGCTCTGGGGCTGGCTGGCCTGGGTTTGTGCCATGGCGCCGGCCGCTGTTGCCAGCGCGCCGCACAACAGAACCGCGGGAAATCTCAAAAATCCTGGTCTCATAACTTCCGCAAGGGCAGATAACCGCCCCCAGTTGACGTTGTCGTCATTGTAAATGGGCGAGCCTCTCTCCGCCGAACCCCACTTTCGCCCGCCGTTCCACACCTGCACTTGTCCGCCCCGGCTCTCCTCTGCACCCCGGCCCCGTCAATATATACGGTGCTATACTCTAGCCCAGAACAGCTCTGTGGCTGAAAGCCCGAGCGGGTTCCCGATGGGTCCCGGCCTTGCCCTCTGGCGGCAAGGCTCTTTATTCATCGGCCTGCTCTCGTCCGGCGCCCCGCTCGCCCGGCCACTTGTCTGGAGGTCTCGCCGTCTATGTCCCATCGCGCCCGCCGCGCCTTTTTTACCATCGTCCTGTTCTTCGCCGTCTGTGCCGTCACCGGCTCGCTCCTGCAGAGCAGGGTCGGTGCGCAGTCCGCCAATGAGGCAGGAGACTTCCGCGACAGCTACAAGCAGTTCACCGACGTTTACTCGCTGGTAGAGCAGAACTACGCCGAACCTCTCACCGGCGACAAGGCCGAGGCCGCCATCTACGACGGCGCCATCCCCGGCATGCTTCATGTTCTCGATCCCCACTCCAACTTCTACGATCCAAAGGCCTACGCCAAGCTTCGCGAGGATCAGCGCGGCCGTTACTACGGCGTAGGCATGGTCATCCAGCAGCAGGGCGATAAGGTCTTCGTCGTCACCCCGTATGAAGGCACCCCGTCATTCCGTGCCGGCATTCACCCCGGCGATCAGATCGCCTCCATCGACGGCAAGGCCACCGACGGCTGGACCTCCGACCAGGTAGCCAAAGCGCTCAAAGGACCTAAAGGTACGCCTGTCCAGGTCGGCATGATCCGCTACGGGCAGCCCAAGCCGCTGGTCTTCGACCTCATCCGTGACGAGATTCCGCACCCCTCCGTCGATCTCAAGTACGAGATTCGTCCCGGCGTCGGCTACATCCACCTAACCCAGTTCCAGGAGACCACCGGCGAAGAGATTACTGACGCCATCCAGGGTTTCGGCGAACTCAAGGGTCTGGTGCTCGACCTGCGCGGCAACCCCGGCGGACTCCTCAGCCAGGCCGTCGATGTCTGCGACCACCTGCTCGCCAAGGGCCAGGGCATCGTCAGCCAGCGCGGGCGCGCTTATCCTGACCAGAACTACACCGCCACCCACGGCAACGGCGGAAGAACCTTCCCCATAGTCGTCCTGGTCAATCGCAACACCGCTTCGGCGGCCGAGATCGTCTCCGGCGCGCTCCAGGACCATGACCGCGCTCTCATCGTTGGCGAAACCACCTTCGGCAAGGGACTCGTCCAGACCGTCTATAACCTCTCCGACGACACCGGTCTGGCCCTGACCACCTACCACTACTACACGCCCTCGGGCCGGCTCATCCAGCGCAACTACGCCGGCGTCTCGCTCTACGACTACTACTACAACCACGCCGGCGCAACCGCTCCCGGAGCCGCCAACCGCGAGGTCAAGCTCACTGACGCCGGCCGCACCGTCTACGGCGGCGGCGGTATCACCCCCGACGAGAAGATCGACTCCATCGAGAACAACCATTTCCAGGACCAACTCCTCATCAAGGACGTCTTCTTCCACTTCGCGCCCATCTACGTCTCCAGTCATACCGTCGACAAGAACTTCCAGGTCGACGAAAACGTGATGCGCGAGTTCCGCAAGTTCCTCGCCGACCAGTCCATTGACGCCACCGACGCGGAAGTCAACGGTGTCTCCGACTGGTTGAAGACCCGCATCAAGCAGCAGATCGTCAATATTCAGTTCGGCCAGCTCCAGGGCCTGCGCGTCATCGCCGACTGGGACCCTGAGATCCAGAAGGCCCTCGGCTTCCTGCCCGAGGCCCAGTCGCTTGAGAGCAACGCCCAGAAGGTCATGGCCCAGAAGGCCGAAGCCCGCGCCCCCGCCAACCCGGCCGCTCAACAGCAGTAGTCTGGTCTTCAACAGCAAGCACAAAGGCCATCCCGCTCCGGGATGGCCTTTGTGCTTCACAACATCAATCTTGCACCCTCACTTCAAATCCAGTATCCTCTCCGGATCGCACCGCACCACCATATACGACAGCGCCCCATCGATCTTGCTGAACCAGTGCGGAGTCCCAGCCGGAATTATCACCACATCGCCCGCGTGGATCTCCCGGCTCACACCGCCCTCGATCGAGGTGCCCGTCTCGCCCGGCCCGTCCTGGCCCTTCACCTGCGGACTGTCAGCCGCCCGCACCTTCGCGCCCACCACCTTGCCGCCCGTCACCAGCGTCGCCGAGCCGCTCAGCACGTAGTAAATCTCGCTCACCTTGTAATGAACCGCCACCGGCTGCGGCTGCGCCGCCGTCCGGTAGAGCGCGCCGATCGCAATGTTGTGCCCGCCCGCGTCCACCACCCGGATATTCGGCAGCGTCCCCGGCTTGTGCGCCGGTCCTCCCTGGGCCTCAATCTCCGCCGCCTTGATGTCCACAGCCGGCAGCGTCCCCGCCTGCCCCACCGCCATCAACGGACCCGCCACCACCACTGCCAACAACCAAACCCCGCTCACTCCACGCATCTCGAGCCTCCATCCCAAACTTTTCCGGATCGTAGCATAATGCTCCGTCCATTGGCCCCGCATACAAAGCGCTCGCCCGTTCCGCCCCGTTATCCTTAGAAGAGTGACTGGAAACCTCATAACCCGCGTCAAAGCACAGCTCCGCAGCCTCACTTGGCGCAGAGCACTCTTGAGCATTGCCGTCGCACTCGTGTCGCTGTGGTTGTTTGCGGTGCTCCTGCTCGTCGCCGCCCGCTTCATTGACCCGCCCACCACGGCCGTCCACATCGAGCGCCACTTGCAGGCCATCCTGCACGGCAAGCCATACCAGGAGCGCTTCCAGTTCGTTCCCCTCAACCAGATCTCGCCCGACTTCCAGCACGCCGTCATCGCCGCCGAAGACGCCCGCTTCTACCAGCATCACGGCTTTGACTGGCAGGCGATGGAGTTGGCCGCCGAGCACGACATGGACGGCGGCAAGATCCGCGGCGGCTCCACCCTCACCCAGCAGCTCGTCAAGAACCTCTTCTTTGGAACCAGCCGCTCCTACCTGCGCAAGGGCGCGGAGTTCACGCTTGTCCCCATGGCTGAGCTGATCCTGGGAAAGCAGCGCATCCTTGAGTTGTACTTGAACGAAGTCGAATGGGGCCCGGCCGTCTACGGCGCGGAGGCCGCCTGCCAGTTCTGGGACCACACCTCGGCCCGCAAAATCGGCCGCGACCAGTCCGCCCGCCTCGCCGCCATCCTGCCGTCTCCGCTCAAGCGCAAGCCCAGCCGCATGGACAACTACAGCGCCATCATCGAGGAGCGCATGAGCCAGATGGGCTGGTAGAAGCGCAGTCGCGCCGTTCGGTCCCTTGTTCCCTTAAGAAACAAACCACTCCCACTGCTCCGCCGTAAGCGGCACCACGCCCAGCCGCCCAATCGTCACCAGCGGCGAATCTGCAAACAACCTGGTTGCCTTAACCTCATCCAGCGTCTTCGGCACTTTCAGCCGTTTACCAACCTTCACCCGCACCACAGGCACCTTCGGATCGGACGGATCCACGCTCACAACCGTCCCCGTTCCCACCGCCCGCCGCTCATCGCCAGTGTGATAAAAGATCCACTTTGTCCCCGCCCTCATCTCGCGCAGGTGCTTTACGGCCGTAGGATTCGCAACCCCATCCCAAACGGTCTCCTTGTCACGCAAAAAGTCGTCGAAACTGTATACGTCCGGCTCGGTCTTGAAGAGGAAGTAGGTCATAGCGTCGATGATATTCGATCATCAACCGCCTGCCAAAGCCGCCAAATGGCGGTGGGGCAAGGGCAGCGCCTTGGAAATATGCATCTTTGAAAGGGCACGGCGTCAGCCGCGCCGTAGGCGTGGAGAAAATGAAGGGTACGGGCTTCAGCCCGTACATTCAAGCCACAAAACAGACGGGGCTTCAGCCCCTGAGGGAAGGCGCACTCAACCTTAACTATGCTCTACCGTTGATCTCAAAATTTGAGAAGCTCCGTGTCACCGGGTTATAGAACACATGCCAGAAGCAGGTGAAGCCGTCGTACACCATGAACAGGTGGCTGTTCCAGCGAGCGGCGCTCATGTCAAAGAATTCACAGGATGCGTTCACAAAGATTTGCCGCGTTCCATTTACCTCGACGCCAAGGTACTGAATGTTGTAACTCGCTGGATCCTCAATAGTTGGCAGTCGATCCCAATGGGGCGGACGGAGCTTGGAAATCAAAGGCAGATGATGTTCAAGCTCTTCGATCTGCTGCTGGCTCGGGAACCAAAAGCTCGGGGGTGGACCGGGTTTGTCCGCGCCAAAGTAGAACTCCTTGAAATCCGCCAAAGCACTCTCAGGCAACACAACATGGGATGGCGGCGCAGAAGGCTGGTCGGGTCGGAGGTAAGCCGATTCCGGCAACAGCGCAACACGCCAGCGCCGCGCACCAAGCCCAATGCCAACCGCGAGCAACGCCGCAACAGCAGCAACGGCAACCCATCTCAAGACTCGCATCGCATCACTTCTCCCGGCCAGAGCATTTGTACACAGCCCACTTCAACACGAACTCTACAAGAATAGACACCGATCCTCCTCCTCAGGTTCCCTCAGTCCCTAGTCCCTAGTCCCTCAGTCCCTAGTCCCTAGTCCCTCAGTCCCTTGCTCCTAGCCTTTACAATCAAATACATATGATCCGTTTCTCCACCGCCGGCGAATCTCATGGCGAGGCCCTCATCGCCCTCGTCTCCGGCCTCCCCGCAGGCGTCCCCGTCGATTTAGAAAACATCAACCGCGAACTCTGGCGTCGCCAGCAGGGCTACGGCCGCGGTGGGCGCATGAAGATCGAGACCGACAAGGCCCACATCCTCTCCGGCGTTCGCCACGGCAAAACCATCGGGTCCCCAATAGCAATAGAGATCGTCAACCGCGACTGGAAGAACTGGGAAGAGAAGCTCCCCGTCGAGCCCGGCGACCCGGCTAAACACCAGGCCGTCGCCTCACCCCGTCCCGGCCACGCCGACCTGGCCGGAGCCATCAAGTACAACTTCCCCGACGCGCGTTACATCCTCGAGCGCTCCTCGGCCCGCGAGACCACCAGCCGCGTCGCCGCCGGAGCGCTGGCCAAGCAGATGCTCCGCCCCCTCGGCATCGAAATTCTCAGCCACGTCATTCGCGTGGGCCGCGTCGAGCTTGCCCGCGAAGCCACCTGGGAAGAGATCGAAGCCCTCGCCGCCAAAGACGAAGTCCTCCTCGGCTGCGTCGATCCCGAAACCGAAGCCCGCATGAAAGAGGAGGTCGAAGAGGCCTCCCGCACCGGCGACACCGTCAACGGCATCTTTGAGGTCGTCGTCCACAATGTCCCCGTCGGCCTCGGCACCCACGTCAACTGGGACGAGCGCCTTGATGCCCTGCTCTCCATGTCCGTCATGAGCATTCAGGCCGTCAAAGCCGTCGAGATCGGCCGCGGTGTCATCGCTGCTTCCCAGTTCGGCTCCCAGGTCCACGACCCCATCGGCTACGCAGGCCACGACCTCGGCAAGCCCACCCGTTTTACCCGGCCGCAAAACAACGCCGGCGGCATCGAGGGCGGCATCTCAAACGGCGAAGACATCGTCGTCCGCGGCTACCTCAAGCCCATCTCCACGCTGAGAAAGCCCCTGGATTCCGTCCGTTTCGACAACCGCGAAAAGACCGCCGCCAGCTATGAGCGCAGCGACATCTGCGTAGTCCCGGCCGCCGGCGTGGTGGCCGAGGCCATGGTCGCCATCACCCTCGCCGGCCTGGCCCAGCAAAAATTCGGCGGAGACTCGCTCACAGAAATGAAGCGAAATTTCCTCGGATACATCGAACAGATACGGAGCTTTTAGAAGTCTGCAATGGTCCTGAAAATAGTCAAATATCCTGATCCGGTGCTCGCCCAGCGCGGCGCCGAAGTTACCGAGTTCAACGCCGAACTCCGCCAATTCGTCTCCGATATGTTTGAGACCATGTATGCGGGGCAGGGAGTCGGCCTGGCCGCCCAACAGGTGGGCGTGGCCAAGCGCATCTGTGTAGTCGACCTCAGTATGGGCAAGAAGCCCGAAGACAAGCTCGTCCTCATCAATCCCGAGATCGTCGAGCGCGAGGGCCGCATCTACGAGGAAGAAGGCTGCCTCAGCTTCCCCGATATCCGCGAGAAGGTCGTCCGCGCCGCGCGCGTCCGCGTCCGCGCCCAGAACGAGAAGGGCGAGTGGCAAGAGTTCGACGGCGAAGACCTGCTCTCCCGCTGCTTCCAGCACGAGATCGACCACCTCGACGGCATGCAGTTCATCTTCCGCATGAGCCCGCTCAAACGCTCGCTCGTTCTGCGCCGGATCCGGAAGCTACAGGCAGAAGGCGAATGGTAGGTGACGGATGTCCACTCCCGGCGAGCGACTGAAGCTGGTCTTCTGCGGCACGCCGCAGTTCGCAGTTCCTACGCTTGAGGCGCTCATCGCCGCCGGCCATCAAGTGGAGCTGGTCGTCTCTCAGCCAGACCGCCCAGTTGGCCGCGCCCAGACACTCACCGCGCCGCCTGTCAAACAATTCGCCCTCGCTCACGGCATTGAAGTCGCCCAGCCGGAAAAGATCCGCAACAACCCCGAGTTTCAGGCGCGGCTTGAAGCCATGAATCTCGATGCCATCGTCGTCGTGGCCTACGGCAAGCTCCTTCCTCCCTGGATGCTCAATCTTCCCCGTCTCGGCTGCATCAATCTCCACGCCTCGCTCTTGCCTAAGTACCGCGGCGCGGCGCCCATCCAGTGGGCGATTGCCAACGGCGATCACTTTACGGGCAACACCACCATGCTCATGGACGAAGGCATGGACACCGGCATGGTCGTGCAGATGCACAATCGCCCCATCGGGCCCAACGAGACCGCCGAAGATATCTCCCGCGAGCTCTCCGTCTCCGGCGCGAAGCTCGTGGTGCAGACTCTCATCCGCGTCGATCGTTCCCGCTTCCGGCTTCGCCCGCAGAATCACGAGCTAGCCACTTACGCGCCCATGCTCAAGCGCGAAGACGGCCGCATGGACTTTGCCGCCCGCTCGGCGCGCGAGCTCTACGATCGCTGGCGCGGCTTTCAGCCCTGGCCCGGAGCCTTCACCATGCTCGAAGGTAAGAAGCTCATCGTTCACCGCATGGCGGTCGCGGTCGAGCGCGGGCTCGTCCCCTCGGCCTCGGCCGAACCCGGCGTAGTCCGCGTCGAAGACGGACACCTCCTCGCCGCCTGCGCCCGCAACACCTGGCTTGAGCTTCTCGAACTCCAGCTCGAAGGCAAAAAGCGCATGACCGCCGCCGAGTTCCTGCGCGGCGCAAGCCTTGGCCCCAATACGCGGCTAGGTTAAGCGCGATGGCCGCAGTCTCTCCAGCCCGCAAAGCCGCATTCAATATTCTGCTTGCCGTCGAGCGCGGCGCATCCCACTCCGACGATCTGCTGCGCACCCACGCTATCGACGCTCTCTCCTCCGCTGACCGCAACCTTGCCACAACGCTTGTCCTCGGCGTTCTGCGCAGCCAGCTCCGGCTCGACCAGCGGATTCGCCGGCATCTCTCCAAGCCCAACGCCAGGCTCGACACCGAAGTCCGCATCGCATTGCGCCTCGGCGCATTTCAACTCCTGCATCTTGACCGCATCCCCGCGCACGCCGCCATCGACGAGAGCGTCGAGATCGCTCAGCAGTCCGGCCATCACTTCGCATCGAAGATGGTGAACGCTGTTCTGCGAAAGATAGCCGCCTCCAAAACAAGCGCGCAAGACGCAGCGGAAAGAGGAGATGCGGATCTTCAGTCCTATCCGCCATGGATGGTCGAGCGCTGGACCCGCTTCTACGGCATCGATGCGGCACGCGCCATCTGCGCACACGGCCAGCGCCAGCCCCGCCTCTCACTGCGCATCGCCGATGCCGCCGCCGAAGCCGAGCTCAACTCAGCAGGCATCGATCTTGCCTCAGGCGAACTACTCACCGCGGCGCGCATAGTCCTCTCCGGCGACCTCGCCGCGACACCCGCACTCCAGCAGGGTCGCGCCCGCATTCAGGACGAGGGTTCGCAGTTGATTGCTGAGTTAGCGGCTGGAATCGCCACAACTCTCGTCCAAGACAAGAAAAGAATCCTCGATACATGCGCTGCGCCGGGAGGCAAGACACTCATCCTGGCCGAGCGCCTCCCGCATGCGCAAATAATCGCTTGTGAATCCAGTGAGCCTCGGCTCGCAGCCCTCAAAGAGCGGCTCTCGCCCTTTGCCAATCGCATCGAGTGCCGCCTGGCCGATTCCACAACGCTCACCGAAGAGGCCGCCTTCGACCTCGTCCTCGCCGACGTGCCATGCAGCGGTACCGGAACCCTTGGCCGCAATCCTGAGATCCGCCATCGCCTTCAGCCTGAAGACCTGCCCCGCCAGGCCGAGCGTCAGCGCGCCATCCTTACCTCTGCGCTCAAGGCAGCCCGTCCCGGCGGCCGCGTCGTCTACTCAACTTGTTCGCTGGAGCCGGAAGAAAACCAGCAGGTCGTCGCCGCCATTCTCGCCGCAACACCCGATGCGCGAATCGTTCCTGTCGAAAATATCCTCGCATCCATGGCCGGCGCGGGCATTCTCACTCCGAACGGCGCCCAGGCTCTCGGCGCATGTCTCACCGCAGAGGGCTTCCTTCAACTCCTGCCCGGCTCCACTGCAACGGATGGTTTCTTTGTAGCAGTAATCGAACGGCTCAGCTGATCACGGCGCGATCGCGCGCCCATTCCACTCCATGCGAGACGGAGCAATCAGCCCGCCATTCTCGATCGTAAAGAAAATCTCAGCGCGATCTCCTGCCTGCGGCGCTCGAAGATCGTCCGCAAGCCGCCCGTTCATGCACAGCGGCCCCTTCGCCGCCAGCCGCGCGCGTTCGCTTGCCTCATAAAACGAACGGTCGCCCTCAGGCAGGCTCGCAAACGAATCGACAGTGAAGCACAGCCGCGCGCGCTGTGGTCCGCCTGATGACGGATCCACTGCAACCGTCACCAGCGTAGCCGGCGCGTTCTGCATACTCTTGTGCTCGATCGCTTCCATCTTCCCCGCAAACAGGCGCTGGTTCACAATATGCAGAACCCACGCAACAATCACAATGATCGCAAATCCAATCATGCTGCGCAGGAAAGTCTTCACACTCAGCCCTCTTCCGGCCCCAGCTTCAGCGCCTCGTAGTCGCGCCCCAGCAGCGCGCACAGGGCCTCCACCACCAGCTCATGATCGAAACGCTCCGGCAGTCCGCTCACCGTTACGCTGCCCACCACCCCTGCTCCCTCCACGTGCAGCGGAAACGAGCCGCCATGCGAGGCGTAATCGGCGGTCGCCAGCCCAACGCTCAGCTCCAGTGTCGTGCCCTTCGCCTTGAGGTTCCGCCCCACTGAGTAAGAGCTGTGAAGAAACCGCGCTACTGTATTGCCCTTGCGTCGCACCCACTCCGCGTTGTTCGGCGTCGTGCCGTCCAGAGCCACATAAAAAAGCTGCTGCCCAAAGCGCCGCACATCGATCGCAACCCTGTGTCCGCGCTCGATCGCCATCGCGCGCAGCCTGCTTCCCAGCTCCCAGGCCACACCCGCATCAAGGCGCGCGAGATGCAGCTCACTCTCCTGCCGTGCAATTTGTTCCAGATCTCCAGCAATCGACATAGCCTGAAAGACTCCTCCACTCAGCGGGCAATAGAAATCTTGACAACGGTACTCTGATCGATGCGCGTGCCTGCCGCGGGTGTTTGTGCCATTACCGATCCCGGCGCAACAGGCGCCTTCGGTAGCGCGGCTCCCTCACCCACCTTCGGAATGCTGATGTTCACGAGCGTAGGTTGCGCCGCACGAATACCTGCCTTGCCCAGCGCAGCGAGCGCGGCCGAGCCCTGCATCGCCGCCAGATCCGGCATCACGTAGCCATCGGGATGCTCTTCGCTCGGCGTCGCAACCAGCAGGCTCACACTCGGCTGCGCAATGTCCTTCGTGTGCGCCGGCGGATCCTGGGCCAGCACGGTGTCCTCAGCCGCCGCCGTTGTGGGCAGCTTGATCGGCTGTGCCACTTCGAGCCCCGCGCGTCGCAGCATCAGCTCGGCCTCGCGTTCCGCCAGGCCTACAGTGTCCGGCACGTCCACCTGCTGCGGCCCCAGGCTCTCTGAAACGCGCACCAGCCACTCTCGCCGCACCACGGTTCCCGCTTCCGGCGATTGCGAAAGAATATGTCCTGCCGCAACCTCGCCTGAGTAGTAGCGGTTGTCCACATCGAGGTTAAGCCCCAGCCCGGCCGTCTCGCTCAGCGCCTGGGCCACGGTCATGCCCTTCAGCGCCGGAACCTGCACTTCTGCGCCGTGAATCGCAAAGCTCATGGTCACAACGGCCGATACCAGCGCCACTGCCAAAAGCAGCATTAGCAGCAAGGCGAGTTGAAACAGATTGACGAAGGTTCTGCCGCTCATCGTTTCACCGCAAATTATCCGTCACCGGCTCCGGATGAATCGTTACCCGGTTCACCTCCGGGCAGGCCAGCTTGAACCGGTCTTCGAGCGCGGTAATCGTTGTATGCACCCGCGCCAGCTTCAGGTCGTCGGGCAGCGTGCAGTGGCAGGTCACGTAGATGTGCTCGGCGCTGCGGACTACTACAATCTCGTGTACGTCGATCACGTCCTCCAGCTCCGCCCCCGCCTCCAGCATCGCCTGTTCGATGCGCCGGTCTGAGGCGACCGCCATCTCCGGCTGCTCGATCGTTGCCGGCTCGCTCTCAATGTGCGTCAAAATCGAGTCGATCTCGGGCACCTCGCGCAGAATCTGGCCTTCGATCGCGGTTACAAAATCGTGCGCCTCCAGCAGCGTCAGGTCCTCATCCAGTTCCATGTGCTGCTCCACGCGCAGCCGCTCCTGGTGCGACTGCACGCTCACCTCGTGTACAGACACATTGTTCTTGGCCGCAACCGATCGCACCCGGTCGAAGATGCTGTCGGCGCGCGACTCGAAGGGCACGGTGTGAATGACGACATCGGCGGTTGGCAGTGTGCGCTGAACTGCCGCCCGCGTTGCCTCCACCATCCTGCCGGTGTGCGCAAAAGTGGAACGCCGGGGCAGGGCGATGGTCAGATCCGCAAAGTAGCCGGCGCCGGCCCGCCGCACACGCGCCTGCTCCACGGCCATCAATCCATCGATCGACTCCACATCATAGACAATCTTCCGCCTCGTCTCGGCCGGAATCTCGTCGGTAAGCACGCTCACCGCCTCGTGCCCAAGATGAATCGTCATTCGCAGAATCAGAAGCGACACCACAATAGCCGCAAGCGGATCGGCATAGCGCAGCCACGGGATCCCCATCTCCGCGCCGATCCACGCAATCCCGAGGCCGATCAGCACCGCCAGCGACGCCCAGATATCCGATGCAAAGTGCGCGGCGTCTGTCGCCAGCGCCGGGCTCCCTGTGCTCTTTGCCACCGCCAGCAGCTTGCGCGAACGCCAGAAGTCGATGCCGATCGACGCCATCACCACCAGCACCGGCCACACCGAGTGGTGCAGCTCAATCTGTCCACTAACAATCCGGCTCAGCGCCTCAAAGATGATCCACGCGCAGGAGACCCCCATCAGCCCGGCCTCGGCAAACGAGGACAGGTTCTCGATCTTGCCATGCCCGTAGGTGTGGTCTTCGTCTGCCGGCCGGTCGCTCACTCGCACTGAGAAAAATGTCAGCCCCGCGCAAATTAGATCCAGCCCCGAGTGCGCCGCGTCTGAGAGAACGGCCAGCGAGCCCGAAAGCACGCCCACCACCAGCTTCATCAGCGTCATCACCGCGGCGGCGATCATCGAGTTGCGAGAGACCGCCTGCTTCTCGCGCGACGCGGCCTTAACCGATGCCGATGCGGGCGGCGGGGTCTTCGTCAAGTTGGAAGCGGACCGGGACATTTCGTCTCTTAGGTTACTCCGTTTGCGTGCGAATCGATTCAGGCCGGGCGCGTGGCCGTGTAAAGCCCTGCGATACCGAATGTATAGGGCTGCCAGCGGCAATCCACGTAGCCCACCTTGCGCATCAGCGCCAGCAACTCGGCAGGCGGAGGAAAGCTGCCCACCGACGCGGGCAGATATGTATATGGATAGTCTTTGCCGCAAACCAGCCGCCCGACCGCCGGCAGCACGCGTCGAAAGTACACCGCATAAGCCTTGCCCATCAGCCCGCCCGGCTCGCTGAACTCGAGAATTCCCAACCTTCCGCCGGGCTTCAGCACACGATGAAACTCGCGCAATCCCGCATCGTAGTTGGCAAGATTTCGAAATCCAAACGCGGTCGTGATCAGATCGAGCGAGCCGTTCTCAATCGGCAGGTGCAGCGCATCGGCCTCGAGCGCAATCGCATACGGCGCTTCCTTGTCCGCCTTCTGCCCGAACTTCTCTGCGCCCCGCTTCAGCATCTCCGGTGAAAAATCGGCGGCCACAATGGGCCGCGCTCCGCGGGGTCTGCGTTTCAGCAGCGCCCGCGTCATATCGCCCGTGCCGCAGCAGATGTCCAGAATCGCCGCATCCGGTCCGGCGAGCACCTCGCGAAACACACGCGCCGCCCGCCACCACCACACCCGGTCCACATTCGCCGACAGCACATGGTTCAGCAGGTCGTAGCGATGAGCAATGGAATCGAACATCTGCCGCACCGCCTGCGCGGCCTCGGCCTCGTTCGTCACTCCCGCGGGTTTCGCGCCGGTCGCTGGCATCTCTTCCATCGTAAATTGTGAGACCGATTGTGACCCCAGGATGCAGATCTTCGTTGGCGTGATCTCAGCTGCCCGACTCCAAAATCGCCGCCAACCCGGCAAGATCTTTCACCACAACTTCGCGCGCGTCCACCTCGACCAACCCCTCGGCGGCCAAACGCATCAGGTTGCGAGAGATCAACTCCCGAACCGTTCCCAACTGGTTGGCAATCTCCTGGTGGCTCGCCGGCAGCCGGAACTCAACGCCCCGCGCCGTCTTCTTCCCCTCGGTCTGGGCCAGTTTCACCAGCATCGAGGCCAGCCGCTGCCGAATCGTTGTGAACGAGAGCTCTTCGATAATCGCCACCAGCCCCCGCAGCCGCGCGCCCACCACAGCCAGCACCTTCAGCGCCACCTCGGGATGCTCCAGGCAGAACGCCTGAAAGTCCCGCCGCGAGATGAAGGCAACCTCGGTATCCTCAACCGCCACCACCGATGCCGGATACGCCCCTCCGTCGAAGACCGGCAGCTCGGCCACCGTGCTCCCCGGCCCTTCCACAGCCAGCACCTGCTCGCGCCCGCCCACTGAAGTCTTGAAGATCCGCACCCGTCCGCTCGAAACAATGTGCAGTCCGGTGCAGGGTTCGCCCTCGGTAAACAGCCACTCGCCTGCCGCGTAGCTTTTGCGAACGGTGCGCATGGCCAGAGACCGCAGCTCCGGCTCAGACAGGCTGCCCAGCAGCGCGGTTCTGCCCAGCACGGCGACGAGATCGGCACGGTTGCTCACGCGCAGATTGTAGCAAGCCCGAGCCCTTAACCGCCGCAGGGCTCTTCCCCTAAAGCCCTTTGATTCATCAAGCCCCCGACCGCTTTGAAAGAGCAAGGTCAATTCTGCTCAGAGTCGAAAAAGAGCCAATCCCGAAAATTTGTTAAAGCTTGAGCAATTCTGCACAGCACTTTCATTCTGCCGCGACAACTTTCAGGAGGTTACCTAGTGTCGGCATTTCACGTCGCGCCGATCGAACAATGAGTTTTGGATACCGTGTCACCACAGTTGGACGAGGGGGTTCAAATGCGCAACTACAGAACAATTATCATGTGCTTCCTGACGGCTTTTCTGGTCGTCGTTTTGGCCGGATGCGGTCAAGAAACAACCAGCATCCCAGGCGTGGTGTCCGTAACCCCCGCTCAGGGCGCTACCGGTATTCCAATCAACACAACCGTCACCGCGACATTCAGCACTGCGATGAACCCCGCCTCGATTACTGCCGCCGGAACCTTCACGGTAACGGCGCCGGGCGGAGCTGTCGCTGGAACCGTCACGTACACCGGTTCGATCGGGACGTTCACACCCACTAGCGCTCTCGCATACGGCACCACCTACACGGCGACCATCACTACCGCTGCTGCTGCCCCGGGCGGCGTTGAGCTGATTGGACCTTACTCGTGGAGCTTTACCACGGTAGCCGCAAGCGTCCCAGGCGTGGCATCGGTAACGCCTCTTCCATTCGCTACAAATGTTGCCCTGGCTGCGCCAATCACCGCCACCTTCAGCCAGGCGATGAACTGCACGACTCTCGCATCTCCTGCGACTGCCTTTACAGTGACAGCCCCCGGCAACGTTGTCGTAGCTGGAACCGTCACGTGCTCTGGCTCAGTGGCGACGTTTACGCCGACTGGCGCCGGTCTCGCATACAGCACCACCTATACGGCCACCATCACCACCGCGGCCAAGAGCCTTTCTGAAGGCATCTCGCTGGCTTCCAACTATGTGTGGTCCTTCACAACAATTACTCCACCGCCTACGGTGACAGTGGTTCCTGTGGCCAACGCCACGGGTGTGCCGATCACGCAGGTCATCACCGCGACCTTTAGCGAGACGATGAACTGCGCGACACTCAACTCCACCTCTACGTTCACGCTCCAAACCGGCGCGCCTGGAGTTACGGTACCGGGTACAGTCGCCTGCTCGGGCAATGTTGCGACATACACGCCCGGAAGTCTTTCCTACAACACCTTATATTCGGCCCAGATCTCTACCGGCGCACAGAACCTGGCCGGCCAGTCAGCGCCTCTTACGCAGTGGCATTTCTTAACGGCTCCGGCCCCCGTGCCCTTGCCTACGGTCATCTCTACTTCGCCGGTCACGGTTCTTACACCTCCGTACCCAGTCGTGGCCGCCAACTCCTCGATCAGTGCAACCTTCAGCGAGGCAATGACACCCAACACCCTCAACTCGGCCACTTTCCTGCTGGCAACCACGCTCAGCGGAACCCCCGTAAACGGGGTCATTACCTATGCTCCTGCAGGCTCCACGGCAACGTTCGCGCCGATTGGCGGCCTTGCGTTCAACACCGCATACACGGCCACTATCACTACAGGGGCTGAGGATCTGGTGGGTGGCGGGCTGGCCGCATCCTACTCCTGGAACTTCACCACCGGCGCACCCAGCACCTTAGCGCCGACGGTTACATCAACCATCCCGGTAACTTCACCCGAGAACACGAACGTTCCCGTCAATCAGGTAGTCAGCGCCGTCTTCAGTGAGGCGATGGACCCAACCACGATCGTCGCGGCAAACTTCACTCTGACACCGCAGGGTAGCCTCACCGCCGTCTCCGGCCTGGTTGCTTACTCGGCAATCTCCGATGAGCTTGTGTTCGTGCCATCAGCGAATCTGCTGCCCAGCACCACCTACAACGCCGTCATCACAACCGGAGTTCAGAACATGAACGGCCAGTCACTGGCCGTCGCCTACACTTGGAACTTCAAGACCGGCGCTGCACCGAATACCACCCCGCCGGAGCTGCTGGTAGTGGTTCCCGCCAACGGCGCCTCAAACGTGCCAATCAACAAGGCGGTCAGCGCTACTTTCAGCGAGGCGATGAATTCACTGACCATTACCTCGTCGACCTTCCAGCTCTATCTGACATCCGACCTGACCAAAACCCCGATTGGCGGATCGTACAAATATGATCCGGTTACCTTCATTGCCACCTTCACGCCCACCAACCCGCTCGCCATCAGCACCTCTTACACCGCAACGGTGACCAATGGAGCAACGGACCTGGCCGGAAATGGGCTGGGAACCATCGGGCCCATCGGTCCACCGCCGAATACCTGGTCGTTCACAACCGGCACCAATGCAATCGTGCCGCCAGTGGTTCTTGGACCGACCATCAAGACGTTTGGTGCCTTTACCGGCAGCGCGGGTATGACCAACACAGGGCTCACATCGGTCATCCATGGCGATACCGGAACAACGTCGGTTTCCTACTCGGCGTTTACCGGATTCCACGACAACAGCGTCCTGATTGGTGGCGTAGCGGAGTGCACCTATACCGAAACGACGGCCAATGTCGGCCTGGTGACCGGAAACATCTACTCGCCGCTGGTCTCCACCTCGACCTTCTGCCCGCTTGAAGGAACGGCTGCTACGATCGCCGTCGCAACCCAGGCTTTGAATGAAGCAACCACCGCATACCTTACCCTTCAAGGCATCCCCGGCGGCATCGATGTATCAACCCTGGGCGGCGGTGCCGGCGAGTTAGGTAATCGCACCCTGCTTCCCGGCGTCTACAAAGCTGCGCCGGGCTCCTACAACATAACACTAGGAGATCTTACCCTAGACGCTCAGGGCGATCCCAATGCAAGCTGGGTCTTCCAGATGGCATCCACTCTCACCGTGGGCCAGGCGGCCGTACCCAGAAACGTCATCCTGGTCAACGGTGCCAAACCCGGCAACATCTGGTGGGTGGTCGGCAGCGATGTCACACACCTCGAGCAGGCGGGTGGCGGCACGTTCAATGGAACCGTCATCGCCAACGGCGCCGTAGGTATCGCGGTGTCAACTGTCGGGAATGTCATTCCCGTCACCGTCAACGGAAGACTCATTAGCTTGAATGCGTCAACCACACTGGTGGACACCGTCATCAATGTGCCCGCTCCGTAAGACGTCAGCAGAGACCGCCCCTTGGGCGGTCTCTGCCGGCATTAGGCAGTGTGTTGTCTGGTAGGTTCTGTTCGCGTCGAGTTAACCCGGCGCTGAGAGTTTTAGGGATCGCGACGCGTAGTCCGGGAGGCGACGATGAGATCGAATACAAAGTTAATTGCATGGTCGGCATTTGCTCTTTATCTCTTGAGTGCATACATACTCCGTGCCGAGGGCGCGGCGGGACTGCCAACCGGCGCTGCGAGCGATCCGGCGGCCGCTTCCAGCTCTGCCTCCGCAGCCGAGCCTTGGCCTTCCATGTCGGCAGGCTCCATGGAGATGGCGGACTCGCCGTACTCCAGAGGCGCAAACCTCGGCGTTCCCAGGGTTGAGCTCTTCCTGGGTTACTCCTATGTGCGCGCTCTTCCCACGCTGGCCGTCGGAAATCGAATCATGTGGCTCAATGGCGGCAGCACATCCGTGGCTTTCAATTTGAACCGTTACCTGGGGCTGGTTGCCGACTTCGGCGCCTACACAAACTCGAAGGTGCAATACACCGGCGCATATACCTCCACAGTCAACGTGGACAATCCAAACGTGGCGGTTCTCTCGTATCTCTTCGGTCCGCGTCTTTCCTTCCGGCAGCACGACCGGTTCACGCCATTTGTCCAGGCTCTGTTTGGAGGCGCGCGCGCCAACCAGGTGATACTCAACGGTTGTACATTCAGCTGCACGCTTCTCCCTACTGAGAGCGCGTTTGCCTGGACCGCCGGAGGCGGCCTGGACCTCAGGGTCCGCCGCCATATCGCCATCCGCCTCATACAAGCCGAATACCTGATGACCGGCTTTTCGAATTACACGACCGGAGCCGCCGGCAAACAGAACGACATGCGCCTCTCCGCCGGAATCGTCTTCCGCTTCGGCGGAAATCCACCCGTGATCCCGCAGCCTGCCGTAACCTACTCCTGCTTCGTGAATCCTGCCGCCGTATACCCCGGTGCCACGATTGCGGTCTCGGGCGCAGCCATCTATCTTGACCCGGCCAAGACCGCCGTCTACACTTGGACTGCCAGCGGCGGAACTCTGACGGGTAGCTCGAGCACCGCGAGTATCGACACCACCGACACTGCTCCCGGCTCCTACACTCTCAAGGGCCACGTCTCTGAGAGCGCCCGGCCCTCAGAGAATGCCGATTGCTCCGCAACCTACGTTGTGAAGGCATTTGAGCCGCCCACCGTCAGTTGCACAGCCAATCCTTCCATGGTGCTCTCCGGCAACTCTTCCGCGATTACCGCAATCGGCATCAGTCCGCAAAATCGCCCGCTGACATACAGCTTTAGCTCGACGTACGGCTCCCTGAGCGGATCAGGCTCTACGGCTACGCTGAATACCGCGGGCGCGCCCACTGGACCCATCGGCGTATCCTGCAATGTCGTGGATGACAAGGGACAGACCGCTTCGGCCACAACTTCAGTCACCATCGCGGCTCCCGTCGTTGCGCCCAGGCCAACCACCAGCGCCCTGTGCCCGGTGTCCTTTGAGAGAGATCCTCGACGGCCCGCTCGCGTGGACAACGAAGCCAAGGCATGCCTCGATCAGATCGCGTTGAACCTGCAGCAGGCATCCGATGCCAATCTGGTCCTGGTTGGAAACGCGGCCGGCAGCGAAAAAGGCGCACAGAAACTTGCCGCTGAGCGCGCCATCAACACCAAGGCCTATCTTGTCGGAGAGAGAGGTATCAACTCTGTCCGGGTTACCGTCTACACGGGATCGCAAGACGGAAAGATCGTATCCACCACTCTGGTTCCGGCAGGTGCGGCATTCGATGCCACCGGCTACACTCCCGCACAGTAACCAGCAGCCAGGGGCAGCGCACGCAAAGCGCTGCCCCTGGCGGTTGACCGCCAAACCGGCTATTGCACTTCCATATACTGACTCAAATCCCCTAAGTCCAGCGATCTTAACGATCTCTACTGTGCAGAGCAAACGCCGGATCGATCAAATCGCCCTGCTCAACACACAGTCCATGTCTGGGATGGGGCAAGAGCTCAAGACCCGCAGGCTAACTAATCCAGCCGCGTAAGAAACGCCTCGCCCTCGCTGGGGTGCAGATGGCTGGCGATGTACTCGGCCATCTCGCGGTCGTCGCCTTCCGGCCGGATGCGCACCCAGTAGCCATCTACGCCGGGAAACTCAATTAACTGTGCATCGCGATATTCGCGTTCAAGCTCGGTCTTCATGCGCAGCGCCTCGGGCTCTGACAAGAACGCTCCGATCTGCACGCACCAGCGGCCGCCGGTCGAGATCGGCTTGGGCGTCTGGTAGACATCGATACGCACCTGCGCCCAGCCCGCCAGGTAGATCCCAGTGGCTTTGGCCGCCTCCACCGTCAGATCGATCACACGTCCTTTCACGAAAGGACCCCGATCGGTTATCCGCATTACTCCCGACTGGCCGGTCTTCAGATTCGTGACCTTGATCAGCGAACCCATCGGCAGTGTACGGTGAGCCGCCGTCATCGCTTCGTCGTCGAAGATCTGCCCATTGGCAGCTTTTCGTCCCTTGTAAGGTGCGCCATACCACGAGGCAACTCCGGTCTGTCTGGCGATCGGCTGGTGAGTCACCACAAACTCCAGGTCCTCGGCGCTCACCCCGCCCGGTGGCACCGGTGTCACCGGAATCGGCGTCGGCTTATAGCTCGGTACCGCAACTGACGGGGCCGTCCGCTTCACGAGGGTCGGTAAGGCCGAGGGCGGAAGCTGCTCCGCCATAGTTGTCCTCGCAATCTCATTCCTGTGGCATCCTGCGATTGCGAATACGATCACGGCAGCACCTGCCAACAGCGCCAGGGTCTTCTTCAAAATCGCAATGCTATTCATGGCCCGTTCCTCCCTTTGACCAGCCTGCTAACCAAACCGGCCGGTCGTCAGGCGCAGTTCCGTACAAGGCCCGCACAGGGGCCTCGCCTTCCGCCATTTCTCCGAAACAGTTTCGTGCTTTCAACGCCATCCAACCGGCTCAGCTTGATCGGGGAAATCGGTTCTCCTGGATCAAGGTGTTGGCAGCGTCCAGACCCGCGAACGAATAAGACCGCCCGTGTAAAGTAATACTCCTGGGTAACTAGAAGAGACGGATTCACCTACACCGTACGAGCGAACCACGCTCAATTGAAGATTACTTTCGTAAGCTCACTTCAATCATGAACCATAAGAGTTAACAAGATCCGGCATCCCCCCTCAACCTTCTCGTCCTGAGGGGATCCTCTCCCGGACTGCCGCTAGTCTGGGTCGAGAGCCTTGCTCGCAAATGGAGGAGGCGATTGAGAGGGATAGAACCCTGTATTTAGTTGGATTTGCCTTGTTTCGGGGCTTGTATTCGGGCGGAAATTCGCAGCTTGTAGAACAGGTTCTCGATGAACTGCCACGTGTCGGCGCATGGCTGTCGCAAAGGCTCAAGAGAATCGACGCGGCCCTTCATCTTGTGATGGATGCTTCTCTCTATCGGCGCGAACCAGACCGGCCCCGTCAGTCCAGACGTGTCAAGTACGCTCGGCCCTCGACCGGATGCAGGTGGCTCGCAATGTACTCGGCCGTCTTGCGGTTGTCCCCCAGCGGCCGTATCCGCACCCAGTAGTTCTTCTCGCCGGAAAACTCGTTTACCTGCGCATCCTTATAGTCTTTCTGCAGCGCGGCCTTCATGCGCAGCGCTTCGGTCTCTGACAAGAACGGTCCAATCTGCACGCACCACCGGCCGCCGATTGAGATCGGCTTCGGCGTTGAGTACACATCGATCCGGACCGGCGCCCAGCCCGCCCGATAGATGCCCGCCGCCCTGGCCGCCGCCACCGTCAGATCCAGCACTCGTTCCTCAACGAACGGCCCCCGATCCGTGATCCGAACCACGGCGGACTCCTGGGTCTTCAGGTTCGTCACCTTGATCAGCGAGCCCAGCGGCAGCGTCCGGTGCGCCGCTGTCATCGAGCTGTTGTCGTAGGTCATCCCATCGGCTGCCTTGTGCCCCGTTTGCGACATCGCATACCAGGTCGCATTCCCTGTCTGCGATGCGATCGGCTTGTGCATCTCTACAAAATCGAGATCCTCGGCGCTCACTCCGCCTGCAGGAATCTCGGTCGTAGGCTTCGGTGGCGGCTTGTAGGCCGGCGCAGAGGCAGCCGGCGGCAGCGTCCGCACATTTGGCACTCCCGCAGCCGTGTTCCGATGGCACCCGGCGGTCGCAAACAGAGCCAGCGTGGCGCTGGCCAGCGATGCCACTGTCCACCTCGAAATCGTTAAGCGCATCATACCCGTGCTCTATCTTAGAGCCAGATCGTCGTCCAAAGCAGCGGGCAGACAGGTTGCTTTCCGGATAACGTCCCCTCTTCGCGGTTCTCGAACCACAAAAGTCAACAGAACGCGTCGTCCCCTCCGTTCAGCGCCTGTTGTTTGAAGCTTGACCCTGCGTTTTGCGTCTAAATTTATATCTGTATCCTTGCTGCACCGGACTGGAACCTATCGATGAAAGGAATCCCATCCCGGCTTTTGGCTGCTAAATGCGCACTCCTGCTGCTTGGCGCGGTTAGTGTCCTGGCGGCCCAGACCCCTGCTCCTCAGAACCCGGCCGGGCAGCCCTGTGTGCCGCACTCGGCGGCGGCCGCAACCCCCACCTCCGGCGCCGTCCAGCCGCCAGCTCCCGATGCAGCTTCGCCCCAATCCGTCCTTCCCGCCGCCCCGTGTACGCCCAAAGAGTCCAGGGACCCCATCGACAACCGGTATGCGCGCTTCCTCAACGGCCCTGAAGTCAAGCCCTTCTCGCCCGCGGAAAGAGCGCATCTGGCCGCCCGCAACCTCATAGATCCCTTCAACTTGCTCACCATCACAGGCGAGGGCGCAATCGCCGTCGCGGCCAACTCCCACACACCCGAGGGACCGGGGCTGCGCGGTTACGGCAAGTACATCGGCGTTTCCTTCACCCAGGACGTGGTCGGCGAGTTCTTCGGCACCTTTCTGATTCCTTCCATCGACCGTCAGGATCCCCACTACCACCGCATGCCCAAGGCCGGAATCTCCCGCCGCATCTTCCATTGCTTCGAGCAGATCGCCTGGACTCCCGCCGACAACGGCCGCGGCATGGTCAACTACGCCGATCTGGTCGGCTTCGCCGCGGAGGGCGAAGTCAACAACCTCTACGTCCCCGGCCAGCACACCAACCTCCGCTCCACCGCCGCCCGTTACGGCTTCACCCTGGCCTCGGCGCCCATCGACAACTTCATCACCGAGTTTCTCCCCTCCATCGCCAGCCACATCCACACTCGCGACCTCTTCATCCAGCGCATCGTCAACCAGGTGGCCCGCAGCGCTTCAAACGGTCAGTAGGCCCTCTCCTTCCGGCTGCACGGGCCTCTGTTGCCCCGTTGACCCTCCCATTCCCCCCGCCCATTTCCCCACTCACCCCCGATTTTCCCCGCTCACTGCCCCTTTATTGGATTGACGCCCACTCCCCGCTACTATCTAAATGACTTACCAGCCTCCGGGAACCCTCCCGGAAGGCGTACGACATCAAGCCCGGACCCTAAACCTCCGGCAAATTCACTCTGGGGAGATCCCAACATCATGGCAAAAGCGATCAAATACGCTGAGAAGCTCGCCGTCTACGCTGCTAAGGGCGCATGGGCCGTCTACGACACGCTCAACCGGATCAGCCCCAATCCCGGCTTCACCCCCAAGTGGAGCGACAAGCCTCTCCTAAAATCCTGGGAAAAAGAGAAGCCGCCGCTCGGCTGGCCCCGCACAACGGACTCCCTCTGTCCCAAGTGCGTCCCCGAGATCCGCAAGCAGATTATCGACGGCAAACTCCCCCACGAGATCCTCCTCAACGAGAAGGTCGGCGAAATCAAGGCCCAGATCATCGAGCGCAACGGCGAGATCTGGATGGTCAAGGACTGCCCCAAGCACGGCCACTTTGAAGACATCATGTCCATGGACGCCCCCTTCTTCAAGCACCTCGAGGAGTCCTTCCCCGGCCGCGACATCCGCTCCCACAACGACGCCCGCCTCCGTAACCACGGCACCTCCACCGTCACCCACGGACGCGGCGCGGTCCTCACCATCGACCTCACCAACCGCTGTAACATGATGTGCGACCCCTGCTTCATGGACGCCAATCAGGTCGGCTTCGTCCACGAACTCACCTGGGGCGAGATCAAGAAGATGCTCGACGACGCCATCACCGTCAAGCCCCGGCGTCAGATGAGCGTCCAGTTCTCCGGCGGCGAGCCCACCCTCTCGCCCTACTTCCTTGACGCAGTCGCCTACTGCCGCAAGGTTGGGTACAACTCCGTCCAGGCCGCCTCCAACGGCATCGAGTTCGCCAAGTCCAAGGAACTTTGCCGCGCCGCGGCCGAGGCCGGCCTCCGCTATGTCTACCTCCAGTTCGACGGCATCGGCAACGCTGCCAACAGCCACCGCAAGGTCGGCAACCTCTTTGACGTGAAGCTCCAGGCCATCAACAACCTCCACGAGGCCGGCGTCGAGATCGTCCCCGTCACCACCATCATCAACGGCATCAACAACGAGCAGGTGGGCCGTATCATCCAGTTTGCCCTTGACAACCCCAAGAAGATCTCCTTCCTCAGCTTCCAGCCGGTCTCCTTCACCGGCCGCGACGAGGACATCAGCGACGAGCGCCGCTTCGCGCAGCGCTACACCCTCTCCCACATGGCCCACGACATCAAGAACCAGATGGGCTTCGGCGTGCCCGAGCGCGACTGGTTCCCCATCTCCTTCATGTCCACCTTCTCCGATTGGGCCGACCTCATCCACGGGCCCAGCGCCGAGTGGGGCCAGCTCTCCTGCGGTTGCCACCCCAACTGCGGCATCGGCATGGCCCTCATGATCGACAAGGAAACCAAGGAAGCCGCCCCTGTCACCGCCTTCCTGCACATGGACCAGGTGGCCAAGGACCTCGCCAAGGTCAACGACGCCGCCCGCGGCAAGTGGCTCTCCGTCATCGGATTCGCCCTGGCCCTCCTCCGCAACTACGACCCCTTCCAGGCGCCCACCCACTTCAAGATCTCCGACATGCTCAAGAAGATGGACAAGACCTTCAACGCCACCGGCAAGAACTACGGCAGCGTCAAGGGCGACCGCACTCTCGAAGACATTCAGAAGCGCCGCCAGGACCGCTGGAACTTCCTCTTCATCGCCGGCATGTGGTTCCAGGACCTGTTCAACTACGACTTCCGCCGCACCGAGCAGTGCATCATCCCCTACGCCACGCAAGAGGGCGAAATCTCCTTCTGCGCCTATAACACCGGCATCGGCTGGCGCAACATCATCGAGAAGATGCACATGACCGCCACCCTCACCAAGTGGTACGAGGAGCACGGCCGCCACGAGATCTTCGCTGGCGGCAAAAAGGTGGCCATGAACGACATCGGCCACACCCTCGCCCTGCGCATGGAGCACGTAAACTCCGAAGCCAACCACACCCTCGACAACCTCGGCATCGCCAAGAACGCGAGAGAAGAAAAGATCCGCGCCCGCGATCAAAAGCAGCTGAGCGACGCCGACAACGCCCGCATGGCCGCCCTCTACAAAGAGCATGTCTTAGGCATCAAGCCCCCCGCCGACGGCATAGTCTCGATTGACTCCATCGCCCCGGCAAGCAAGAAGGAAGCTGGCGAACTGGTCAGCGGCGACTAATGCATTCGTAAGGTGCTTTGAAAGGGCACGGCTTCAGCCGCGCCCAAGACGGGCAATAAATGAAGGGTACGGGCTTCAGCCCGTACAATCAGGCACCCCGTATTTATCGAAAAACACAAGGGCCGGTCAGCTTCCGCTGACCGGCCCTTGTATTTATTCCTGACGATTCGGAGCAGCGACTATCCCGGGAGTCTGTGCTGCATACGATCTCGATGCTTTAGTCAGCCGCACCTGCTGCCATGATATTAGTGAGTTGCTCCTTTGCCCCAGCTCTGCTGTTGGGCGCTTCGGCGCCGCATAGCAGATTCTTTCTGATTGGCTTGAAGTCTACAAATTTGATCTTGTGGGGCTTACGTCCGTCCCCGTTTTTCTTTCTCTTTGGCTGCGTGTACTCAACGGAAATCAGAATATTGACGCCGTCGTCGCATGGACTTCCCGAATTGTCGTGGCTCTGAAGATACCCTATGAGTTCCTCTTTCAGCTTCGTGTTTGTCAGGAGTTCCATCGCCGCAAATGTCGCAACTCCGGTATATCCGGAGATCACCATTACAGGATGCTTGCGCTTTAGCTTGCCAATGGTAATCACTGCATACGCCTTGCATTCAAGGAGCATTGGCGCGCCGGGTTTCGCCGCAACCTTCTGGTCCCTTTCGTCGTAATAATAAGATGTCTCGGCAAATACCAGTCTCTTCTTTTCGCCTTTTAATGGTATGCAATAGAAGGTACTCAACCTCCGGGGATGGTCTGATGGTGTGGCCTTATTCTCCTTTACAAAGTAAAAGGGCGGCTTTGGACCAGTACCGGAAACCGGCGTATACGGTTGAATACCGAATAATTCAGCGAGTGCTGCCTCAGCATAGTCGCTAGCCTCGGGCGCGCCGATAATGATGGAGCTATGGCCCTTCAACTCGGCCAATAAGTCCTTTGGAAAAGTCACCCGATCTTTCTTGCTGAGTTCATCCTCCCATTTCTTCTTTTGCGGATTCTCAAGCCGAGTCTTTGGCTCATCGTATCTTTCCGCAATTGCCGAGAGGAACCCCGTGGCGCTTCTGAAATCCCACACATCCACATTGGATCTTGGGCCGCGATCTTCATTATCTTTAGCTTCAGGCATCTGGCTAGCTTCAGGCATCTGATTTGCTTCAGGCATCTCGCGAGCACAAGTGTATATGCGCAGATCTTCGGAGAGTACAAAGGGGTCCCAGATGCGATGGTAAGGATAATCTTCACGATCCTTCTTGAAGATGGCATCGATCTCGGGCAGCATCACACCCAGCTCCCGCTCCAGTTCGGAGGCATCCCTGAACTGGGTCTGCCAGAGTCCATGGATGTCAAATGGAGTGTTCGGGTTGAGTGCGCTGTTAACAAGCGGGATCACCTCTCGTTCCGTGGCATGCGCAAGCCCGAGAAAAAAGAACATTGCTGCGTTTGGCCTGTCCCCGAGATGCGTTACATCGAAGAGGCAGATCCTGGCTTCTGCGATGTGGTGGATCGCATTGTTCACATTCGAGCCAGGACCAATCTTGAGAAGCTTGACTTTCCAATCCTCAAGTCTCTCTTTCTTTCTTCCGTTCTCATCCGGGGGGTTATTGTTGTATTTCTGAATGGCCTTATCGATCGCATTCGTATGCAGGTCTAGTCCCGGGCAATTTGTATCCTGAACGCAGAGGATTGTGGCCTGTGCCTCAGGCTTCAGGACAGCCCGGACATCGAAGTCCCGCTGCTTGCCTCTAGAGCTCTTGAAGGAGGCTTTGAACCATTCTTCGATCTTCTCGGCATTCCCAAGCTCTTCGACTCCTTTGTATTCGTTTACTATTAGTCCGAGGTTGTCGAGCAGGGAAATGTAGGGGTTGGACTTCAGATTGTTGGCTATTAAAACAATGCCGATACGCCATCCATAAGCAAGACCCAGTTCGTAGTACACATTGGCATTTGGTTCGGTGATGTCGGCTACCACCCAATGCGCTTTGCGGATCTTTTGGCAGATTCTTCGGCACATGATGGAGCCCAACTGCTGGGTTCTGTCATCGCCCCGAGTTATCTTCTCCTGGTGTTCCGTACAAGGGATCTGCTGCGGATTCTTGTACTGATAGCCGCACTGATTAATTGACTCGTAAAGTCCCAGTTGGAATAGATCGTCATAGGGGAATCCAAATGGGGAGATCATGAATATCTCGTGCTTCTTTATATTATTGAAATCCGTCGGTCGACTCTTGTCAGGGCTATTCAGGCCGTGCGGGCAGTGATGCCCTGTCATGTAACACTTCATCTGCTTTCCCCCGTCTTTCTGCCATTAAATACTGGGCTAGGAGCAAAGCGGTTAGAACCGCCAAATTCTCGTAACTAGGAACTATACAACTATTTAAGTTTGGTTGGAAATGGGCAGGTGGACCATCCAAGCCTTTGATTACTGATCCAACCACAGAACCGGGGTGGGAACCCATTTCCCGACCCCGTTGTCAACCCCACCCCAAACCCATCCCACACGCAGCCAACAACTTGCCTGCCTCAACCGCTTGCCGAAAATATCCCCCGTTTCGCTATCCTGAAACTGAACCACAAATCCACACTCCGTCGCCAGGGCGCGCAACCAGGTTCTCCGCCCCAGGCGGCAGGGCACAAGCCCCACGAGACCGGGAGGAGTCCGGCACAGTGGACATAACCCGCGTGTTTAGTAATATTTGCGTATAACTCGTTTAAAATCATGCGGTTAATTTTCCGGCATCTTTGTAACCCGCATGTTTTCATCCACTTACGAAATGTACCCCCCCGGGGGGGTAGTCATAGGAGGGCGGGTCTTCGCAGCCTCATCAACCCCCTAGCATCGGATACAACGACGCCGCCGTCCCCGCAAAGATCCACTCCCGATCCCGTGCGGATAGAGCCGAAAACGCCGACTGCGCCTCAGCCACCATCTCCTTCAGAGTCCCCTCCGACGCCGGGTAATTTGAACCCCACGCAATCCGCGAGGCCCCAAACTTGCTCACCAGCAGCGGGAAGAAGGTCTCCGGAGAGCCCTTCCCCTGGCGAGAGGCCACAATGTTGACCGTGGTCACCTTCAGATAGACGTTGCCGTACTGGGCCATGTCAAACAGGTACTGCGAACCCGGATACGGCGCGCCTTCGGCAATCGGCGGCTCGATCATATGGTCGATGAGGAAGCGAATCTTCGGAAACCGCTTCACGATCTCGGTCAACTGCGGCAGCCCCGACATCCGCAGCGAAACGCACACCGGCAGCCCCAGCGATTGCGCGCACTCCAGCCCCGGAAAGGTCTTCGCATCGGCCAGCCAGTTGGACTGCGAAGCGGTACCACCAGCGTTCGCAAACAGCCGCAGCCCGCTCAGTTTTCTCTCCGTCGCCCAGTAGCGAATTTTGGCCACGGCATCGTCCGCCATCATGTCCACTGAGAAAACACCCGTCACTCGCTTGGGGAGCAAAGCGACACTATCGGCAACGTAGGAACAGTTATAGCCATACGTAGTCGATGAGTGAACAATCGCCGCTTTCTCCACTCCAGCCTCGTCCATCGCTGCGATCAGTTGCTCAAAACTAATCGACCGTTCCTTCGACCATGCCGACCGCTCCCCACCGAGAGGCGTGATCGGGTATCGCTGGATATCGGTGGAAGCGATATGCGGATGAATGTCGATGATCTTCGCCGTCCCTTTTGTCGGCTCACTCGGACGCCCAAAGATGCTCGCCGGGTTAAGTGCGAATGCAGCGGCCGCTGCCGCTCCTGTCTTGAGAAGATCGCGCCGCCTCAGCGAAGAAATGCCATCTATATAAGCCTCACCCAACCAGGACATAAGTCCCCTTTCGTCTGGGAATACCTGCAACGCAGTTTCGTCCCACCGAATCATCATAAGGCTACGGAACGCTCCCTCTGTGGCTTGAGTTTCTATAATGGAACCAGACCAACCGAGGAGCCCCACCATGCCCGCCTACGAGTATCTCTGCAAGGCCTGCGACCACCGCTTCGACCTCCGCCAGAAGATGTCCGACCCCAAGGTCACCGTGTGTCCCGACTGCGGAGGCCAGGTCAAGCGACTTATCTCCGGCGGCGCAGGAGCCATCGTCAAAGGCGGCTCCAGCTACCAGGCCGCGCCAGCCTGCCCCTCCGCCGGCCAGTGCCCCGCTGCCGGTCAGATGGGCTGCGGCGGCGGATGCGGCAACCTCAACTAAATTTCCTCCCAAAATCAGAGCGACCGAGCGCAAGCTCGGCCGCTGTCTCTTCTAATCCCTGATCCCTGTCTTACATGTGGTTGATCAACGAAGCCAAACATGCTGCTCCGAACCCGTTGTCTATGTTCACCACCGACACATTCGGAGCGCAGCTGTTCAGCATTCCCAGCAGCGCCGCAACTCCGCCGAACGAAGCCCCATAACCAATGCTCGTCGGCACCGCAATCACCGGAGCGCTCACCAGGCCCGCGACCACGGTCGGCAGCGCGCCTTCCATTCCGGCACAAACCACCAGAACTCGCGCCGATCGCAACGCCGCCTGCTGCGCCATCAGCCGATGAATTCCGGCAACGCCCACATCGGCGATAAGCTCCACAGTGTTGCCCATCAGTCGCGCGGTTACAACGGCCTCCTCGGCAACGGGCAGATCGCTGGTTCCGGCGCACACCACGCCGACGGTGCCTTTGCCCGCTGCAACCGCTGACTGCGAGAGTGTAATCGCCCGCGCCGCTTCGTGGAACTCAGCTCTCGGCTCAGCAGCAAGCACCGCATCGAAGGCAGCCCGCGAAGCCCTCGTAGCCAGCACATTTCCGCCGGCCTTGGCCATGCGCGAAAAAATCTTCGCTACCTGTTCGGGAGTCTTGCCCTCGGCGTAAATCGTCTCCGGCATTCCGGTGCGCAACGCGCGGTGGTGATCGATCTTGGCAAAGCCCAGATCCTCGAATGGCATTCCGCGCAGCCGCTCGAGCGCCGCGGAAACGTCGATGTGTCCATCGCGAATCTCGTTCAGCAGTTCTTCCAGTTGCGCTCGGTCCATCAGCGCTTCTCCTTGTAGGCGTGTGCGAATGCGTGCAGCGCATCCTGCATCACTTCTTTGAGCGGCACCTTATTCTCATGGGCGATAGCGCGGCAGTCCTCATACTCGGGCGCGACATTGGCGATTGCGCCCGAAGGCCAGCGCGCGATCTTAATGCGCGCTTTGCCCCACCTGGTCTCGACCTCGAAGAACTCCCGGTCCAAGGCCATCTTGTTCTCAACGCGCCAGTGTAGGCCGATTGACGTGGTCTCGCGCAGAACGATCTCGCGGAGCGCTGGCGAGAGGCCGGGATCGCAGAGAACCTTCAACTCGACGCCCGTTCTCCCCTTCTTCATCTGAACGGCAGTGCGATAAACGTCCCACGCTCCTGCTTCGAGCAGAAGCTCGCTCACGTAAGCGATGAGCTGCGGCGTGGAGTCGTCTATGACAGCTTCAATGATGGCGATAGGTTCGGCGTCCGAATCAGTCGGCGCGGCGGCGGTCGCCTCTCCGACCAGCAAGCGAACCAGGTTTGGCTCGCCAGGCAGATCGCGTCCTCCTGCGCCGTATCCGCTTGCGGAGACGCGCATTGCCGGCAGTGGACCGTAGCTCACATCGAGCATGCGCAGCAGCGCAGCGCCGGTCGGCGTCACGCGTTCCATCGGTGCACCTGCGGAGTACACAGGCGCATCGCTCAACAGCGCAAGAGTCGCCGGAGCGGGGACCGGCAGCGTTCCGTGCGCGCACTTTACCGTGCCGCTGCCCACGTTCAAGGGCGATGCCAGCCAGCGATCGACTTTGAGCCACTCGCAACCAGCGGCAGAGCAAACAATGTCCACGATGGTATCAACTGCGCCAACCTCGTGGAAGTGAACCTTCTCGACCGGGATCGAGTGAATTCGCGCCTCGGCATCGCCGAGCTGTTGAAAGGCATTCGAAGCGCGGTGCTTCACGCCTTCTGAAAGCGGCGCGGCAGCGATGATCGAAAGGATCTTAGCGAGCGAGCGATGCTCGTGATCGTGTGAGTGCGTCTCGTGCGGGTGATCGTGCGCATGCGGCTCGTTCGCGTGCTCGTGGCTGGGCTCATCGTGATGGTGAGAATGGTCATCGTGCTTGTGTGTGTGCTGAGGAGCGTGATCGTGCTGGTGATTGTGGCTGGCCGCGGCCGCAGCACCCGGTTCGATCACGTCGACTTTGGTGCCGGTGAGTCCGCCGCGCATCACTTTGCGCTGCTCAAGGCGAACGCCGATGTTGAGCGCGTGCGCCGTCTCTTCGAGCACGGAGAAGGGAACTCCGGCATCGACAAGCGCACCGAGCAGCATGTCGCCGCTGATGCCGGAAAAACATTCAAGGTAACCAATTCGCATGGCAGTTTCGATTCTATCCATTTCGGCTCAGAGTGCAGCGCCGGTCAGACGACGCGTTTCGTCAGCATTTCCGCGGGAAGCAGCTCGTTCAGCGAGCCGGAGCGGAAGCCGCTGGTATCGAGAGTGACGTAGTGATACCCGGCCTGCTTAAGGGCCGCTGTGATGCGGTCGAGCGTCTCGACGTTGAGCGCCTTCGCAAGCTCGCCGCGCGCGATCTCAACCCGTGCCAGTTCGCCGTGGTGGCGCACTCGAAACTCACGGAAGCCAAGTTGCCTCAGGCTCTCTTCGCCTTGCTCTATCTGCGAGAGCACCTCCCGGGTGACCTCTCGGCCATACTCCACTCTCGAAGAGAGGCACGGCGCGGCGGGCCGGTCCCAGAACCTGTAGCCAGCCTCGCGGGCAAGCGCGCGGATATCCTGCTTGGTCAGTCCGGCTTCGGCCAGCGGAGCAGCAACCGAGTGCTCCTGGGCGGCGCGCTGGCCGGGCCGGAAGTCGCGCGTGTCGTCGGCGTTCATGCCGTAGGCGATGGTCTTGAAGCCCAGCTCGCCGCGCAGTTGCTCCATCGTAGTGAACAGTGCGTCCTTACAGTGAAAGCAGCGGTTGGAGTCGTTGCGGGCGTACTCCAGCTTCTCGAGCTCGCCGGTGTTCACAATCCTGAGCGGCATGCCGATGGACTGAGCGAAGGCCACGGCCTCTTCAAGCTCGCTGCGCTTGAGTGAGGGCGAGTCGGCGATCACAGCCAGCATGTTGCCGCCGAGCAGCCGATGGGCGGTCGCCGCAAGGTACGCGGAATCTACACCGCCGGAGTAGGCAACCATCAACCTGCCGAGCGCGAGCAGCCGCTCCTCCAGGACCTGGAGCTTAGCCGCAAGGGAATCGGAATTTGCGGTGGGGATTACCGCTGTCATGGGTCAAATTATACGCGTTGGCAGCCGGCAAATTACGATGGCTGCATGGACTCTCTGCTTCAGATTCGCGGTCTGCGGGTACGCTTTGGCGAGATGGAGGCCGTGCGCGGCATCGACCTCGGTATCGAGGAGGGCGAGGTCCTGGGGCTGGTCGGCGAGTCCGGGTCGGGCAAGAGCGTGACAGCCCTTGCCGCTCTCGGGCTTCTGGGGCCTGTCGCACGCATCGAGGGGCAGATACTTTGGCGCGGCGCAGGTGAGGCGATCAACCTGGTCGGTCAGCATCCGGCAGCGATGCGCCACGTTCGCGGCCGCCAGATCGCAATGATCTTCCAGGAGCCGATGACGGCGCTCAACCCGGTTATGACCATCGGCCGCCAGGTGGCGGAGTGCGCCGCGGCTCACGGCGCAACGACCCGCCGCGAGGCCAGGCGGCGAGCCATCGCGATGCTCGAAGCCGTCCGCATCCCCGATGCCGCCGAGCGCTACGGCGATTATCCGCACCAATTCTCCGGCGGTCAGCGCCAGCGGATTCTCATCGCCATGGCGCTCATCAACCGCCCGCGACTGCTCATCGCCGACGAGCCGACCACGGCTCTCGATGTCACCGTGCAGGCGCAGATTCTGGAACTGCTCAAGGATCTTCAGCGCGAGTATGGACTTGCCATGCTCTTTATCTCGCACGATCTTGCGGTGGTGGGCGATGTGGCTGCCCGGGTCGCGGTGATGCGGGGCGGAGTGGTTCTCGAAGAAGGGCCGAGCCGGAAACTGTTGACCGCGCCCGAGCACGAATACACGCGGAGTCTGCTGGCGGCGGTGCCTACTCTGCGGACGGATCGCGGCAGGGAACTGGCGACGGTTGGATAGCAAGTCGGCAAGTCAGCAAGCACCTTCGCTTGGCAGCCGGGTTGGTTACAATCTCAGCCAGGATCGCACGGACGTTTTGAAGCGCTTGCAATCGGTCGGCGAAGGCCGATGGCGGCGCGTAGGGTCTTTTTATTCATCGATGACGCAGCGTTGGATTGGAGTGAAGCATGAAGACCGGTAGAAGAGAGTTTCTGGAGACGATGGGCGTGGGGGCAGCTGCGCTTGCGGTGAGCACAATGGTCCCAAAGGCTGTGGCCCAGGCCGCGGCAGCGGGAGCGGCCGGCGGCAAGCGGCTCAAGATGATCGTCCGCATCGACGATGTGGGCTACTCGGACGTGTGCAACATCGGAGCATTTGAGACCGTCGCGCATGGCGTGGCGTGTTCCTGCGACACGATGTTCGACACGCCGGGCACAGTGGACGCATTCGAGCGGCTGGCCAAGCTGCCGTGGATCACGGTGGGCTGGCACGCGCACTTCTGGGGCACACCGGTTCTCGATCCCAAAGAGGTGCCTTCGATGGTGATCAAGGAGGGCGACCGGATCCGGTTCCGCAAGGATCTGCGCACGGCCACCGACCTGAACAGCGACGAGGTGCTCAAGGAGTGCCGGGCGCAGATGGACCGGTGCGTCAAGGTGCTGGGCCGGGCTCCCGATACCGGCCCCGGCGAAGGGCGCGGCGACACGCCGCTGGGCAAGGCGATGGCCCAGGTGTGCCGGGAGTTCGGCGTTCCCATGAACTTCGCAAGCCGCCAGTCCATTGCCAAAGACGGCAAAATCACCTTCTCCGAGGTGGACCCCAAATGGGCCGGCAGGAAGCTCATCACGCTCGATCCCGGCCCGGCCTACAAGGAACTCTACACGGACTCGGTAACGGAGCTTGAGAAGTACGATCCATACAACTACTACGCCGAGAATCGGGCTCATCTCGACCAGATTCCCGAGGGCTCGGTGGTGGAGCAGTCCTGGCACCCCGGCTACGTGGACTACTACGTCTACCGTCTCGGCGACTATGGCCCCTACGCGCGCAACTTCATCCCATCCCGCACCAAGGATGTGGAGACACTGTGCTCGGCGAGGATGAAGACCTGGATCAAGGAGAACCGCATCGAGCTGGTGAACTATCGCGATGCGCTCTACGGCACCAACGAATACCAGAACCACCTGCGCGAGATCGGCAGCGACCTTTATATGGGCGGGTAGGGCCGGCAGAGCAGGCCGGCATAGGGCTGGTCGCCCTGGCCATGAAGCGAAAGAACTCGATCGCAAAATTCACGCTGTCATACAGGGTGCACAGTTTTATCACTCGCCGTGGACGTCTTCGTGGATTTCGATCTGCCGGCGGACGGGGGGCCCGGCGGAGTCCATGGATTGTAATGGAATCCATTACAATGTAATATTTGTGTATGGCTACTGCTACCGCAAGGAAGTCGAAGGTTTATACGATCAGCCTGCCGCCCGAGCTTGCGCTAAGGGCTGAAGCCCTGGCGCAACGGGACTGCCGCACCATGAGCGAGCTGTTTCGTGAGGCCTTCCGCAGCTACTCCGCGCAGCAGGCGCGACGGACGCTGGAGGAGCTGGGCGAATACGCGGAAGGGCGCAACCCAAAAGGCCACGCCGAGTCCGATGTGCCCCGGCTTATTGAACAGGTGCGTGCGGAAAGTCCGCGCCGCCGCAGTGCCCGGTAGAACGGATGATCGTCGTCATTGATACGAACGTCTGGATCTCGGCGCTTCAATTTGCGAAACGCCGAGGCACGCCGACTCTCGCGCTAGAAAGAGCGATGAGCGAAGACGTGATTGCCACCTGCGACGAGATCGACGCGGAGATTGTGCGGGTGCTGACGGAAAAGTTCGACTGGGAGCAGCACCGGGCAGAGTCAGCGCTCGAAGCGATACTGGCGCGCGGCATCCGCGTAAAGATTCGCGGCGCGGTAAAGGAATGCCGCGATCCCCATGACGATATGTTTCTGGAGTGCAGCGCGATTGCGAAGGCAGATTTGCTTGTAGCCGGCGACAAGGATTTGTTGACTCTCGGCAGGTACAAAGAAACGCGCATTGTTACGCCCTCGGAGTACCTGAAAGCAGGTTAGAGAGGCAAGTCCGCGAGTTGGCCGGAGGATGAGCCCAAACACAAAAGCGCCTCCCCATCCCGCGCGCGATGATTGCGCGGCGAGAAGGGGAGGCGTCTTGCTTTGTTGAAGCTACTCGGCCGCGGGCGCGTCTGCTGCGGGAGCCTCGGCAGCGGGCGCCGCGGCTTCTTCCTCTGACGCCTCGGCCTTGACCGTGACGTTGAGCTGTGCGGTGACCTCGCGGTGCAGCTTGATGGCAACCTTGTGGTCGCCCAACTGCTTGAGAGGCTCGCCGAGCACGATGCGGCGGCGGTCGATCTCAAAGCCCTGAGCGGCGAGCTCGTGGGCGATGTCAGCCGAGGTGACGGAGCCGAACAGGTGTCCTGCTTCGCCGGCCTTGCGGGTGAAGACCAGCGTGATGGGAGCGAGCTTGGTGACCAGCTCCTCGGCCAGTGCCTTCTCGGAGGCCGAGCGGCGGGCTGCGGAGGCCTTCATCTGCTCAATGACGGCCTTGTTGGCTTGAGTGGCCTGCATGGCCAGCTTGCGCGGCAGCAGGTAGTTGCGGCCGTAGCCTGCGGCGACCTTGACCACGTCGCCCTTGCTGCCCAGGTTGATGACGTCTTCCTTCAGAATGACTTCCATGGAAATTCTCCAGCGCCGTGGGCGCTCCCGTCTTTTGGAAGAGGGCGTCATCGGCGCAACGCGTTAATGGTATTCAGTCGGCACCGGAAGCGCCGCCCCTGCAGGGCGCAAGCAATGCCGGTGCTCGCCTCCCAGGACGCCGCTGCGCTTCGTCCTGGGCTAACTTTCACGCTCCCTTGCGGGAGCTTCCCTTCTTAGTGGTGCGTGGCGAAGGGCAGCAGGGCGATGTTGCGCGCCTGCTTGATGGCGCGGGTGAGCCGCCGCTGATGCGTGGTGCACACGCCGGTCAGACGCCGGGGCACGATCTTGCCGCGCTCGGCGACGAACCCCTGCAATAGGCGCACGTCCCGGTACGAGACCGCGTCGATCTTCTCGGTGCAGAACTTGCACACCTTCTTGCGGCGGAAGAACTTGCCGCGGCCGCCGGGGCCGCCGCCGGGACGCGGTCCACGGGGACCGGAGCCAGGGGCTCTTTCGGGGCTGGATTGCCTGGGTGCGCCGCCCTCGGCGGGCGCCTGTGCCTGAATCTCATCTGCCATGGTGATTCCTCTTTACCTGTTTGTTGCGCGCGTTCGGGTGCTCTCGATCGCGAAGTGTAATCCCTGCGCGGCCGGATTCATGGCTCAAGCCAGGAAAACCGCCGGCGAACTCATCGAACCTATGCTTCGGCCTGTGCGGGCTCAGCGGCCGGGGCCGGAACAGCTTCCACCACAGCGGCGGAAGCGGGTACGGCTACGGGTGCCGGGGCCGGAGCGGCCTGCTGCTCCGCCGAGCGGCGCACGCCGCGCTTGGCTTTGACCTTGGCGATCCGCTTCTCTTCCTCGTCGATGCGAACGGTGATGAACTTGATCACCTGCTCGGTGACGCGCAGGCGGCGCTCAAGCTCGAGCACCACGGGGCCGCCGGCCTCGATGGTAAGCAGAACGTAGTTGCCGTCGTTAAACTTACGCACCAGGTACGCCAGCTTGCGTCGGCCCATCTTCTCGGTGGTCTTCACAACGCCTCCGCCATTGGTGACGGTGGTGGTGAAGCCCGCGATCAGCTTGTCGGCATCTTCTTCGGAGATATCGGGCCGAAGAATGAACATTACTTCATACAAACGCGACATGGTTGTTCCTCACAGTTTTCGGTTGTCGGTTTTTCAGTTTTCAGTGCTTGCTTCCGGTCCGCTCTTCCGGCCCTTCGGCTCGCGTTCCTGATCCCTTGCGGGCCCCCCGGCGATTGGTTTTTGCTCGCCGGGGCGGCTGGTCCCCGATTCCCGATCCCTGTCTTCCTTCCGGTTGAATTCGTTCATCGCGGCTCCCGGCCCCTGCTCGAGGATGCGGCGCGTGGCGGTTGCCACCCGGTCCAGCACCTCGTCAAACACCGTAAGATCCGCCTTGCGCATCGGCGAGAGCAGGTAATCCCTGCCCGGACGCCTTGCGCCTGCCGCGGTTGCTTCCGGGGGCAGGTCCAGCCCAACCCCGATACGCAGCCGCGGCCACTCCTGTGTGCCCAGAGAGCCGATGATGCTGCGGGCGCCGTTATGGCCCGCGGCCGATCCGCGCTCTCCGATCTTCAACCTACCCAGCGGCAGATCGAGCTCGTCGTAGATCACGAGCAGATCCCGGGCCGGGTCGGCATCGAACTCCCGAACCAGAGCGGACACCGAGGCGCCGCTCAGGTTCATGTAGGTCTCCGGCTTGGCCAGGATGACCTGCCGGCCCGCGATTCTCGCGGTGGCGGTCACTGCCCGGCAGCGCCGGTTCTGGACCACAACGCCCTCCTGCTGGGCGATGCGGTCGATGGCCATGAACCCGGCGTTGTGCGGGGTCCACAGATACTCAAGGCCGGGATTGCCAAGGCCCACGATCAGGAACGGGCCACGTCCGGCAACGGACTCAGATGCTTCCGGCAAGGCTTACTTCTTCGCTCCGCCCTCGGGCTTCTTGGCGTCGGCGGTCTCTACCTTGCCCTTCTTGGCCACTTCCGGCTCGGCAGCGGTTGCGGTGGCTGCCACTTCGGCGCCCTCTACGACCGGTGCAACCTCTTCGCGAATCGAGATTACGTGAGCCACAGTGGCGTCCTCGTCGTTGAGGTAGGTGATCTTGTCCGAGTGAGGCAGGCCGCTGACGCGCAGAGCCGCGTGCATCTCCATGTTGCTGACATCCACGTCGATGTGGCTGGGAATGTCCGCGGGCAGGCACTCGATTTCGACCTCGCGCATGACCTGGTCGAGAATGCCGCCGGCGACCTTGACGCCAATGGGCGTACCCAGCAGCTTGACGCGTACCGACACACGCAGCGTCTTGTCGAGGGCGATGCGCTTAAGGTCGATGTGGATGAGCTGATCCTTGAGGGGCTCGCGCTGCGAGTCCACAATCATGGCCTTGCCGGTAGCCGCGCCGCCAACTTCGATATCGAAGATGGTGTTTTGGCCGGCTTCCGAGTACAGGATTCGCGAGATCTGCTTGGGGTCGACTTCGACTGCGACCGGATCGTGACCCGGGCCATAAAGGACTGCGGGAATCTTGCCGGCCACGCGCACCCGGCGCGCCGCGTTCTTGTTGAACTTGCCCGTGCGGGCTGTTGCTTTGACTACTTCAGGCATCTTCTCTTGTCTCGTTTCTTTTAGATCGGGCACGGAAAAGCAGCTATTAGCTTCTAGCTAGTGCTGTCTACTGCGAGCTGAATTGACCCGCTCCCTTTGTTAAGAGCAGCTATTAGCTTTCAGCTGCTGGGTTGCTGTTGCGCTTCGTATCGATTCCATCCGCGACGCGAAGCCTTGCTCTGTTCTCCTTCGCGAAATCGCGAAGGTCAATCTCTGAGTTGCATTAGCTAGCAGCTAGAAGCTAGTAGCTAAAAGCTGCTTTTAAGAAAACAGCGTACTCACACTGGTCTCCATGTGAATGCTCTCGATGGCCGCGCCGAGCAGGCCGGCAACCGTGAGCACTTTAATCTTGTCGAGCTTCTGCGCCGCCTCGCGCAGAGGAATCGTATCGGTGACGACCAGCTGTTCGAGGCGCGAGCTGGCGATGCGTTCGATGGCCGGGCCCGAGAGCACGGCATGGCTGGCGCAGGCGTACACGCTGGCCGCTCCGGCCGAGTACAGCGCGTCTACCGTTTTCACCAGGGTTCCGGCCGTGTCAATAATGTCGTCGATGATCAGGCAGGTCTTGCCGTTCACGTCGCCAACCACGTGCATCACTTCGGCTACGTTCATGTCGGTGCGGCGCTTGTCCACGATGGCCAGCGGAGCCACGACTTTTTGCGCGAAGAAGCGGGCGCGCTCCACGCCGCCGGCATCGGGCGAAACAACCGTCAGGTTGGGCAGGGCCAGATCGCGGAAGTAGCCCACCAGCACCGGGCTGGCAAACAGATGGTCGACGGGAATATTGAAGAAGCCCTGAATCTGGGCCGCGTGCAGATCCACAAACAGCGCCCGGTTGGCGCCGGCCGTGGTGAGCAGATCGGCAATAAGCTTGGCGCTGATGGCCACGCGCGGACGGTCCTTGCGGTCCTGGCGGGCGTAGCCGTAGTAGGGAACCACCACTGTGATGCGGGCCGCCGAGGCCCGCTTGAGGGCGTCGATCATCACCAGCAGCTCCACCAGGTGCTGGTCGACCGGGTAGCAGGTAGGCTGAACCACGAAGACATCGATGCCGCGAACATTCTCAAGCAGTTGGAAGTAGACCTCGCCGTCGGCAAAGCGCTGCAGCTTGGCCTCGCCCACCTTGACGCCGATGTGTTCGGCGATTCTCTGCGCGAGTTCCGGGTTGGCCGTGCCGCTGAACAGCTTGAAGCGCTTGTCGTCGCTCAGCCTTCCCGCTTTCTTGCGCTCGCCGGCGGGCTTGGCATCCTTGGCCTGCAGGGCGGGCTCTTTTTGCGCGCCTCCCTGGACGGCTGGCGTCTGCTTCTCGGTCGGCTTGTTCTCTTCGATCACAGGAGTTCCCACTTCCATTTGAATTGATCCTCCAAAGCTGGTTTGCTTAGGCTGCTCCATTCAAAACCGCGTCCAAAACCTTGGCTGGGCGACCTGGATTCGAACCAGGATAAATGCCTCCAAAGGGCATTGTCCTACCATTGAACGATCGCCCAACACGTGACTGGCAGCCGGGGTGAGTTTTGCCTGCCAAACCCACGGCTGTCAATGCGCAAAAACAGCTATTAGCCCTTAGCTATTAGCCTTTAGCCATTTTCTGCCTTACCCGGCAGCATCGGTTGCCACCATCGGAGCTAAGAGCTAACGGCTAAGAGCTAATGGCTCACATCAAAATCATCTCGCGCCAGTAACCGGCTCGTGGCTGAGTCCGGGTCAAAGTGCACTGCACCTTCACGTTTTGGACCTGCCCAATTACCCGATCTACAGCCGCTTCCGCGTCCCCCTGGGATCCGTAGAGCCCGAAGAGTGCCGAGCCGGAGCCTGAAAGCGAGGCATAAAGGGCTGCCTCCGGAGTACCGGTGGCCGCAAGTAGATGCTTGATCTCTGCAAGGGGGGGATGCTGGGCGAAGACGACGCGTTCAAAGTCGTTCTCAATCCAGCTCGTGATCCCGGTGCGGACAAGCTCGGCCTTTGCGGACCGGGCGTGGTCTTCACCCGCGGTGAAGACACCGGAGGAGCCATGCCCGTCCCCCGGGGCCGAAACCCCAAAGGCACTCAGATAGGCACAACTCAACTTCTCCAGTTTACCGGCGCTGGCCTCCTGGGTCAAACCCTCCCGGGCGCAGAGTGCGTCCCAGTCCCGGAAGGCCTGGGGCGTTGAGACGCCCAACTCCGGCGCCACCACCACACACCACATCGGTTCGAGGTCGGGCAGGGGGCGCACAATCTGTCCCCGGTCGAGGCCGAGGACGGTCCCGCCCACCAGAAACAGGGGCACATCGGAGCCGACCTTGGCGGCGATTTCGAGGCGCTTGTCAGCCCATCCTGCCGGGGAGCCATCCCGCTGACTTGCTGACTCGCTGACTTGCCGACTTGCTATCCCAAGCTCGCGTTCCAAGCCCACCAATGCCGCCACGGCGTTCGCCGATCCGGCCCCCAGGCCACCCTGAACCGGCAGCCGCTTCTCAATGTGGATATCGACCTCCGCCGCGATCTGAAGCGCCTCAAGAGCCAGCGCAACCATCTTCCATGCGGTGTTTTTTTCGTCGCAGGGCACTCGGCTGTCGTTCGACGTGAGCCGCAGCGCCGTCGCCGCAGCCGGCCGCGCCGAGACCGTCAGCACGTCGTGCATCTCCAGCGTCTGGTATACGGTCGCGAGGCCGTGGAAGCCGTCCGGACGAGGAGCGCCGATCCAGAGGCCGAGGTTAATCTTGGCGTGCGAACGAACACGGGTTGGCATAGGCTCAATTTTATAGGGGCGGGTGCCGAAATCCCCGCTCCAATCCGGAACTCCGGGAGTACACTTTGCGTAGATTCAGGAGATCTTCGCGGGAGACCCTATGCACTTCCTTCTCTTCGGAATCGGCCTTTACTTTCTGCCTGCCATCGTGGCCGGTTTGCGCCACACGCATAACTCGACCGCTATCCTGCTGATCAACCTCTTTGCCGGCTGGACGTTTATCGGCTGGGTCATCGCGCTGGTCATGGCCATCACCTCTGCGCCGGCCTACGTCTACTACGCCCGCCGATGGTAAAGCTCCGCGACTGGGCCGCAGGCCTGCTACTCTTCTTTGCCACGGCTGCCGTCATCTTCTGGCAGGGCACGCACCGGGTTGTGCTCTGGGATCTGAGCTACGTGCTCGATACCGCCGCCCGCATCGCCTCCGGCCAGATGCCGTATCGGGACTTCCCTCTGGTGCATACGCCCGGGACTTTCCTCGTTCAGGCAGCGCTCATGCAGCTCACTGGCCGAGTCTTTCTTCATTCTGTTATCTACATTTCCCTGATCGGCGGCCTCAGCTCCGTGCTGGCCTGGCGAATCGCCCTGCGCATCCTGGGCGGAGCGCGTCTTCCGGCTCTGCTTGTCTCCCTGCCGCTCGTGGTCCTCGGTATCTACTGCATCCTTCCCCAACCCAGCTACGACTGCGACACGATCTTCTGGGTTCTGGTTGCGCTCTGGGCCTGGCAGCATATCGAGGCACCGAAGGCGGGCTTCTGGCGCGGAATCTGGGTAGGCATCGCGATCGCAATGCCGTTGTCCTTCAAGCAGAACATCGGCCTGCCGTTTCTGGCCGTCGCTGTTATCGCCGCGCTGGTGGTTATGACGCAGCGCGGCTGGCGAACCGGACAGACAAGGGCGCTTCGGGGCCTGCTCTGCGGCGTTGCGGCCACGCTGATCGCCGCCGTTCTCGTCCTCCACTTCACCGCCGGCATCGGCAACCTTCTGCACTGGACCATCACCTTTGCCGGTCAGCGCAGGATGCCGGGACTGGCTGCGATGTTCAGCGTCTACGCCGATCCACAACTGTTGTGGACGCTTCCCTGTATCTTTGTTGGCGGCTGGCTGGCGGGAAGATCTCGGCAGTGGCTGCGCGTGGCCGGCATCCTGCTTGCCGCCGCGCCGTTCCTGTGGACCCTCGGCGAGCTGGCGCGCTCCAATGACGCCGATGATCGCGCCTCCGCGCTGCTCGCTCTCTGGCCAATGATTCTGATTGCAGCCACAGTGGTGGCGGTACTGCGGCTGATTCGGGCGCGTACTAGTCTCGATGGCGCGGCTTTCCTTCCGCTGCTGGTGCTGGCCGCCGTCCAGGGGACGCTGATGTCGCAGCAGCTCTGGGGCTCGACCTACGCCATCTTTCCTCTGCTGATGCTGCTCGCTGCCGGACTGCTCGCGGCCATGCCCGGCCCTGGCTGGGCTCGGGCCTCCATCGCCGGCGTCTTCTCGGTCACGCTGCTGGTCTCCGGTGGTCTGTATATTGCCAGCGCGGAGAGGCTCTCCTACGCTCAGTTTCCGTCGGGACCGCCGGTTCGCTCCGGCTTTGGAGCCTTGGCGGGGATGGCTACTCCCGGCCCGTTTGTCCCCGACCTCGATGAGTTGCTCGCCTACGCCCAGGCCCACATCCCGGCAGGCGACGGACTCATCCTGCTTCCCGGCGAAGACCCCTTCTACTTTGTTACCGGACGCGCCCCGCAATTCCCGGTCTTGCTCTTCGATCCTTCAACGGATCCCTACTCAAGCGCGGAAGCAGCCGCCGAGGCCCGCCGGCGCAATATCCGGTGGCTGGTGGTCAAGCGCCGGTTGCAGATAACGGAAAGCCCCGCTCCGGATGGAACCGCGCTCGAAGTGACGCTGGAGAGGGACTTCCATATTGAGGCGCATCTGGGCGGCTACGACGTGTACCGCCGCTAGCCCCAGGGCAGACCCCGGAGCACCAAGGAGCGCGGCAAGCCGGGATTTCACACCCCACCCCCAGAGAGGCAGCCCGCCGCTCTCTCCGCGGAGATGCCCGTTGCAGCCCCCTCCTGTTACACTTTTGCTTTGGAGCGGGGAATCTCTGCTGCCCGGCGGAAGAGTTGTTTTGTGCCTGTGCAGACGGTCCCGCCAGCGTACTGGAACGCCTTTCATCCCGGCTGCGGGGTGGCAGGTCAGCTTTCTTTTTGTCGATCTTCAAGCTCGGATTAGGACCGTTCTGCGCCGGGTTCGGGCAGGGCGGGGAGGGTTCATGCGGCGGTTTTTGACGCTTGTCTGTTTGCTCGGTTTGGCCATACCGGCCGGCATCACTCTGGAAGGTTGCACGCGCAACCCGGGTGCGAATTACTGCAACGGTCTCGGCTATGGATTGAAGGACACGGACGTGGCCGCCATGGTTCTGCAGCCGGAGACAGCCGGCCTGTCGCTCTCTTTTGGCCAGACCGGCCAGGCCCAGACTCCCTCCGCGACCACCTGCAAGGGGACCTCGGCTTCCGTCAACTCCAAAGATATCTCTTACGGCACAAGTAACAATCAGATCGTCGACATCTCGTCAAGCGGGGCAATTTGCGCAGGCACCTGGAACCGCAATACCGGCGGCGGCATCGCGGACTACACCTACTGCAATCCGCCGAGTACGCTGCCCTCGACGAACGGGCTTCCTTACGCGGTCGCTTATATCACCGCATCCGCCTACTCGGTGACATCGAACCCGGTGGCGGTCTACGTCCATGTGCCGGTCACATCGGTAACCCTGGTGGGTCCGCAGCAATGCCTGTCGCAGACCAAGACCGCGCAACTGGATTCGGAGGGCTGCTACGCCGTCAACGGTGTGCAGTATGAGCTGTGCGCGCCGGCGTCCGTGGTCACCAGCGGCAAGTACTCCTGCCCGGGCGGACTCGCGCCGGGCGTCACCAAGGTTTCGGCCTGCAACTCCTCGATCGGCACGATGAACTTTTCAGTGGCCAACTCGGCGGTGGCCTCGATCGATTACACGACCAACATCATTACCGCCCTACAGCCCGGAACCACCGCTATTACCGCTTCCATTGCGCAGTCGGGCTCCTCGGCGGGCTACTTCTCGACCTGCCCCCCGGTTTCCATCAGCCTGGCTCTGCCCAACGGCGCCACATCGGGGCAGATCGCACAGGGTACGCCTGAGAACCTGACCACCACTGCGATCGATGCCAACGGCAACACGATAACCGGCATGTCGCTCACTTATGAGTCCACAAACCAGATGGACATCACGGCATCGGCGGCGGGTACGGTGAACACCAGTTACCCCGGCTTTGCTTCGCTCACGGTGCTCTGCGCGCCCAGTTCCTGCAATCCAGCGCCGACCAACCTGCTTGGCAGCAACGGCACGGGGCTTGCGATCTCCTCGAACTCGGTCAACATTACCGTACCCGGTACGGCAAGCGACTACCTCTGGTTCGCGGCGCCGGGCGTCTCGCAGTACTTTGTGCCCATCGAACTGATTACCGGAACGATCGGCTCTACAGTTAAGATGCCTTTTGTGCCGAACTCAGCGGTGATGGACAAGGGCGGAAACAACATCTACTTCGGTTCGGCTCGCGAACTGTTCAGCTTCAACACGGTGTCGAATGGCCTCGGAACGGAGACCACCAATGCTCCGGGCGTAGTGCTGGCGGTTTCGCCAGACAACTCCACCGTGCTGGTCAACGACCAGGCTCGCCACCTTTTCTACCTGTACACGGTGAATGGCGGTTCCATTCTGTCGTTTTCCGGCATGGGTAATGCGGCCGCGTTTACGCCGGATTCTCAGACCCTCTACATTACCGACAACGCGCAGTTGAATACTCCGGCGGCCTGCGGCACGGCTAATATCACCGGGCACACAGATGCGCTCTACGTCTACAACAGGAACAGCGGCTGGAGCACGTATCCGCTGCCGGCGAGTCCGCTGCCGCCCAGCCAGATTCCGCCCTGCTCGGCCCTGCCCAATTACTGGGCCCCGGTTCAGTCCCAGACCCCGGCAGTGACGATCCCCAGCGTGGGCGCCTACCTGCGCGGCGCATTGACCCAGGCGCATACCTGGTGCCCGTCGGGCACGGTCGGCAGCCAGGCGACCATTCAGTACTACCCGCTCGGCGACTCGCAGCCCGTGCAGTCTGACGCGCTGGCGGCCACCGTCGAAGGCCAGCATATTCTCGGCGCACAGTGGAACGCCGGCGGCAGCCTCACGCTGAACGATATCGCGGTAACGGTGCCTACAGGGTTGAAGACCAACGGTATCCTAACGCCCGCCGCCTGCACGGTCACCACCAACCCGGTCACGCAAGTGCAGACAATGCTGCCGCTCACCATTTCGAGTTCGGTCACCAGCCAGACGGTTGCCGCTAGCGGCGCGCTGGCCGCCAACGCCGTGATTACCGGCGCAACCCCGGTTCCGCCTTCGGGCGGCGCGGGCGCCAGCCTGGCTTTTGTTACCTATAGCGGCTCAACCACCGGCGCTGCGCTGCCCTACTACTTGCCTGCCACCGGCGGCGCGGCGGGCACGCTCGGCTACGTTCCGCTCACCGGCAGTTCGTCCATCACCGCTCCCATCGCAGGCGCCTTCAGCCCCGACAACACCTACTTCTTCGTTTCGACGGCTGGTGACAACAAGGTTCACTACATCAAGATTCCCAATATGATCGGTCCGTCGTCGCTGCCTACGGACTCGCAGCAGATCAGCCCCAACCTGCCGGCCTGTAATCCGGCCACGGATACCGGCTGCCAGTTCAACGGCCCGGGCACGGTGGTGCCGGCCACAGTCATCTTCGTCAAGCCGCGTGCGACAACCTAACCTGACGGAATATCTTCCATCGCGCAAAGCCGGCCTTAGGGCCGGCTTTGTCGTCTGCGCCAATCGCGCGTCTTTCGGCAGCACGCGGGCTGCACGATAGAATGAAGGCATGATCAAGGCAATCTCATTCCTGCGCCCCACGGTCAGCGATGCGGCCTGCGAACGGGTCGCCGCCTTTCTGGCGGCCATGGGCTTTGCCGGCGCTCGCGGCTGGCAGGTGGGCGGATGCGAAGCGCGCTCTTTCGCCGCGCCCCGCGCCAAGCTCGAAGTTCTGAACGGCGCTATGAACTATCCCTCCGACATCTATATCGAGGTCACCAGCGTCGATGCCGCGCATCAGGCTGCCGAGGAGTGGCTGCGCAAGTTCGGAGGCGAGATGGGGCCCAAGTCCCTCAGCCCGATTGAGGAGACGCACTGGAAGGCGCGCATCTTTTCCGTCGAGCCGGAGCCGGGTTTCCCGCTCTGTTTCTGGTCGTGGAGCGATCCGGAGGCGGGCAAGCTGCCCTCCACCGAAGGCCATCTCTCCGCCGTGGGAATGAAGTTCGCCATCGTGGTCGCGCGCTGGAATGCGGTGATTACCGATCGGCTGCTCGACGGCGCTATGGATGCGCTGCGCCGCAGCGGCGCCGATCGCCAGAACATCGAAGTCGTGCGCGTGCCCGGAGCATGGGAGATTCCCGCCGCGGCTCGCACGCTCGCCAATCTCGGCAAGGTGGACGCGATCATCACCCTCGGATGCCTGCTGCGCGGCGAGACCGCACACTACGAAGCCATCTACAACGAGGTGGCCCGGGGCATCGGCCAGTCCCAGCAGGAGACCGGAATCCCCCACGCCTTTGGCGTGCTCACTTGCGAAACACTCGAGCAGGCGCTTAACCGCGCCGGCATCAAGGCCGGAAACAAGGGCTACGAAGCGGCCATCGCCGCCATCGAGATGGTGAGCCTCAAGGGCAAGCTGGAAGGCGGACAGGCTTGAGCGGCACTCCCAGGCGTCGCAAGGGGCGCGAGCTGGCCATGCAGATGCTCTTCCAGGCTGATGTGGGCAAGCAGGCCCCCGACCAGGTGCGGGCCACCTTCTGGACGGCCGGCGAAACAGCCGGCGACGATACCCGCGGATTCGCCGAAGATCTCTTCCGCGTGGCTACCGAGCGCCAGGAGGAGATCGACGAGCTGATCAAGAAGCACTCCGAGCACTGGCGCCTGGAGAGGATGCCGGCCGTAGATCGCAACCTGCTGCGCATGTCGGTGGCGGAGATGCTTGGCTTCCGTGGCACGCCCTTCCCGATCGTCATCAACGAGGCGCTCGAGATCGCCCGCCGCTATTGCGCGACCGAGTCGATACACTTCCTCAACGGCGTGCTCGACTCGATCGCGCGCGCGCTGCTGCCCAGCTAGAACCACGTTCCGCCCAGTCTCTTCTCTAAGGTGGATGATATGAATCATTTGGCTTCAGATGCAAAGCGCAGGCTAGGCAGCTCCGACCTGCTGATTACGCCGATTGGCTTTGGCGCATGGGCCATCGGCGGCGGCGACTGGCAGTATGCCTGGGGACCACAGGACGATACCGACTCCATCGCCGCCATTCATCGCGCCCTCGACCTCGGCATCAACTGGATCGATACCGCCGCCATCTACGGCCTGGGCCACTCCGAAGAGGTCGTGGGCCGGGCCCTTCGATCGACCAGCGCACGCCCCTGCGTTTTTACCAAGTGCTCCATGCGCTGGCGCGACAACCAGGAGATCTACCGCTCGCTCAAGGCCGCCTCGATTCGCGAGGAACTTGAGAACTCCCTCCGCCGGCTGGGCGTCGACACAATCGACCTCTACCAGGTGCATTGGCCCGATCCCGACCCGGAGATCGAAGAAGGCTGGGCCGAGTTGGCCAGGCTGCGCGAACAGGGCAAGATCCGCTGGATCGGTGTCTCGAACTTCAGCGTGGAACAGATGGAGCGGGCTCGCGCCATTGCTCCCATCACCAGCCTCCAGCCGCCATACTCGATGCTGCGGCGCGGTATAGAAGACCGCATCCTGCCCTGGGTCCAGGCCGAGGGCATCGGAGTCATCACCTACTCGCCAATGCTCTCCGGCCTGCTTACCGGCAAGATGACCGCCGAGCGCATCGCCGGCCTGCCCTCCGATGACTGGCGTCGCCGTAACGTGGAGTTTCAGCAGCCCAAGCTCGAACGGAATCTGCGTCTCGTCGAGCTGCTTCGTTCCATCGGCGAAGCTCACGGGGTCGTCCCCGGAGTTGTGGCCATCGCCTGGACGCTGCACAATCCAGCCGTGACTGCCGCGATTGTGGGCGGTCGCAGCGCGCGCCAGGTCGAACAGACCGCGCCGGCGCTCAGCTTCAGGCTCACCGCGGCGGAGTATGCGAGCATCAATGCATTTCTTGCGGCGAACCCGGCCTGATCGCCCCCTGAAGCAGGAAGCCCCGGCCAGAGCCGGGGCTGGAGGAAGCTGCGGAGCGTGCCGCTACATGGCGGCGACGAAATCGGGAACCTTGGCCGCTGCGTACGTCTGCAACAGTTCTGTGGTGCGGGCCGCCATCTCTGTGTAGATGGTTGCGGCGCGGAATGCGTAGATGCGAACCCCTTCGCTCGCCGAGGTGAAGGCATACTGAGCCAGGGCCGCCAGCACGCACACGCGAATCTGAAGGGCGTCGCTGTGCAAAGTGGAAACCAGAACCGGATCCACGCCTTCGCAGTGACGCGCGGCATAGTCGGCCATCTCCATCATCACCCGGGCATTCTGAAAGATCACCCAGAGTCCCTTGGGCCCTTCCATCCGGCGCCACGCATCCTCAGGCGTTGCGTCCAACCCTTCCTTCCAAAGGAAGCGGTCGCTCAGCTCCTTCGCGCTCCAGTCCGGCCGGAGCTGCGCAAGCAGAGAATCCCAGGTCTGGGCGTTCCGGCGGCGCACAGAGATGCGCCAGCGGCATACGTAGTATGCAATCGCCGCAAGCACCGTAATCTGAAAAATCGGGCCCATTCGTGACCTTTGCTTCGAGCTTAGGTAATCACTGGTACTCGAAGATTATCCGCGCCGGATACCGGTTACTCATTACTATAACCAGAATTCTCGATCAAAGTGGACCAAAAATCAATAGCTTGTGCATCTTTTATGGGATTCGAGGCCAATCCAAAGGTCCTAAACTATGGTAACTTGACCGAATATGTACCATATAGCGGTACCAGTAGCAGTTTGACGTTCTGCTAGGCCAAAGCCAGCACTCACTACCTGCCCTCCTGCAAGACCGTCGAGGCCGTTACAGCTCGCGCTGTGGAGGGTACAACGACCCAGAAATAGTGGACCCAGTACAGGAGTGCAAGAATTGCACTTGCCGGCACCAGGTCGTCGAGCCACCTATACTCGCCGCTGAAGACTCCCCAGCCGTGCACAATCAGAACACCTAGTCCTACCAGCGGCCACACTCCCATCCCCGTTACAATTCGCAGCCCGGTCTCAGACCAGCGCAGCTTGAGCAGACGGCCCCATGTAAGCAGGGAGACGATCGCTGCCACCTCGACGATCGTCGTTGCGTGCATCTCGATCGAGAACAGGTTCCAGAGCGGACCGAAGCTGGCCGGAGCCGTCCACAACGCCAATGGCCAAAGCAGTGCGCTAAAGGCAACGGACATGAACAGCCAGCCGCCTCTGCGCGATCGTCCCTGGCGGTTGAATTCAAGGACGTTTCCGGCGAGCTCGAAAAGCACGACCAGATACAGCACCGCGTCCAGAGCGGTGGCGACGATTACATAACGGAAATACGCCGTCGCGAAGTACCTGAGCGCGGCATAGCCGACTCCAGCGGAAATCGCCGAGTAGACCTGGTAGGTGAAGAAAAGCGGCAGCGCCTCGAACGCGCGGCGCAGGATGAGAAGTCCGGCGAGGAGAACAGCCAGGAGGAGAGTGGCCAGCAACATCAGAGCATCCACTGTCATATGGCCTTCCTTTCTCAGCGCAGGCGGGACTCGGCCGATCGGGCGGAAAGCCGGATCAGAGCTTGGAGCCCGCCTTTGGATTTCCCGCCCCGGGCGGGGCTATAGCCTCTCGCGTGGAGCGAGCCGCACCGGCCACAGCCAGCAACACACTCTGCATCTGCGGGGTCATCTGGCGGCGCTCCTGTTCCTTCTGGGCAAAGCTGAAGATCCAGTACAACTGCGATGCTAGGAAGGTGACGATCACCAGTTCGTTCAACATATGGATCTCCGTCCTCATAGAGGGATAGACCCGCAACATGGCTACGGCCAGGCTCACCACGGAGGTGGCGCCCAGGCCGGTGGCTATTTGCAGCTCCCGATCACGCCAGCCTATCGAAAGAAAATGGCTTGAACCGGCCAGCGCAAGAAAGACGACAATGCGAACAACGTAAAAAGTCTGCTGCAGGTGCAAGATCAGCATCGTTACAGCGGGCATCCCGGGTGACACTGGGGGCACGGCAAACGGCCAGATGATAACGCCAAGAAGCAGAATCAGTGCCCCTACAACGTACCGGGTTCCCCCCCAGAGCGAGCCATGAAGCGGGCGCAGGATCGACCAGCCCAACTCGACCAGAACGCCAAAAAGCAACACCGAGTCACCGGCCATGTCGACCAGGTAGGCCTGGGCATAGCCGGGATATCTCTGCTCAAACAGGACAAACACTACGGCGTTCGCTAGCAGAACCCAGACCGAGTAGGCAAAAAACAATGGGAACCGCCGCCATATGCCGCGGTAAAGCAGCAGAAGAATCACTCCACATACTGCCACCGTCCCGCTGATCCAAAGCGTCATATCCAAGTTCAAGGGGCACCCCCGGATTTCTAAATCCGACGGTTCGAGTCTAGCAGCCGATCAGGATCAATTAGGGCCGCTGCCCGCACGAAATTCTCTTTGCTCCAGGCAGTTGCCTGGTTTGGAACCACTACACCAATTACGCCGCCGCGATGCCAGTCGGCGGGAAGGGAACGATGGGATCGGTCGCCGCGATGCCAGTCGGCGGGAAGGGAACGATGGGGTCAGCCGCCGCGATGCCAGTCGGCGGGAATGGAAC
>Ga0326728_10001428_pt1 | contig 84227 bp, 68 predicted proteins | sample MB3enrmetagenome_FD_207602 | JGI IMG/M metagenome (GOLD analysis project Ga0326728, IMG submission 207602) | Lab enriched peat soil microbial communities from McLean, Ithaca, NY, United States - MB31MN | ecosystem: Environmental > Terrestrial > Soil > Wetlands > Peat | place: USA: New York...
GGCTTGCCGTAGTAGTCCCACGGCTGGCCTTTGAACTCCCAGATGTTGAACCAGTCCTCCTCGGTCGTCCCGAAGGCCGACTCGGCGTCGAACATGCCGTCGTGGGAGACGATGCACTTGAAGCGGTTCGTATGCCCGAGCACCCAGTTGGCCATGTATCCGCCGTAGCTGGCGCCCAGCGCGCACTCCCGCGTCTTGTCGATGAAGGGGTAGTGCTGCTCGGCGTAGGTCAGGCCGGTCATCAGATCGGTGTAGGGCTTGCCGCCCCAGTCACCATTCACTCCATCGACGAAGGCCTGCCCGTATCCGGTGGAACCTCGCATGTTGATCATGATCACGACGTAGCCGTTTGCGGCAAAGAGCTCCGCATTCCAGCGATAGGACCATGAGTCTCCCCACGCGCCTTGCGGGCCGCCGTGAATGAGGAATTTGACGGGGTATTTCTTGTTGGGGTCGAATGCGGGCGGCCGGATGAGAAAGCCCTGGACCTTGGTCTTGTCGGCAGCCTCGAACCAGAAGGATTCCATCTTGGGAAGATCGAGTTGGGCGAGGAGGGCGTCATTGAGGTGAGTGAGCGCCTTCGGTTCATAACTCTTACTGGTTAAGTCCTCGTTCGGCTTGCTGTCGTTAGCGAATGATCGGATCTTCACCGCGGTATCGTCCATCTCCAGCACACTACCGAGGACCACCTCTCCAGGACGGTCAACCCGAACGAGCGTGCCAAGGATGTAGGGGGAGCCCTCCACCAAGGTCAGATGGGGGTTGCTCCATTCTCCTGCAGTTTTCCCCATGCGATGAAGATCGTCGCCGGTAATGTTTGTTTCATAGAGAGGCGCTTCGCCTTTTTCACCTGAGACGACGAGGATATGCTGCGAATCCTCGACCCACGAAAATTCATCGACCCAGTTCTCGAAGTGCGGCAGCAGTTCTTTGATCGTCTTCGCCGCGCGATCATAGAGGACGAGCCGGAAGCGGTCAGACTCGTAGCCGGCACGCGCCTGCGAGCGCCACGCAATGTATTTGCCATCGGGCGAATACGCAGGATTGAAATCGCCACCCGGCGAGGTGCTCACCTTCACCGGCTTCGAGTTCGGGTTGGTAAGGTCGAGGGTGAAGATGTCGGCGTTGGTGCTGATAGCCTCATCCGGCACATCCTTCTCGGTGAAGGCGATCTCCTTCGAGTCGGGCGCAAAGGCGAAGCCTCCGCCGCCTTCGAGCGAAAACGGCGGCGCGTCGTGAGGATCGTTGGGATTGAGATCGCGAACGGAATTGTCAGACACGTTGGCAAGGAAGATGTGCGACTTCTTGTCACCGGTGAAGTGGTTCCAGTGCCGATACATCAGATGCGTGAAGATCTGCGCCTTAACCTTGCTGTTGGTGAGCGCTTCGTCCCTCCTCTGATTGCAGGTATTGCCGGTGGCGAAGTCCTCAATTCTGACGACCGGACAGTCGGGGTAGACCTCTGCGGTAAAGGCGATGTGCTGCGAGTCTGGCGACCAGCGGGCGTTGTCGGCACCGCCCCAGATGGCCGACAGGCGACGCACGTTGGCGGTGGCGCCGGTAGCTGAATCGAAGTCGGCGGTGTAGACCTGCTGCGAGGCCAGTTCGCGCGACGAGAGAAAGAGAATGTGCTTGCCGTCAGGCGCAAACTCGAGGCCGTCATCGCCGGGCTGGCCAACGGCGAGCTTGATGGGGTCGCCGCCCGCGATCGGCTGCAGCCACAGCTCCGCTGTTTTAGTGTTCTGGCTTAGATCTACGGTAGTGACGGAATAGCCCAGCCATTTCCCGTCGGGCGAGACAGCCGTGGAGCCAAGACGCTTCATGTGCATCATGTCTTCGAAGGTCATCGGATGCTTTGCCACCCCAGGAACGAAGACCTGTCCCTGGGGACCCCGGTCGGTCTGGGCTGAGGCGAAGGTGGAGGCAAAAAGAAGTGCGAGCAGTACAGATCGGCGCATGATTATCTTCCAGACGCGCATCAGTTTTGCGCGAAGAAGAAGTGTACAACCGCGGGTCAGCTTTTAGCTGTTAGCTACCAGTCGGAGAGAATCCTAGGCGGCCTGGAGTTCGAGGAGGATGCCGGCCCCGTGCGGCTCGAAGTTCATCGCGCTGGCCTTCCCGTTGTTCTCGCGCAGGATGCTGGCGCACATGCTCAGGCCCAGGCTGGTTGACTCTTCGGCCACCGGCTCGGGCACAAAGGGGTCGAAGGCGCGGGCAGGCACGGAGAATTTCTGGCCGGTGTGCGCCACGAGAATCTGGACCTGGTCTTTTTCGGCCACGGCTTCCAGGCGGACGGTCTTTTCCTGCGTGGTGTCGAGTTTCTCCACCGCATCCATGGCGAACTGCAGGCAGTAAAGCACGGCCTGCCGAACCTGCTGGGCGTTTCCGAGTACGCGAGGCAGGGCCGGCGCGATGTGAACGCGGAAGTCGATGGACCTCTGCACAAACTCTGAGCGGTGAAGCTGCTCGAGGTCGTTCAGGAGTTCGGTCACGGATATCGCGGCAACCTGGTCGCCCTGGGGCCGCGAGATGCGGGCGAGGCTCTCGAGCGTAAGGCGCATATGGCGAGCTTCGGTGAGAATGGCCTCGATAGCCTTGTGGGCCTGCGGGTTGAGGTATTCGGTTTCGTCGAGCAGCGAGGCGTAGCCGAGGATCACGGTAAGCGGGTTGTTGAGCTGCCGCGTGACGTTGCCGGCAAGCTGTCCGAGGCCGACGAACTTCTCTGAATCCACCAGCTTCTCGAGCATCTTGGTCTGGCTGCGGACAGACTGCAGGCGCGTGGCGAGCACCTCCAGCGGAAGCAGGTCGATGGCGCCGATCGGCTCTCGCGGGTTCTCAACCCCGGCCAGGAAGAGTGCGCCCTCAGTAGACGTCCGGCCGCGCAATGGAACGGCGACGACATTGGTGAGATTGAGGCGCGTAAGATCGTCACCCGGCACAAAGAATGGAGTGAGGTCCAGGTTGAATGCTGTGCTTTGCTCCACAGCCGGGGGGGCCGATTCGGGCTCGAGGAATCCCGCGGCCGGGATCCGTACAGCCAGGGCTTCGAGGCCGTTCACCATCGCGTCGTCGAACCCGGCGGCGCCGGCAAGGCGGTAGTGCCCCGTGGCCTGGAGCAAGACAAGCGCGGCCTGCTTGAACCGGCTGTTGGCGACAATCGACTGGCACACCACGGCACCCAGGCCGTCGAATTCCTCCACACGGCGGCGGGCGAGATTGAGGCGCGTGTAGGCTTCCATCTCTTCGCGGGCGTGGCGCTCGCGAAACCGGCCGGCCTCGTTGATGGCAAGCTGGTCTTCCAAGGCGAGAAGAATCATGCCAATGGCGGTGACCACCTTGCCCATGGCAACGATGTGGACGAGGGTTGCGCTCATCTGGGCGTGATGCGCGAAGGGCAGAGTCTCGCCAATATTGGCCGACCAGGCCAGGAAGCCCAGACCCGCCAGCAAGGTTCCCGGGGACACGCGGCGGAAGACGCAGAAGACCAGCAGCGCTGTGGTAGCGTGGATGGCGCACTCGACAAAGCCCAGGGGCCACGGGCCTCCGACGCGAACGCAAATCCATAGACCCATGGCGCCGAGAATGATGCAGAGCGCAAGCGGAAAGGCTCGCGGAATCCCTCGAAGCGAGATTGCCCAGGCGCATCCGGCGAAGAGGGAAAGCCCAACCAGCGCCGGGAAGATCAGGAACGAGTTTCCGTAGGGAGTGCTTCCGCGGTAGACGCCGTAAATGAGGACTGCGTAGATGATAAGTGGTATCGTGAACGGAACCGCGTAGAGGATCCGAACGCGGCCAATGCGGAAGGCGACCGGGGCGAGCGAGGCGAGAAATAGAACAGCGCTGATCAGGATGGCAGTCTGGCCGACGACGGCGATCCACGGATGGGCGCCGGCGTCAGAGAAGTTCCACCAGCCCAGTTCGTAGTGCTGCAACATGCGCACGACAGAAAAGAGAAACCCCAGGAACCACATCAGGGTACGGGTGTCGCGGAAACGCATGAAGAGTTGGCAGAAGGCCGGCAGCAGCAGCACCGTGAGCACGAGCGCGAGAAGCTGGTAGCTGTCTGGCATGGAAGAGCGGGTATCTCCTTCGACGGCCGCGCAATGGAAGCAGGATCAGCTTATTGACACGGCGCCTGGTTCAAAATGTTCCCCGGGATTCGCCCTGATCGCTAATCAGTGAGCTTAAACCATTGATCCCGCGAGGTAAATGGTGAGTTTGAGCTGGGTGAACCGGAATGCATCCAGCTTGACTATGTGGAACCGCCTCATGCTGTTACGGCCCGGCGACAGCTTCGCCAATCGAAGATTTTGCGGCCACCCTCTCCTCTTGTATATACGTCTAATGTGGTAGACGGAGCAAAAGGGGGCATAATCGAGGAGTAAAGTGCGGGCTCGAAAACTGCCGGCGAGTTCCTGAGGAGACGTGCAACGGTGCATAGACAATGGTGGTTGGCGCTGGCCGCGGTAGGAATGTTGGTCCTGTCGGCGGGTGCGCAGGAAAAAGACAGCTTTACGCCGATGCCGCTCGATTCCGGGTTCGGAAAACTGGACATTTCAGAGCCGTCGACGCCGCCCGACGAGATCATCAAGAAGTTCGCTGCCAAGGAGACTGAGTTCCGCGAAGCGCTGAACCACTACACCTATCGCCGCTTCGCCCGGGTGCAAACGCTTGACGACGACAATAAGGTCGACGGCGAGTGGTACCAGGTCGATGACGTCACCTTCGATCCGACCGGTCGGCGAATGGAGAAGACCGTCTTTGCACCGGAGAACACGCTCCAGCGGGTCATCATGTCGCCCTCGGATTTGCAGGATATCCAGAAAGGCTATCCATTCGTGCTCACCACCGAGGAGATTGCGCAGTACAACCTGAAATACGTGGGCAGGCAAAAAGTGGACGAGGTTGACTGCTTCGCCTTCGACGTTGCGCCCAAGCAGATCGAGAAGAACAAGCGCTACTTTCTGGGACGCATCTGGGTCGACGCATCCGAACTTCAGATCGTGGTGACGAACGGCCGGATGGTCCCGGATGACACGCGCAAGAATCATGAGGACCTGCATCCTCCGTTCATGACGTGGCGCCAACAGGTGGATGGTCACTACTGGTTCCCTGTCTACACGAAGGGCGAGGGCGTGCTGCACTTCGCGGGCGGAAGCTACACGGCGAGCCAGGACGTGCACATCCGCGACACCATCAAGTACGCGGACTACAAGCGCTTTGGCTCGACCATCAAGATCATTTACGAAGGGCAGGACATCACGCAGAACGGACAGCAACAGCAGGCGCAGCCGGGCCAGCAGCAGAAGCAGCCACCGGCCAAGCCGCAGCAATAGCTTTCAGTTGTCAGTTCTCAGTTTGCTGCGGCTTAGACGTCCGCGGCAAAAGCCGCAAGTATGCGAGCACTGTAACAGGGCACGATTTCAGCCGTGCCGAAGAGATCTTAAAGTGCTGTCAAAAGCGCAGCGAGAGGCAGCTCAGGCCGCCATCCATCTTTCGGAACTCCGACATGTTGAGGACCAGCGGGTTAAACCCGCGGGCGACCAGGTGGTCGCGAAGGTGCGGGAACCCTTCCGCCACGAGCACGCGGTCGTTCACGCGAACGCAGTTGGCGGCGTAGCTCTCCTCGGGAGAGACGCGCAGCAGATTGAAGTGCGCCAAGCGCCGGCTTGCCGCCATCTCTTCCATCACAACCAGCGTTTTGTCGCCGATGTAGCTGATCCCGCTCTTCAGGTGAAGAATCCTCGTCATCTTGCGGAGGTCGATCGTCGATGCCGTGTAGCCGAGGGTTTGCAGGTGTGCCGAAAGCTGGCGTGCGCCTTCCTCGTTGGTGCGGAGCGAGAGCCCGATGAAGAAGTGATCCCCCGCTTCGCAGATATCGCCTCCGTCCACCGTGCCGGGCGCCTCGATGGTGAATATGCGGGAGTAGAAGCGCTTGATGACCGGGCGAATCGCCGCGACTTCGCGTGCGCGGCTCGGCGCACCGGGACGGCACAGGATCGCCGAATGCGGCGTGAGAATGGCGGTGTCTTCAACAAAAGTCGAGTCGGGGTGGCGAGCGTCGGCGTCGAGGATGGTCAGTTTAAGGCCGCACTCTCGCAGCGCCTCGCAATATCGTGCATGCTGCTCAAGGACCTGGTCAAAATGCGGAACGCCGAGATCAACCGTGGTAAGGCCGTCGGCAAAGTTGGCGTCGGGAATTCGGAGGATGGCGTGCGTAAACAAATCCTGAACCTCCGGCTGCATGCATTCGGGTATCGAGCGCTTCAGTATATCGCTCTAAAGCCGCCCTTTAAGCAACCAGCATTGTGCAGGGTGCACCCAGGCACGACGAGCGCAACGCCGTCTGAATTTCTCATATCACCTAATAGAACAGGTACTTGCGCCAGCGATCGTCGCCGCGGCCGAGCATGCGCATGATCTGGCGGCTGGTGTGCAGCGAGAACGGACGCGGCTCGCGCAGCAGCATCATGTCGTCGATCTCTGAGAGCATGCGATTGCCCTTGCGCCGATTGCAGGCGTGGCAGCAGGCGACCAGGTTCTCCCAGGTTGAGTTGCCGCCGCGCGAACGCGGGATCACGTGGTCGAGCGTGAGTTCGCCGGAGGGCAGCGCGACGCCGCAATACTGGCACTGGTTGCGATCGCGCAGCAGGATGTTCTTGCGAGAGAGGGCGCGCGTCTGGTGCGGAATTCGACGATATTCAAGAAGGCGGATGACGGAAGGCATAGCGATGAGGCTGCGCTGTGCGTGCAGCGTCATGCCGTGCTCTTCTTCGGTGCGCGCGATGCCCTTCAGCACCAGCACCAGCGCGCGGCGCGCTCCGCAGATGTTGATGGGCTCGTAGGATGCGTTGAGCACCAGCACCGGCATCTGCAGGATGTGGTTGGCGTGCAGGACCGCGTGTGTACCTGACTCAGCAGCATGAGCGGCAGCGCGGGCAGCGGATTTTTGCTTGCGTGCATGAATCATGGCTTTTCCCAGCGACATCTCTTCCCCTCGCTAAATGAATGGTTGATGAGTGGATGATGACGAATGAATGCCTGCGCGCTCCGGATCGTTGTCCGGCTCGACACCGGGTTGAGCGCGCCTTGTTCCGAACGAATGAAGCTGCGCGTTGTTGCCGTTGATCCGCCGCGCTCGTGCCAGCGTCGCAACGTAAACATTGGCCGCTCCCGCCTTTCTCAGTGACTGTGCAGCGGCACGGGCCGTAGCACCGGTAGTAAGGATGTCGTCGACCAGGAGGATGTTTTTGCCCCGAATGGCAGCCGGATCGCACACCTTGAATGCCCCGCGAACATTCTGCCGTCGCTGGCGTGGCGTCAGTTCTGCCTGGCTTTCGGTGGAGCGCAGCCGCATCAGCGTGGTCGGCGCAAGCGTCAAATCCCACTTGGTATGCGACTTGCGCAACGCCTCAATGGCGCTCCGGGCGAGGGCGTGTGCCTGATTGAAGCCGCGCTGCTTGTGCTTGTTGCGATGCAGGGGCACCGGTACAACGAGAAGCTCCGCCGGGGCGTCCGGCGCCAGTTGCTCAATGGCGGTGGCGAGCATCGCGCCGAGCCGGCGCGCCGTGGGATGAATGCGGTCGTACTTGAGCGCGTGAATTGCCTCGCGCATGCGGCCTTCGTAAGTGCTGAATGCGACTGCCCGGGAAAACGGCGGCGGCGCGAGCCGGCACGCACGGCAGATCTGCGAAGACGATACTCCACTGACCGGCGGCTCTTCGAGCGATTCTCCGCAGAAACGGCACACAGGGCCACTTGGGACAGGCATCTCTGTCCAGCAGGCATCACAAATTGGAACGGAAGAGAACCGCGGCAAGGGGGAGCCGCAAAGAGCACATGAGACGGGAAACAGCGTGGAACCAATTGCGTCCAGAGGACTTCGGAGGACGCGCGAAACGGCGCGCCAACGGGATGTCTCCGATAGTGGACCGTCGATCGTCAGTGAACCGTAGTTCCTGCGGAAGACGCACCTCACGTGGGCCGCGCGGATTGGGGATGAACGTCCGCAGCAGCATTACCTATATCTATAGCGTCAATGTGCGTGTTTTAGCAAGTCGGGTGCCAGATTCGACACCCCTGAAAACGAGTTATTCACAGGACTTTATTGGAGATCAGTGGCTCCGGTCCTCCAGCTTTTGCGCGTCATCTGACCTCCCAGTCCGCAGCGGACGCCGCGGACCAGCAGGCCGTGTTCACAGCATCCCGGAGAGTCGATGAGCACATCCTCGATGCGATACACTTCATCCATCGGGGGTCTGTCTTTGCGAGTTCGTGGTCTGGTTAGCTGTGTTCTGGTTGTGTTGATTGCAAGCGGCAGCACGAGCTCCCAGGCACCATCAAACCCTCCACCACAGCAACCCCAGTCGGGCATGACCAGCGGCATTGCATCAGGCGTGCAATCCAAGCCGCAGTACGACGAGCACAATCGCCCCATTACGGCGGGCGGATTCGTCGATACCGGCACGGTGGTATTCCAGGACATCACCAAACAAGCAGGCCTGTCTGGCTGGATCCACAAGATGGGTGTGCCCGAAAAGAACTTCATCGTTGAAACGAATGGCTCCGGCGTCTGCGTTATCGACTACAACAACGATGGATGGCCCGACATTTACCTCGTCAACGGCGCCACGTTCGACTCGCTCGACGGCAAAGAGACGCCGCCGCACGCCGCGCTCTTCCGCAATAATCACGACGGCACGTTTACCGACGTTTCAAAGAAAGCCGGCGTCCAGAACGATCGCTGGGGCTACGGCTGCTCGGTGGCCGACTACGACAACGACGGCTGGCCCGACCTCTACGTCGGCAATTACGGAAAGAACCGGCTCTACCACAACAATCACGACGGCACGTTCACCGACGTAGCGGAAACAGCCGGGGTGGCGTTGGGCAACTGGTCGCCGGGATCGTCGTGGGGCGACTACGACGGCGACGGCAAACTGGACCTCTACGTGACAGGCTACGTGCACTTCGATCGCGACAACCTGCCCATCGCCGGGACCAAGGCCGTGAACTACGCCTCGTGTCTCTATCGCGGAATCACAGTGAACTGCGGTCCGCGCGGATTGCCCGGCGAGCCCGATCACCTGTTTCACAACGACGGCAACGGAAAATTCACCGACGTAACCGTGAAGGCCGGCGTCGAGGACAAGGACAAATACTTCGGCTTCAGCGTCATCTTTGTAGACATCAATAACGATGGCAAGCCGGACCTAGTGGTCGGCAACGACTCCGAGCCGAACTTCCTCTACATCAATAAAGGCGACGGCACATTCGACGACCAGAGCTACGTCTCCGGATTCGCGCTGAACAAGGATGGGCGCGAGATCGCGTCGATGGGCATTGCGGCCGGCGACTACGAGAACAACGGGCTCATCGATTTCTACGTCACGGACTTCGGCGACGACTACAAGGTGCTCTACCACAACGACGGCGACGCCAGCTTTACCGACGTGAGCTACAAGGCCGGAGTCGCGCAGACGACGATTCCCTTCGTGGGCTGGGGCGACGGATTCATCGACTACGACAACGACGGGTGGCTCGATCTTTTTGAAGTGAACGGCCATGTGTATCCGGAGGTCGATCAGCACGATTGGGGAACGACGTGGAAGGAACGGCCGCTGCTCTTCCACAACATTCCCGACGACAAGGGCAAAGGCCGCAAGTTTGAGTACGTGCCGCCGGTGAAGGACACGGGGTTGGCAGTCGTGATTCCGGCGCGCGGAGCAGCGTTCGCCGACTTCTTCAACGACGGCAAGATCGACGTGATCATCAACCCAATTGACGGCCCTCCGGTGTTGCTGCGCAACGTCAATCCGGATCATCACCACTGGGTCGAGATCGGATTGGTCGGCGGGGTCAACTCAGCCACGGGGAAGGCGAGCCCGCGCGATGCGACTTGCGCCACCGTGTACCTGCGGGCCAACGGCATGCGGCAGCGGCGCGATGTGCTCTCAAGTGGAAGCTACATTTCGGCCAATGACTGGCGCCTGCACTTCGGCCTGGGCGATGCGACAGACGCGGGGACAGCCGAGATTCACTGGCCTTCGGGCGCCAAAGAGACCGTAAAGATTCCCGCGGTCGATCGAATCTACACGATCGAAGAGGGCAAAGGAATCACCGGCGCCCTCTGCGGAGGCACACCCTGCGATCCGAATCCAGCGACCGTGAAGCCGCTGAATGCAGCCGCGGTGAAGCTGCCGGAACCCGCGCAGGCTGCGACGGCGATAGACGCAAAAGCCGGAAAGAATTGAGCGAATGCCTGGTCTCCGTCGTCACGTTTCCTGGATTGCCGTTGGATTGATTGCATTCTCTCCGCAGATCGCCGTCGTTGCGCAGCAGGCGGCGAAGAAGCAGGATCAGAAACCCAAACCGACACAGACGGAACAGCAGGGCGGGATGGGCGGCATCTCGTCGGCCGGTACCTTCGCGCCTGTGTACGACGCCCAGAAGCGTCCCATCACTGCGGGCGGCTTCGTCGATAAGGGAACGATCGTCTTCGAAGACGCGACCAAGGCTGCCGGGCTGAGCGGCTGGCAGCACGTGATGGGCACGAAGCAGAAGAAATATATCCTCGAAACGGATGGCTCCGGCATCGGCCTCATCGACTACGACAACGACGGCTGGCTCGACATCTACATGGTGAACGGCTCAACCTACGACGCGCTCACCGGCAAACGCACACCTCCCCATGCCGCGCTCTTCCACAACAATCACGACGGCACGTTCACTGATGTTGCCGCGAAGGCGGGCGTGACCAACGATCGTTGGGGATTCGGCGTGGCCATCGGCGACTTCGACAACGACGGCTGGCCCGATATCTTCGTCTGCAACTTCGGCAAGAATCGCCTCTACCACAACAACCACGACGGTACCTTCACCGACGTTGCCCAGACGGCCGGCGTGACGCTCGGCAACTGGTCAGACGGCGCGACGTGGGGAGACTACGACGGCGACGGGAGACTCGATCTGTTCGTCTCCGGCTACGTACACTACGACCTGAATCATCAGCCGGAACCCAGCAAGGACGGCGTGCCGTTTTCGTTCTGCCAGCTTCATGGCTTCCCGGTGATGTGCGGGCCGCGCGGCCTGCCGGGCGAGCCGGACCATCTCTTCCACAACAACGGCGACGGAACCTTTACAGACGTCAGCGAGAAGGCGGGTGTTTCGGACCCCGGCCACTACTACGGATTCACGGCGATCTTTGTCGACGTGAACAACGACGGCAAGCCGGACCTGCTGGTGGCGAACGACTCGAATCCGAATTATCTCTATGTGAACAAGGGCGACGGAACATTCGAGGATCGCAGCTACGTGTCGGGTTTTGCGCTCAACAACGACGGGCGCGAGATCGCGTCGATGGGCCTCGCTGCCGGGGACTACAACAACGACGGCCTTGTCGATCTGCTGGTGACCGATTTCTCCGACGACTACAAGACGCTCTACCGCAACGACGGCGATGCGAGCTTTACCGAGGTGGGCAGCGAAGCTGGCATCGCGCAAATCCCCGTGCCGTTTGTTGGCTGGGGCGACGGGTTCCTCGACTTCGACAACGACGGCTGGAAAGACATCATGATGATCAACGGCCACGTCTATCCACAGGTGGATGAGCACGACTGGGGAACGACGTTCGCCGAGCGCCCGCTGCTCTTCCGGAATCTGCACGACGGGAAGTTTGAGTACGTGCCGCCGGTGAAGGGCTCGGGCCTGGCAACGCTTACCTCGGGGCGAGGTGCCGCGTTCGGCGATCTATTCAATAACGGCAAGATTGATGTTGTGATCAGTCCCATCGACGGTCCGCCGGTGCTTTTGAAGAACGTGAATCCCGATCATCACCACTGGGTGGAGCTGAAGCTGGTAGGCGGCGAGAATCCGGCGAACGGCAAGACTAGCCCGCGCGATGCGGTGGGCGCAACCGTTTACCTGACGGCGAACGGCATTCGACAGCGCGAAGACGTGATGAGCGGCGGCAGCTACATCTCCTCAAACGATCAGCGTCCGCACTTCGGCCTCGGCGATGCAACCGATGCCGGCGCAGCGGAGATTCACTGGCCCTCCGGCGCCGTTGAGAACGTGAAGTTGCCTGCCGTAGACCGCATCTTCACCATCACCGAAGGCAAAGGCGTTACAGCTGTGCTGTGCGAGAAGCAGCCGTGCACGACGAAGCTGCGGCCGGTGGCTCCGCACATTGCGCGGCCGGGCAGGAAATAGCGAACACCTGCACGCACAGATGGTTCTCAACGCGACAAATCAAAGTGGATTGAAGGGACCGGCACCGCCGGGTGGATTCCACCACCCCTGGATTGAATCCACCCGGCGTCGCTTCCGGTTGGTTGCGGTTGATCCCGGTTGCCGATCGTCTGGCTTCCGGTGACCCCGTGTGCCGGTAATCCGGGTTAAAAAACTCCAGCCAGAAAGCTCTCGGTCTGATGCTCCCTGACGTACTTCACGCCGCTCTCGGCCATGACTGCGGGCGAAAGCGTGATGACCGGGCAGTGCGAGTGCGCCAGCACCTTGTAAACCACCCCATGACGGGCGATTGCGGCAAACGCCGACGCTCCGTGCGCGCCCAGAATGATCAGGTCGGCCTGCTGGGCGCGGCTCTGGTAGAGCAGCTCCTCAGTCGGGTCGCCCGGGACGACGATGGTCTGGATCGAGATCTGCTCGCGCAGCTCCGTGGGGATCAGGCAGAGCAGGTCGGCTTCGATCTCCTCGATGGTGCGCCCGGCCAGCACTTCAGCGCGATCCTGCGGCCGGATCACATGTTGCAGAATGAGGCGCGCATTCTCCTGGGCCGCTACTTCGGCTGCGAACGTCGCAACAACAAAGCTGCTCTCAATGAAGCTCACGGCGCAGAGAATCGTACGCGTTGCGAAGTTGCGGTATGCGCCGTCAACCACCTCCGGCCCGATGATATAGACCGGCACGTTGGCGTTGCGCAGTACAGCTTCCGCGACAGAGCCGACGAGGATTTTGCCAATCGGTCCGGGCGAGTGCGTTCCCATCACGATTCGATCGACTCCGCGCTCGCGGAGGTAGGCGAGGATCTGGTCCGCGGCCAAGCCCGGGCGCACCACGATTTCGCACCTGATGCCCTCGCGGCGAGCACGATCGGCGAACGGTTCGAGGTGCTTGATCTCCCCGCGCGCGGCAGCGGCGTAGTCGTAGTAGCGGATTCCGGAGGTCTCCGATGCGGCCACAACCAGCGTGTCATATGCATGAAAAAGAATGAGATCGGCGGCGAATTCCTTCGCCTGGGCGAGTGCAAAATCAAACGCACGCTCGTTGGCAGGAATCTCGCTTGCGAAGAGGATGGTGGAGGGTCTGCTCCAACCAGGCTTGTTGGCCATGGGGAACCTCCTTCGGCTGTTGAATGGACGTTACTGCGGTGGCCAAGCGCTCGCAGTGCTGTGGGCCACACGAAAAGGTGATTTAAATCACGCTCAGACCAACGAAACTAACGCAACACAAGGCGACAGATCCTCAACCCCGCAAGACGAACGTACAGCTTGGGAGGACCCTCAGTTGTCTTGGATTGTGTACCGAGTCCAAGAATTTGTCCAGCTACGAAAGGCCAATATGCTCAAAATGTTCTCGACTTAGTGATCTGTATCACTGATTGGTGTACTTCCGTGGTGGTCTTCTGGATGGGTAAGAGGGCGTCCCCATGTTTTGAAGCCGCCCGTGAAGGTTGGAGGCCGTTATGCAACAACCGATGCACCAGATACCCGCCCGCGGCGGTTTGAACTACGACGAAGCGCCGTTCCTTGCTATCTGGGAAGTCACCCAGTCGTGTGATCTGGCGTGCAAACATTGCCGCGCGGCGGCACAACCGATTGCGCACCCTGACCAGCTTTCGACAGCCGAAGGCAAAGCGCTGATCGACCAGATCGCCGACTTGCATGTACCGATCTTCGTGTTTACGGGCGGCGATCCGCTGAAGCGGCCGGATCTTTATGAGTTGATTCGCTATTGCGACGAAAAGGGCGTGAAGGTGGCGGTGACGCCGAGCGCTACCCCTCTGCTCACGCGCGAGGCAATCTTCAAAATGAAAGAAGCCGGAGTTGTGCGGCTGGGAATCTCGCTGGACGGCTCGAGCCCCGAGATTCACGACAAGTTCCGCGGGCTGCCGGGGGCATGGGCGCGGACCATCCAGGCCGTAGAGTGGGCAGGCGAGGCGGGACTGCCGATCCAGGTACATACCACCATCAGCCGCCACAACGCGCAGGACCTCGACAACCTCTGCGCCCTGTTCGAAAAGCTGAACATCGTGATGTGGAATGTCTTCTTTCTCGTTCCGGTGGGGCGCGGCCAGCTTGGCGATCTGCTGAGCGGCGAGGAATTCGAGCAGGTATTCGGGAAGATCTACGAACTCTCGAACCGCGTAAGCTTCCAGATCAAGACCACGGAAGCGATGCACTACAGGCGCTACCTTCTCCAGCACAACCTGCTGGAAAAGAAGATGGGGCACGGCCATCCTCGCAGTGTTGCACGCGACTACGAGCCGGGTGCACCCGAGGCCGATGCCAAAACGCGCACTTCAAACTGGATGACACGACGCGTGAACGACGGCAAAGGCTTCCTCTTCGTCTCGCACGTCGGGAATGTGTATCCCAGCGGGTTCCTGCCGATCCATGCGGGCAATATTCGCGAAACGCCACTGGCTGAGATCTATCAGAATGCGCCGATCTTCAAGGCGCTGCGTGATACGGGACGCCTTGAAGGCAAGTGCGGTGCGTGCGAGTACAAGGAGATCTGCGGCGGATCGCGGGCACGGGCATACGCAGTGACGGGCGATCCTCTGGCGCAGGAACCATGCTGCATCTATCAGCCGAAGAACTGGGTTCCGACGGATTCGACCGCGGTGTGCCACCCGGAGTTTACGGGGCCGCTGGTGAACATATAGACAGACATTCGTAGAATTGGGGTGGGGTGGTCGGGCCGGGACTCTCAAAGTCCCGGCTCGACGTTTTCTAGCCCGTTGATCCGTCCCGGTAGACCGTTTGCAACATGCAACCTTTTAGTTGCCTATCCACCACCCCCCACCCATACTCTGTAGAGAAGTTAGTTGTTATCACAGGTTTACACGGGACGGATGTCGCCAATGTCCTCTGTCTTTTGGACTTACCCGCAGAGTCCTCTCAACAAAGGACTTAGCGCATTTGAGCGGCACCGAAAGGGTCGGTTGACCGGTTGAGTTAGAGTTTCTCCCTGTATTCAATTATGAGGAACTCGAAGAAATAGTCTGCAAGGCTCTCGGAATTTTTTTGACCGCGGCGCGATCGCACCACCGCAGCCCCTTCGGATCGACCGGGGCTGCACTATTCAGGACCGATCGAAAGGATTACGATCGGCGTCAGGATAGGTCAGCGATTGGCCTGGAGCGGCGGTGTCCGACAGAAAAAGAGAGTGGCTCCATGAAGACTTCGTGGGGATTTGATAAAGGCCGTCTCGTAAGTCAATGGTCCGATCCCGGGGAACGCATCCGGTACAACCCGCCATGGTTTCAAGAGATTCGACCAGGAGCTTATGAAGGGGTTGTGCCACGTGTCCCGGATTTCGCCGCACATAGTCCTTTGGGTTCGGGAGAATGGTTCGTTCCGTGAAGTGCCCGGTGGAGCGTACCGCGGCCATCGTCAAGGTAACGGTGCACCGAAGATGCGACGCGGGCTGTTGCTATCCCAGGTCTCGCCCGTTCATTTTTTGCGCTATTCAGGGGCCTGAAGGCCCGTCATTCCTTGTGAGTCAATGCCCTGACATATTGGTGTCGTCTTTGCCTTTGAAGCGGCTGTAGACGAAGACGACATAGGCGACGGCCAGAGTCATGCCGAAACTCCACCAGGCGAGGCCGACGGAGAGCGTATGCGGGCCGGAGAGCGCGCGAGTGAGAGTGATGTCGCGATCGGCTCCGGTGGTCGCGGGAAGGAGCGAGGGGTAGACGCCCCAGCACGCACCCGCAAGCATAAAGAACAAGTACAGCGCCGAAGAGAGGAAAGCCTTCACGGGCTGCCGGCTGCGGTTGAACCACCAGATGCCGGCGAGGGAGGCGAGTACTCCCACGGGAGCGATGAACGTAACCGGGTAGTGGTAGTAGTTGTCGAGGCTCGCGGGGCGCACGGCGATGGTTGCGACCAGGCTGACGATGGTGAACAGGATAACCACCAGCAGGAGTGGATTGATGAGTCGGCAGGCGCGCTTTTCAAGATCGCCTGAGACCTTGATGGTGAGCCAGAGCGCTCCGTGGAGCGTGAGGGCGACGAGCGCAATGAGGCCGCCGATGACGGTGTACCAGTCGAGGATGCCGGGGTGGATGCCTGGTTGCCAGTTGGTCCAGAGAGGCAGGAAGAAGTAGCCGTCGGGCTGGAGCGGAACGCCGCGGAGGACGTTGGCGAGCGCGGCTCCGAAGAAGATGGCGAGCAGCGCGCTGGCCAGGCCGAAGACGCGGTCGAGCAGATCGCTCCAGACTCCGACGTCGATGTGGTTACGCAACTCGACCGAAATGCCGCGCAGCACCAGCAGCCAGAGCACGATCATGAGCGGCAGGTAGAAGCCGGAGAATGCCGAGGCGTAGAGCAACGGGAAGGCAAAGTAAAGCGTGCCGCCGCCGGCGAGGAGCCAGACTTCATTGCCGTCCCACACGGGGCCGATGGAGTGCAGGCTCGCCCTGCGCTCGGCCTCGCTGCGAGGCAGAAAGAGATGCAGCACGCCAACGCCGAGGTCGAAGCCATCGAGCACGACGTAGGCGACGATCATTATCGCAACCAGCCAGAACCAAATGAATCCCATCATGATGACAATCCTCAAAATACGTTCAGTCGGCGATCGCCGCTGCAGGCTCAACTGCGTGCGGCGCGGGGCCGTGGCTGATTTCGCGATACACAAGCACGGTGAAGAGCAACCCAAGCAGACAGTACAAGCCCATAAAGCCGATGAGCGTGAAGAGTCCATTGCCGGCGGAGACGGAGCTGGAGTAGCCGTCGCTGGTACGCATCAGTCCGTAGATCAGCCATGGCTGGCGGCCGATCTCGGCTGTCATCCACCCGGCGGTGTTGGCGATGTAGGGCAATGGAAAGCTGATGAGCAGAAGCCAGAGAATCCAGCGCGACGAGTAGAGTTTTTTGCGCCACAGCAGCAGCGCAGCAATGATCATCAGCGCGACGAAGTACGTCCCCAGACCGGCCATGATGTGATAGGAGTAGTAGAGCAGCGGCAGCGCCGTGGGCCACTGGTCATGCGGAATGCGATCGAGGCCGGTGACTTCAGCTTTCGTAGTCCCGTAGATGAGGAAGCTGAGCACGTTGTTCACGACCAGCGGGTTGTCGATCTGCTGTGTCTCTTCGTTCGGTTGACCGAGAAGGACGATGCCCGCGCCGGTTTCGGTGTGGAAAAGGCCTTCCATTCCTGCGATGGCTGCGGGCTGATAACGCGCAACGTATTTGCCGTGCAGGTCGCCGGTGGGAAAGATGATCAGAATTGTCGAAATAACTCCGGAAATCACGCCGACGCGTGTGAAGATGCGGCCGTAGCCGGCGAGCTTTCCATCGAGCAGGTAGAACGCGCCAACCGCGGCCATGACGAACGATGCAGTCACGACAGCGCCGGTCATGTTGTGCATGTACTGCAGCAGGCCCCACGGATTCAGAAGCAACTGCCAGAAGCTGAGCACTTCAAACCGGCCGTTAGGCAATTGCTGGTAAGCCACAGGATGCTGCATCCAGGCGTCGGTAACGATGATAAAAAATCCGGAGACCCACGAGCCCAGCCAGACCATGACGGCCGAGAACCAGTGCAAGCGCTGCGAGATGCGTTTTTCGCCGTAGAGAAACAGGCCCAGGAACGCCGACTCCAGAAAGAAGCTGAAGACGCCCTCCATGGCGAGGGGCTGGCCAATCACACCGCCGGAAATCTGCGAGAAACGCGCCCAGTTGGTGCCGAATTCGAATTCCATGGGAATGCCGGTGACGACGCCGAAGACAAAGTTGATTCCGAAGATCTTCGCCCAGAAACGGGCGGCATATTCCCACTCCTCGCAGCCGGTACGAAGCGCGGCGGTCTTGAGCACTACGATAAGCAGCGCCAGGCCCATGGTGAGTTGGGGAAAGAGGTAATGGAATGTGACGGTAAAGGCGAAATGAAGGCGGTGAATCAGCTCTGCTGTCATCAGAAGACTCCTGGGTGAAAGCGGACGGGGAGACGAGCGACGGTTTGGCCGCTCCAGGGAACGAGGTCAGACCGGGCCTGCAATTCCGATTATCGGGCAACGAGACCGGGATGCAGGAGTGATTTAAATCACACCTCGATCCACTTCGGCGATCGATGCTGTTGATAGGTCGAACGAGTTTCTGCATTGAAGCAGGGGCCGGATGCCCGGTGTGGTATGAAGGGATTGAGGGCGCGGAATGCGGGTAGCGATTGTCGGAGGCGGAATTGCGGGGCTCGCAGCCGCCTATGAGTTGGAAAAAGCGCGCGGCACGGGTGCGGATGTCGAGTATAGCCTGTTTGAGGCGCGGGGACGGCTGGGAGGATCGCTGGCATCGGAGACCGTGAACGGCATTGTGCTGGAGCGCGGACCAGACTCGTTCCTGAGCGAGAAGCCGGCGGGCGCTGAGCTGTGCCGCGAACTCGGGCTCGGCGATCAATTGACCCCGTCGAATGATGCCAATCGCAAGACTTACATTGTGGTCAGGAACCGGCTGGTTCCCTTGCCCGATGGACTGATGTTCCTGATTCCCACGAAGCTGGTGCCGACGGCTTTATCGGGCCTCTTCAGCCCGGCGACGAAGATCCGCATGGCGATCGAGTTGCTGCATCCGCCGCGGCCGAGCGAGCAGGATGAGTCGGTGGCGGCGCTGGTGGAGAGGCACTTCGGCAAAGAGGCAGTCGACCGGCTCGCCGATCCGCTACTCTCGGGAATCTACGGCGGCGATGCAACGCAACTGAGCGCGCGCACGGTGCTGCCCAGACTCGTCGAGATGGAGACGCAGTACGGCTCGCTGACGCGCGGCATGCTGGCGGCGCACAAGGAGATGCGGGCCAGGATGGCAGCGCGAACTGCGAGCAGGAATGGAACCGGCGTAGCACAGGCGCAGCCCGGTCCTCGACCGGCGACGGGGCCGCGATCGATCTTTACGACGCTGAAGGGCGGCCTGCAGCAGTTGATCGATGCACTCGAAGCGCGGCTCAATCCGAACTGGGTGCGGAAATCCACTACGGTCAGCGCGCTGGAGCGCGATGGGAATGGGTGGCGGCTGCGGTCAGGCGATGCGGCCGAAATCTTTGATGCCGTGATCCTGGCCTCGCCGGCATGGGCTTCGGGCAAGCTTCTGGCGGCCACGGATGCGGCGCTTGGCGATGAATTGAGCGCAATTCCCTACTCGTCTTCAATCACGGTGAACCTTGTATTTGACGAGGCGCAGCTTGGACAGCTGCCGGAGGGATTCGGGTTCCTGGTGCCAGCAGTGGAGGAGCGCGCGATGCTGGCGTGCACGTTCGTGCATCGCAAGTTTGTCGGAAGAACGCCAACCGGAAAAGCCGTCCTGCGTGCGTTTCTGGGCGGCCAAAAGAACGAAGCGCTGCTCGATCAGAGCGACGAGGTGCTGGTGGCAACGGTACGCCGCGAACTGAGCGAAATTCTCGGGCCCCGCGTTATAGGGCCGCACATTCCGGCAGAGGCGACGCAGGTTTCGCGTTGGCGGCGCGCGATGGCGCAGTATGCGGTTGGGCACCAGGAGCGGATGAAGCGCGTCAAGGAGCGCCTTGCGGTGTTGCCGGGACTGCGGCTGGCCGGAAATGCCTACGACGGAATTGGAATTCCCGATTGCATTCGCACGGGGCGCCAGGCGGCGAGGGAACTGGTCGCGGAGAAGCAGCCACTCTCTTCAAGCTTGTAGCTCTCGGTTTCAGATTTGCACCTTCCGGCCGCAGTCCGGGAGCTACCGGCAGGCAGCACAGCCTCCGACGAGTTGGTACGCACCGGGAGAATCACGTCTGGACGGGACGGCGAACAGCCTATACTTTGCTTGTCTCGAGAGCGGAGGCTTCGGTTGAAGGCCATCGTGTACCGCGAATACGGGTCGGCGGATGTCCTGAAGATCGAGGAGCTGCCAAAACCCACGCCCGCCGACAACGAGGTGTTGATCAAGGTCCACGCTGCCTCAGTGAATCCGCTGGACTGGCACCTCATGCGGGGCGTCCCTGGGTTCTTACGCCTGTTTATTGGATTGCAGAAGCCGAAGCGTGCAAGGCTTGGCGTGGACTTGGCCGGAGAAGTGGAATTGGCAGGCCCCGGCGTGACAGGCCTTAAGCCGGGCGATAAGGTGTTCGGCGCAATCGACGGGGCTTTCGCGGAATATGCCTGCGGCCCTGCGTCCGCCGTTACCTTGAAACCGGAAAGCGTGACCTACGAGCAGGCGGCCGCAGTGCCGATCGGCGGACTTACGGCACTCCAGGCTCTTCGCGACAAGGGAAATCTGCAGCCAGGCCAGACCGTGTTGATCAACGGTGCATCCGGAGGGGTCGGCACCTTCGCAGTGCAGATTGCGAAGTGGATGGGCGCAAAGGTTACGGGAGTCTGCAGCACGCGTAATGGAGACCTGGTGCGGGAAATCGGTGCAGACCGGGTCATCGACTACACGCAAGAAGACTTCGCGGCAGGTGATGTTCGCTACGACGTGATCTTCGACCTGGTCGGGAACAGGCCGCTCTCTGCATTCCGGGGCATTCTCAAGCCGAGAGGAGTGTACATCGGGTGCGGAGGCGGCGGTCCGGAGACGACTTCCGGTTATCTGATTGTGGACATGATCAAGCAACTGGTGGTTGGTTGGTTTGTAAGCCAAAAGCTGGTGGTCATCCTGGCAAAACGAAAGAAAGAGGATCTAGAAATGCTGGGCGAGCTGATGACGAACGGAAGTGTGAGGCCTGTCATTGACCGATGCCACCAGCTCAGCGAAGTCCCACAGGCGATCCGCTATCTGGAAGAAGGGCACGCACGAGGCAAGGTTGTAATCACGGTTTGAAGGCCTGAAACTGGCGATCCCGTAAGGCTGCACTTGGCTGAACACCAAGTTTGAAGTGTGCCGCCGGGCGGTTCGAAGCTGTGTGGTGCAGATCACTCAAGTTTTCCACGATGCTGAAGTCGACATGGCAGCTCAGAGTCAAGATAAACAGGGCAAAAGTTATTTAGATGTTTCAGCTTAGCGGATTGCAGGTGGTCGCCGGGCACGTCGGTATCCATTTTGTGGTTCAACGGAAACTGATTTTCTGCCATACTTGATTGTGCCCACCAGGTACGTCCAAACCCAACAATCAAAGAGTGAGGTTGCATCGATGTCGGCAAAGTATGTCTTTGTAACGGGCGGAGTTGTGTCCAGTTTAGGCAAGGGTCTTGCCGCGGCCTCGATCGGCTGCCTGCTCGAGAGCCGCGGGCTTCGCGTCAACCTGATGAAGTTTGACCCGTACTTGAATGTCGACCCGGGGACCATGTCGCCGTTCCAGCATGGCGAGGTTTTTGTGACCGACGACGGCGCCGAAACCGACCTGGATCTGGGACATTACGAGCGCTTCACGCACGCGCCGCTTTCGCGCGACAACAACCTCACCACTGGCCGCATCTACGAGCAGATCATCCTGAAAGAGCGCCGCGGCGACTACCTGGGCAAAACTGTCCAGGTCATTCCCCATGTGACCAACGAGATCAAGAACGCCATGCGCAAGGTCTCGGCCAACGGCGCCGACGTCACCATCGTCGAGATCGGCGGAACCGTCGGCGATATCGAGTCGCTGCCCTTCCTCGAAGCTATCCGACAGATGCGCCAGGAGCTGGGCCGCGAAAACACGGTCTTCGTTCACCTTACGCTGGTGCCATACATTTCGGCTGCGCAGGAACTCAAGACCAAGCCGACGCAGCACTCGGTGAAGGAACTGTTGAGCATCGGCATCCAGGCGGATGTGCTGCTCTGCCGCAGCGACCGCACCCTGAACCGCGAGATGAAGCAGAAGATAGCCGCCTTCTGCAATGTGGAGGAGCGGGCGGTAATCGGTGCAACGACTCTGCCTTCGATCTACGAGGTGCCGCTGAACTTCGCGCAGGAGGGGCTCGATGGCCTGATCCTGAAATACCTGCACAAAGAGGCGCCCGAAGCCGACCTGAGCAAGTGGAAAGACCTGGTCAGCCGCGTTCACCACCCCAAGGACGATGTGAACATCGCTATCGTCGGCAAGTACGTGGAGTACGAGGACAGCTACAAATCACTCAAGGAGGCGCTCACGCACGGCGCGATCGCGCAGAACCTGAAGCTCAACGTCACCTGGATCGAGGCCGAGGGCCTTGAGTCGAAGACGCCCGACGACACGAGCTACGAGACGCAGCTCGAGGGCTTCGACGGGATTCTCGTTCCCGGTGGATTCGGCAAGCGCGGGATCGAAGGCATGCTGAACGCGATCAAATATGCGCGGGAGAAGAAGGTGCCCTATTTCGGGATCTGCCTCGGCATGCAGACCGCCTGCATCGAGTTTGCACGCAACGTGTGCGGGCTCAAGGATGCAAACTCCAGCGAATTCGACCCGGCAACGCAACACCGCGTGATCTACAAACTGCGCGAGTTGCTCGGCGTGGAAGAGATGGGCGGTACGATGCGCCTGGGCGCGTGGACCTGCATCCTCCAGCCGGACACGCTCGCGTATCGCATTTACGGGACGACGGAGATCAGCGAGCGGCATCGCCACCGCTACGAGTTCAACCGCGAGTACGAGGCGCTGCTGACCGGCGGCGGATTGCAGATCAGCGGATCGACGCCGGACTTGACGTACGTCGAGATCGTCGAACTGCCGGATCATCCCTACTTCATCGGCTGCCAGTTCCATCCGGAGTTCAAGTCGAAGCCGCTCGAGCCGCATCCGCTGTTCCGTGAGTTCATTGCAGCGAGCTACAGGAACCGGCAGTATCGAGTGGAGGCGCAATTGGTGACCGCACCGGCTAGCGTGAACGGGCGCTCTTCTGAACGCACATCCGCATGAATTGTGGCCCTTGTCACATAGGTGTGTGATAAGGATCGTTCCTTCTTGACAGTCGTTTTTGATCGAGCCTACTTTTGCTCACGTTTTTGCCTTAGCAAGGGAGGTTCGGCATGACGACGAATTTTGAACTTCAGCCTGGGGAGTCGGAGCTTCAGAAGCTGGCGGAGCAGAATTGGCAGGAGGCTCCCAACCGGGAGCGGCGCCTGGAAGAGGAGGCGTTCGAGGCGGGGGAGGCTATCCGGAACGGCGACTACTCGCTGGCCAACCTTGAGGCGATCGTTCGCTGGAAGTCGGAGCGGCTGGTGCAATACGTAATCGCCAACAGCACCACCAGCATCCGGCGGGCGCTGGAAGTGGCAGCGGCCCCTGAAGTCTCGACGGCCGAGGCAATGACCGCGTTGCTTGCGTTGCGGGGCATTGATCTTTCACTGGCGACATCGATCCTGGCAGCGATTTATCCAGACAAGTACATCGAGCTGGAGATGGGCGACCTGGAAGCGCTGGGACAGGCGCGGCAGGATGTGCGCTTTTACGAGGAATACCTCGCTTTCTGCCGGAGACTGGTGGAGCGCGGCATTGTCAAGCCGCAGAACGAATTGCCGGGGCCGACACCGCTTCGTGCGCTGGATCGCGCACTCGTGCAGTGGACGCGCAACCGGGCGCTTTAGGGCGATCAGGTGCTACGCCACCGGCTTCCGAGGAGTGATCGAGAGCGAATCGGAGTGGACCGCAAGGTTCTGAGAGACCCACTCATCGCGATGAATGGGCACACGGTAGAATCGGGATTGTGAGTCATTCTTTTGAAATTGGCCCGGTGAGGGTGGGGGAAGGGCGGCTGTTTCTCATCGCCGGGCCCTGCGTGATCGAGTCGGAAGCGCACGTGCGGCGGATGGCGGAGGCTGTCCAGCGGATCACGAGCGACCTGGGCGTTCCCTACATCTTCAAAGCCAGTTACGACAAGGCCAACCGCACGAGCGTGAAGAGCTTTCGCGGTCCGGGACTCGTGGAGGGCACGAAGATCCTGGGCCGGCTGGCGAAGGATACGGGCCTGCCGGTGCTGACCGACGTGCACGAGGCTTCGCATTGCGACGTGGCCGCCGAGGCAGTCGATGTGTTGCAGATTCCCGCGTTTCTGTGCCGGCAGACCGATCTGCTGGTGGCTGCGGGAAAGACAGGCCGCGCCGTGAACATCAAAAAAGGCCAGTTTGTCGCGCCGTGGGATATGTCGCACCCGGTTCAAAAGGTGCGCTCCACCGGCAACGAGCGCGTGTTCCTCACGGAGCGCGGCGCGAGTTTCGGCTACAACACCTTGGTGGTCGATTACCGGTCACTACCGGTGATGCGGGCCATGGCGCCGGTGGTTTTTGATGGCACGCACTCAGTGCAGCAGCCTTCGGCGGCCAACGGCGTGAGCGGCGGGCAGCCCGAGTTCATTCCGTTGCTGGCCCGTGCGGCAGTGGCTGCGGGGGTGGACGGCGTGTTCCTCGAGGTGCACGATGATCCGGCCCATGCGAAGTCGGATGGAGCGAATGCTCTCCGGCTGGACCTGCTGAAGCCGCTGCTGGAACGGCTGCTGGCGATTCAGAAGGCAGCTACTGGCTCCTAGCTTCCTTGCTGCCAGCTTGTGTGGCCTGGCAGAGGCTGACCTTTGGCGATTCAGATTGCGCGGGGTGGGTGGGCGGAGTAGCATGCATCCTCAAACGGCACGGTTGAGAGATGCACTGGACTCGGTTCATTCTCGGGGTGATTGGCGCGGGCATCGTGACATCGATGACGGACTGGTTCTTTGCGGGAGACTGGATCCATCGACGGTTCACGTACCCGGAGATCTGGCGCACGGGGCCGGAGACAAGGGCCATTGCTCAGTCGAGCGCGCTGCCGTTCGTGACCTGCGGCGCGTTTGTGTATCTCGCCGCGTGGATGCGGATTTCTTCGCTTGGGGATGCGATGAAGCTTGCAGTGCTGGCGTGGATCATCGGGCCGCTGCCGCTGATCCTAACCAATGCGGCGTTCATCAAGCTGCACCGGGTGTTTGTAGCGTCGTATTCGGTGGGGTGGCTGGTGAAGCTGGTGGTTGCGGGGATCGCGGCCTGGCTTGTGTTGCGATGAATGTGGCAGCGTGACGCTGGGTTTGATTTGACGGTTGTGCTTTCCCACGTCTCAGGATCGAGACGTGGGGACCCAGACGGTTCTAACTTCCTAATCCCTATTCCCTATTCCCTACTCCCTGCACTTAGAAGTTGAAGGTCACTTTTCCTGTGAGGGCTCGGGGGGTTACGTAGTGCGTGCCGCTGAAGGTGGAGAGGAAGTTATACAGCGCATACTTGTTGGTTACGTTGATCGCCGTCAGATCGAGATCTACTTTGTAGCGATCCGCGTGAAAAAGGTTGGTCTTGCCGAACGAAAGATCGAAAAGACTACGCGGCTGAATGCGCTGCGGGTTCTTGTCGTTGTCGCCCCTGTCAGGACCCGGAATTTTGATCAGGTTGGACGTGAACTCCGAGGCGGGACAGACTGAGGGCAAGGGATTGGTGGGTGTTGCCTTCACTCCATTGCAGGCAAATCCAGCCTGGAATTCCTGGTCCGCGGTCAGGGGAAGATACATGGTCGCTCCTGTCACGGGATTTAGCGTTCCCGGGATGTTGGTGTCCACCATGGCGATGGCCGGGGTGCCATCAGGCAGTGTCGTCGTGGAGTTCCCGCAGGGAGTGTTAGGATCTGTGGCTCCATAGCAGGGAGTTGACCCGGCTACTAACCCTGAGTCGTAGCGCCAGTTGAATCCTCCCCAGAGGCCGTTCAGTACCTTGCCGCGCGAGAACGTGTACTGCAGATGCGAGGTCTGGTTGAACTTCTCGTCGTGGTCGATGCGAAACGGCAATCCGGTTTGGCCCACTGTAGCGCCCGCGCCGGCAACCTGCGGCGGGAAGAAACGTGCCGCCACAGCAGACATTACAGTGTATGCGCTAAAGCCGCGGAACTGGGGAACGTCGACGTGCAGCGCATAGCCGGGAATCTTCGAGTTGTGCCAGTCGATGGGGAAGAAGATCGGTGTATTTCCCAAAATGGAGAAGTCAAAGGCGTTGTGTGTGTACTTCCAGATATACTCACCGCCGACCATTACGCGCTTGCCGAATGCCTGCTGCAAGCTAGCGTGGAATTCGTTGCGATAGCCGGGTTGAAGCGTTCCCGCTACGCCGGAAGTGCAATTGAGGATCGGCGAGAGCACCACGTTCGAGCACCCGCTGTTGGAGAGCACCAGGTTCTCATTGAAAGGCGTTTCAAGGGTACGCGCGTAAGAGACGGCGAGGACAGTATTGGTTGGCTTGATGTTGTAGGAAACGCCCAACCGGGGTTGGGCCTGCTGGGCCTTGGCAAGACCGTTATAGACGTCGCCGCGTATACCGAGGTTGAAGTTCCAGTTGCCCGCCTTGATCTGGTCTTCGACGAACATTGACAGTTCCTTTACGTCGGCGCGGCCGAAATAGTCGTAATAACTGCCGCCGCGGGTCAGGTCGTAGGGCGCAAGCACCGAATTGTAGTATGGATTAGCATTCGGCCCCGAGGCGCCTCCGTTGGGGCACTGAGACGGATCGGAATAGCCGGGCATCGGGAGCCCCGTATTGTCCATGCACGGCGCACTCAACGGATATGTCGCGTCCACTACGCCCAGATGGTCGTTCTCCCGCAGAAAAGTCTGCCCGTACTGCGCGCCGATCTTTATGTTGTGGATTCCCTTGCTGTAAGAGAGATCGGAATGAACAGCCGCGTTTGTGAGCTTCCGGATCTGATAAATGGAGGAGGTTTGCAGGGTGACCGGTCCGAGATCTGCAAGCGGGTTCCCGCTGGGATAGTAGTTGTAATTGTCTCGGCGGACAAAAGCACCGAAGTTGAAGACCGAATCGTTGCCGATAACCCGCGTATAGGTGGGCGAGATGTTGAAGGTGCCGATCTTCGAGCGCTGATCGGTATTGCCGACGTTGCCGAAGATCGGGGTGGCGCTTGTGCCTCCTGCCACGACGTTCTGCACATTCAAATTGTCATAGGAGTTGGGGTTCTGGAACCAGGAACGGCTGTAATTCAGATCGAGGTGAATCGAATCAGCCGAGGTAAAACTGTAGTCGATGCGATCGAAGGCGTTCTCTTCGTTTCCCTTGTCATGGAAGACCGAAAACTCCGGTGGATCGAGGAATCGGCCTGAATTCAAGCCGTCAACCTCAGCAAAGTTTCCCCAGTTTTTCCCGCCATAGGAGAGATCAAACCCGCCGGTGGCCGATCCGAATGAGCCATACGAAGCGTAGATGTTGCCGGTGGGCTTGGTAACGCCCTGTCCGGAACGCGTGGTGGCGACAATGACCAGGCTGGTTTTGTCGCCGTACTCGGCCGGCGGCGCGCCGGAGATGACCTCAATGGACTGAATGGCGTTGGAAGGCAACTGGTTAGAGAAGATCTTGCTTTGCTGGTCTGTTATGGACTGCCCATCTACGTTGAATGAATTGGAGGCGTGGTCTCCCAAACCGTGAAAGAGGCCGTTCGAGTCGGCCGCGACTCCGGGAGTGGTCAGGGTCACCAGTGAACTGAGCGTGGAGGACTGGCTCTCCAGCGGCACCTTGGTAAACAGATCGCGATCAACGTCAGTGTGGAACGTCGGGTCTGTTTCCACGAGATCACCCGTCGCCTCGACAGTAATGGTGGAAGCGGCGGTCTCGATTTGCATAACAAGCTTGAGTGTTATACCCACCGCGGACCGAAGAACGAAGGTCTGGCTCAGAGGGGCGAATCCGGGAGCGGAGACGCTGAGGATGTAGTTGTTGAAGGGAACGTTGCCGATTTCGAACTGGCCGTTGCTATCCGTCCGTGAGGTACGGTCAAGTCCGCTGACGGAGTTCTTGAGGTGCACGGTTGCGCCAGAAATCACTGCGCCCGATGGATCGGTCACTGTGCCGCGAACTGGCGCTGCGTTGCCGCCTTGTGCTGCGGGTGCGGCAACGGCCGCAAGCAAAAAGACCGCGAGGGGGAGTGTACGAATTAACTTGACGCAAAACAACGACATAGATGAAAGCCTCCGTAAGTTGACTGAAAGTGCGTCGTCCGTGCGGGTAGCGCACGGCCAAGTCAGTGCAACGGCGGAATCGTTCCGATAAGTCCTGGCCAATTGGTTGTCTATATCGCGACCTGTATTGGGCAGGTCAGGAGAGAATCAAACCAAACGCGAGGTCAGAACGAAGCCGGGCAAGTGCAGGGAGGCGGACGGATGAAGAGCTGGCGGTGCCAGATCTTTCCGATCGGACGGACTTCGAAGAGGGGCGTCAGCGACTCGATGTGCACGAGGACGATGACGGCCACAGCGGCTGCGACCGGGGCCGCGGTGTGCAGAACGACGCACAGCGGGCAGTGGTCGGCGTCAGAGTCGACTGCGTGGACGTGCGCCACCTGGATGACGGTGAGCAGCGCAAGAAGCGTCAGGCACACCACGATGATCGCGGCGTAAGCCCTGGGCCTCGCGCGACGGTCACTGCGCATCCACGTGTGAAGTTCGGTCAAACTCAAGCTTCCTGTAAAAGGGGACCTGCTTCAAGAATACACAGTATTGGATGCGTCGGGAGTCGAGATGTCACAGGTTAAAAGCCGCCTTAAGTAACGGGGCGCATACGACAGGGACAGGCGAGCGTCTAAACTGTTGGGCAATGAAGCATTTCTCTCATTTAATGCGGGTTTTAGGCGTGGCGGTGGCGATGGCGCTGCCGGCGGGAATTCCGGCGCTTGCGCAGAGCCAGCAGCAACAGCAGAACGGACAGGACAACCGGAAAGTCCTTGCGCCGGACGCGCCCGGCCTTGCGCATAATCATCGGCTGATTCTGAAGGACGGGAGCTACCAGATCGTTCGGGAGTATCAGATCCTGGGGGACCGCGTGCGGTACATGTCGCTCGAGCGAGGCGGCGAATGGGAGGAGTTGCCCTACGACCTAGTGGACTGGGATGCGACCAAAAAATGGGAACAGCAGCACACCGGTCCGTATCAGGGCCCTGAGGAAGCGTCGCCGGGAATGAAAGAGGCGGAGGAACTCGACAAAGAGGAAGCGGCGGAACGGAATGAGATGAAGGCCCGCATGCCCGAGGTGGCCAAGGGGCTGGAGCTTCCCGATTCAGACGGCGTGTTTGTTCTCGATTACTACCTGGGCACACCTGAGCTGGTGGAGCTGGTGCCGTCGGATCTGGGGCTGAACCAGAAGAGCCGGAAGGGGCTGGCGACGATGAATCCGCTCGCGGGTTCGAAGGCGACGCTGGAGCTGCAAGGGACACATGCAAAGGTCCACCTGCACGTGAACGATCCCGCGATCTATCTCTCGCTGGAGGGACAGGACGAGGTGGAGCAGGTGCTTTCTCACGCGCTGACGGTGCAGACGCACGGCGCGAAGGAAGTGGCGAACCGGAAGCACGGCGCGCATTCGCCGCAGTCGGGGTTTGCGATTGTGAAGGTGGATGAGCGCAAAGAGGTGAGAATTATCGGCGCCATCCACGTGAGCCCGACAGGCACCGTGACGCAGAGCGAGGATGTGATTCCGACGAAGGCGGAAGTTCTTCCGGGCAAGCACTGGCTGAAGCTGACGCCGGAGACGACGCTGACAATCGGCGAGTATGCGCTGGTGGAGATTATTTCATCTTCGGACATCAGCCAGTCGGTGTGGGATTTTCGCGTGGATCCGCAGACGGGGGATAACCCGGCTGCGCTCGGGCCGATTCAAAAATAAGCCTTCCGGCAATGCAGACGGGGTCTCGGCTACGGCGCTGCGCGGCGGGCGAGCTTGATGCGGCGCTGCTCCCACTCTCCGCTGGAGAAGATGCGCGGGCCCACTTCGATGAGGCGCGGCATCATGTTGAAGACGGCTACGCGGCTCCAGGGACGGCCGTCGCGGGTGCGGAAGCCCTTTTCGTTGAGATCGCTGACGATGGCCGAGTACGAGAAGTCCTGGGCCAGAAGATCCATCATCTGCAGAAGGACCTTGTTCTCGTGCTCATCGACTTCGAGGCGTTTGCAATCCTCGGAGATCCGCAGGCCATAGGGGATATCTTCGCTGAATGCGCGATCCGGCGGGGCTTCGGAGTCGGGCAGCTCGCGCCGCCACTCAATGGAGATCATCTGCCACCCGGCAGCGGTGCGCTGGCGGATCACGTCAGAGCTGAAGGGCTCGGAAATCACATCACGAATGCGCTCGAAATAGGCCATGGGAGCCTCCGGAAGATACTGCGATGCATGAGGAAGAAGCAATTCAAAGGCCACGGCCGCGTCGCTGTTGGAGGCGCCAATGCATTGCAGCAGAACAGGTTTGCGGGGTCGGGCCGGAATGGCTATGGTGGCGATGATGGCCGCTTTTGCAAATTCCTGTTCGGGAATGAACAAGGCGGTTGAGAAGGATTAGGCGGAATGTAGCCAATCCCAGATGGCATAAAACGCGTGTCGCCGGAGAAGGAAAGAACTGCTACAATTCGTCATCCCCCCGAAAGAAAATGCTTCCCCGAATCGTGCTGGAACATTCGTGACCTGGAAAGAGCGACCGCAATGATCGACTACTACGAGTTCCTGCAAATCAGCCCCAACGCGGATAACGAGACGATTCATCGCGTTTACCGCTACCTTGCTGCACGCCTCCATCCGGATAACCCGGAGTCGGGCGATACCGAGATGTTCCGGATGCTGAAGTCGGCTTACGACACACTGTCGATCCCCTCGAAGCGGGCCGAATATGACGCGGTCTGGCGGCGGGAGCCGAGCGAAGCGAAACCGCTTTCGAGTTCGATTGACTTCCTGGACAGCATCGAAGGCGAGTTGAACCGGCGGGTCGCGGTGCTGGCGGTGCTTTATTTCAAGCGCCGCGCCAATCCGCGATCCCCGGAGGTTCCGCTGGCGGAGATCGAGCGGCGAATGGGATTTCCGCGGGATTATCTCGACTTCACCACCTGGTACCTTGCGAAGAAGGGGTACATTACGAGGGCCGATAACTCCGACTTCACGCTGACGGCAGAGGGCGTGGACTACATTGAGTCGCAGCGCACGAATCTGCCGGTGTTGAACAAGCTGCTGACCGATGGAACCGGGCAATTTGTCGCGGCCGCGACATCACGCAAGGCCGCGACGTCACGCGAACACGCGCCAGACGGATCGCAGCCGGGGAATGGGTCAAAAACCATAATCCTGCCTTCGTCCGTTTCTATCTGGCTGGATCGCCGGCAGAACGACGGGGACCGGCGCCGCAGGGTAGCGGGTGAGCAGACGAATGGTTTCGAGCGGCGGACAGGAATGCGCGACCGGCGCATGAAAGCTGGTGACCGGCGGCAGAACAGGGAAGACCGCCGGGGTTACGCGATCATCAACGTGTAGCCGCGAAAGAGCACAGAACTACCGAACGGTAGCTATACGCTTGATGCTAAAAGTTGCAGGTCGTGGTCACGGCTGCGGGGCGATTGCAGCCTCGATAGCCAGCAAATCTCAATCTTCGTAGCCTGGCGTTTTACTTTTGGTCAGGTTTTCTCGTTCATGAACCCCGGGTGTGAGAGGATCCTGTGTTTTCCCCCAAATTGGTGAGTCCGGTCATTCAATTGCACCTTCCCTTTCGCAGATATTGATGATTGGCCCAAAAGCCGAAAAATGACGAAGAAAAATAATCCCTTGACGCAACTCTGGCGCTGGGTCGCAGACCAGGTTGCCCAAGACGTGCCGACAGATATTGCGCTCTGCGAATATGACTGCCGAAAGGGGCAGTGCATCTTGGAGGAATGGGAGACCTGCGATAGGCGTCTGCACAAAGCAGCGGGCGAACTTATGCCAGCGGCTGACCAGAATCTCGGCAAAGAGCAATTCAAAACCGGCTCCCCCAAGGTCGAAACCACCTCCGTTCAAACGGCGGCATCCGCCCTGGACAACGAGGAGTGAGTAGCGTCTTCAACTTACATGGATGGTCGTCCATACGGAAATTTCTCTGTGGTAAACAACTCGCAAACCTCCGCGCCTCGGAAGAACACTCGAATACAAGTTTTGATTGTTTTCTCGATAGGACTGTCCGGAGCTTATTCGCGCACGCTGATGCCCAGGGTCTTCATCTTGCGGTAGAGGTGGCTGCGCTCCAGGCCGAGGAGTTCGGCGGCGCGGCTGACGTTGTTGCGGGCTTCTTCAATCTTCTTGAGGATGTAGTCGCGCTCGTAGGCGTCGCGGGCCTGCTGGAGCGTGGAAAAATCTTCGGTCGTGCGCGAGCCCGACTTGTGGGTGAGCGGCGGGAGCTGTTTGCGCTCGATGCGCAGAGTACGCGGGTTAAGAATGAGCACGCGCTCGATGACGTTCTTCAACTCGCGGACATTGCCGGGCCAGTGATATTGCTGGAGAACTTCGAGCGCCTCTTCGCTGATTTCCATGCGGGGACGGCCGTACTGGCGGCCGAACTCAGCGAGGAATTCGCGGGCAAGAAGCGGGATGTCCTGCTTGCGCTCGCGCAGCGGAGGAACAAAAAACGGAACGACGTTGAGGCGGTAGAAGAGATCTTCGCGGAAGTTGCCTTTGGCGATTTCCTCTTCGAGGTTCTTGTTGGTTGACGCGATGAGGCGGACATCGACGCGGATGGGTTGCAAGCCGCCGACAGGCGTGAACAACTGGTCGTCGAGAGCACTGAGCATCTTGGCCTGCGTCTTGAGGCTCATGTCGCCGACTTCGTCGAGGAAGAGCGATCCGCCGTCTGCGCGTTCGAGTGTGCCGCGCTGTTCGGGCGGGCCGCCGGGCTGCGCGCCGTGGCGATAGCCGAAAAGCTCCGACTCAATGTGGTCCTCGGGGATCGCGGCGCAGTTGAGTTCGACAAAGACGCGGTCGCGGCGAAGGCTCTCGGCGTGGATGGCGCGCGCGATCAGTTCCTTGCCGGTGCCGGATTCGCCGTAGATGAGGACGCGGCCGTTGGTGGGCGCCATGAGACGGATCTGCTGGCGAAGGGCCTTGACGGGGACGCTCTCGCCGGTGAGGACGGCGCCGACGTTGAACTGGCGTTTGAATTCGAGGTTCTCGCTGCGGAGTCGGCGGGCTTCAACGGCGTTCTTGAGAACGATAAGCGTGCGGTCGAGCGAGAGCGGCTTCTCAAGAAAATCATAGGCCCCGAGCTTGGTGGCCTTGACTGCTGCTTCGATGGTGCCATGGCCGGAGATGATGACGACCTCGGGACGCTTCTCTGGGGCGAGGGCGTGGATATCGGCTAGGACGTCGAGGCCGTCGCGATCGGGGAGCCAGATGTCGAGAAGCACCACGTCGTAGGACGCATCCTCGATGAGCACGAGGGCCTCGGCTGCAGTGGCGGCGGTGGCCACGCCATATCCTTCTTCGGTGAGGATCTCCTCGAGTGAGGAGCGGATTTCAGCCTCATCGTCAACCACCAGGACATGATTCATGAGCGTGCCTCGGATACGGGGGCAGCGGTGCTGGGTTCGTGTGCCGCCGGTTCGGTGTGCTCCATCAGGGGCAGGCGGATAAGGAAGCGCGCGCCCTTGGGGGCGTTGCTCTCGGCGCGAATGGAGCCGCCGACCTCCTGAACGATTTTTGCCGCAATGGAGAGACCCAGGCCGGTGCCGCGGTGCTTGGTGGAGTAGAAGGGGAGGAAAAGGCGCTCGCGGATTTCGTCGGTGAGGCCGTGTCCAGTGTCGGCGACTTCAATCTCGACGGCGGCACCGTCTTCACTGAGCGAGGTGCGCACGCAAAGAACGCGCAGCAGGCTGCCTTGCATGGCTTCGGCGGCGTTATCGATGAGGTTGGCGAGGGCGCGGCGGATGGCTTCCTGATCGGCGAAGACGACGGGCAGCCCGGGTTCGAGGTCGCGCTTCACGGTGATGCCTTCAAGCCGGCCGGCGAAGAGAGCGAGCGCTTCATCGGCTATCTGGTTCATGTCGCAGGGACGCGGCTGCGGCGCGGGGAATTGCGCGAGGGCCGAGAACTGGTCGACGAGGGTGCGCAGGGTCCCCACGCAGGCGAGGATGACTTCGCTGCACTTGCGGATGATGGAAGGCGAGTCGGCCTGGCTGCGGTCGAGATGGCGGCCGATGCGCTCGGCGGAAAGCGCGATGGGCGTGAGCGGGTTTTTGATCTCGTGGGCGACACGCTGCGCGACTTCCTTCCACGCGAGCTGGCGCTGGGCGCGGAGGAGTTCGGAGGTGTCTTCGACGACGAGGACTGTGCCGGGACGACTGTGTGCGAGTTCGAGGCGCGCGCTGGTGACGGCGAGATGCATGTTGCGGCCGCGGAGGTGGAAGTCGATCTCGGTGGAGGCCGCGCCCATGCGCTGTCCGCGGCGGATGAGGCCGGCGAACTCGTCGACGCACTCGGGCGGCAGGAGAGCGTCGAGCTTCTGGCCGCGCAGGCCGGCGTTTTCGTCCTGCCCCATTAGGACGGCGAAGGCGCGATTGGCCTGGAGCACAGAGCCGGGCGCATCGAGGGTGACAACGCCGGAAGGAATGGTTTCAAGGATGATCTCGAGCTCGCGGCGGCGCTCTTCAATGGCCTGGTTGGCGGCGGTGAGTTGCGCAGATGAGGTTTCAGCGAGCTTGCGGCTGGCATCGAGGTCCTCAGCCATGTGATTGAAGGAGCGAACCAGCTCGGCCATTTCGCCGGTGGAGACAACCCCGACGCGATGTTCATATTTGCCGGCGGCGATTTCGTCCATGGCGTCAGCGAGGGCTTCGACGGGACGGGTAATCTGCTTGGACAGGAAAAGAGCGAGCCACACGCTGGAGAAGAAGACCACAACCGTGATCAGCAGCAGCATGAGGAAGAAGGTGGCGCGGATGCTGTTGCGCGAGCGGAAGAGGTCCCAGTACTCGGCGGCGCCCTGGCGGATGCGAGCGGTGGTCTGGCTAAGGCCCTGCGGCATGGGGAGAGCGGCGACGATCGTCTCGCCGGAGGTGGTAACGGATTTTCCCAGGGCGTAATCGATGCCGGTAATGCGGATGACGGGCGCTTCGTTGCGCTGGGCCGACCCGAGAATGCTGGCCGAGAGCGGGCCCGCGAGCGGAACGGCGGATTGAAGATTGGTGTCGCCGTCTTTTTCAGGCAGCCAGGGAATGAGGCTGGCCTGGCTGTTTTCGGGCGGGGCCTGGAAGCTCGCGATCGGCTGGTGGTCTTTGCCGTAAACGATGACGAAGCCGCCTTGGAGGGTGATGCTGCGAGATTCAAGGACTTTCTCGAGAGCGGGAGCGCCGGCGTCGGCTGCGCCGGTTGCGGCGATCGACTCGGCTTCGCTGCGCGCATTGCTGGTGACGTATTGCGCCAGTTCGAGCACGACACGGGTGGAGTCTTCGCGCAGTTGCGAGGTGTTGGGCGAAAACCAGCGGTCGATGGAGCGGTTCATGAGCTGAAAGCTGAACAGGAACATGAACACGGCGGGGGTGAGCGCGATGAGCATGGCGCCGACCACCATGCGCGTGCGCAGACGGGCCCCGAGGGCGCTGCTGCTCTGATCTGCGTGAAGCTTGAGAATAGCGCGCAGCAACAGAAGCAGAAAAACGAGAAGCGAAAGGAAGATGACAAGGGTGAGGCCGGTGAAGGCCAGGGTTTCGCCGGAGGTTTCAGGGTTCAGGAAACGGACGTGCGAGGTGTTGAAGGCCTGAAGCCCGCCCAGAAAGGCGAAGAAGAGCAACACACCGGCGCCGAGAAAAACAACAGTCCTGCGCCGCGAGTCGCCTTCATAGAGCATGGGGCGATTATAGGCGCAGGCAGAATTCGAGAGCCAGTTGGACTGAGCGGCGAATGTACGGCGGCGAGGAACCGGAGAGGCTCAAACGCCCGCCCGCATCGCTCGAAGCCTAAGTCAGGCCAGAGTGAATAACGGGCGGGAGCAGCTTTGAAGTGGGTTGTTTATTTCTTCTCGCAGCAGTCACCCGGATGTGAATCACGCTAGGTCGGCCGTCAGGCGAGGACGTTCGCGGCTGGTGTCCACTCGCGCTGCTGGCTTTCGGCGACTCCGCGGTAGGTGAGTTTGCCGAGGTAGGTGTTGAGGCCTTCGGCAAAACCGGCGTCCTGCTTGAGCGCCTCGCGAGCGCCGAGGCTGGCGATGCGCATGAGATAAGCGAAGGTCGCGTTGGTGAGCGCGAGCGTTGAAGTGTGAGGCACGGCGCCGGGCATGTTGGTGACGCAGTAGTGCACCACGCCATCGACGGTGTAACTGGGGTTGGAGTGCGAGGTGGGCCGGGCGGTTTCGACGCAGCCACCCTGGTCGATGGCGACGTCCACGATGACCGCGCCTTTCTTCATCCGAGAAACCATGGCGCGGGTGACGATTTTGGGCGCGGTTGCGCCGGGGATGAGAACGCCGCCGATCACGAGGTCGGCTTCACGCGTGGCCTGGGCGACGTTGTAGCTGTTCGAAGCAAGCGTGTAAAGCCGGCCGCCGAAGAGGTCATCGAGTTCGCGGAGCCGGTTGAGGTTGACATCGACGAGGGTGACTTTGGCGCCGAAGCCAAGGGCAATTTTGGCGGCGTTGGTGCCGACGATGCCTCCGCCGATGATGGTGACGTGCGCGGGGGGAACTCCGGGGACGCCGCCGAGAAGGATGCCGCGACCGCCGCGCTCCTTTTCAAGATATGTGGCGCCGACCTGGACGCTCATTCTTCCGGCGACTTCGCTCATGGGCGTGAGAAGCGGCAATGCGCCATTGCGGTCACGAACGGTTTCATACGCGATGCCGATGACTTTCGACTCGAGGAGCTTGTTGGTGAGGCCGCGGACGGGAGCGAGGTGCAAATAAGTGAAGAGGACCAGGCCCTCGCGGAAGTTGGGGTATTCGCTTTCGATCGGCTCCTTGACCTTGACGACGGTATCGGCCTTTCCCCAGACATATCCGGCATCGCCCACGATTTCGCCGCCGGCTTCCTTATACGCGGCGTCGTCGAATCCGGAGAGTTCGCCGGCGTGCGTTTCCACCAGCACCTTGTGGCCGGCCTCGGTGAGCGCACTTACGCCTGCGGGCGTGACGCCCACACGAGCCTCGTTGTCCTTAATCTCTTTGGGAACGCCGATGATCATGGTGGCTCCTTTATGCCGGTTTCGGGTGCTCTGTTGTGTGGGGAGGGATCACTTGGAAGCCCCGCGCCGGAGTTCCGGTTTGTATGGAGGAGGGCTTGATCCGGCGCGGCGGTTCATTGCTGGCTTCCAGTTGACAACTCATCCTACGGCGCGTGCGGGTTCCAATGTTTGCAAAGTTCGTGTTAAAACATCTGATTGGGAACGAAACGTGAAAGGGAATACGCAGAAATGCAAGAAACGACCGAAAACCTATCGAACAGCGCGCAGCGGCCGGATTTGGATGAGCTGGACGCGTCGATTCTTCGCTACCTTGAGCTCCACGGGCGAGCGACGAATTATGAAGTGGGCGAGGCGGTGGGACTGTCAGCCTCGGCGGCATCGCGGCGGATACAAACACTGGAATCTGCGGGGGCGATCCGCGGGTACCGGGCGCTGGTGGACGACCGGCTGCTGGGGAAACGAATGACCGTGTACATCCGCGTGACGCTGGAGCGGCAGTCGGCCCCGGTATTGAGCGCGTTTGAGGCGGCTGTGCGGCGCTGCAGGGGCGTCGTGAGCTGCCATCTGATGGCCGGCCAGTATGACTACATGCTCGTGGCCCGCGTGGCGGGGATCGATGACTACGGACGGCTGCACCAGAATGAACTCTCGCGGTTGCCCGGCGTAACGCGGCTGGAGACGAGCTTTGCGTTGCGCGATGTTCTGGACGGAAGCCGGTTGTAGGTGCGGGCGGCGAACCTAGCTTGTCACTTCATCGAAGGATACATTTTGAAGATTCAGCGCTAGATTTATGGTTACGCAGGTACTTTGCCTTCGCTATTACTAACGTGGGAGAATCCCCCAGGGCTCCTGGAAGGGCGTAGTTATGTTTGAGTCTGACCAGCACGAAATCGACGAAGAGTACGAAGGATATCGACATCCAGCTCCGCCATCTCCTCCGCCTCCGCCTGCTCCGGCAACCTCACCGACTCCGGCAAAGGCACAAACAGCGCCGACGCCCGTAGCAGCGGCAGCAGTTGAGGAGCCCGTCGCGGAAGAACCCCGGGAGGAGCAGGAGGAGTCTCAAGAGGAAGAGGCGCAAGACGAGGAGTTTGTCGACCCGGCGCAGCGGCAGCAGGAGGAGGAGCCGCCGCCTAAGAAAAAGAAGCCGAACCTCTTGTTAATCGGAGGGTTCGCGGCGCTTGCGGCGTTCGCGGTTTTCGTTTTCATGACTGCTTCTCGTCCGAAGCAGAATACGCCGCCACCCGGCGACCTGGGGCCGGGCATTGTGGCAGTCTCGGGGTTGCGGGGCCATCTGGACACGAGGTGGGAAGGCGATACGAAGACGGGTAGGCTGGCCTACCAGCTGCGAATCGAGCCGATGGAGGACCGGTGGGAGGCGGGATTCTCGAAGGTGACTTCCAATCCGCCGATGCCGATTTCGGTCAATATCAGGCTGATGGACTCGACGGGGTTCGCGCTATGCGGGAAGGAAGTGGACTTCCATTTTGATCCGCAGAATGCCGCAGTGCCGGTCGCGATTCCTTCACAGGTTGGCGGGGATGGCAAGAAGGTGTCGCAAGCCGAGCGGAATGCGGCGATGCAGGCCGCGCGCCAGAGTGAGATCACGCGGATGCGGGCAGAAGAAGTAGTACGGGAGCGCGGAAAGGACATCTTCCAGAATCAGACCACGGCGGATGGCCAGGTAAGCGCGGTGAATGTGCAGGGAACGCTGCCCTGTTCGCCGGATCAGTACAGGCGCGCCGATTACTGGGACATCAACACGAATTTTCCAACGCTGGCGGAGCAGGCCGCGCTGGTCGATCCGAAGGCAGCGGCGCTGGCCAGGGAACTCGAGGCGCCGGAGCATCCCGGAAAACGCACACTGCCGAAGCTGCCGCAGGAGGGATTCGTAATCCAGGGAGACGAACGGGTGACGGGGTATGACTCGGCGCGCGGCGTCCTGTGGGCCGAAGGAAAGACCTTCCAGATCGACAAGCGCTACGGACAGGCAACTGCGACGGCATGGGCGAACAACTATTCGCTGATCCACTACCGCTGCGATCAGCATGCGAACTGCGCGCTGACCGCGGCGGGGGAAGCGGCGGTGCTGCATGCGCGGCTGAGTGAGTAGGTGCTCGCTCTCGGCTGGCTGCCACACGAGACGAGCCTCGTTGGGAGGGAGGCGGCCGCACGACAACGCGACTGGGGCGATCACAACCGGGGTGCGAACACAGTCGAAAGTGGAGGGCAAAATTGATGATTCCGGATGATCCCAATTTCTATAAGAGTCTGCTTGACCACATAAGCGATGGAGTGTACTTCGTCGATCGCGAGAGACGAATACTTTTCTGGAACGAGGGGGCTCATCGCCTCACGGGGTATACATCTGAGGAATTGGTTGGCCGGCACTGCCAGGACGATATTCTCTGTCACGTTGATTATGATGGACAACGGCTGTGCCAGAATGACTGCCCTTTGGCAGCAAGTATCCGTGACGGAAACAGACATGAGGCAAGAGTCTTTCTGAGGCACAAACAAGGACGAAGGTTACCGGTTGAAGTTCGGATTCAACCAATGTTCGGAAGCGATGGGACGATAGTCGGGGGCGTTGAAATCTTCAGCGATGACTCGGCTCGCCTCGAGACGGCCCGGAAGCTCAAAGATATGCAGAGAATGGCATTTCTTGACGATCTGACGCAGCTCCCAAACAGGAGATTCGTCGAACTCTCACTTGAGACCGCATGCAACGAATTCCGAATGCATAGAGATCCATTTGGCGTCTTGTCGATTGATCTGGACGGGTTCAAGGGGATCAACGACTTCTTCGGTCACGAAATGGGAGATTTCGCGCTCAAGGAAACAGCAAAAACGCTTGCGGGGGCGCTTCGTGCAAGCGACGTGGTGGGGCGATGGGGCGGCGACGAGTTCATAGCTATCGTACGCAACACAAGCGACGAGCTTCTCAGGGTTCTTTCGGCACGATGTGAAGCGTTGGTCGGGCAAACCGCAATCCCTGCTCCGAACAATCGGAAGATATGTCCATCTGCCTCAATCGGCTTCGCCCTGGCACGCACGGATGAGCCATGGAAGGAACTCGTGGCGAGAGCGGACGAACTGATGTACAGACGCAAGAAAGCAAAGCGAAGCATCGTGGCCTGATCCACTAAAGCTGCGATCAGGACGCGAACTGCGCGCTGACCGCAAGTGGGGCACACCCGCGTTTCAGCAGCCTGAAGTTCACCCCGCGAACGAAGACCCGGCCGCGGGGACCCCGAAGAAGGCCGCTATTCCCTTCGAGCCTTACTCCGCGTTGTCGATTTGCGCCCTTTGCAGTTTGTCGGAGTAGTCGACGTAGACGGCTTTCCAAGTGGTGAAGAAGTCGATGGCGCCGTTGCCTTCGCGGTGGCCGTTGCCGGTGTGCTTGACGCCGCCGAAGGGCAGATGCACCTCGGCGCCGATGGTGGGCGCGTTGATGTAGGTGATGCCGGCTTCGAGATCGCGAATGGCGGCGAAGGCGCGGTTCACATTCTGGGTGTAGAGCGCGGTGGAGAGGCCGTAGTCGATGGAGTTGGCGATCTCGATGGCCTGCTCGAAGGTGTCGAACTCAATGAGAGCGACGACCGGGCCGAAGACCTCTTCGCAGGCGATGCGCATGTTGGGCGTGACGGCCGAGAGGACGGTGGGCTCGAAGAATGTGCCCTTGGCGTAGTCGCCGCTCGTGAGGACGTGACCGCCGCAAAGGAGCTTCGCGCCTTCCTTCGTGGCGATATCGACGTATTTGGTTGAAGTCTCGATCTGGCTTTTGTTCACCTGCGGGCCGACCTGGACGGACTCGTCGAGGCCATTGCCGATCTTCAGCTTCTTGGCGCGGGCGACGAATTCGTCGGTGAATTTGCGGGCAATTCCTTTCTGCAGGAGAATGCGGCTGGTCGCAGTGCAGCGCTGGCCGGTGGTTCCGAAGGAGCCCCAGAGAGCGCCGTCGAGGGCGAGCTCGAGATTGGCATCGTCGAGGACGATCTGCGCGTTTTTGCCGCCCATCTCAAGGGAGACGGGCTTGAAGGTTGCGGCAGCGCGCTGCGCCACATGCGAGCCGATTTCGCTGGAGCCGGTGAAGCTGATGGCGCGGACGTCGGGGTGCTCGACAAGGGCATTGCCGGTGGCCGAGCCGCTGCCGCTGACGATGTTGACCACGCCCGGAGGCAGGCCTGCGTCGACGAGGGTCTGGACGAGGTTGTAAACAGAAATGGGCGTGTCGCTTGCGGGTTTGATAACGCAGGTGTTGCCGGAGACGAGCGCGGGAAAGAGCTTCCAGCTTGGGATGGCCATGGGAAAGTTCCATGGCGTGATGAGTCCTACGACGCCAACAGGCATGCGGACAGACATGGCGAACTTGTTCTGCAGCTCGGAGGGGGTGGTCTGTCCGAAGAGTCGGCGGCCCTCACCTGCGACATAAAACGCCTCGTCGATGGCTTCCTGCACGTCGCCGCGGGTCTCTGCGAGGACTTTGCCCATTTCGCGGGTCATGTCGCGGGCAAACTGCTCCTTGCGCTGCTGGAGCAGGATGCCGGCGCGGACGAGGATTTCGGCGCGCTTGGGCGCGGGGACGAGGCGCCAGGTGGCGAAGGCTTTCTTCGCGGCCGCCACGGCTGCGTTTACATCCTCAGGGCTGGAGGATGGGAATGCGCCGACGATGTCGTCGTGGTCGGCAGGGTTGATGTTCAGGGTGGTCTTGCCGCTTGCGGCAGGGTGCCATTCTCCGCCAATCAGATTGTGATACGTGGGGTAGGTCATGGGAGTCCCGTTCTTGGTTCGAAGTTCGTAGTGATCAGTGCACAGTGGTCAGTGGTCAGTTGGGACAGGGAGGTTTGCCTGGGTATGAGAGCTGGTGGCGCACTTCCCGGCTCCGCACAAAAACAGTTGATTTTAGCGCACCGGGGGTGGGGTAGGGCGATGTTCACATGCAACTGATGCCGGGGCAGAGCCCGCCTGGAATGCTGAAATCGGGTTTGCTCTTCCTTTCGTGCATGGCGCGAACGAGGTATTTACAAATGCTCCTCCGGCCTGCCTATTACCAGCGGTGTTTGCTGTCGGAGGGCATACTGGCCGTACAATGGACCAGAGGTAGATTCCACTTTTCATGTCTTCGAACGGTTATCCTTCGCGTACTTCGCGGTCACATGGCTTGCGCTCACTTTTCAGCATGTTCTCAAGCGACCTGGCCATTGATCTAGGCACCGCCAACACGCTGGTCTTCGCCGCAGGCAAGGGCATTGTGGTCAATGAGCCCTCCATCGTGGCCATCAACAAAAACACCGGTGAGGTGGAAGCCGTAGGCAAGGAAGCCAAGGACATGCTGGGGCGCACGCCTGGCAACATCGTGGCCATCAAGCCGATGAAAGATGGCGTCATCGCAGACTTCAAAGTCACCGAGAAGATGCTGAACTACTTCATCCAGAAGGCGCACAACCGGAAGATGCTGGTGCATCCGAGGATCGTGATCGGCGTGCCGTCTGAGATTACGCAGGTGGAGAAGCGGGCGGTCGAGGACTCGGCATACCGGGCGAAGGCCAGCGAGGTGTATCTCGTGGAGCAGGCCATGGTTGCGGCGATCGGCGCGGGACTGCCGATTACCGAGCCGGGCGGCAACATGGTGGTCGATATCGGCGGCGGAACGACGGATATCGCGGTGATTTCGCTCTCGGGGATCGTCTATTCGCGTTCGGTGCGGATGGCCGGCAACCAGATGGACGAGGCCATCACGAATTACCTGAAGCGCAAGTACAACCTGCTGATCGGCGAGCGGACGGCGGAGCAGATCAAAATTGAGATCGGTTCGGCGTATCCGCTGGACAAACCGCTCACCATGGAGATCAAGGGACGGAACCTGATTGAGGGCGTGCCGAAGACCATCTCGGTTGACGACAGCGAGATTCGCGAGTCGCTGGGCGAATGCATCGCGGTGATCATGAACGCGATCCGCGTGGCGCTGGAGCGGACGCCTCCGGAGCTGTCGGCGGACATCTCCGATCGCGGGATTGTGCTGACCGGCGGTGGGGCGCTGATCAAGAACCTGGACAAGCGTATCCGCGAGGAAACGGGGCTGCCGGTTTCGGTGGCGGACGATCCGCTGGCATCGGTGGTTCTGGGGACGGGCAAGATGCTGTCGGACTTCAGGCTGCTCAGGAAGATCAAGATCGACTAAAAGGCAGTGGGCAGTGAACAGTGGTCAGTGATCAGTTTTCGGTATTGGGGTCCGCTGCTCAGCCACAAACAGACATCAGATCAATGAAGCTGTCCACTGTTCACTGACCACCGATCACTGGCTTTCATGGAATCATTTGTCGTTCGCTATCGGAATCTGCTGGTGCTGCTGGCGTTGCTGGTGGCCCAGATTCTGGGGCTTGCCATGCAGGTGCGGCGGACGAACAGCGGACAGGCGGCCGACGGACGCAGCGTCAGCCTGATTCGCTACTGGGCCAACTCGATTGTGAGTCCGCCGGAGCGGCTTTTGCATTACTCCGGGACGGGCATCTCGTGGCTTTGGAACAACTACATTGACCTGCGGCATGTGCGGCAGCAGAACGCGGATCTCGAGAAGACGGTGGACCGGCTGCGGCTGGAACAGGCGGCGCTGCTTGAGGATGCGAAGCAGGGCCAGCGGCTGCAGGCGCTTTTGAATTTTCAGCAAAAGTACATTTACAAGACATTGACGGCGCAGGTGATAGGGTCGAGCGGGACCGACCAGTCGCGGGTGTTCTACATCGACAAGGGCAAGGATGCAGGGATCGAGCGCGATATGGCGGTGATCACGCCGGACGGGATTGTGGGCAAGGTGCGCGATGTGTTTCCGCACACGGCGCAGGTGCTGGCAATCAACGACCAGTCGAGCGGCGCGGGCGTCATCATGGAGTCGACGCGGATTCGCGGGATTCTGCGCGGCAACGCGGCGGGGCAGCCTCAGATTGAGGACGTGATTCGCGATCAGCGCATCAAGCCCGGTGAGAAGGTGCTGACTGCGGGCGGCGACGAGATTTTCCCGCGCGGGTTGCCGGTGGGCGCGGTAGACAGCGTCGTTAACGATCCTGAGCGCGACGGGTTTGTGGAAGTGATTGTGAAGCCGGCCGCGCATCTCGATCAGCTCGACGAGGTTATGGTGATCACGTCGACGGAGCGGCGCTTCCCACCGGATCAGCAGCAGGATATGGCCGAGAGCGAGGCGCTGAAGGGTGCGGAGGCCGAGAAGCAGAAGACGTCGGAGGGAATGGCGGAGAAGCTGCCGGGGCTGATCGATCCGAGCCTGCCGCCGGATCAACAACCGCTGAAGGATACGTCAAATCCGAACCCGGTTTCGCGGCCGCCGGTGGCGATTCATCCTGACCGGTTTACGCCGTTAAGTGCGGCAACGCCGAGTGTGCCGACGCCGGCGCAGGACGGCCAGGGCCCACCGGTGACGGGGCCGGCAAACGCACCGGCGACCCCGAAGAAGAAGCCGCCGACGCCCAAGCCGCAGACCAGCCAGCCCGAGGCGAAACCGGGAACAACGCCGCCCGCGGCACCGCAGGGGGAGAATCGCTAGCCATGTCGGTGCTTTCGGCGGAGAGAAGCCGCGAAATCGAGATTCACCGTTACCCGGTGCTGGTGTATGCGCTGGTGCCGACCCTGGCCGTGGTGCTGCAGGCGTGGCTGCCGCGGCTCCTGGGGCGGTTCGCGTGGTTCGATCTGCCGCTGGTGGTAACGGTGTTTTTCGCGCTGAGCCGGCGTAACCCCATCCAGGGATCGATGTTAGGCGGCATCCTGGGCATCTTTGAAGATGCGCTGACGGGGCACGCGATCGGAATCAACGGAATCGCGAAGACGCTGGTCGGCTATCTTGCGGCATCGGTCGGCATCCTGGTGAATGTGGAGAATTACGCGATACGGCTGTTCCTGACGTTTGTGCTGTCGCTGGTGGGAAGCGCGACGTACTTCTTTGTAGTGCGCTTTCTGCTGGGCTTGACGAGCGACACGAACTGGCTGACGGAGTTGTTCAAGGCCGTCGGGAACTCGGTGATTGCGCTGATGTTCTTTCCCCTGATCGACCGGGCGAAGATTCGTGATTGAGTACGTTGGTTCATGGAACGGTTGCAGTGTGGTTTCGTCACCTTATCGGCAACCGTCAAAATCGTGAAAGAAGTATCCTATTGGCAGGTGTTGCGTCGAGGTATTTGCGGGAGATTTAAGCACCCCGGTGGCTAAAGCCCTCTTTGATTCTGCATGCTTTTAAGTACGGGCTGAAGCCCGTACCCTTCTCCGGAACGAGTTTTTCCCGCAACCCCTTGAAGTCGTTGGACGGCATGAGATTTCATAGGGATCGCGATGCAGTAGAGGCACATGGTTTTTGACAAGGTCACGCGCGGCGAAAGGCTCTCTGTCATCAAGGCGGCGGTGGTGCAGTATGCCGTACTGGGGCTGATGCTGGCGCTGGCCGCCGGATTGTGGCGGCTGCAGATTCTTGGCGCGCAGAACTTCAAGATGCTGGCGGAGCAGAACCGTGTTCGCAAGGTGCCGGTGCTGGCTCCGCGGGGCAAGCTCTTCGATCGCGAAAACCGGCTGATCGTCGACAACTATCCGTCGGTTTCGTGTTTCCTGGTGCGCGAGCAGAACCGTAACGTGGATGCCGATTTGCCGCTGATTGCGCGCGGGCTGCATCTCGATCTCGACCAGCTTCGGGCAACGCTGCACAAGTACCGCGCTGCGCCGGGATACCAGCCGATTCCGATCAAGGAAGACGTGAGTGCAGATGAGCAGGCGTTTATTGAGGCGCACCGAAACGAGTTGCCGGAGTTGGAGACGATTGAAGGCGAGCGGCGGCTGTATCCGCGCGATGGCTTTGCGTCGCACCTGATCGGGTATGTGGGCGAGGTGAGCGAGGACGACCTGAACCAGACGCGTTATGCGGCATATGAGCCCGGTGACGTGGTGGGCAAAGCCGGCGTGGAAGAGGAGTACGACCAGCTGCTGCGCGGGCAGGACGGGTCTCGGGATGTCATAGTCGACAGCCATGGGCGCGAGGTGGGCTTCCTGGGAGTTCAGCATGCGATTCCGGGACAGGACCTGCGGCTCACGATCGACAACGATCTGCAAAAGGCGGCGGAGCTGGCGCTGGGCGACCGCAACGGCGCGATTGTGGCAATGGATCCGCGCAATGGCGAGATCCTGGCGATGGTGTCGCGGCCGAGCTTCGATCCGAATGCGTTTGCGGTGAAGATCGATCGCGCGGAGTGGAACAAGCTGATCACTGACCCGGACCATCCGCTGATGAACAAGGCGATTCAGGCGCAGTTGGCGCCGGGGTCCACTTTCAAGATCCTGATGTCGGTGGCGGGATTGCAGGAGGGCATCGCCCAGAACCTTAAAGTGAACTGCGCGGGCGGGTGGGGGCCGTACGGCTTCTTCCATCACTGCGATGAAAAGCACGGCGCGGTAGACATTCACAACGCGATTCCCTACTCCTGCGACACGTTCTACTACCAGCTTGGCGACAGGCTGGGCATCGATCGAATTGCTAAGTACGCAACGGAGTTCGGATACGGGCAGAAGACGGGAATCGACCTGCCGGGCGAACAGGCCGGGCTGATGCCGAGCGCGCACTGGCTGATGAAGAACTACCACCGCAAATGGTATCCCGACGAGACGCTGGACGTTTCGATCGGGCAGGGCGCAGTGGAAGCCACTCCGCTGCAACTGGCGCGGATTATCAGCGGCATTGCTTCGGGCGGGCACCTGGTTCGGCCGCACGTGGTTTTTCCGGATCAGCTGCCGGACGAGTTCCGGAAGGATCTCTATGAGAATCTGCCGGGGGCGGGAGATGTGAGCATCCCGATCGACCCTGACAACTGGGTAACGATCACGGACGGCATGGCCGAGGTAACGCAGCCGGGGTATTTCCATACAGCCGGATCGGCGCATCTTGAGGGCATCGATCTCGCAGGGAAAACCGGGACGGCACAGTTGATGAGTCATGAGGCGCTGGACCGTACCAGCAAAGGACATAACACGCGGCCTAACGTGTGGTTTGTCGGCCTTACCCCGCGGCGCAATCCAGAGCTGGTGGTGGCAGTGCTATGGATGAACGGAGAGTTCAGCTACTATCCGGCACGGCTCGGAGCGCGCGTGGTGGCGGCTTACGTGGAGAAGCAGAGGCGGCTTGCGCACAACCTGGTGCCGGTGAAGGCGCCGGCTCCGCCGCCGGTGGAGGTGGGCGCAGTGTGGACGACGCCGATTCCCACTCCGAACGCAAATGGCCAGCAGACGGCAAAGCTGCATGCCGGCAAGTTCTATGTCGGCGCAAACGGAGCTGTAACAGGCGCCCCAGAGAACTCTCAGTTGGCAAAAACTGCCAAGCCGGCACAAGCCTCGAACGGTACGGCAAGGATTGAAACGGCGAAGGCCACGAAGCCGGCGCAGCCTGCTCGGGAATCGGCGAAGCTGAACGCGACGCCGGCGCTTCCGTCCAAACCCACATCGGTGAAGTCGCAATGAGACCGATGCGCCGTTTCTTGAGCTTCCGCGATTTCGACTGGACGCTGTTCGGGATTGTGGCCTTGCTCTGCACGATCTCAGTGCTGGAGATTTACTCGGCCACGCTGCACACGAAGTATGTCGGCTTTCACACCAAGCAGATCTACTGGATTGCGGGCGGCGTGATGGCGATGTTTATCTTTGCCAAGATCGACTATCACAAGCTGATCGACTGGGTGCCGTGGTTTTACGGATTCTTCCTCTTTGGCCTTGTTGCCGTGCTGGTGCCCGGGATCGGCCATAAGGCGCTGGGAGCGAGGCGCTGGATCAAGCTGGGACCGATTCTGTTTCAGCCTTCCGAATGGATGAAGCTGGTGATGATCCTCGCGGTGGCTCGGTATTTTGCGAACCTGGGAGGCCGCAATCTCACCTGGAAGGACATCCTCAAAGGCTTTGCGCTGGTTGGCGTACCGATGGTGCTGATCCTGAAGCAGCCCGATCTGGGTACCGCGCTCACCTATGTGCCGGTCCTGGTGATCGGGATGTTCCTGGGTGGTATCAACCTGAAGCAATCCCTAATTCTGATCACCGCAGCGACCGTACTTGTGGTTGGCGGCTGGAGCAGCGGGAAGCTTCTGAAGCCCTACCAGAAGGCGCGGCTGACGGGGTTCATCAATCCGGATAACGACCCGCGCGGAGCGGGGTACCAGGTGCTGCAGGCCAAGATTGCGGTCGGAGCAGGGGGCATCTGGGGCAAGGGGGCTGAAAAAGGCACCCAGACTCAGGGGGCTTTTATCCCCATTCCGCACGCCGACTTTATCTTTGCGGCGTTCAGCGAGGAGCATGGGTTTGTGGGCGCAGTATTTGTGCTGCTGCTATACTTCCTCATATTGATGCGTTTGATTCAAAACGCTCAAACAGCCGCAGACCTGCCTGGGTCCCTGATTATCATGGGGATCGTGGCTGTGTTGACCTTCCAGATCGCGGTCAACGTGGGCATGGTCATAGGTTTTATGCCAGTCACCGGAATCCCTTTACCGTTAATGAGTTACGGCGGATCCTCGGTGTTGTTTACCTTCCTGGCGCTGGGCGTTGTAATGAACATTCGCATGCGCCGGTTCGTAAACTAAGAGATAGGGTGCTCCGGGCTCTCAGCGCCAGGTTTTTCTCGCTTTGGCGCAGGCCCGGAGGCAAGATTGCAAGGGTTTCACCCTCTTGGGGATCGCCGGGATTTCCGGACCACAAGAGCAAAGATTGTAAGTACTTACAGCATCGTCAGAGATTCCTGGGCCGTTTGCCTCTGGTGGATTGAGCTGCTCCGAGGAGACTCGGCGAAGCCGATCAGCAAGCCCGGCAGCCAGGGTTGATGAGGATGCAATATCCGGCGAGGTCATGTGGACCGTGCGCCGGGCAGGATTGAGTTCAATGAGCACGCAGAGACGGGCAAGCCGGACAACCCCAGCGACGCAGATTGATTGCGTGGGGATTCGGCACCGCTGGTTCGCCAGCGGACTAACGGCCCCGCTCATGTCGATCGTCTGGTTGGCATGGGCATGGTTACGCCCCCGCGACGAAGCGTCGTGGAGGGCGAACGAACGGGAGGCCACAAACTCTCTGCTTTCGGATCACCGGAACGAAACACTCGCATGGCTGGACAGCCGCTCGGGTTCGCCACCCCCTGGTGGGGTGGGTGTCCGCGGGCCGTCGGTAAGGCGAGTCACGCACAGGTCATCCCTCAGGCACGCTTCCATCCTTCCCGTCCGCGCGCGTCTCCATCCCACCTTGCCGCATGCCCCAGCAGGCGAAGTCCGCTGGGCGGAAAGGCAAGATGGCAAAAGAGATTTGTATTTCCAGCACGCCGCATGAGACGCGGCTTGCAATTCTAGAAGACGATCAACTCGCGGAAATCTATTACGAACGCGAAAACGAGTACACCCTGGCGGGTTCGATTTACAACGGACGCGTCACACGCGTTCTCCCCGGCATGCAGTCGGCGTTTGTCGACATAGGTTTGGAGCGCGACGCCTTCCTCTACGTCACGGATTTCCTGGAACTCGAAGATCAGGAAGAGTCTGACGAGCTGGAGAAGGCCGCGGCCAGCGGCGGCAACCAGGCGCCCCGGGAAGTCCGGCGCGCCATTGGACAGGAGCGCGGCCAGCGCGGAGGACAACGATCAGACCAGCAGGCCCGGCCGACTGCCGAGGGTGCGCTGGAATCTGCCGACGCTGAGTTTGCGACTTCGGGCGAGATTGCGGAAGAGGGCGACTCTTCTCAAACGTCGGAGGAGCCGGGTACGAAGCGGTGGCGAGGACGCAGGCGTCGTCGCGGCGGGCGCGGGGGAAGCAATGTAGCCGCTGCTCCGGCGGAGAGCTCCGAATTCATCGAAACCAATCTTGACCAGGCTGCAACGCAAGAGCCGGAGACTGCGAGCGAAATTCAGGCCGTGGCTGCAACGCCACGAGGACTGCGGAGCGAACGGGCTCCGGAGCCGTTTGTGCTGCCGGGCGAATCGCTGTCGAAGTACGGCGCAACTCCCGCGGAGACGGCGCAGAAGCCGGCGTCTGAAACGCCTGCAGCAGCGCGGCCGGGATCCACGTACAAACCTGCGACATTGATCGAATCCCCGATCGTGTGGGATGGAAGCGGTTTGCTTCCCGGCGAGTCGCTTTCGCGGCATCGCACGCGGAAGACGGGTCCGGAATCGGCAGCGACCGAAGCAGAACCTGCAGATGAGGTCGAGGAGCAGGATTTCGTCGAGGAGATGACGGAGTCGAAGGATCACGAGGTCGAGTCGGCGGTGGCGGAGTCGCTGCACGATGATGTCGCGTCGGTTCCCGCGGAAGACGAGATGGTGGAGGAGGCGTTTGAAGCGTCGTCCGCCGCTGAACCTCCCGCAGCCGTGGGCGAGTCAGTTGCCGAGACGGCGCACGGCGAGGCGGTTGAGCCTGCGATTGGAGCCGCTTCGGAGCAGCAGGTGGGGTTTGCAGCGGAGAGTGGCGCGCCGGAGGCTGGGCAGTCAGAAGGTGCCGAGAACGAGAGCACGGAGTTTGAGGGCGATCGCAGCGCTTCGCACAACGTCGATCCGCTGGCGCCGGCTGGGTTCCGGTTCTTCGGGCTTGGTGGCAAGAAAAAGAAGGGTGACGAGGAGCCGCCAGTGCAGGAGCCGAAGCCAGAAACGGTTCCTGTGGTTTCTGCGTTTGCGCCGGGCAAAGGCCTGGTTGAGGAAGAACTGATCGAGGGCGAGGAGTACGAGCTGCCGCATCATCACCAGCAGCACAAGGCCGAGGATCACGACCTGGATGATTACGAGGAAGAAGAGAAGCTGCACACGCAGATTCGCTCGGGTGAACTGGGTGAGATGCTGCAGGAGGCGCACCTCGACCATCGCATCCAGATGAACTTCGACGACAAGAACGGCGAGGACGGCGAAGAAGCTCTTGAGGAAGAAGAAGAAGAAGAGGAAGCCGCAACGACTGAGACCCAGCCTTCCGGAGACGAGCATACGCCACAAAAACGCGAGCGCAACGGACGCGGGCGGCGTGGACGCGGGGACCGGGGACATCGTCCCGGAGAACGCCGGGGACCGTCGCGGCGCTCGGCGCAGACTTCGGACCTGCCGATCATCTCCGATTTGCTAAAGCCGGGGCAGGAGATCCTGGTGCAGATTGCGAAAGAGCCCATCGCGAAGAAGGGCGCCCGCATCACCAGCCACATTGCACTGCCGGGACGATTCCTGGTGTTCATGCCGACGGTTACGCACGTGGGTGTCAGCCGGAAGATCTCTTCCGACGAAGAGCGCCAGCGGCTGAAGCGGATTCTGACTCATGAACGCGGCGAGGCTTCGGGCGGATTCATCGTGCGCACTGCGGCGGAAGGGGCTTCGGAAGAAGAGTTGCGCGCCGATCTTCGGTTCCTGATTCACCTGTGGAACGAGATCAAGCAGCGATCTGACAGCTCGAAGTCGCCGGCGCTGATCTATCACGATCTGTCGCTGATCGAGCGCATTCTGCGCGACCAGGTGAGTTCGAACTTCTCGTCGATCTGGGTGGATTCTGAAGCGGATTACGAGCGGATTGTGCGATTCCTGAATCGCTTCTCTCCGTCGCTGGTGCGACGCGTGAAGCTGTATACCAAAGAGACGCCGCTGTTCGAGCACTTCGGCGTCCAGGACGAGATTTCGAAGGCGCTGCGGTCGAAGGTTTGGCTGAAGTCGGGCGGATCGATCGTGATCAACCAGACCGAGGCACTGGTCGCGATCGACATCAACACCGGCAAGTACGTCGGGAAGACGGCGCGGCTTGAGGACACAATCCTGAAGACGAACCTTGATGCGATTCCGGAGATTGTTCGGCAGATCAGGCTTCGCGACCTCGGCGGCATCATCGTGATCGATTTCATCGACATGGACGAACGCAAGAATCGATTCAAGGTGATGGCGGCGCTGGAAGAGGCACTCAAGAACGACCGTGCGCCGACCAAAGTACTGCAATTCAATGACTTCGGCCTAGTGGCGATCACGCGGAAACGGGTGAAGCAGTCACTGGAACGGACGCTTTCAGTTCCCTGCCCTATCTGCCAGGCGACCGGCATGGTGAAGAGCCCAACAACGGTGTGCAACGAGATTTATATCGAATTGCGCAAGATGAAGCGGCACTTCGAGGGGACGGACGTGATGCTCCGGGTGAATCCCGAGACGGTAAAAGTGCTGAAGTCGAATGGCGGGACTTGGATCACGGAGTTTGAGGAATTGATCGGGAAGAACATTCTGATCAAGAGCGACCCGACGCTGCACCCGGAGCAATTCGATATCCAGGGGTAAAAACAGCGGCCAGAGAACAGTGATCAGTGGTCGGCAAAACAGCAAGGCCGGAGGCGACTCCGGCCTTTCGTTTGCTGACCTTGAAGCAACTTTGATCTCAAAAATGCGTCTATGTCCCTACGGGGACCTGGGACATGTTTCTGCTTCCCATTTGAAGGCATCTTTATTCCTGCGAGGTACTGAATGACTTCATTTCGCTGTACATCACTGATCCGGCATACGACCCTGCTTGGTGCTGCGCTCGCCTTTTCGCTATGCTCTGCGAGCGCCCAGAATATGACGGCTCCTGATTCCCCAAACTCAGCGGCCGTTTCGTCCACTGAATCAAGTTCGAACACACTCCTGCTTGCCGATGACGCCGGTACGCCGGGAATGAACGTGCTGCCCGCTGCGCCGGATCCGAAGGGTGGCGGCGGGCAGTATGACAACAGGCCCCGCGGCGGCCGCTGGGGCAGCGGAATGATGAGCCACCTGACGTATGAGGTTGGTGGCGGGTTCAGCGCACCGACCAGCGACTCTTCGTCGTACATCACCTGGGGCGGCAACGTTACTGTCGGCGCAGGTTATCGCTACAACCAGATGCTCAGCCTGATGCTGGAGTACCAGTTCATTGATGACAAGCTGCCCGGCGCAATCATTGCTGAAGCTGGTGCAAACGGCGGACACGTCCGCATCTGGTCGTTCACCCTCGATCCTGTGGTTGACCTGACCCCGAAGAGCAAATTGGATGTGTACGCGACCGGTGGCGGCGGCTTCTACCGTTCTGTAACCAGCTTCACTGATCCCGAAGAGGCAGAGTATTGCACATACTTCTACTGCGGTATTGTGACACAGAACGTTGTGGTCGGTCACTACTCCAGCAACCAGGGTGGATGGAGTGTCGGTGCCGGTATCGCTCATCGCTTTGCCGGCTGGAACGGCGACGGCAAGATGAAGATCTTCGCCGAAGCTCGTTATCTCGATGTCATGACGCCCGCAGTCACCACTCAGGCCAATGGTTTGGGCACGACGACTGTCGGCGCGGATACCAAGATCATTCCGGTAACGATCGGGGTGCGCTTCTAGACCAGAACTGGCACAGCACCGTTCGCAGTTACGGCCGCTCTATTGAGATCACAGAGCGGCCGTTTGCTTTTGAATCAGAGGATTTCGAGCACTCGCAAACGGACGAGGCCGCCGGCCAGAACGCCGAGCGGCGTAAGCGCCACCAGCGTAAGCATGTACCAGACCGGCTGCTGACCGCGCTGCTGCAAGGCGCTGAGCGCGGCGAGGAGCAGGACCGTGATGGCCAGGGCAAGGACGTGAACCAGGGGATTGGCCTGCGCCAGCCACGCTGTCACATATCCTCCCGCGGCCGCGGCCAGGAATGAACAGCCGAGATTGACGAAGATGTAGCCGGGCTTTGCACGCCCACCACCCCACCCGCCTGGACCTGTGCGTGGGGACCCCGGGCTACCGGGTCCACCAACCCACGATGGTGTGAGCTTTTGAAGCAGCGCGGTGACGATCGCGACGAGTACAGCCATGGTTGCGAAGCCGGCGACAAGCGCAAGAAACGCGTGCAGGACTACCATGGCTTCCTCGGTTCTTCGGTCGGCGAGCCCACTTCGCCGCGCTCGATGCGGGCAAGGAACATGCGTGCCAGGCGCAGCTCGCCGGGATGGCTCTCGCCGTGCATCGAGCATAGGTCGAGGAATTCATCGCAGAGGGCGTTGCGCTGCTCGTGCTGCGCGAAGACGCTCTGAAGGGCGAGGGCAAGCTCACGCAGGCGCACCGCTTCAGGCCATGCGCGGTCGCGCTCTTCGCTGGCGGTGAGTTCGACATCTGAGAATAGTCCGCGGCGGCCGTGCGCGCACTCTTCCAGGCAGGCCATCAACTGATCTGAAAAGACACGATTCAGTGCTTCCAATTGATCGGGTTCAATTGCATCGCGCGGGTCCATTGCTTTGAGAGGCTCCGGAAAAACGGAGAGTGACTAGCGAATCGAGACAAGGATAGTACCTCAGGGGCTGAAAAAGCTGCGGAAGAACGGAGAAGCGCGGACGAATTGCGAAGAGAAGCGTCCCTCAGGGGCTTAGCGCCCTCATTAAATTTGCGGTGTTGCGGCATGACTGAAGTCATGTCCTCTTACAAAACCCGTTGCGCAAAGAGCTCTTCCGCAGCTTGGAAAGTCGTGCCCTTTCAAAGCCGATGAGGTCGTGCCGGTCGGTCGGTCACTGTCCACTGTTCAATGTTCCCTGTCCCGCATTGCCGCTTCCACTTCATCGGCGGTGTGGGGCAGATCGGCGTCGAGATCGATGAGCTTGCCGTCGGGGCCGACGAGGAAGTCGCACTCGATGCGGACGCCGAGTTTTTCCTCGGGAATGTAGACGCCGGGCTCGATGGTGAAAACCATGCCGGGCTTGAGCACCGCGGGATACTGCGCGGGATCGTGCACATCAATCCCGACCATGTGCCCGAGACCATGCAGCCAGTATTTCCCCAGCGGTTGGCTATGCAGATCCTTGCCATGGGTGTTGATGTAGTTGAACGCCACCGTGTCGAGCGAGTCCGGATCACGACGCTGGAAGTCGTTGATCTTCGATTTGCCGGCGACGAATGCATCGATGGCAGCCTTCTGAGCTCCGAGCACAACGTCGTAGATCTCGCGCTGGCGTGGGGTAAAGTGGCCGTTGGCGGGAACGGTGCGCGTGATGTCGGAGGCGTACATCGAGTACTCGCATGCGGCATCGACTACGACGATGTCGCCGTCCTCGATGGTGCGGAAATTCTCGGAGTAGTGGAGGATGGTCGAGTCGATGCCGGTGCCGACGATCGGCGCATAGGAGGGACGCTCGCAGCCCTGTTCGTACCAGGCGGCCGTCATCTTGCCGGCGATGGTGCGCTCGGTCACGCCGGGGCGGACGGACTTCATCATCTCCCTTTGTGCAGCGATAGATGCGGCGGAGGCTCTTTTGAGCAACTCGATTTCTCCGGCATCTTTCACTTGCCGCAGCGGAGTGGTGAGTGTTGCTACGTCTTTCGGTGCGGGAGCGGGAGCGCCGAGAGTTGCACCCGTGAATCCGATGAGAGACTCGGCTGCTTTGACTCCTGGCTGCGTCCAGATGTTGAAAGCGAGTCGGCGGTCGGCGGCGATGAGCATGTTCAGATCGGCTGCAAGACTCGTCATCGGTTCGACATTGTCAACGCCCGTGGCTTTGGTCACATCGGGAGTTGCAGCGTCCATCTTCGCGCCGGTGTAGACCTCCATGCGGAGATTGCGCGTAGGCAGGAAGAGAATCTCTTTGTACGCGCGAGAATGGGCCGGCTGCCCCGGCTGCTCGGGCTCGTTGGCAGGACCGACGACGAGCAGCGCGGCGCCCGGTTCGCTCCAGCCTGTGAGGTAGTAGAAATCGGAGTCCTGGCGATATGGGTCGAAATCGAGTACCGGTTCTTCTGCGGCGAAGAGGATGGCCACGCCGCCGTGCAGCGCATTGCCGAGAGCAACGCGGCGGGCGTGGTAGTCGGCTGCGGGCTGCTTTTCGAGGGCTGGGGAAAACTGTATAGCGAAGGCAACAAGCAGAACCGGGACAACAAGCCGAACAGATTTCATCCAGCTATTTTTACTCAACGTGGCGGTCAGTTCAAAACGGAAAGGCGTAACGATCGATTCAGGATGTGAGTTGGAAGATCAGAATCGAAGATCAGAAGGCGGCGACGGTGGCGCCGCTGGGGAATTCTTCCGCCTCCTGCTTTGCGAGCCGGGCTTCTTCCTCGTCGAGCATCTGGAGGAACAGGCGGGCGGGAACGGGGCGTCCGAAAAGCCATCCCTGCCCGTGGATGTTCTGATTGCCTGAGGCGAAGTAGTCGGCCTGGGACTGGGTTTCGATGCCCTCCACGACGACGCGAAGCTTGAGCGTTTCGGCCATGGTGAGGATCTGCGGGAGAATCGACACGGTGACGGCGTCGGTGCCGATGGCCTTGGTAAATGCCTTGTCGATCTTGATGGCGTCGACGGAGAGGTCGTGGAGATAAGCGAGGCTTGAATAGCCGGTGCCGAAGTCGTCGATGGCGACGTAGTGGCCCTTCTGGCGCAGGCGAAGGATGGTGTTGCGGGCAACCTGCTGGCGCGCGGTGTAGCTCTCGGTAATCTCGATGCCGAGATTACGCGGCGCGACCTCAGCACCTGTGAGGGCGCGCTCCACCATCGGAATGAAGCCGCTGTCTGCGAGGTCGGATGCTGCGATGTTCACGTTGACCCGAAACGCTGGGCGTGCGCGCATGGTTGAGCCGAAATCTCGCAGGACGTGGCGAAGGACCAGCCTGGTGATCTCGCCAACAAAGCCGCGTTCTTCGGCGATCTTCACAAACACGTCAGGGCTTACGGCGTTTTTGTATTCGTCGGTCCAGCGGACCAGGGCCTCGGCTTCGACAATGCGGCGCGTGGCAAGATCGACGATGGGCTGGTAGACCACGGTAAGGGCGTCGGCGCGCAGGGCACGCATGAGCTGCTGCTCGACGCTCTTGTTGCGGCAGTAGAGCATGGGGAACAGCAACCCGATGAGAGCACCGGAGATTCCACCCAGCACGAGGAAAGCAATGGAATATCCCCGGGTGATCATCAAGGCATCGGGGATGGAGATGAAGCCAATGACGCAGGTGGCGAAATCGCGGGAACAGCGGCTGGCGTAGAGGGTATCGCCGAGCTGCATTTTGACTTCGCGGGTCACAATGTCGCCGGGGACACCGGGGACTTCGCCGACCAACTGCCCGGCCTGGCGGGTGGGTGTGTCAATGGCGCTAACAGCGAAGTGCATGGGCGGCGCCGCAAGCGAGGTGAGGGTGTAAGGGTTGTAGACGATGAATGAATCACTGAGCTGGATGGTGATCACGTTCTGTTCGTCGACGCGGAACGGGGGCAGGTTTTTGTAAATCCGGGTGCCATCCTGCCGGACGATTGCCGGTTCAAACTTCGTTTCAGGAAAGCTGTTGCGGCCGGATGTGGTGGAACACAATATCTGCCCGTCGCGCATGCGGCCGGCGGCCTTGAGGAACCGCGATTGGAAGATCAGTTGGCGGAAGTATTCGATTTCCTCTTCGGAACAGAACGCGTAGGGCGAGCTGTTCATGGTGGCCAGGGTGGCGCGTGACTCGGCGGTAGAGGTCACGGCTTCCATGAGGACGCGGTTCGCATACTGGTCGAGCCGGAACTCGGCCTGCCGGAGCGAATTTGCGTGACCCAGCAGGTATCCGCACAGCGCGCCTGTTGCAGCGAGAACGACGGCCGAGACAAATGTGACAACAACGCGCTGGAAGAGAGTGCGCATACGCCAAGCTCACTCATTATTCCTGCTGTGGAAATCAAAAGCTGTTCCCCATTGGTGGTAATCGGCTGACCCGCGGGTAGTATTGGAGCAAGTAATTGATTGCAAATGGGTAAGTATCCGTTACTTTTGATATTCATTCGGCCCGGAAAAGTGTGGAGAACGTTTATTACAACTTAAGCGCAGGGGTAAGCAAATCGATTCACGAGGAGATCCAGCGCACTGTGCGGTCGCCAAGGTGAATTCGGTGAGACTTGAGTACCGGGAGGCTGGCGATTGCGTTTGCATTGAATTTCCACACAAAAGGCCGTATGCTAGGGGTGCGACGAGTTTGTCCGCCTGAGTTGCCGTGTTTATGCCGGCTGGCGGAGAGATGAGTGGGCTTACAGCCCACTTTTTATTTGGTGCAAAGTTCTCCCGGAGATAGCCGCTGGTTTTGGCCGGGAACTCCTTGAAAATGAGGAGTCAACGGGCGGTTTATCGATGCATGCCGGCAAAGCTGGACGAAATTCGGTTAGCTGCGGAGCGGGTGGCCGCATCCCATGGTCTTGACGTGGTGGACATGGAGCTTTCCGGGCCGGCGAAGGAGCGCGTTTTAAGAGTTTTCCTCGAGAAGAACGCGGAAGGGCGGGAACGCCTGAAGGCGGAGATCGCGGCCGGCGGAGAGGGGCTCCCCGAAAGGCTGGTCGAAGGCAAGTTGAGCGTAGAGCAGCTTTCCGGGGTGACTCATGAGGATTGCGAGGCTTTCAGCCGGGATTTCGGCGTTTTGCTGGACGTGGAAGACCTGGTACCCGGTGCAGAATACACGCTGGAGGCGAGTTCTCCGGGGCTGGATCGGAAGTTGACGAAGCCAGAGGAGTTTCGGCGGTTTGCCGGGTGCCTCGTAAAGGTGCAGACGTTTGAGCCGATTCGTAACAACCGGCACTGGAGAGGCCGATTGCAGGCGGGGTCCGGGGAAATCATCACGCTCGATCTGGCTGCCGTGCATCAGAACAGCAAGAGCCGCAAGGCAGGCGTGAACATAGTGGAGATTGCTCTGGGGAATGTTGAGAGGGCAGAGCTGATTCCAGAGATCTAGGCGCGCCCGAGCGGGTGGCTCCAGGGGCAGAGAAAGCAGCAGGCTCCTCAACGACAATTCAACGGCGCGACCGGTCCGGATTTCGGAGGGTCGCCGGAACAGACCAAGAGAGTAAGAAGAGTATGGCCAGCGCTTTGTATCAAAGTATCGAACTCCTGAGTCGCGAAAAGGGCATCGAGCCCAACATCGTGGTGGGCGCGGTGGAAGAGGCAATCGCACTTGCCACACGCAAGTACTACAAGACCCAGGAGAACATGCGCGGAGAACTGAACAAGGAGACGGGCGAGATCACCGCCTATATCTACAAAACGGTTGTCGCCAACGAAGACGAGATTGATGATCCGGTAAACCAGATCACGCTGGAAGAGGCGAGCGAACTTGCGCCGGGCGTCGAGGTCGGCAGCGAGATCCGCATGTATCGCGACACAACGCCGCTGGGCCGCATCGCCGCACAGCTTGCCAAGCAGGTGATCTTCCAGAAGGTGCGCGAGGCCGAGCGGGACACAGTGTTCAACGAGTATGCCCACCGCGAAAAGGAAGTGCTGAACGCCACGGTGAAGCGCATTGAGGGACAGGACATCATCTTCGACCTGGGCAAGGCCGAGGCACGCTGCCCCAAGCGCGAGCAGTCGCGGCTCGAGCAGTTCACCATCGGCGAGCGGGTTCGCGTGGTGCTGTTGAAGGTGGATCGCGCTGCGAAGGGGCCGCAGGTGATCGTGTCGCGCGCGGCGCCGGAGCTGGTGCAGAACCTGTTCCAGTCGGAGGTGCCGGAGATTTACGACAACACGGTCGTGATCCGGGCAATTGCGCGCGAAGCCGGTGAGCGTACGAAGATCGCTGTGCAGAGCCGCGACAAGGACGTTGATCCGGTGGGCGCCTGCGTCGGCATGAAGGGCATGCGCGTGCAGTCTATTATTCGCGAACTGCGCGGCGAGAAGATCGACATCATCGAGTTCAGCGAGGAGATTACGACTTTCGCTGAGAAAGCGCTGCAGCCGGCAAAGGTAAGCCGCGTCTCGATCACCGATCTGACCGACAAGCAGTTGGAAGTGATCGTGGACGACACGCAGTTGTCGCTGGCGATCGGCAAGAAGGGACAGAACGTCCGGCTTGCGGCGAAACTGCTGGGATGGAAGATCGACATCAAGAGCGAGGAAGAAAAGCGCCAGGAAGTAGAGCAGCAGATGCAGGCTCTCACTGGTGGACCTTCGACCCCGATTGAGCAGGTAACGGAACTTGGAGAAGGCATTATCCAGAAGCTTGTCGCCGCAGGCATCACGACGGTAGAAGGCCTGGCAGACATGACGCCGGAGCAGCTCGAAGAAATTCCGGGCATCGGCGAGAAGACTCTGGAGCGCATCAGTGTTGCGGTTCGCCACTATTTCGGGCACTTCGAAGAGGGCGAGGAAGCACCGGATGCGGAGGACGCCGAGGAGACGGCGGCTGGGACCGGAGTGGTTTCGGATGGCGAGGCGGAGGTTGAAACCGCCGAGGCCGTTGAAGCAACTGCGGAAGCTGAGCTGGAGAACTCGAAAGAAGTGCTGGAAGAGGCGGAGACGGGCGAGACAACCGCGGAGGAACTCGCGGTGGAGAACGCTTCGGCGCCGGAAGAGGCTGAAGAGAACGAGACAGAGAGCAACAGAAACAGCGAAGAGGGCGGCGCATAATATGCGTCGCGCTTTTCAACACCATTCAAGTGATAATGGTGATAACGCAATCAGCCAATGCCATGAGGTAGCTATGAGCGACTAAAGGGCTTTGGGCAGCACATTCTGAAAAGAGGCGGATGAGCAAGGTTCGAATTAACGATCTCGCGCGCGAGATGGAAGTCAAGAGCCGTCAGATTCTTGACGTACTCGGTGAACTCGGCTTGGGCGAGGGCAAGACTCACTCGAGCTCGATCGACGAGCACGAAGCAGAGAAGGTCCGCGCGCACTTCCAGCAAGGACGCTCGGCGGGCCACATGGGTGCTGGCTCGCGCGCTTCGCAGACCATTACCCCGAAGATCGATCTATCGCACGTCTCCAAGCCGGGGGACGTGATGAAGGCCATTCTGGCCAAGAAGCAGGAACAGGAAGCCGAGGCCCGCAGGAGCCAGGTGCCGCCGAGCAAGGCGGCCGCAGCGGCACCGGCGGCGCCGGCGAAACCAGCGCCGCCGGTTGTATCGGTTGCAGCACCGCCCGCGGTTGCCGCAAAGCCGGAGCCGCGCAGGATCGTACCGCAGCCGCGACCCGCGCCGGCGATTGTTCCGCCTTCGCAGCCTGCGATTGCGTCGAAGCCGCCGGCTGGCGCGGTAGTCGCCAAGGCTCCGGCAGGAGCCGCAACCGCGCGCCCGGTGGTTACGGTAGTTCCACCTACGTCGGTGGTGAAGCCGCCGGCAACGTCCGCAGCGGGAGCCACAGCACCAAAACCAGTCGAACAGCCTCCAGTTGTTGTAAAGCATGCCGCGCCGAAGGCGGCCACGCCTGCGCCGATTGCGCCTCCTGTTCAGGAGAAGCCAGAAGCCGTTGCGCCCGCAGCGCCGCCGGTACCCGCGGCTGTCGAGGCACCGGTTGCGGCGCGCGCCAAGGAAGCGCCAGTGCCGCCCAGCGAGGCTCCCGTAGAGCCGCCTGCATCTGAGGCGCAGGCTCCGGAAGCGAAACCCGCGCCGGCTTCGGCGGCTGCTGCACCGCGACGCGTGGTGATGCCGCAGACAGGTCCGCGCCCGGTGTACAAGGCTCCGCCCGTGGCGGCGGCCAGCGCGGCATCTGCTCCGGCACAGGGCGGAGGGATCCAGCGCGGCAAGCCGATTTTCGATCGCAGACCACCGGGAGCGCCCGGCGGATATCAGCAGCGCACGCCCGGAGCACCCGGGCAATTCCCAGGCGGTCCGCGCCCCAAACACCCGACGCGTACGGGTGGCTTTGCCGGTCCCGGCGGACCGGGAGGACCGGGTGGACGACCCGGATTTGGTGCACGGCCTGGATTTGCTGGGGCACGACCCGGCGGCTTTGGCGGGGCACGACCCGGCGCACCGGGGGGTCCACCTTCGGGTGAAGCTCCGCGGCCACAACGCGCTCCACAGGGCCGCGGACGTCGCGGTAGTCAGCAGTATCCGAAGACCAAGGAAGGCCCGATGAAGGGCTTTGTGCCGCCGCCGCGTTTTGGCGGTGCCGCACAGTTCACCACCGAGCCGCTGCCCATTACCCGTGAGATCACGGTGACCGAGGGCATCAGCGTCAAGGATCTGGCTGAAAAGCTCGAAATTCGCGCCAAGGACCTGATCGCGATCCTGCTCATGCGCGGCGTCTTCGTGACTGTGAACCAGTCGCTCGATGCAGAGATGGTGAAGGATGTGGCGGCGAAGTTTGGCGCCGCGGCCAACGTCATCAGCTACGAAGAAGAACTGGAGAACCAGGCGATCGAAGAGGTCCTCGACACGGAGAACGTCGACGTGGTGGAAGTGCCGCGTGCTCCCGTGGTGACCGTGATGGGTCACGTGGACCACGGCAAGACATCGCTTCTCGATGCGATTCGCGAGACCGATGTGGCGGCGGGCGAGGCTGGGGGAATTACGCAGCATATCGGCGCCTACAAGGTGCGGTTTACGAAGGAAGGCTCTCCGGCTTCGGGCCGCGAGATCGTCTTCCTCGATACACCGGGCCACGAGGCGTTCACACGCATGCGTGCCCGCGGCGCCAAGGTCACGGATATCGTCGTGATCGTGGTGGCTGCGGATGACGGCGTAATGCCGCAGACAATGGAAGCCATCGACCACGCGAGGGCGGCCGAGGTGCCGATTATTGTCGCGGTGAACAAGATCGACAAGCCCGAGGCCAATCCGGATCGCGTGAAGAAGCAGCTTGCCGATCGCGGGCTGATTCCCGAAGAGTGGGCAGCCGGCGGCGAAGGCACGGTATTCGTGGAAGTCTCGGCCAAGAAGAGGGTCAATCTCGATTTGTTGCTCGAGATGATCTGCCTGGTGTCTGATATCAAGGCTCCGAAGGCGACGCCGGGACGCAAGGCTGTGGGTTCGGTGCTGGAGGCCAAGCTCGATCGCGGACGCGGCGCGGTGGCGACCGTGCTGGTGCAGGATGGAACGCTGCACCTGAACGACAGCTACATCGTGGGCAACACCTACGGCAAGGTGCGCGCGATGTTCGACGATCGCGGTCGGCCGCTCGAAGAGGCGGGTCCGTCAACACCGATCGAGGTGCTGGGACTCGAGGCCATGCCGGAATCAGGCGATACGTTCCTCGCGGTCGCGGATCGCGACAAGGCCAAGGGAATTGCGCAGTACCGCAAGATGAAGGAGCGCGAGGCTCAGCTTGCCAAGAGTTCGCGTGTCTCACTTGAAGGGCTGGCGGAGCAGATTCGCCAGGCCGGCGTGAAGGATCTGCCGCTGATCATCAAGGGAGACGTGACCGGTTCGGTGGAAGTGCTGGCCGACTCGCTGGTGCGGATGTCGACCGAGAAGGTGCGTGTGAAGGTGATCCACTCCGGTGTGGGTTCGATCACCGAGAGCGACGTGCTGCTGGCCACTGCGTCGAACGCCATTATCATCGGCTTCAATGTGCGCCCTGAGCGCAAGGCTGCCGAGTTGGCGCAGCAGGAAAGCGTGGAGATCCGGCTGCACTCGATCATCTACGAGTTGCAGGACGAGATGCGGCTTGCCATGCTGGGACTGCTGGAGCCCACGTACAAGGAAAACTACATGGGCCGCGCCGAGGTGCTGAACATCTTCAGAATTCCGAAGGTGGGCACGATCGCCGGTTGCCGCGTGCAGGACGGGGTGATCCGCCGCGATGCCGAGGTGAAGGTGATGCGCGATGGCGAACAGGTCTTCAAGGGGAAGATCAGCTCGCTGAAGCGCTTCAAGGACGATGCGCGCGAGGTGACCAACGGCATGGAGTGCGGTATCGGATTCGGCGGTTTCAGCGACCTGAAGGAAGGCGATACGATCGAAGCCTTCTCGACGGAGAAGCTGGCCGCGGACCTGGGCCAGTTGACGTCGGCCAAAGCGTAAGTCGAATAGTCTCTAAAAAACAAGGCCCGCTTCGTAAGAGGCGGGCCTTCGATTTTTAACGGCGGGAGTCCTCACTGGGGAGAATCCCTGCCGATATTTCGCCAAACGCTGTAAGGAATTTCTGTCTGCGGAGACTAACTTATACAGAAAGGGAAATCTCCAGAGATGGCAAGCTGCGACGACCTCTACGAAGAGGCAGCTCGCGCGCATGGTTCCGCGCTCGATCGCCTCGCACGCGCCTATGAGGCGGATCCGGAAGCACGGCGCGATCTTCTTCAGGAGATTCACTTGGCGTTATGGCGCAGCTTCGAGAGCTTCGACGCGCGCTGTTCTCTTCGGACTTGGGTCTATCGAGTGGCCCACAATGTTGCGGCATCGCACGTGGCCAGGGATCGCCGAGCGAAAGCGCAGCAACTGGTCAGCATCGACACGGTCGAGGTGTCGGACTCAAAGGGCGACGCTGAGTCAGCCGTGAGCCGGCAGATCGCGCTGCAGCGATTGTTCGAGCTGATTTACGAACTCAAGCCAATCGACCGGCAGGTTCTTCTGCTGTTTCTGGAAGGTTTCGACGCCGCAGGGATCTCCGATGTGACGGGAGTTTCCGCAGGCAACGTGGCGACGAAGATCCACCGCATCAAGAACGTTCTCACGCGTCGTTTTGAAACAGGAGGACATCATGGGTGATGAACTCTCGGATTCCAAAGTTGAAGCATTGTGGCAAGGCCAGCCCACGGAGCCTCCGCATATCTCTCCCGAAGATCTGCGCCGCAAGATGGATCGCTTCGAGCGCAGAATCTACTGGCGCAATGTGCGGGAGTATGTTGCCGGTGCATTTGTGGTGGCGGCCTTCGGATATTACGAATGGCGTTTCCCAACCGTGCTCATGCGGATTGGTTCTGGACTGATGATTTTGGGGACGCTCTACGTGATGTATGAGCTCCATCGGCGAGCGTCGGCCAGAACGGCGCCGGCCGAACTGGGCATGAGTACGTGCCTCGATTTCCACCGGCGCGAGCTGGAGCGCCAGCGTGACGCATTGCGTTCGGTTTGGACATGGTACCTGCTTCCGTTTGTGCCCGGAATGATCGTGTTTCTGGCTGGAATGGCGTGGATCGTGTTGAAGGCGAACCCCGCCGTTATGCTGCGAGCGCTGATCGGCCTCGGTGTCATGGGGATCGTCGTTGCCGCTGTGTTCTTTGCCGTATGGAAGTTGAATCGGTGGACGGCCAACAAGCTGCAGTCGCGGATCGATGCGTTGAATGCGCTCACGCGCGATACGGATTAATGCGGACGAATTACACCTTCCACTGTTTATGTTTCATCATTTGCAACCATGCTGCGCCGTCAGAAAGTGAGGCTGTTGATGTTGCACTCCAGGAGTTTTTTCTCATCCCGTATTCACAACGCATTCGAACTCGGTTTGGTGTCCACACTGCTGGTACTTTTTGCGCTGCCTGCCGGTCTGCGAGCGCAAGCCAAGCCGAGTATCGCCGGCGACTACTCGGGAAAACTCGACTCTCTGCATCTTCGACTGCACATCAAATTCGACAGAGGCGCTTTGAGCGCCACGCTCGACAGTCCAGACCAGAGAGCAAATGGCCTCGGGTGCGCAGATTTTCATCTGGACGGCGACGCGCTCAGCTTTTCCGTACCGGCCGCGCGCGGCTCATGGAAGGGCACGGTTGCAACAGACGGGAAGACGTTGACCGGCACATGGGACCAGGGAAACCCGATGCCGCTCGTTTTTACGCGCGACACGTTTGTGCCGGCAGAGAAGCCGTCGCGGGTGGATGGTATCTGGCTGGGCTCACTGCAGGCGGGCGGTTCGTCGCTGCATATTCAACTGCATGTGAAGAGCGATAACAACGACCAGGAATTCTGCTCGCTCGACAGCCTGGACCAGCACGCCATGGGACTGGAATGCGCGAAAGTCGTCTTCAGCGGGGATGATTTTTCATTTGATGTTCCGATGGTGACGGGACGCTACGCGGGCACGCTCTCCGCGGACGGAAACTCGCTGACCGGCACATGGAGCCAAAGTGGCAATTCGCTTCCACTTGCGTTCACGCGGCAGACCTCGGAGATCACGGCCAAGCCGATTCCTCCGCCGAAGTACGATTCCGCAATGGCTCCGGTTCATGGCGCCGAACTGAAGGAAGTGCTGGACCGGGACCTGGCTGGTGCGCAGAAATCGGGCGAGCTTGCGGCCTCGACGGGTGCGGGTGTTTGCGTTGCGGTGGTCGATCACGGAGTGCGCCGCGTGTTCAGTTACGGCGTGGCGAAGACAGACTCGATCTTTGAGATTGGGTCGATCACCAAGACTTTCACCGGGCTGACTCTTTCGCAGATGGTGGAGCAGGGCAAGGTGAAGTTCGAGGACCCGGTACGCGAGTTGTTGCCGCCGGGAACCGTTCAAAAGCCGGCCGGGGCGGAGATTACGCTTCTCGATCTTGCCACGCAGCACTCCGGACTGCCGCGCATGCCCGATAACTTCAAGCCCGCAGATCAAGCCAATCCGTATGCCGATTACCTTGCAGCCAACCTCTACGCGTTCCTGGCGAAGCGGGGCGTAGCGAAGCCGGACAAGCCGGGATTTCTCTACAGTAATCTCGGCTTCGGACTGCTGGGACAGGCGCTCTCAGTCCGCGCAGGAAAGCCATACCCTGAATTGCTTAAAGACGAGGTGCTCGGTCCGTTGGGAATGCACGACACGGCAGTCGCGCTTTCGACAGAGCAGCAGGCGCGTTTTATTCCCGGACACAGCGGCGATCACAAGCCGGCACATGCGTGGGACCAGGACGCATTTTCTGGCGCGGGCGCCATCCGCTCCACCGCGCCGGACATGCTGATCTACCTTGAGGCCAATCTGCATCCGGAGAGCGTGAAACCTGCGGGCTCGTCGCCGGCTGCAAAGACGATTCAAGCCGCACTGGTGCAGGATCATGAACTGCGGGCCGACTCGTTTGGCGGGCAGAGGGTCGCGCTGGCGTGGCTCTTCGATCCTGCAACCGGCAACTACTGGCATAACGGAGCGACCGGCGGTTACAGCGCGTATGCCTTCTTCAACCCCAAGGGGGATTATGCGGCGGTTGTGCTTCTGAACGCTACGCTCAGCGAGAGAGGCAGTTATGCGGATCGGATTGGCGAGCACATCAGCGAGAGACTCGCGGGCAAGCCGGCGATCTCACTTGGGGACTAGACGAGGGAAATTCGTGTCGATGATGGAATGCGGCCGGAACCGCACGACGGACGCGAAACTCTCCCAAAAGCAGAAGCGGCAATCTCGCGAGGAAATTGCCGCTTAGCTTGTGCCTATCCGGTGCAGATCAGTTCCGGCTGCGCATCTTCGAGAGCAGGCGGAGGATCTCGAGGTAGAGCCACACCAGCGTGACCATGATGCCGAATGCGCCGTACCACTCCATGTACTTCGGCGCGCCGGAGTTTACGCCCTGCTCGATGAAGTCGAAGTCGAGGACCAGGTTCAATGCGGCGATCGCGCAGACGAAGAGGCTGAACGCAATGCCGATCGGCCCGGAGCCGTTGACCGTGACGAAATTGATGTGGAAGAAGCTCAGGATGATCTCGAGGAAGTAGAACAGCGCGATTCCGCCCGTTGCAGCGATGATGCCGATGCGGAGCTTGTCGGTCACGCGAATCATTCCCGAGGTGTAAATGACCAGCATGGTGAGCAGGACGCCGAAGGTGAGGCCGACGGCCTGGATGGCGATGCCGGGGTAGCGGAGGTCCATGAAGGCCGAGATCCCGCCCAGGAAGAGTCCTTCCATCAGTGCATAGATCGGCGCGGTCACAGGCGCCCACTCCTTCTTGAAGATTGTGACCAGGGCGGTGATGAATCCGCCGAAGACGCCGAGCATCAGCCATCCTGCAACTGTGGATGGGTCATGCGTCTCCACGAAGGTGCGCCAGGTATACGCTGCCGAGGCGAGGGCGCAGATCAGCAGGATGCCGGTCCGGTTCACGGTGCCGTTCAGCGTCATCCGGTTGGCGGCGTCAATGGCTCCGCCAAACCGCGCCGCGTCCTCAAAAGTCTTGGAACCTAAGGCAGGATTCGATGTCTTAAACAGGGGCATGAGGTTCTCTCCGCTACAAAGGCTGGATTTCCCACTACTTAGACGGGGAAACCGCTGTCTGCTCCTATTCTAAATCGGGCGGACAACCAGCTTGCGGTTGTCCGGCTTCCAACAGCCGCAGGCAAGCTGAAGCCCGTTCCTGCCACGAAGTTTCCCTCCCGGGGGAAAATAGTGGATTTCCTGCTTTTCCGTCGTTGTCTTGATGGTCTATATTGCCGACATCCCCATCGTCCCAGGAGGCCCAAATGAAGATTACCGACACGATTGGCTTGGTGCTTGGATGCAAAAGCCAAGGGAGCGTCCTTTCGATAGAACCTGACCATTCGGTCTACGAAGCCCTCGTGATTATGGCCAAGCACGATATCGGCGCCCTGCTGGTCTGCAAGGACAATCGCCTCGTCGGGATCTTCTCTGAGCGCGACTATGCGCGCAAATGTGCACTGTTGGGCCACCAATCGCGCGAAACACAGGTGCAAGAAATTATGACCAGCCCCGTCATGTCCGTGAGTCCAAAGCACACAGTGGACGAATGCATGGCCCTGATGACTCAAAACCGTTTCCGCCACCTGCCTGTGGTGCAGGGGGATACCCTTATTGGCATCGTCTCCATCGGCGACCTGGTGAAATGGGTGATCTCAGGACAGGAGCAGACGATCCAGGCGCTCCAGGGTTACATTGCCGGGGCCTACCCGTCGTAAGGTCGAATTGACCCGTCAGCGACCCGAGAAACCGTCTCTCAGAGCGGATAGCGTTCCAACTGGACGCATTGCTTCGCAATCGTGTGGCTGAGCCGCACGGAATCTGCCGGCGTGAAGCGTGCCAACCGGCGGAGGATTGCCAACTGCGTCCGAAGCATATCGCCCTCACCACATGCAGCCAGCACCCGCCGGGCCGCCTGCTCTGCCAATGCCATGCTTTCATCGGCCAGCAGCCTGGTCATGTCTGTTGCAGTTCCTGCGGAGCTCTTGCCGGATGCAGCCAGCTTTCTGGCCCGCAGCAGGGACGACTCGAGGGCAAAGGCCTGTGTGATGACGTCTGCCAGGTCGGCCATGATCTCCTGCTGGTCCTGCAGGGCGGTCATAAAACGCTGGATTGCTACGCCGGCTGCAAAGAGGCCGATCTTGCGGACGGCGGCGAGAATTGCCTCTTCGCGGGCCATCGGATCGCCCGTGTCGTCTGCGGATTCGAAGGACGGCGGCTGCATGACCTCGTCCATCAGCGACTTGATGGCGGCCATCAAGGGCAGTTCGCCGGCCTGCGCCCGCTTCATCAGCCAGCCGGTGATGATCATGCGATTGATCTCGTTTGTGCCTTCGAAGATGCGATTGATGCGCGCATCGCGATAAAAGCGCTCGGCCGGATACTCCTCGACGTAGCCGTAACCACCCATGGTGGCCACAAGTTCATCGGCTATAAAGCTCAGCATCTCTGAGCCGTAGACCTTAAGGATGGAGCACTCGACCGCGTATTCCTCAATGCGGCGCTGCACCTCACGGGGCGGACGGTTCGCGTGATCACCCAACTTCTCCAGACTGGCATCGATCATGCCCACAGTGCGATAGGCCATGCTTTCAGCGGCGTAGAGGCGCGTGGCACTCTCGGAGATTTTGCGGCGGATGAGGCCGAACTCCGCGATCGGCTTGCCGAAGGCTTTGCGCTCCTTGGCATAGCGGACCATGTGCGCCAGGCCGTGCCGCGCGCCTCCTATACAGGCCACACCCAGCTTGAACCTGCCCACGTTGAGCACGTTGAAGGCGATGTGGTGGCCTTTTCCGGGCTCTCCGAGGAGGTTGGCGGCCGGAACCTTGCAGTCCTGGAGGACGAGAGGGCAGGTGGACGAGCCGCGGATGCCGAGTTTGCGCTCCTCGGCGCCGACGGTGAGGCCGGGAGTGTCGCGCTCGATGAGGAAGGCCGAGAACTTCTCGCCGTCGATCTTGGCAAAGACCGTGTAGAGCCCGGCGATGCCGCAGTTGGTGATCCACATCTTTTCGCCGTTCAGGGTGTAGGTGGCGCCGTCGGGCGAGAGGGTGGCGCGCGCGCGGATGTTCATGGCGTCGGAGCCGGAGGTGGCTTCCGAGAGGCCGTAGGCGCCGATCCACTCGCCGCTGGCGAGCCTGGGCAGATAGCGCCGCTTCTGCTCCTCGGTGCCGTACCAGACGAGGGGCAGCGTGGCGATGCCGATGTAGGCCCCAAAAGCGGTGGAGAAACTGGCCAGAACGGAGATGTTGTCTGAAATGATGGTCGAGGTGGTCTTGTCCATCCCCAACCCGCCGTATTCCTCGGGGATGTCGACGGAGGTGAAGCCGAGTTCCGCAGCTTTGCGCAGCAGGCCGGCCAGTACACCGGGCTTTTTGGCCTCGATATCTTCCCTTGCGGGCAGGATCTCGTCGCGTGCGAACTGGGCGACGGTGGCCGCCATGTGCCGCTGCTCTTCGTTCATATCCTCGGGTGTGAAGACCTCGGCGGGCGTGCGCGATTCGATCAGGAAACTACCGCCCCTGGCGGCAACGACGGGGGAAGCGGCGGTCGTAGACATGGGGAAGTTCTCCAACTGTAAGCAAACATTACGCTAATTCAGAACAGGTGGGCAACAGCCGCTTCAAAAAAAACCGGCTACGGGTAATATTCTTCAGACGGTTCTCAACAAAAGCTTGAATTGAGGCGAGAAAGATCACACCGGAATGCGAAGCGCGTAAGGGCGTGCTCCATAACGCAGCTTGAGTCTCTGCCATCGCTTACAATGCCCTTATCCCGTTCGTGGAGGTTCTGCCCTGCCCGCGTACCTCAATTTGATCGCCAGCCTGGGAACCGGGCTGCCCGCGCAGGTCGCCGCGTTCCTTGCAGGCGGGCAGCAGAACAGCTTCAGGCACTACCTCAAAATGCAGTACGCGGATCAGACCTTCAAGGGGCTGTATCACTGGAACTGGTTCGACCTCACACTTCTGCTTCCGTACTTTGCAGTCATGATTGTGCTCGCGTTCTACGGCGTGCACCGCTATACGCTTTGCTACCTCTACTTCAAATACCGCAAGAACTACGATCCGAATCCTCCGAAGCACTTTGACGAGTTGCCGCGCGTCACTATCCAGTTGCCTATCTTCAATGAGCAGTTTGTGATCGACCGGCTGGTCGAGGCAGTTTGCTCGCTCGAATACCCGCAGGACAGGCTGGAAATCCAGGTTCTGGACGACTCGACAGATGAAACGACGGAAGTTGCGTCGGGAATTGTGGCGCGGTATGCAGCGCTTGGCCATCCCATCGTCTACATCCACCGGACTAACCGGCATGGGTTCAAGGCTGGGGCCCTGGATGCGGGACTGAAAGTTGCGAAAGGCGAATTCGTCGCCATCTTTGATGCAGACTTCGTTCCGCCGCCTGACTGGCTCATGAAGGTGATTCATCACTTCGCGGAGCCCGAGGTGGGCATGGTGCAGACGCGCTGGACACACCTGAACCGCGATTACAGCCTGCTGACGCAGATTGAAGCCATCCTGCTGGACGGGCACTTCGTGCTGGAGCATGGGGCGCGTGTGCGGACCGGCGATTTCTTCAACTTCAATGGCACCGCAGGCATGTGGCGTCGCCAGGCGATCTTCGACGGCGGCGGATGGCAGCACGACACGCTGACGGAAGACACCGACCTGAGCTATCGCTCGCAGATGGCAGGATGGCGTTTCAAGTATTTGCCCGAAGTGGAGTGCCCTTCGGAGCTGCCGATTGAGATGACGGCCTTCAAGACGCAGCAGGCGCGCTGGGCAAAGGGGTTGATCCAGACGTCGATCAAGGTTCTGCCGAAGATCTTCCGCTCCGATGTGCCGCGGCGCATCAAGATTGAAGCGGTATACCATCTCACAGCGAACATGAGCTATCCGCTGATGATCGTGATGACGGCGCTGCTGATTCCGGCGATGATCTGCCGCTTCTACCAGGGCTGGTTCCAGATGCTGTTGATCGATTTCCCGCTGTTTACGGCGTCGTCGGCATCCATCGCTGTCTTCTACCTGGCCAGCCAGCGCGAACTTTACCCGAAGACGTGGATGAAGACATTCCTCTACCTGCCGCTGTTGATGGCGCTGGGCATCGGACTTACCGTTACCAATACCAAGGCCGTGATGGAGGCCCTGCTGGGCATCAAGAGCGCGTTTGTGCGCACGCCCAAGTATCGCGTGGCGCAGAAGGGCGAGAAGTCGCAGGCGGCAAAGTATCGCAAGCGCCTGAAGCTGGCGCCGTGGATCGAGTTGGTGATCGGCTGCTATTTCCTGCTGGCGATCATCTATACTTTCTCGAATCACAACTACTTCACGGCACCGTTCCTGATCCTATTTGTTGTGGGCTACTGGTACACAGGGCTGATGAGCCTGCTGCAGGGCCGGTTCGAGCGCTGGCGCAGCGGCGCGGCTGCCAATACGGATGAGTCGAGCCCGAAGCCGTTCCCGGTGGGCGTGTAGAACTGTGCTCGTTATCTTTGCTTACGAAACAATTGCCGGGGCTCTTGGTCACCTTTTCATTCTTGGCATCGGGATGGGCCTTCTGCTGGGGGTACTTGGTGGCTTGTTTGGCAGCGCCACTGCCAGACTAGTGGCAAATCCCAAGTCTCCCTGAAATTGCACGGAAACGGGTGCTACCGCTGACAGTCATGCCCCCTCCGCTACAATATCCATAAGCGCCTGCCGAACCTGGAGACGGTGAGCCCGCATCCCAGGCTCGCCAGGCGCATCAGAGCATTATGCTAGCGAAAAATCTGCCTGAAGCCCTCACGTTTGATGATGTTCTGCTTGTGCCTGCTTACAGCGATGTAGTTCCCGCGCAAGTGAGCACGCAGACCCAGTTGACGCGCGACATCACGCTGAACACGCCCCTGATCTCTTCGGCCATGGACACGGTGACCGAATCGCGGATGGCCATTGCCATGGCGCAGCAGGGCGGCATCGGCATCGTGCATCGCAACCTCTCGATCGGCGCGCAAGCCGGCGAGATCGACAAGGTCAAGCGCTCGGAAAGCGGCATGATTGTCGATCCGGTCACGATTGGCCCGGATCAACTGATCGAGGATGCCCTCGAAGTGATGCGCCGCTACAAAATCTCGGGTGTGCCCGTTACGCGCGGCCAGCGGCTGGTCGGCATCCTCACCAATCGAGACCTGCGCTTCGAAACTCGTACCGATATTCCCGTGGGCGACGTGATGACCAAGGATGATCTGGTCACCGTCGCGGTGGGCACCACGCTGGAAGAGGCCGAGCTCATCCTCCACAAGCACCGTATTGAGAAGCTCCTGGTGGTCGATGATCAGTACAACCTCAAGGGCCTGATCACCGTAAAAGACATCCAGAAGAAACTGAAGTATCCCAACGCCAGCAAGGATGAGAAGGGACGGCTGCGCGTGGGCGGGGCTATCGGCGCAACCGGCGACTTTATGGAGCGCGCTGCGGAGATGGTGAAGAATCGCGTCGACGTGCTTGCCATCGACTCTGCGCACGGACATTCGTCGCGGGTGCTTGAGGCGATACGCGAAGTGAAGAAGCGCTTTCCTGAAGTCGGGCTGCTGGCGGGCAACGTCGCGACGTATGAGGGTGCGCTGGCGTTGATCGATGCGGGCGCCGACGCGGTGAAGGTGGGCATCGGGCCGGGTTCGATCTGCACCACGCGCATGGTAACGGGCGCTGGCATGCCGCAGATCACGGCGATTGCCCAGGCTGCACGCGCGGCAGGCGAGCGCGGCATTCCCGTAATTGCGGATGGCGGTATCAAGTACTCGGGCGAAATCACCAAGGCGATTGCGGCCGGCGCCAGTTCGGTGATGATCGGCTCGCTCTTCGCCGGTGTCGACGAGAGCCCGGGCGAGACGATTCTTTATCAGGGACGCAGCTTCAAGAGCTATCGCGGCATGGGTTCGCTGACTGCCATGAGCCAGGGCTCGGGCGAACGGTACTTTCAGAGTTCGGAAGATTTTGCAACTGCCGCTGGCACCGAAGGCGTGGTACAGCGCGAGCGCTCGAACCAGAATCGCCTGGACAAATTCGTTCCCGAGGGCATCGAGGGCCGCGTGCCTTATCGCGGGCCGCTGGAAGCAATGGTCTACCAGCTCGTGGGCGGGCTTCGCTCGGGCATGGGATACCTGGGCTGCACAACGATTGCCGAGTTGCAGGAGAAGGCGCAGTTTGTGCGCATCTCAAACGCCGGCTTGCGCGAGAGCCATGTGCACGACGTGATCATCACCCGCGAGGCACCAAATTACCACGTTGAGTAAAACCTCATCGTCTCCGGATCGGAGATCGGCGGCCTACTGGGTTCGCGCCTGGTGGCCAGTCGCCGTGGGAATCTGTGTGATTATGCTGGAGTCGACCACCTACTTTGGCGCCGACCACACCAGTGGCCCCTTGCGCTGGCTGTGGGAGCACCTCTTCGGAAGTGTAGGCGAGGATCGTTGGCAGTCTCTGCACCATCACATTCGCAAGGCCGGGCACTTCTTCGGGTATGGCACGATGGGCCTGCTGTGGCTGCGCGCATGGTGGATGACCCTATCTCGCGCAGGCTTTCTGCTTGACGCCACGCTCGCTCTGCTGGGCACCGCCATGGTGGCCGGTGCAGACGAGTTCCATCAATCCTTCCTGCCTAACCGGACCGGCGTACCTTCAGACGTGGTGCTTGATTGCTGTGGGGCCACCGTGCTGCTGGTGCTCCTCTACCTGTATCTGCGAATCCGCGCGCCCAAGCGGCTGGCGCGCGCCACATAAGAACAGCGATCAGGGATCAGTGAACAATGGTCGGAAACTGGCGTATACTGCGCGTGTGAGAATGCGCTCGCGGCTGATTCTGGCTCTCCTGTGGACCGGCGTGATGGCGCTTTGTGCGCAGCAATTGCGTGCGGCACAACAGGACAGGCTCCGCTCGCCGTGGGATGGCGTGAAAATCCAGCAGACGGATTCGCCGTACAACTGCCCCGCCACTCCGCCGTTTGCGAATACCGCCGATGTTGATTCCTATTACGTCGATGCGCATGCATCGGTGGTCGACCAGAAAAAGCTTGACGCATTTCAGAAGGCGTCGGAGCCTTCGACGCATCTGAGCCAGTTCGTCACTCTGGCTGCGGATGCATATCTCGCGAAAGGGAGCCGGCGCGCGGCCGCATGCGCCTACTCGTTGCTTGATGCGGCTGCCAGAGCTGATGCATGGGCAGGCAAGATGCCGGGCTTTCAGGGCGTTTACCTGCAGAACTGGCTGCTCAGCGCGGTGGGAATGGCGTACCTGAAGGTGCGTGAAAGCGGCGCGGGCTCGGTGGAGCAGGATGCGGAGATTCAGCGATGGTTTGAGCATCTCGCATTGCGCGTGCGTGAATACTTTGACGGCGAAATGAAGCGGCTGGGCAGCGACGGCGAAAACAATCATCTCTATTGGGCCGGCCTGGCGGTTGCCGCGGAAGCTATTGCGGACAATGACCACGACGCAGGCGGATGGGCTATGAACGCCTATTCGATTGGAGTTGATGCGATTCAGCCGGACGGCTCGTTGAGGGCCGAATTGAACCGCGGGCAGATGGCGCTGCACTATCACCTTTACGCGCTGGCGCCGCTGATCATGATTGCCGAACTTGCCGAAGCAAACGGGATCGACTCCTACGCGGACCACGACGGCGCGATTCATCGGCTGGTCAACTTCTGCGTGGCCGGGCTCGAGGATCCGATGATTCTCGAAAAGCGCACTGGCGTGAAGCAGGTGGTTTCGCTGCCCTACTCGGGATCGGACATTGGGTGGGCCGTGCCATATGTCCGGCGCTTTCCGAATGCGAAGCTTTCCGATCTGATCGCGAAGGCGCCGTGGGTGCGCTATACGAGTTGGGGCGGGGCGCCGCCGGAGTGATTTTGTGCGTCAAAGCATTGCATGAACGAACAAGGCCAAATTCGCGTTGGAATCGCTGAATGGCGCTACGATGCCTGGCGCAGCAGTTTTTACGCAAAAAGAACGGGCGCATCATGCGTTCGGGATGCGCCCGTTGATATTACTGAAGAAACACGAACCGCCTGGACGGCGAGTCCTTAGGCTGCTTCTTCTCCGCCCTTTTCTTCATCCTTCTTGCTTTCTTCCAGCTGCTTTTCGAGCTCGGCGCGCTTCTTGGCCTTCACGTCGGCGCGCTTCTGGCGCTTCTCGTCGAGTTGCTTCTCGGCACCCAGCAGTTCGATGAACGCCTTTTCGGCGCCGTCGCCCTTCTGGAAACCGGTGCGGACGATGCGCAGGTATCCGCCCTGGCGATCGCCGTAGCGCGGGGCCACGGTGTCAAACAGGCGTGCTACAGCCTCGTCGGTCATTAGAAAGCTGAGCGCCTGGCGCCGCGAATGCACGTCGCCCTTCTTGCCCAGCGTGATCATCTTCTCCACGTGAGGACGCACAGCCTTGGCCTTGGCCACGGTGGTCTCCACACGGTCTTCCACGATGACGGACGTGACCAGGTTGCGCAGCAGAGCGCGGCGATGGCTGGTGTTGCGTCCGAGTTTGAATCCTGCATTGCGATGGCGCATGGTGAAACTCTCTTTCGAAGTCAGTGAACAGTGCACAGTGTGCAGTGGACAGCAACTGATCACTGTCCACTGATCACTGTCGACTGTCTTAAAAGTTCTCGGTCTCGGTGGGCAACTGGAGATCGACCGAATCCAGCGGCTCGTCCTCGTCGTCGAAGTGGCTGTAGCTTGCAGCCAGTGCGGTGGCGGGCGGAATGCTGGTCGGCCCGGGAACGGCATTGCCGCTCTCGTCGATCTTCATGCCCAGTGAAAGGCCCATCTGCGCGAGAATTTCCTTGATCTCGTTCAGGCTCTTGCGGCCAAAGTTCTTGGTCTTCAGCATCTCGGCTTCGGTCTTCTGCACCAGTTCGCCAATGGTCTGAATGTTTGCGTTCTTCAGGCAGTTGTAGCTGCGGACCGACAGTTCGAGCTCTTCCACGGAGCGGTTCAGGTTGTCGTTGCGCAGCAGCACGCGGCCTTCTTCGCTGCGTGACTCAGCTTCGATCTCTTCCTCGAAGTTGATGAAGATGTTCATGTGGTCTTTCAGCAGCTTTGCAGCCAGACCCACAGCATCGGCGGGTAAAACCGCGCCATTCGTCCACACCTCGAGCGTGAGCTTGTCGTAGTCGGTGATCTGACCCAGACGAGCGGCTTCGACGATGTAGTTGACGCGGCGCACGGGCGAGTGGACCGAGTCCACCGGAATGAAGCCCAGGCCGAGGTCGGCGTCGAAGTTCTTGTCAGCGGAGATGTATCCGCGACCGCGCTTCAGGCGCATCTCCATCTCGAGCCTGCCGCCCTCAGAGACGGTGGCGATGTACACGTTCTTGTCCAGAATCTCCACGTCGCCGTCGGCCTCGATCATGCCGCTGGTGACCACACCGGGCTGGTCGGCGCGGAGATAGAGCGCCTTGGGACCGTCGCCCGCAAGCTTGAAGGGAATCTGTTTGAGATTCAGGATGATGTCGGTTGCGTCTTCTACAACGCCGGCGATCGACTGGAACTCGTGCAGCACGCCCTCAATGCGAACCGCGGTGACTGCAGCGCCCTCGATGGAGCTGAGCAGTGTGCGGCGCAGGGCATTGCCGATGGTTGTGCCAAATCCGCGCTCAAAGGGCTGGGCGCTGAACTTGCCGTAGGTTTCGCTCAGCGTCTCGGCATCGACTGCCAGGCGCTTCGGCTTCTGAAATCCTCTCCAAAGCATATATCTCGTCTCGTTTCCCGCACGGCATGTACGTCGCGATGCATTTTGCGGCGGCCGCGCAAGTTCTCCTTTTGTGAGTGATCAGTGATCAGTGCACAGTGAACAGTATGTCTTGCTGACCACTGTCCACTGTGCACTGTCCACTGTGTTTCTTACTTCGAGTACAACTCGACGATCAGCTGTTCGTTGATCGGCAGGTTGACGTCCTTGCGCTTGGGCAGGCTCAGCACGCGCCCGGACATGTTTTCGAAATTCGCCTCGAGCCACACCGGCACGGGGTTCTGCGCGGCATATTGCGTGCCTTGCTCGATGATGATGAGCTTCTTGGCTTCGGGACGAATGGCGATCTCGTCGCCCACGTTCACCTGGAACGAAGGGATGTTCACCTTCTTGCCGTTCACGGTGACGTGGCCGTGACGGACAACCTGGCGTGCCTGGCGGCGCGAGATGGCAAAGCCCAGCCGGAAGGCAACGTTGTCGAGGCGGCGCTCGAGCTGCTGGATCAGCAACTCGCCGGTGACTCCCTGTGCGCGGTTGGCCTTCTCGTAGTACTCGCGGAACTGGCCTTCGAGGGTGAAGTACATGCGCTTGGCCTTCTGCTTTTCGTGCAGTTGGAGGCCGTAGCCCACAATCTTGGCCTTGCGATCTTTGCCGTGCTGTCCCGGCGGGAAGTTGCGCTTCTCGATCGGGCAACGGTCAGAGGTGCATTTGGTGCCCTTCAAAAAGAGCTTGGTGCCTTCGCGACGGCAAAGGCGGCAGACTGCTCCGGTATAACGAGCCATTTCTTCTCCTGACTTCGGATGCCGGCCGGTTTACGCGTCCGGAGGACGCTTCATCCCGGCCCAGTTTCAGTAAACAGTGAAGAGTGGTCAGTGATCAGTTCTGTTTTGCCACTTCTATCGACATCAACTTGATCCTGCATCGTTCACTGCAAGCTGTGAGGTCAGTGCGACAGATTGATTCGGCATAACTGGCACGAACAACGGATCACTGTTCACTGACCACTGACAACTGTCTTACACGCGGCGCCGCTTCGGCGGCCTGCAACCGTTGTGCGGCACGGGCGTGACGTCGCGGATTGAGCGAACATCGATGCCCGCGGCCGCCAGCGCACGGATAGCCGACTCGCGGCCCGATCCCGGACCGGCGACGCGCACATCTACCGCACGCAGACCGTGGTCGCGCGCCATGGCCGCCGCATTCGACGCAGCCTGCTGCGCCGCAAACGGCGTGCCCTTGCGCGAACCGCGGAAGCCGAGCGAACCCGAGCTCTTCCAGCTGAGCGTATTTCCAACCTGGTCGGTGATGGTCACGATGGTGTTGTTGAACGAGGCCTGAATGTGGCAAATGCCGTAGGGCACATTCTTGCGCTCGCGCTTCTTGAACTTCTTGTTTTTGCCTGCCTTGCCGGCTCCGGTCTTCTGCTCTGGTTTCGCCATTAGGTCTTCGCCGTCGCTTTCTTCTTGCCGGCAATGGTGCCCTTACGGGGCCCTTTGCGGGTGCGAGCGTTGGTGTGGGTGCGCTGTCCGCGAACCGGCAATGCGCGGCGATGCCGGCTGCCGCGATAGCTCTGAATATCGATGAGGCGTTTGATGTGCATCTGGACGTCCTTGCGGAGATCGCCCTCGACGTCACCCTCGTCCTCAATCACCTGGCGGATGCGGTTCACCTCGTCTTCGCCGAGGTCCTGGATTTTCTTGAAGCCATCAACGTTGGCCTTTTCCAGGATCTTCAGCGAGCGCGGATTGCCGATGCCGAAGATGTATGTGAGCGCGATCCGAGCCTGCTTGTTGCGGGGCAGATCGACGCCAGCAATACGTGCCATTCTGAATCCTTTGCTGCTACGGTTTGTGCCTCCGGCCTAGCGCCGGCTCGCACGGGTTACGCGGTTCACTCCGGGGTCCCCGGCGACGGGTCTTCGCCGCTGGGGGTGGTTACGGGGTTCATCGCAAGCCTTGACTCAAGCTAACTAGCCCCTGAAAAGTGGTTAGTTGTCAGTGAACAGTGATCAGTTGATTCTCTTGCATTTTCCAGCTGCTTCAACTGTTCATCGACCACTGTGCACTGTCCACTGTTCGTCGAGTTCCCGCTCCTTGCCAGGCTCTCGCTAGCCCTGGCGCTGCTTGTGCTTTGCGTTTTCGCAGATCACCCGAACCACCCCGCGGCGGTTGATGACCTTGCACTTCACGCAAATCTTCTTTACTGATGCACGGACCTTCATTACACTGCTGCCCTTCTCCGCGCATCTGCCGACGACGCGGTTATAAAACTTGGTGGTCAGTGGCCAGGGTGTTTGGCTGATCACTGTCCACTCTTCCGTGGAATCATTTATACCGGTATACAATTCGCCCGCGGTTCAGGTCGTACGGACTCAGTTCAACGGCTACGCGGTCACCCGGCAAAATACGGATGAAGTTTTTGCGCATTCTGCCCGAGACGTGAGCCAGCACTTCATGGTTCGTCTCGAGCTTTACCTTGAACATGGCGTTGGGCAACGTCTCAACGACCGTTGCCATGACCTCAATCGCGTCTTCCTTCGACAAACTGTATCCACTTCTGGCGCTTTCGCACCTGATGTTTTGGACTGATAGCCTTATTCAGTCAGAACCTTTGCCCCGGTGTCGGTAACCGCCACCGTGTGCTCGAAATGAGCACTCCAACTCCCGTCGTCCGTTACGGCCGTCCAGCCATCGCGCAACACGCGCACATCCGGCTTGCCGGCGTTCACCATGGGCTCGATCGCAATCACCATGCCGGCCTTCAGCCTCATGCCGGAACCCGCCTCGCCGAAATTCGGCACCTGAGGATCTTCGTGCATGTGGCTGCCGATCCCATGGCCCACAAAATCACGTACCACCGAGAACCCCTCGGCTTCGACTACTTTCTGGACCGCGGCGCCGATATCGCCCAGCGTCGCTCCCGGCTTCACCACCGATATGCCGGCGTACAGAGATTTCTCCGTCGCTGCCAGCAGTCTCGCTGTGTCGGGCGCAATCTTCTCCCCAACCGGAACCGTGATCGCCGCGTCGCCGTAATAGCCGTCCACGATCGACCCGCAATCCACCGAAACGATGTCCCCTTCCTTGAGGACTCGCTTCTTTGATGGAATGCCGTGCACCACCTCGTTGTTGATCGAGGTGCAAAGCACGCACGGGAAACCGTGATAGCCCTTGAAGGCCGGCTTGGCGCCAAGCTCCTGGATGCGCGCCTCCGCCACCTTCTCGAGATCCAGAGTGGTGGCGCCCGGCTTCACGTGGGTGCGCACCAGCTCCAGCACCTCGCGAACGACCTTGCCCGCGCGGCGCATCTTTTCGATCTCATGGGACGACTTCAGTACGACGGCCAACTCTTGCTCCCGTTTGATTCCGCCCAACGCACAAAAAGCCCTTGCGCGCTGCGCTACTGGCGCAGCCGCTCAACGGCGGCAACAATTCCAGCCGCAATTGCGGCGATCGGCCCATCTCCATTCACTTCTGCGAATCGCCCCAGTTGCCGGTAGTGCTCAATGACGGGCGCGGTCTGGGCTGCGTAGGCGCGCATGCGCTCTGCAAAAGCCTTCTCCGTGTCGTCGGCTCGCTGGGTCAGTGCAGCCCCTTCAACATCACAAAAACCGGCCCGCTGGGGCGGCTTCGAGTAAATGTTGTAGATGGTCTGGCAGACTGGGCAGTTCCTGCGCCCCGTAATACGGCGCAGTAGTTGATTATAATCCACTTGGATGCTGACAGCAACCAGCGGAAGGCATTCGGTTTGCGTCGCCAGGCGTCCATCGAGCCAGTGCGCCTGGGCCAGGGTCCGCGGAAAACCGTCCAGAATGTAGCCCTTGGCCGTATCCGGCTGCTGGAGCCTGACGGCCACCATCTCGTTAACGAGTGAGTCCGGGACCAGTTCCCCCCGGTGCATGATCTCCTTGGCCGTCTTGCCGAGGGGTGTTCCCTGGGCTACGTTGGCGCGGAGCAGGTCGCCGGTCGAAATCTGGGGAATCCCCCAGTGTTGCACCAATTCCTTGGCCTGGGTACCCTTGCCCACGCCCGGTGCACCCAACAGGAGAATCGGTCCGGGAGCGATCATCCTTTCCGAGCCTCGTTCTCCTTCTACTGCATTTTCAGCACTTGCAACACTTGCAGATGATGGCATTACCAGTTTTTCCTTCCGCGTATACGACCGGAACGCGGGGAAAAGCCGTCATAGTGGCGCATGATCAGCTGCGATTCGATCTGGTTGACAGTGTCCATAGCGACACCCACTACGATGAGCAGCGAGGTGCCGCCAAAGTAGAAATTGACCCCCAAACCGTGTGTTGCCCAAGCCGGCAGGCTCTCAAAGAACCGTCCGATAAGAATGATCTTGTCGAACCGGATGCCCGAAATCAGGAAGGTGGGCACCAGCGAAATAATGATCAGATAGAGCGCTCCGACAAGCGTGATGCGGGTAAGTATGTCGTTGATGAAGTCCGAGGTGCGCTTGCCAGGGCGGATTCCGGGAATAAATGAGCCCGACTTGCGGAAGTTGTCGGCAATATCGTCCGGCTTCATCACGATCGAGACATAGAAATATGCGAAGAAGACGATGCCCAGCATGTAGAGCAGCTCATACCAGGGATAGCCCGGTGCGAGCGCCTGCATGATCGGCTGGAAGAACTTATTGTTCTGCACCCACTCCATCTGGCCGAAGAGCAGCGGGGCCGACAGGATGGAGCTGGCAAAGATGACCGGCATGACGCCGCCCGAGTTCACCTTCAGGGGCAGATGGCTCGAAGAACCGCCCATCATCCGCCGGCCAACGATGCGACGTGCACTCTGGATGGGGATACGGCGTTCCGAGCGTTCCACAAAGACGATGAACGCCACGACCGCGACCATGCCGAGTGCCAGGAGCAACACGGCAAAGATGGTGAGCGATCCCCATGCGCTGGTCTGTACCTTAATGACCATGTCGCCAACGCCACGGGGCAGACCCGCGATGATGCCGGCGAAGATCAGCAGGCTCATTCCGTTGCCGATGCCGCGATCGGTGATCTGCTCACCCAGCCACATGATAAAGCCCGAGCCGGTGGTCAGGGTCAACACAGTCATCAAGTCGAAAGAGATGCCCGGGTTTAATACCATCCCACTCCTGGTAAGGATGAAAGCAATTCCGATCGACTGCAATGCGGCCAGCACCACGGTCATGTAGCGGGTCCACTGCGTGATCTTCCGGCGACCGAGCTCGCCTTCCTTCTGGATGCGCGCCAGCGGCTCATACACCACGGTCAGGAGCTGGAAGATGATCGACGCGGTGATATAGGGCATAATACCGAGCGCAAAGATGGTCATTCGGCGCAGGTTGCCGCCGCCGAACAGGTCCATCAGGCCCAGGGCCGACCCGCTCTGCGAATTAAACAGGCGCTCAAGCTGGAGAGTATTCACACCCGGAGTGGGGATGAACGCGCCCAGTCGATAGACGGCCAGGATGCCGAGTGTGAACAAGACCCGTTTGCGCAGGTCAGGAATCCGGAAGATATTCAGAAACTTCTCAAGCATGTTTGGTTTTCCGCTTCAGGCGGTGTCGCCCGCGTGACGTACCTATCCAGTGTATCCGCGTCGGTCGCCGGGTGTCCTCGAATCCTGCCCGAAGCCTCAAAGACTGCATCATTGCAGCCTTGGATCAGGATTAGCGGTGTTCCCGGACACATTGGGTGCCAAAAATCTTGTGCTTACGGCGCCCGAAACACGGGTGCCCCATCCTTGCGACGTTCTGGTTTTTTGTCGCAAGGGTGGGAAAGCACGAATCTACGCCGCTGCCGGTGCCCCCGCGACGACAGCCTTGCCGCCGGCCTTTTCGATCTTCTCGATGGCCGACTTTGAAAATTTGTGCGCATGGACGGTGATGGCCGAGGTCAGCTCGCCCGAGCCGAGCACCTTGACGAGCGCCTTCTTGCTCGAAACCAGGCCGAGCTTCTTGTAGTCGTCCAGTCCGATCTCCTTGACCGAGAGTTCCGCGAGGCGATCGAGATTCACAACCGTGTACTCGGTGCGGAAGATGTTGTTGAAGCCGCGCTTCGGCAGCCGGCGGTGCAGCGGCATCTGGCCGCCCTCAAAACCACGCATCAGGCTGAAGCCCGATCGAGAGCCCTGGCCCTTGTGGCCGCGGGTCGAGGTCTTGCCCATGCCGGAACCCATGCCCCGGCCCACACGCTTGCGCCCGGTATTAGCCTTCTTAGGTGCGCGCAAATTCGAAAGATTCTTTGCCATGATGTTCCTCGCTCCATAACGCCGCCGGAAGTGTATCCGGGCGACTCGCGTTGTATGAGTGAACAGAGTTCAGCAGGTTAACGGTTCCAGATCGCTGTTCACTGTGCACTGATCACTGTTCACTAGCTTTCCAGAATGCGGACCAAGTGCGGCACTGCCTTGACCATGCCGCGGACTGACTCGTTATCCACGCGCTCGACGATCTGGTTGAGGCGCGTAAAGCCCAGGCCCTTGATCACCAGTTTGTGTTTCACCGGTGTGGAGATAGCCGAGCGGTAGTACTGAATGCGGATCTTCTTCTGTTCGGCCATGATTAGAGCTCCTCAACCTGCTTGCCGCGGGCGATAGCCACATTGCCCTTGTCGCGCAACTGCACCAGCGCGTCGAACGTGGCCTTGATCACGTTGTGTGGATTTGCCGTTCCCAGGCTCTTGGTGAGCACGTTCTGCACGCCCACCGAGGTCATCAC